>Ga0187827_10002881_pt1 | contig 22959 bp, 26 predicted proteins | sample ETNtaG_39_FD_167969 | JGI IMG/M metagenome (GOLD analysis project Ga0187827, IMG submission 167969) | Marine microbial and viral communities from oxygen minimum zone, Eastern Pacific Ocean - ETNP2014_SV_150_PacBio MetaG (Illumina Assembly) | ecosystem: Environmental > Aquatic > Marine > Hypoxic... | reverse complement strand
AATTGCTCGATATTTTAAAACCTGGTGGTAGATACGCTACCTCAGGAGCCATTGCGGGACCTGTTGTTGAACTCGATGTGCGCACTTTATATTTAAAGGATCTGACATTGTATGGATGCACGCATCATCCAAAAAAAGTATTCACTAATTTAATCGGTTATGTTGAGCGTAACGAAATACATCCATTAGTTGCGAAAACCTATCCTTTGCAGGACATTAAAAAAGCCCAGGAGGATTTTTTATCTAAAAAATACACAGGCAAACTTGTACTAATACCGCCAAATGATACTGTTTGATTTTTTATTATAAAAAATTTTGAAAACATAGGAGAAGTTATGGACGAAAAACTATTTGAAAAAGGCCTTGAGAAAAGAAAGGCCACTCTTGGCAAAGAATACGTGGAAAACAATCTGGCGAAAGCGGATGATTTTACCCGCCCTTTTCAAGAGGCTATGACAGCGTGGTGCTGGGGTTTTGGATGGGGTGATGAAACCATTGACGCCAAAACGCGCTCCATGATGAATTTAGCCATGATTGGTGCGTTAGGCAAAATGGATGAGTGGGAGATACATTGCCGTGGTGCCATCACCAATGGCGTAAGCAAGGAGGAGATCCGGGCGATACTACATGTAATTGCTATTTATTGTGGCGTGCCACAATCATTGGAATGTTTTCGTGTAGCAAGAAAAGTTCTGGAAGAAAAAAAAATATTATAAAAAAATTATTAATTTAATTTTAGATAATTATACAGTGTATAGATTGCATATAAAATCAAAAATAATATGCCGCTATTTTTAGTCAATTGAAATGCTTTGATATTTAATAACTTAACTCCAAATCTCACTTTGTAGACAAAAAGAAAAGTTACAATTGTCATAATAATAATATTAGTCATTAAAACTCCTGAACCTGCTGGGAATTCTCCTGACTTCATAAAAAGAATAAGCGCAAAAATACCTACTATATTATATACGTTTGAGCCTAAAATTGTGCCCACCGCAAGGCTCGATTGTTTTCTTAAGGCAGCTATAATGCCTGTTGCAAGTTCTGGAAGAGATGTTCCAAATGCAACTAACGTTAAACCAATAATAGTTTCTGAAATATTAAAAGAAATAGCAAGCTTCTGCGATCCTATGATAAAATATTTTGATCCAAAATAAAGAAAAACAAGCCCAATGATTAATAATAAATATGACACAAATTGCGAATAGTTAGGCATATTAGATGCATTAGTCTGATCCGCTAACTCCATCCTGTATTGCAAAAATAGAAACACAAAAAAGATGGCAACTAAAATCACACCAAGAAAAATTGAATTAGAATTTTGATTATTTGATAAAAAATAGAAAATAACAGTTGCAATTAGCGTCACAACAAGGACTATTAATGTCTGATTTTTTTGTCCTCTTTCTTGAGAAAAATTAATTGGATTAATGATGGATACAACTCCTAAAATCAAAAGTAAATTTGCAACATTAGATCCAATAATATTACCAAGGGCGATATCAACACTATCAACAACACTAAGAGCTTGAACAGTTGTAGCTAATTCCGGCAAACTTGTTCCAAGAGCAACAACCGTAAAACCTATAAAATAACCGCTTATCTTATAATTATTTGCAAGATTAATTGAACTTCTCACAATCATGTCTGCCCCTAGACCTAGGGCAAAAACACCGCCGACAATAAATAACAAAATTATGTACACAAAAAATTAATTACTCTATTCACTAATTAATTATAGATTACAATGAATGAATTTGACTATATTATTATAGGTGCAGGATCAGCAGGTTGTGTATTAGCTAATCGTTTATCAACTAACAGTTCTAATAAAATTCTTCTTATAGAAGCGGGCGGCAAGGACAACTATCCTTGGATTCATATTCCCGTAGGCTACTTGAAGACCATGCATAATCCAAAGGTTGACTGGTGTTTTAAAGTTGAAAGTGATCCTGGTCTTGCCGGGCGTGAGATGAATTATCCCCGGGGCAAGGTGCTGGGGGGAAGTTCCTCGATTAACGGACTCTTGTACATCAGGGGACAGTCAAATGATTATGATTACTGGCGGCAACTGGGTAATGTCGGATGGGGATGGGATGATGTTCTCCCATATTTCAAAAAGGGAGAGGATCAGGAACAAGGGGAAAGTGAGTTCCACGGTGTTGGCGGTCCTCTTTCTGTCAGCAATCAACGGATCAAGCTTAAGCTTCTTGATACTTTTATAAAAGCTGCTGGAGAATTTGGCATCCCGCATTCTTTGGATTTTAATACGGGAAAGACTGAGGGATGCGGATATTTTCAAGTAACAGAGAAAAACGGTCTGCGGTGCAGTACGGCTGTTGGCTATCTCAATCCGGTGAAAAAAAGAAGTAATTTAAAAATTGAAGTAAAGGCTCACATAAAAAAAATTTTATTTGAGGAGTTAAAGGCCGTAGGAGTAGAATACTGGCATGGTGATGAAGTTAAGACAATAAGATGTAACAGGGAGATTATTCTCTCAGCAGGCTCTATCGGCTCGCCGCACATCCTCCAGGCTTCGGGCATCGGCCCTGCGGACTCACTTCAATCACACGGCATTGATGTTATAAAAAACGTTGATGCGGTGGGAAAAAACTTGCACGATCATCTCATGCTTCGCCCGGTCTATAAGGTTAAAAACATCTATACCCTCAATCAACTCTATCACAGTTATTACCGAAAGTTCATGGTGGGACTTGAGTATTTCTTTTTCAGGTCAGGCCCGATGACTATGGGCGCATCACAACTCTGTGGATTTGCCAAAAGCGACCCTGCTCTCGCAACGCCAAACCTGCAATTTCATGTGGCGCCAATGAGCGCGGATAAACTAGGTGGCGCCGCACTCCACACGTTTCCAGCCTTTACGCCAACCGTGTGCAATCTTAGGCCGACAAGTAGGGGTCATATCGCAATAGCCAGCAGTGATACGCGCGTTGATCCTAAAATTACCATGAACTATTTATCAACCGATGAAGATAAAAAAGTCGCTGTTCAAGCCATCAAACTGACCCGTGATATTGTCCTTAAATCAAATGCATTCAAGCCTTACGCGCCTGAAGAATTGCGCCCAGGCATCAATCTGGATGATGATGAAATTGTGTCGGAAGTTGGAAAATATGCGAATACGGTTTTTCATCCAGTCAGCACGTGCAGAATGGGAAATGACGGAAATGCCGTTGTTAGTGACAGGTTGCTTGTTCACGGATTAGAGGGGCTTAGAATAGTCGATGCTTCAGTGATGCCCCACATCACATCGGGTAACACAAACGCTCCTACGATTATGATCGCGGAAAAAGCGGCTGATATGATATTAGCCGAACAAAAAAATTAATTTTGCATATCAGAAGAGTTGATGCCGGCGACTTGAACTGGTTTTTTCATCGCATCCCTTCTAAACGGCTCTCCTAATTCCTGATTGAGAATAACTTCAATAAATGTTGTGATTCCTTTTTGTTGTTCTTCACAAGACGTTTTGATGGCATCAGTCAGTTCTGTTGGTGTTTTTACTTGGACGCCTTTTGAACCGCACGCTTCAGCAATTTTTGCATAGCTCAAATCAGGGTCCAGTTCTGTTCCAACGAAATTATTATCATACCATAAAATAGAATTTCTTTTTTCTGCCCCCCATTGGTAATTCCTAAAAATCACCATAGTAATGCTAGGCCATTCCTTGCGGTTACATGATGTCATCTCACTCATACTAATTCCAAACGCACCATCTCCTGCAAATCCTACAACAGGCGTATCGGGACAGCCAATTTTCGCTCCCAAAATAGAGGGGAATCCATATCCACAGGGACCAAAAAGACCAGGGGCTAAATATTTTCTTCCTGTCTCGAAAGTTGGATACGCATTTCCAATGGCGCAGTTATTGCCAATATCACTCGAAATAATCGCATCCTTAGGAAGACCCGCCTGAATGGCTCTCCAGGCTGTGCGCGGTGACATTCTCTCCGGATCCCTATCCCTTGAATCTTTATTCCACGTTGTGCCTCGGTCATCCTCCTCGTGATCCAAGCTTGTAAGTGTTTGAAGCCAAGCTGATTTGGTTTGATGAATAAGAGCCTTTCTCTCTTCGCGTCCAGCGTCTCCCGCGTTAGAAGATAATTGTGATAAAATTTGTTGTGCAACTAACTTAGCATCACCGCAAATGCCAACAGACACTTTTTTCGCAAGACCTATACGATCTGAATTAATATCCACTTGAATAATGCTTGCCTCTTTTGGCCAATAATCAATTCCATAACCGGGAAGTGTTGAGAAGGGATTTAGTCTTGTGCCCAAAGCCAGGACGACATCGGCTTTGGATATGATTTCCATTCCGGCTTTTGATCCATTATAGCCAAGTGGTCCTACCGCTAAAGGATGACTTCCTGGAAAACTATCATTATGCTGATAACCACAAGCAACAGGAGCATCAAGTTTTTCTGCAAGCGCCTTGCAATCATCAATTGCATCGGCAAGAATCACCCCCGCGCCCGATAAGATGACGGGAAATTTTGCACTCGATAAGAGTTCTGCAGCTTTATTGATTGCTACTCTCCCTCCAGATGGTCTTTCCATTCTGATTATTGCTGGGAGTTCTATATCAATGACTTGAGTCCAAAAGTCTCTTGGCACATTAATTTGTGCCGGAGCAGATCCTCTAATTGCTTTTTCAATAACGCGGTTTAATACCTCGGCCATCCTAGAAGGGTCTTTTACCTCTTCTTGATAGCAGACCATGTCTTTGAATAAGTTCATTTGCTCCACTTCCTGAAAGCCTCCCTGGCCAATTGTTTTATTGGCGGCTTGAGGGGTGACAAGGAGCATTGGAGTATGATTCCAATAAGCTGTTTTTATGGGAGTAACAAAACCTGTAATGCCAGGACCGTTCTGAGCAATACACATGGCGATTTTTCCTGTGGACCGCGTATATCCATCACAAATCAGACCACCATTGGATTCATGCGCAACGTCCCAAAATGTGATGTCCGCCTTAGGAAAAAGATCGGAGATAGGCATGAATGCAGAGCCAATTATTCCAAAAGCGTGTTTAATGCCGTGCATCTGCAATACTTTTATAAAAGCCTCCTCAGTTGTCATTTTAGCCATTATATTTTTTCCTCCAAGATCAATTTTAATAGTAAACTGTTATATTATACAGAGTTAAATCTGTTTAAATACAAATTTGGATTATAATATAATACTTTGATAATCCACTTAAAATTATGACCAAGGCACAAAAACCAGAAAGTCCTCCCGTTATAAAAGACAGCTTTCCTCAGCTGCGTGGCAATGTTAATCTTAAGGGACAAGAAATCATAAAGTACATTTCCAAAACGCTTCCCCACAAACCTGGTGTTTATCAGATGGAAAACGAAGATGGTAAAATACTCTATATTGGCAAGGCTAAAAATCTCGCCAAGCGTGTCATTAATTATACTTCTCTTAATAATTTAACAAGAAGATTACAGCGTATGGTCAGTATGACAAAACAAATGAATTTTTTTGTCACCAACACGGAAACTGAAGCTCTTCTATTGGAATGCAATCTTATTAAACGACATAAACCACGATTTAATATCATTCTGCGTGATGATAAATCTTTTCCCTACATTTTAATTAACAAGGAGTATGAATTTTCACGCATATTAAAATATAGGGGGGCAAAAAAATACAAAGGGGAGTACTTTGGCCCCTTTGTGTCCCCTTCGGTTGCTGATTACACGCTCATTTCATTACAAAAAGCTTTTTTATTGCGCAGTTGTTCGGATACAGTTTTCAATAACAGAACCCGGCCGTGCCTATTATATGATATTAAAAGATGCAGTGCACCATGCGTAAAATATATTTCTAAAAAAAGTTATGATGAAAGCATTCAGGATGCAAAAAAATTCCTAAACGGAAATACCAAGAAAATAGAATCAAAACTTAATAAATTAATGGCAAACGCCAGTAAGAATCAAATATATGAGGAAGCCGGAAGGCTGCGTGATCGCATAAAGTCGATAAATCAAATTCAAAAATACCAATCAGTCTACATTAAAGATATGCGTAATATAGATATTTTTGCGATAAGGGTAATTGAAGGAAAAAGTTGTATTCACGGCATGTTTTATCGTAATGGAAGCAATTATGGTAATAAATCATTTTTTCCAATTCATGATATTAACGCTCAGGAAAATGAAATTTTAGAATCTTTTCTTTTTCAATTTTATGCGGACAAAGAAGCTCCTCCAAAAATATTAGTTAATTGTGATAAAAAAAATTTTGTAAATGTTGAAAATATATTAAATGCAAAAAATAAACAAAAAATAATAATTCAAAATCCCATAACAGGAGAAAAATATAAACACATCAAGTTAGCTGAAAAAAATGCGAAAGAAAATATTAAATTGAAAAAAGCGAGCTTTGAGAATCATCATCAAGCACTCCACAAGTTAAAAAAATTTTTAAAATTGGAAGAATTGCCGAACCGCATTGAAGTCTATGATAACAGTCATATTTTTGGTAAAGATTCTGTAGGAGTAATGATTGTTGTTGATCAAGAGGGTCTGAGTCCAAAAAACTATCGAAAATATAATATTCGTTATAACACTACACCAGATGATCACTCACGTATTGATGACTACTACATGATGAAAGAAATCTTAAATAGGCGCATAAAAAAAATAAATAAAAAAGAAGATGCTATAATACCGGATGTCATAATTGTTGACGGAGGAAGAGGACAGTTTAATGTCGTAAAAAATATTCTAAAAGAAAATAAGTTGGAAGCAATTTCACTTATGTCTGTATCAAAGGGTAAAAAACGGAATGTTGGCAGGGAAATAATTCATACGCCAAGTGAAAATATTAACTTAAGGACAAATGATCCACTTTTATTTTTTATTCAACGCATAAGAGATGAAGCGCACCGTTTTGCCATAACTGCTCATCGTTCACGAAGAGGGAAAAAATCTGTTCATTCTATTTTTGATGATCTGCCAGGTATTGGACCTAAAAGAAAAAAATCCCTTCTTTTAAAATTTGGATCTGCAAAAAACTTAAAAAAAGCCTCTCTAGAAGACCTCAAATCAACAAAAAATGTACCTGATATTATAGCAAATCAAATATATGATTTTTTTCATAGCCAATAAAATAAAGTTGGTCTAAAAATTAATTCAATGAAAATTAATTTATCCAATATTCTAACATTATCGCGAATTTTAGTTATTCCTATAATTGTTGCATTGATTTATTTAAAAAGCCCTTTCTATGGATGGTTGGCCTTCATCTTGTTTTGTCTTGCGGGTGTAACAGATTACTTTGATGGATATTTTGCAAGAATTAGAAATGAAGTTTCTAACTTGGGCACTTTTCTTGATCCCATTGCTGATAAACTTTTAGTTTCAGCTGTAATATTAATTCTTACTTCTAAAGAAGTGATAGCTGATTGGGAGACCATACCAGCTTTGATAATTTTGCTACGTGAAATTGTTGTTTCTGGTTTAAGGGAATATTTAGCCGGCATAAAAGTGAGTGTGCCCGTATCTAAAATTGCAAAATTAAAGACTTCACTTCAATTAATTGCGCTTGGAATATTAATATTAAGTGAAAGTGGTATTTCAGTTGTCCCTATTATACTTCTTGGCAAAATTGCACTCTGGCTTGCAGCAATTCTTACTTTATACACAGGTTACGATTACTTAAAATCTGGTTTCAAACATCTATAATGATTATTAAATATTTTGCTTGGTTAAAAAATATTACTAACACTGAGGAAGAAAGGGTTGAGGATAAAAATATTACGGATGTTAAAACTCTAAAAGAGTTTCTTCTAAAAAAATATCCTAAGTTAAATCAATATATGAAAAAAGAAGATGATTTCATACGTGTCGCTATTAATTTAGAGTATGTTACTACCAATGAATCTTTAGACTCTAAAGATGAAATTGCTCTTTTTCCACCAGTCAGCGGGGGTTGATGATAAGGATTCAAGAAGAAGATTTTAATATAGAAGATGAAATTAACCGGGTTAAGTTGAAACATTTAAATATTGGTGCTGTATCTATTTTTATAGGCTATGTGCGAAGTTTAAATAATCAACAAAAAGTTACGTCCATAAATTTAGAAGTTTATAAGGATATGGCGCACAAGTCGCTTGAAGATATTTGTTCAAAAGCTCAAAAAAAATGGGATATGATAGATGTTTTGATAATTCACCGCTTTGGAAAACTAAACGTCAAGGAGAAGATTGTTTTAGTAGCAACATTTTCTATGCATCGAAAAGAAAGTTCAGATGCATGTAACTTTATTATGGATTACTTAAAAAAAGATGCGCCTTTCTGGAAAAAAGAATATTATAATGATAATTACAAATGGCTAGAAAACACTAAATAGATGAATTAACTAAATTAGTAAAATCATTCATTAATTTATAAGAAGTTGTATTTTTCCCAGTACTATAATTAATATCATCAATTGATTTGATTGGTGTAATTTCAGCAGCAGTTCCGGTTAATAAAGCTTCATCATAATTCTCAATTTCATTTGGTAAAATATGTTTTTCAATTAAATTAAATCCTTGTTTTTTTGCCATTTCAATAACAGTTTGACGAGTAATACCATTTAAAAAACAATCAGCAATTGGTGTGTATATATTATTATTTTTGATAAAAAAAATGTTTGCGCCTGTTCCTTCGGCAACATAGTTTCTATAATCTAGCATTAAAGCGTCATCATATCCATTTTTCTCAGCGAATTCTTTAGACATAGTGCAAATGATGTATGGTCCAGAAGCTTTTGCATTACTAGGAGCAGTTTCAGGAGAGGGTCTTTTCCATGGCGATGTAATTAATTTTAATCCTTCAAGTCTTTTTTCAATTTTAAAATAGCTATGCCAATCATCCCAAACTGCTATAGCAACATGGATTTCTGCTTTTGAAGTTGAAAGGCCCATTTGATTTGACCCTCGCCAAACTATTGGACGAACGTAACAGTCTTTTAAATTCATTTTTTGCAATAAATCATTTTTTGCATTTTCAATTTGCTCATGACTAAAAGGTATTTTAATACCCATTATTCCTGCTGATTTAAATAAACGTTCAGTGTGTTCTTTTGATTTAAAAATCTTACCATTGTATGCTCGCTCACCCTCAAATACTGCACTTGCATAGTGCAAACCTTGGTTAATGACATGAATTGTAGCTTCTTTCCAAGAAACGAAAGATCCATCCATCCATATCCATCCTTCACGATTATCAAAAGATTCAGCCATTATTTAATCCATTATAATACTATAAGTTTTTCGATGACAAAGGACTATCAGTGATGCATAATTAAGTCAATATGGCTGACCTAAATAAATTGCTAACTCCGCTTTTTTTAAGTGAAAAAGAAATAAGAAAAATTATTGAATTAATGTTTTTCGCCTACAGAGACTTTACATCGGATCCAGATACTTTGTTAGAAAAAATTAATTTTGGAAGAGCGCATCATCGCGTCATTTATTTTGTTGGAAAAAAAGAAAATATTACAATTAAAGAACTTCTATCTATTCTGCAAATAACAAAACAGAGCCTGTCTCGTGTACTTAATCAACTAGTAAAAGAAAAGTATATTATCTCATCCATTGGTGAGGATAAAAGAACAAAAAATTTATCTTTAACGAAAAAAGGCCATGAATTAGAAAATGAATTATCCACTATTCAAATAAAAAAAATTAAAAACATTTTAAAAGATGCCAAGGAAGATAAAATAAATGGTTTTAAAACTTTATTATATGAAATGATTGATGATAAAAATAAAATCAAATTTGATAAATTAAACTACTAACAAATTTAATGATGTCTAAAAGTATTCTAATTATAGACGATGACAAAAGACTTCGAGAACTATTGGAAGATTATTTAAAAGAAAAAAAATACAAAATTTATTTGTGTAGTGATTTTTCATCTGCAACTGAAATCTTTCAATATTTTTTATTTGATCTTGTCATAATTGATAGAATGATGCCATCCGGAGACGGAATAGATTTAATTAAAATTATCAAAGAAAACAAAAATGTTCCAGTAATTATGCTTACTGCTTTAGGCGAAAGTGAAAATCGAATTCAAGGGTTACAATATGGTGCTGATGATTATTTATCAAAACCTTTTGAACCAGAAGAGCTTTATCTTCGTATAAAAAAATTATTAAATCTATATAAGAATAATACAGATAAAAAAACAGCAATCGTTTTTGGAAATTTTGTTTTCAACATCTCTACTCTGCAATTAAAAAAAGATTCCGATGACATTTACTTAACTGAAGGAGAAACTGAACTTTTATTGAAATTAATTGATAAAAGAAATAATATTGTTTTGCGTGAGGAATTAGCGGATCGTGATTTTGACGAAAATGAATTAAGAAAAGTTGATGTACAGGTAACTCGTCTTCGTCAAAAAATTGAAAAAAATCCTAAACAACCGTACTTTATTAAAACGGTTCGTGGAAAAGGTTATAAGCTAGTTTGTGATGAACTATGATTTATAAAAAACTTATTCCCACTTCTTTGCTTGGCCGTTCACTTATTATTATCTTTGTTCCTTTAATTACTTTAGTGGTACTGACTGTCTGGGTTTTTTACCAAACATCCTGGACTATAATATCAAAAAGACTTACCCAGTCTGTTGTTGCTGATATTAATGTTGTTGTGAAGTTAATTGATCAAAATCTTAAATTTAAAGCCATCAGAATTGCTAAGGAAGATTTTAAAATGGAGGTAAATTATAAAAAAGACACAGACCTTAATCCTCTATCTTTCCGTCCAGCAAGAGGAATATTGTCTTTTCGACTACGGCAGGCTTTGGAAGATTTAAACAAACCGTTTTTTTATGACTTGAGTAACCTTGATCAAGGAGTAAAAATAGCAATTCAGTTAAATCAAGATTTATTAATTATTAATGTAAACAAAGACCGTCTGTACAATGAGTCTGCTTTTGTATTTTTATTGTGGATGATTTTTGCATCACTAATTCTTTTAATTGTAGCCTTTTTTTTCATGAAAGGTCAAATTAGACCTCTTAAAAGACTGTCAATTATTGCTGAAGCTTTTGGGCGCGGACTTGATGCCCCAGAACTAAAAGGGGCCGGTGCATTAGAAATACGTCAAACTACAAATGCTTTTAATCAAATGAGAACGCGTATTAAAAGATTTTTAAAACAAAGAACTGATATGCTTGCTGGTGTTAGTCATGATCTGCGAACTCCACTTACAAGAATGAAATTACAACTTTCATTAATGACAGATGACAAAGCTAAAAAAGAACTAGAAAATGATATTAATGAGATGACAGCTATGTTGGATAGTTATGTAAGCTTTGTTCGTGGAGAAGCACCAGAGCCAATTGAACGAATAAAATTAAATGAATTTATTGAAGATATCTGTAAGAATATAAAAATTAAGGACCAAAAATTAATTACCAATATTAACTGTTTTAATGAAACGTCAGGAAGACCTCTCCAATTAAAACGATCAATTATGAATATACTCGAAAATTCTTTTAGATATGCTAAAGAAATTCGTGTTGATGTATCAAATAATGATGAAAATTGTTATATAGAGATCTCAGATGATGGTGCCGGCATCCTTGAAAAAAATTATGAAGATGTCTTTAAACCTTTTTTCACTCTTGATCCTTCTAGAAACAAATTAAAAGGTGAAAGTGGTCTTGGATTGACAATTGCTAGAGACATCGTTCGTTCTCATGGCGGTGATATAAAGTTGTCAAAGTCAGATTTGGGAGGATTAAAAACAACAATCAATTTACCTCTATAAACTTAATAGAGCCTTCCTCCATTTTCAATTTTATAATCAGGCGAAACTAATATTGGCTCATTTTGACTATCCGGGAATCCTAATACTAATACTTCTGATATAACTTTTCCGATTTGTTTAGTGGGGAAGTTAATAACAGCTGCAACTTGTTTATGAATCAAATTCTTAATTTCATAATTAGATTTAAGTTGGGCTGAACTTTTTTTTATTCCTATTTGTTTGCCAAAATCAATCTCTAATATAATTGAGGGCTTTTTCAAATTATTGTTTTCTTCAGCTCGCAAAATGGTCCCAACACGAATATCTACTTTTAAAAAATCTGAATAGCTGACATCAGTCATATTATATCTTTATTATGCTCAAGAACTTTCCTGCCCTATCTAGATAATTATCCAACGACGTCATAGTTTTTTCTAAAGATTCACTATTATCTTTTGACCATACTAAAAAACTTGAAAAATATATAACTAGCAATACTTTAACTTTTAAATTGCCCTTTACTCCTACGACGGGAATTTTAGCCAAACCAGCCATTGAAATTATACTTTCAATTATAGATGGTAATAAAAAAACTAATTCTTGAGGTTTTTTCTTAAAAAATTCAAAAATCTTAATAATAGGTTTTCGATGAATTTGCAAAATATCAAATCTCATCATTATTATTTCAAAGATCATATCTTTGCGTGTAGACTGGTCAATTGAATCTGCAATATTGTGTAACTTGAAATCAAAATAATAGTTAATATTTCGAAGAAGATCTCGTTTGTCATCAACTTTATTTTGTAAGTTTTTTTTATTTATTTTTATTTTATTATAAACTTCATCGATTTTTATTGATTGCCATGATCTTTTCTCTAACATCAAAAGAGTTGTTTCTGCCAAACTTATTAAATGTTTATTCATAAGTTATTCTTTACTCAGTTTAATTGCGCGTTTATATGCAAGTTTAACTGCCTTATTAATCATATTTTTTAATTGATTATTTTTTTTAAAAAAACTAATAGCCGCTTCAGTTGTCCCTCCCTTGATGGCGATATCTTTTGTTAAATTTTCAGCACTTTTGGTATTATTTATTAACAATTTAACTGATCCAAAGGCTGTCTGATAAACTAATTCTCTTGCAATTTTCTTAGTGAAACCTGATTTAACTGCAGCTTTTTCCAATAAATCAATAAATAAAAAATAATACCCTGGACCACTACCGGAGATAGCAGTGACTTTGTCTAATTCCTTTTCGGTACTTAACCAAAAAATTTTTCCAATTTTACCAAATAAATCAGTAACTATATTTTTATTTTGTTTAGAAGTATTTTTATTAGTAACCAAACAAGATACCCCTTCTTCAATCATAGAAGGCATATTAGGCATAACACGTACAAATTGATTATTGCGTGGTAAAAAATTATTAAAAAAAGATATTTTTTTTCCTGCGATAACACTAACAAATAAAACCTTATTATTATATTTTAATCCAATAAATTTTCTCATTACCTTTGTAGCAATTTGAGGTTTTACAGCAAAAACAATAATATCAAATTGTTGTGTGTTTTGTATTTTATCAATTGATTGAAAAATTGATACTCTCATCTTATAAGTTCTTCTTAAGATCTTATGTTTGTTTGGGTCTACAACACTAAAGTAATTTGATGTTTTATTATGCCAGGCTTTTAAAAGAGCGGCCCCCATATGCCCACATCCAATTAATAATATTTTATTCATAATCGATGAATAAAATATAACTCAAAAATGTAAAGATTTTAGGCCCTGCCTAAAGTATCAATTTCACATAATTGCAATGCTTCCTGGGGCTTGCTATCTTCAAACAAAACAATATAAAAAGCTGGGTAATACTTCTCACACTCATAAATCGCTATATCTACTAAATCCTCTAGTTGGTTATAAAGAATTTCATTTTCATAAGGTTTGAGAACTGTATGACGAAAAGCTGGAATGCCATTTTTGGAAGTAATATCAAAGTGCCCAATCCATAATTTTTCATTTATATGGGCTAAAAGCTCATATGCCGATTTAGACTTTGATTCAGGAAATTTTATATCAAATGTAACAGTAAAATTAATTGCTTTAATTTGTTCAGACCAAGAAAAGTAAAGTCTATACACAGACCAATGAGAAGCAATTTCAGCAACCAATTCATGGTCATCAGCTCTGCTAAAAGTCCATTTTTTAGAATGAACTACATCTTCAACTACATCAATAGGGTTTTGATAGAAATTTTCCATCTTCATACATCATCTAGTATTAAAAAAATATATTATACTATATATAGTCTTACAAAAAAAATCGAGGTTTTGTAACAATATTATTAAATTATTAGAAAAAATTGTGAATAAATTTGCTATTTTAGTCTGTTTTTTTTCTTTTTTTTCTATTTTTCTTTTTTTTTCTAGTCGGCGTTGTTGATTTTTTATTAGTTTTTTTAAGTTTATCCTTTTCAATAACTAATTTCTGTACTATTTTTTTTAATACTTCAAATTCATCTCTCTTTACAAGTTTCATTTTATTAATAGCTTTATCTATTCTTAAACGAACAATTGTATTAACCTCTTTCTTTATACCCGAGAAAGTACCCACCGCATCAACTGCCATCTTAGATAGATCTGATAGAATTTTTGTTTTATTGACCATATTTATAAAATTAGTTTAATTAAATATAATGCTTTTAATACATCCTTCTATCGATCCTGTCATTGTTTCTTTCGGCGTTATTCAAATACGATGGTACGGCATTGCTTATGTTTTAGGTTTTATTCTAGGAATTTATTTAATAAAACAAATTAATCAAAACTATCAAAAAAGAATAAAAAATAAACAAATAGATGATTTTTTTATCTGGTCGGTAATTGGGGTAATTTTAGGTGGAAGAATTGGTTACGTTTTATTTTACCAAACAGAAACTATTCTAACTGATCCAATTAATATTTTATTCATTTGGGAAGGGGGCATGTCATTTCACGGTGGTTTGATTGGCATAATAATTTCAATCTTTCTTTTTAGTAAAAAATATTCAATTGATTTCTTCCAAATCTCAGATCTTGTTTCAAGTGTAGCCCCTGTAGGTCTATTTTTTGGAAGATTAGCTAATTTTATCAATGTTGAACTTTATGGTAGAGTTACTGATTTCCCACTTGCAATGATCTATCCAAACATAGATCAAGCTCCAAGACACCCATCACAATTATATGAAGCTTTTTTTGAAGGGGTTTTGTTATTTATTATTTTAAGGCACTATAATAAAAAAAAATATAGTCAAAATAACTTTGGTTTTATAACTAGTTTATTTCTTATTTTGTATGGAATATTTCGTTTTTTGATAGAATATCTCAGAGAGCCTGATGCGCATATCGGATTGATATTTAATTCAATTACTATGGGACAACTATTAAGTGTTCCTTTAGTAATTATTGGTGTGGGAATTTATTTAAAAACATATTCTAAATGATTAAAAATAAAATCATCAATGAAATTCTAAAAAGAGACTGCGGTATTTCTTTAGAAAAATTTATTGATATTTGCCTATTTGATAATGAAGGATATTATAAAAAATCAAATCCTTTGGGAAAGTCAGGTGATTTTGTAACTTCTCCTGAAATTTCACAACTATTTGGTGAAATATTAGGTTTATATATTCACTCTCTGTGGCATAATAAATATAAAGAAAAGTTTAACTTAATTGAGCTTGGACCAGGTAATGGAACATTATTGATTGATATATTACGAATTACAAAACCTTTAGTCAATTTTCATAATTTTTTAAATATTCATCTTGTTGAAAAAAATAAATATCTTATTAACAAACAAAAACAAAACTTACGATTAAGCAAGCTTAATAACATTAATATTAAATGGCATAATGATTTTGTAAATATTGATCAAAGCCCTTCAATAATTTATGCGAATGAATTTTTTGATTGTTTGCCAATTAGACAGTTTATAAAAAAGGATAATAACTGGTATGAAAAAAATGTTAATTTTAATCAAAAAACAAATTTTTTTTTTTATCAATATTCACTAGTAAATGATGAAAAAATATTAAATAAATTAGCAAAATATAAAAATAATGATATCGCAGAATTATCTGAACATAGAGAAAATTTTTTTAGAAAAATTTGTGATTTTGTTTCTAAGTCTTCTGGTTCGATTATAATTATTGATTATGGATATAGTGAACTTTTGGAAAATTTCACACTTCAATCAATTTTTAATCATCAACCTTCAAATTTACTCGATAACTTGGGCAAACAAGATATTACATCGTTGGTTGATTTTAATACACTTGTAAATATTGCAAAAAATTATAACTTTGATGTAGATACTTTTTGTGATCAAAAAGAATTTTTATTAGCTAATGGAATTCTTGAGCGGAAAAATAAAATCATAAAAAATTGCACAAAAGAACAAAAAAAAACTATTGAAGTTGAATGTGATAGATTGGTTAATGAAAAACAAATGGGATCTTTTTTTAAGTGCTTAATATTGTCAAGCAATGGTAAAACTAATTGAGATATAAAGATAATTATTTTGTTGCAGAAAACTTCGAAACGAAAAAAATAACTTATGGTTTTTTTTCTAAAGAAGGTGGTTGCTCAAAAGGTAACTATGATTCTCTCAATTGTAGTTACAATTCTGGAGATAATAGAAAATTAGTTACAACAAATATTAACATAGCAAAAAAAAAACTTGGTTTGGAAGGCGGTAAAATAAAATTAATAAGTCAAATTCATTCTAATAAAGTTGAAATTATTGATCAAAAAAATCTCAATGAAAAAATTGTGGCAGATGGAAGTATTACAAAAGATAATAATATTGCGCTTGCAATAATGACTGCTGATTGTGCTCCGATTTTCATATTTGACTTGGATTGCTCTTTTATTTGCTGTTTGCATATTGGTTGGAAAGGATGCTTAAATAATATAGTTGAAATTGCTGTAAATATAATTGCCAAAATCACAAGCCAAGAATTGATTGCAATAATAGGACCATGTTTAAGTAAAGAAAATTTTGAAGTTGATGAAAAATTTAAAGATGTTTTTATAACTCAAAATTTGAATTATGAAAATTTTTTTACAATAAAATCAAATCAACAGAAACCGCATTTTGATATGAGGGGACTTATAAATTACCAGTTACAAAGTTGCTCTGTCGATAAAATATCAAATGTTGACATTGATACTTATTCAAATAAACATCTATTTTTTAGTCATCGAAGATCATCCCACCTTTGTACACTACCAACGGGCAGGTTAATTAATTTGATTGGTTTTAGAGACATAACCTAGAATTTTTTAAACTTGATCTATTAAATTTCTTCTATAATGGTCTAACTAAATAAAAAATGAAAATTCTCGCTTGCAATAGTAATAAAGAGCTAGCAGTGGCGATTTCCTCTTATATCGGTGTTAAGTTGGCAAATGCAACAATACGAAAATTTGCTGATGGTGAAATCTTTGTAAAAATTAATGAAAATATTAGAGGAGAGGATGTTTACATTATCCAATCCACTTCACCTCCAGTAAATGACCATTTAATGGAATTGTTAATAACTATTGATGCAGCTAGACGCGCTTCTGCACGAACAATTACAGCTGTGATTCCCTACTTTGGATATGGTCGCCAAGACAGAAAAGATGAGGGCAGAACATCAATTTCGGCAAAATTAGTCGCAAACCTAATAACATCTTCTGGTGCTAATAGAGTCATAACAACAGACCTGCACGCTGGACAAATACAGGGGTTTTTTGACATTCCTCTCGATAATTTATTCTCTGTGAATGAAATGATTCAAGATATGGAAAAAATATCCTTTGAAAAAAATACTCTTGCTATTGTATCACCAGATGTAGGAGGTGTTGTAAGAGCACGAGCATTTGCAAAAAGAATAAATGCATCTCTTGTTATTATTGACAAAAGAAGAGAAAAAGCTGGAGAGTCAGAAGTAATGAATATTATTGGTGAAATTAATAATAAAACTTGTATATTGCTCGATGATATAGCGGATTCTGCAGGAACTCTTTGTAATGCAGCCACAGCTTTAAAGAAAAACGGAGCAAAAGAGATATACTCTTACGTTGTACATGGCGTTTTATCTAAAGATGCAGTTGAAAAAATAAAGAATTCAGACATCAAAGAATTAGTCCTTACAGACAGTATTCAAGCATCAGAAAAAATAAAAAACACAAAAAATATTAGACATATTAGTATAGCTCCTTTAATGGGAGAGGCGATTAAACGGATTAACAGTAATTCATCTGTCTCAGCTCTGTTTGATTAAATAATTAAAATAAGTATGGAAAATTATAAAGCAGTTATTAGGTCTAAAGAGAGTGGTTCAGCAAAATTCCTATTAAACAAAGGAATGGTACCTGGTGTTGTCTACGGAAAAAGCTCAAAGACTTTAAGTATTGCCTTTGAAAGCAAAGTGCTCAATAAACTGATGCTTGCTGGTGGTTTTTACTCAAAAATTATTAATGTAGATTTAGATGGAAAATCTGAAAAAGTACTGCCAAAAGCTCTTCAATACCATCCTGTTACGGATAAATTAATTCATTTTGATTTTTTACGCGTGCAAGATGACACTAAAGTTACAGTTGAAGTGCATGTTGAATATTTAAACCAAGAAGTGTGTCCTGGACTTAAACAAGGTGGGGTATTAAATTTAGTTAGACGTTCTGTTGAGCTATCGTGCAATGCTAATAACATTCCAGAAAAATTACAATATGATCTTATAGAAAGTGAAATTGGTGATTCCATTAAAATTAGCAATATAGAACTTCCTGAAGGCGTAAAACCCACAATTACTGATAGAGACTTTGTAGTTTCAACATTAGTTCCTCCAACTATTGAGGTTGAAGAAGAAAAACCGGAAGAAGAAGGGATTGAAGGGGAAGAAGGAGTTGAAGGAGTTGAAGGGACAGAAGGAGTTGAAGGGGCAGAAGGAGAAGGTAAAGAAGAAAAATCACAAGATAAAGATAAAAAAGAAGAACCTGCCGAAAAAAAATCTAAATAAAGAGACAATTTTCGATTCAAATATTATAATTAGATAATGTGGTTGATTTGCGGATTGGGAAATCCAGGAAAAAAATATCAGAATACTCGTCATAATGTTGGTTTTGATCTAGTTAATGCAATTGTTAAAAAATATAATTTTAAATTAGACAAAAAAGATAAAACAAAAGAAATTTATAAGGGTTCAATCAAAAAAATTAACTGCTTTTTATGCAAACCTCAAACATATATGAATGTTTCAGGATCGCCAATTGGAGAAATTGTAAATTTTTTTAAAATACCTAAATCAAAAATACTTATTATCCATGATGATCTTGATTTAATTGTGGGCAAGGTTAAAATTAAAATTGGAGGTGGCAATGGAGGACACAATGGCCTATCCAGTATTGACCAGACAATTGGGAAGAATTACAAAAGGTTGCGTATTGGCATAGGTCATCCAGGTTCTAAAGATTTAGTTTCTTCATATGTTTTAAAAAAATTTAATAAAGCCGATAGAAAGATTATTGAAAAAATTATTGAATTGTTAACTGAATCATTTTCATTAATTTTTGATGACAAAGAATTATTGTTAACCAGATTATCATTGCAGATTAAAAAAACTAAGTATGGGCTTTAAATGCGGCATAGTAGGATTGCCAAATGTTGGTAAATCAACTCTTTTCAATGCATTGACAGAATCAGATAAGGCTGATGCTGCTAACTATCCATTTGCCACAATAGAGCCGAATATCGGAAGAGTATCTGTCCCTGATAAGAGATTGCAAATATTATCAAATATAGGAGAAAGTGAAAAAATCATACCAACTTACATTGATTTTGTTGATATTGCAGGATTGGTTAAGGGCGCATCGACTGGAGAAGGTTTAGGAAATAAATTTCTCGCTCATATACGAGAAGTTGATGCTATTGCGCATGTAGTAAGATGTTTTGAAAATGATAATGTTACACATGTGACTCCTTCCATAAATCCTCTAGATGATATTGATACCATTGAAACCGAATTAAAATTAGCTGACTTAGATACTCTGCAAAACAAACTTAATTCTTTAGAAAAAAAAAGTAAAAGTGGAGATGAAAAAATTAAGGAACAAATAAATATTGTTCAAAAAACTCAGAATCAATTAAACAAAGATGAAAAAATTAATGATTTACAGTTAAAAGTGGAAGAAAAGAATTTTTTTAATTCCTTGAATTTGATTACATCAAAACCTATGCTTTATATATGCAACGTAGATGAGAAGTCAGTCGTAAAAGGAAACAGTTTTTCTGATTCAGTAAAAGAAAGAGTTGATAGGGACTTAGGTGAGATTGTTCTTGTTTCAGCTGCCATTGAATCACAAATAACAGAATTAGAGAATGAAACGGATAAATTTGAAATGTTGAAGGAGTTAGAATTAAAAAAAACAACTCTTAATAAAGTCATTTATGCTGGGTATAATTTATTAAATCTAGTTACATTTTTTACGTGTGGACCCAAAGAAACAAGAGCCTGGACAATAACAAAAAACGCTACAGCGTCCCAAGCTGCTGGTAAAATTCATACTGATTTTGAAAAAGGATTCATCCGAGCAGAAACAATCACTTATGAAAATTTTGCCAATTTAAAGGGCGAGGCAGCGTGCCGCAAAGCAGGTAAATTACGCCTGGAAGGAAAAGATTATGTTGTAAATGATGGCGATGTTTTTCATTTTTTATTTAATGTCTAGTGAACGTCGCGCCAAAGTCTTCTTTTTGTGAAATAAACGACTATTCCAAAGATAATAAAAAACAAAATTACTTTAATCCCTAATTTTTTCCTAGCTTCCAACTCGGGCTCAGCTGACCATACAAGAAAGGTCACAAGATCTTCTGCTAGCTGAGGCAATGTGTTTTCTGTACCATCATCATAATCAACATAACCTTCATCCAAGGGAGGAGCCATAGCAATTTGATTGCCACTCATCCATTGATTGTAGTACATCCCTTCAGCAACTTCAAAATTCTCTGGAGGCTCAGCATATCCTAATAAAAGGTTGTAAAGATGATTGGCGCCATTCACTCTGGCCTTAGAAATAACAGAAAGATCTGGTGGTAAAGAGCCGTTATTACTCACCCTTGCCTCTTGGTCATTTGCAAAAGGTCCGACGAAATGATCAGAGGGTTTTGCATCGCGCTCAAACATTTCGCCTTCATCATTCGGTCCATCAACAATCGTGTAATCAGAGGCAATTACCTTTACTTCTTCTTCATTAAAACCAATATCAATTAAATCTCTATAATAAAGCAATCTCATAGAATGGCATCCGGAACATATCTCCCTATAAACTTTAAAACCTCGTTGAAGAGCCGCCTTGTCAAATGTTCCTGTAATGCCTTCAAATGACCATTTATGATCAGGCATATTGCCACCAGAATTATCGGAGGCACTTGCATGAAGGTTAAGAGAAAAAAACAATAATACCGTTACAATGCGCATATTAATGAACATCGTTTATGCTTGCAGGAAAATTTTTTGGTTTTTTTTCTATTTTACCGATAAGAGGTGTTAAAACTAAAAAGAAAACAAAATAATAAACAAGCCCTAGTCTAGCGATAAGCAGATAAATGCCTTCAGCGGGTTTCATTCCCACATATCCAAGAACAAAGAAGTTTACAAAAAACAACATCATAAACCATTTGTAAATTGGTCTGTAATTGCAGCTTCTAATTTGGGAAGTATCAAGCCAGGGCAGCACATAGAGAATTACAATAGAGGCAAACATCAGTGCCACTCCTCCCAGCTTATCCGGAACGGCGCGCAGGATAGCGTAAAAAGGTGCCAGATACCAATTAGCCACAATATGCGAAGGCGTCACAAGCGGATCGGCAGGAATGTAATTATCCACTTCAGCCATCAGATTGGGTCCAAAAAATATTACTGCTGAAATTATAACCCCAAATACGCACATAGCTAAGGCATCCTTCGCCACCATGTAAGGGAAAAATTTAACTGTATCTTCTTTTGACGTAATGTGAAGTCCTGCAGGATTGCTTGATCCTTGAATATGGACGGCCACAACATGCAAGCCAACAACGCCTAAAATGACAAAAGGTAAAACATAATGCAGGGCAAAGAAGCGATTGAGGGTTGCGTTGCCAACGGTGTAGTCGCCTAACAACCACGTTTTCAATCCTTCTCCGATGAATGGAATGGCGCTGAATAAATTAGTGATGACGGTCGCCGCCCAGTAAGACATCTGCCCCCAAGGAAGCGTGTAACCGAGAAAAGAAGTCGCCATCATTAGAAAATAAATGAACACGCCAAGAATCCAGCTCAACTCTCTTGGATACTTGAAGGAGCCGTAATACATACCGCGTAAAATATGAAGATAGACAACAATAAAAAAGAAGGCTGTGCCATTAGAGTGGATGTATCTTATCAGCCATCCATAATTGACATCACGCATGATGCGCTCCACGCTGTCAAAAGCCAAATCGGTGTGGGGCGTGTAGAACATGGCTAGGAAAATTCCGCTCACAATCATTACAATCAACATGATGGAGGCCAGCGCGCCAAAGCTCCAGAAATAATTGCAGTTTTTTGGCATCGGGTATTCACCGTATTCTTTTTCCAAATAAGAAATTATCGGAATGCGGAATTCAATCCAGTTGAGAAAAGAATTTTTATATTTGCGCGGCTCTGATGGTTTATTCATATCCAAATGAATTTCTCTTATATCCTAAAACCCATCTTAAGATCAAAAAAAAAATTATTTTAATAGGCGTAATTAAAGAATCAGCTAAATGACTTTAATCAGTAAGGGTTACGCTAACTGTAGGTGGTTTTACATATATTCCACAAACATTAGCGCTGTAAACGTGGTGTTGAAATTGATTTGTTACATCAAATTTTATTGTTATTTTTGGCGCACTGATTGCTGTAGGCGTATAAGAGGAAGACAAAGCGCCTATCCAAGTAAAGGTTGCGGCATCATTAACTTTAGTAATTCCATTAGCTTCAAAAGTTGTAGCTACTGTTGTACCATAAAAATCGCCATTGTCACCATCTGCTTTGTTAGGCACCATCCATGACATATCTGCAGCAGCTACAGAACTAGCGACCTCAGCTGTTGCCGCTGGAGAACTTCCTGAAGAGGCAGCTACTGTTGGAG
>Ga0187827_10002873_pt1 | contig 23002 bp, 26 predicted proteins | sample ETNtaG_39_FD_167969 | JGI IMG/M metagenome (GOLD analysis project Ga0187827, IMG submission 167969) | Marine microbial and viral communities from oxygen minimum zone, Eastern Pacific Ocean - ETNP2014_SV_150_PacBio MetaG (Illumina Assembly) | ecosystem: Environmental > Aquatic > Marine > Hypoxic... | reverse complement strand
TACCGAGCCCGCTCCAATCGTAAAGGTCGCAGCAACACCTTCAGCTATCGTACTTGGACCACTAAATGATTGTATCTGACTACTACACCCACTTTTCTTATTAAAATCAAAATTAAAAGTCCCAGCACCATCAGCAGTAGGACTAAAAGCCGCACTCTGAGGAACAAAACAATCCGCCACCCAATACGTGCCATATCCATTTATAGGACCCGGAACCGTATACGAAACAGTAATACTGTTAGTTGCACTCGTCTGATCAGAAATCTTAGTTCCCAATGGATCACATAAACCATTCGTACATTCATAGTTCAAAGCCCGAACACCATTCACCGGACTACCTTGAAACGACCACACACTAGTAAAATCCAAAGTAGCTGAAGCGAAACTAGAAAGTAGCACAAACATCACACAATACGTTACGAATGGTTTAGATCTCATTTAAAACTGGGCTGAGGTATAGGAAATGTGGGCTCAACTACCTCTTCAATAATATCTACAACTGGATTAGTTACATTCCGACCAGTTCCTGACGTAGCAGCATCATGAATCGCCATCCCTCCCAGGACAAGACCTGCCAATTTAGCAGCGCCTACCCCTCCTGTAATTGCCAGTCCCCCATAATGTTCAGCAACATCAGGACCATACTTGACTAAAATACGTTCATATCCTTTCTCAATATCCTCATGCGACATTCCTTTCAGGTAATTATCTTTATGTTCCGCCCGTTTATGATGGGCAACCTTTGCAAAATAGTTGCTGCCTGCAAGGAAATGAGCTGCGAAATAACGAGAACTCTGCTCAGCTCGATCAAGATCACTCACCTTACCCTCATACTGAGTATCAGCCATGTTCATTTCATCCCAAGCCAGACCACGACGCAGTCGAGCTCCATGCCAAGCTGCAAGCTTTCGTGTTTCCTGGTACTTCTTACTGGAATAACTACCCTCGCCATGCTCAATCAACCTAAGCAAACGATTAAGCTCTACTCCCTCATTAGGCTCCCTAGCCGAGTGAGACGCAGTCTCAATCGAAGCCAAGTAGGCATCAACATGCTTGAACAAACTCTCAGTATCAAGTAAAAGCGCAGTAACCGTAGCACCCCGTTCATTCACATCATATCCCAATATACCGGAGTGCTGAGTAGCCCTTTCCGCCACCCGACCATAAAACTCATGAACTTGTGAAGCGAAATCATCTACCGATTTCTCGGAAGGTACATTATGAGTGTATCCCTGGAATACTTTCGTGAATTCAGGAACCGGAGTTAAGCTACGAATCTCCTCCGAAACCTTGAAAGGACCATTACTAAAATTGATCTGCCCTTTTTTCCCCATCTTATCTCCCACAATAGGATCAGCAAGATTATCATAAAGATGGAGCTGAACAAGCCTCTGCTCAAGTATAGCCTTAAATTCAGGAAGGTGCTTTTTCGGATCGTAACCCATGACCTCCTGATCCTCCGCTATCAGACTTCGCAGATGACGAGCATCTGATCTAGAAACCGACAACGCCTCTGCAATCTGCAAGTCAGCAAGAGTGTCTATAGTGATACCTACATGATTCCTAGCGTGATTAGCAGTAATCAACAGATATTCCATGGCTAAATCTCGATAATTCTGCTGGAGCAACTCAAACGTATTCCTCTGTGAAGGAAGAGAATCATTCTCTAACGATCTATCAATTGCATCGTATCTACTAAAAAAATTCCCCCTTGCATCCACATTTCCATTTTTACTCAGATTAAGAGCATCATCCTTAAAACGCTCAACAAAATATTCATCAATCGGAAGCGCGCCATCCCTAGCAAAATCATGATTGCGACCTGCAGCCGCACTAGCACTCCCATCCTGTTTAGAACTTAACAAACATCCAGGAAGAGTTAACGTAACAGCACCTGCACCCATCACACCCAATAATTGCCTACGGCTCAAACCAACTGAAGAAGAAACTGAAGGGGCCGGATCAGCAGAATCACCATCCAAACCATCAATCCACTTGAGTAAATACTCCCGAGCCTGCGATGCACCCTGACCAAAACGATCTCCTGCAGCGCCCACTACTGCTGTTGTATTGTCCCGAATATGCTGCACTAGCGAACCTAGTGTAGCCATTTACCATCCCCCATGATTCATTGAGGAATCAAAACAAATATATAAAGATTATGTAGTTTAACCATTACTCAATGGTTAATAATAATAACCATTATAGCATAACAAATAAACAACAAATAGTGATTATAGAAACCTTTTTAAGAGACCTACAGTTCACGAAAACAGTACAGTTACTATGGAAGAACACGAAGACGACGAAATAAACATTGATTTTTCTAAGATAAAGAATATCTTCTCCGGTAAAAAAGAAAAACCAAAAGAAGAAAAACCAGCTGAAGAAACCAAAGAAGAAAATACTCAGCCAAAAACACCATCCGATGCACCCTCAGAAGAAAAGTCCCACCACTCACCAGAACCTCATCACGAACCTGACATCCAGAAGGAAGTAAAAGAACCTGAAAAAAAGGATGAGATAGCAGAAGAACAATCTTCAAGGGAAGAAACTGATGAAGAGGACGATGAAGAAATTAACCTAGACCTCTCAAAAATAAAGAACATCTTCAGCTCAAAGAAATCAGAAGAACCTGGAGAACACCATTCAAACAAAGAAGATGCCTCCGATGACGAAAAAGAAGACGAAGAAATCTCATTCGACTTTTCAAAAATAAAATCATCAATAAAGGGAGTCTTTTCACAAGAAAAAGACGATGAAGACGGAGTGGACACCAAAAAAATAACCGGCTTCGTAGTTGCGCATAAAACGGTACTATTAGCCTTACTACTAATCCTCATCCCAGTATTCATGAGTTCAAGTTTACGTTCAACATCAGCAGAACTGCCCATCGCAGACACCTGGGCCCGCGACTCAGTCTACAACCAAGTCCAAGATCAAATTAAATCACAAATTAATCAACAGTATCCTAATCTACCGCAGAGCAACAAGAACAATCTCATCAATACCGAATTCGAAAAATTCCAGAAGGAACAGAAAGCACAACTGGAAGCGCAAGTACAGGCAACAGCCAATCATTTCAGATCTCGATTACAGGATGAGAACGGCCAGACCTATCTCTTAGCTATTGACCCTTACTTTTGGATGCGTCATGCAAAAAACGTCATTGACAACGGACATCCAGGAGATGAACTCAGAAATAAACAAGGAAAAGAAGCTCCCTATGATACATTCATGTTCGCACCCGTAGGACGATTCGTTCCACGAGACGCATTCCATGCCTATTTCGAAGCATTTCTGTTCAAATTCATGCGCTTCTTCAATAAAGATATAGGCTTGATGACGGCCGCCTTCTACACTCCCGTCCTATTAATAGCACTCAGCATCATCCCTATTTTCTTTATAGGACGACGCATCTCCGGAAATTTCGGTGGATTCATTGCCGCGATGATTCTCGCAATTCATCCTGCATTACTAACAAGAACTGCCGGCGGATTTGCCGATACCGATGCGTACAACGTACTCATACCGTTAATCGTAACCTGGCTCTTCCTAGAAGCCTTTGAAACGAAAGAATACAAGAAAATAATCCTCTACACACTCGCAGCAGGCTTCTTCGTAGGACTCTTCAGCTTTGCGTGGGGCGGCTGGTGGTACATCATGAATTTCATCATCATTACATCAGTAGCATATATCGGCTACTACATATTACTGCACCGCGATCAACTCAAGAATATAGATTCCTTCATCAAAGATAAAGAATTTCTTGAAACTCCAATCACACTAGGACTCTTCCTCATCTTCTCAGCAATCTTCACCTCTTTTTTCACAGGATTCAGCAACTTCATGGATGGATTCCTCATCGGACCAAGAGCATTTATCACACTAAAGGAAGTCGGCATCGATAGCATCTGGCCCAATGTCTTTACCACGGTGGCCGAACAAAATACTGCCTCATTAAGCAGCGTCATCAACCAAATTGGGATGGGAAGTAAACTCCTGTTCCTCATCGCCCTGTCCGGATTAGCCTGGAGCCTCTTAAAAAAGACAAGCCACTCAAAAAGAGGGATCTACCTTGCAATCGGATCAGCCATCTGGTATGCCCTGTTATTAGCAATCATGCCACAAAAGATCATGTTCATTATCCTAACCGGTGTCCCAGTCGCATTCTGGCTCTTCGACATCATCCGAACCCGGCAGAAAGGAATCGACATCAAAGCATCACTCCTTTTAACACTCTGGTTCGCATCCACCGTGTATGCAAGCACTAAAGGAGTCAGATTTACACTCGTTGCAGTACCTGCATTCGCTCTTGCCACCGGAGTAGCAGTCAATTTCATCTACAAAAAAAGCTCAGAACTCCTGACTAAAGGATTACACCTCAATAAACATCTTGTGAATGCAGTAGTCGTTATCTTCCTATTACTAGTCCTCTTTGGACAACCCATCCAAGGGGCAAAAAGTGTTTCCCGTCAAGAAATACCCTCAATGAATGATGCATGGTACGACTCCCTAAAACAGATTGACCTTCAGGCAGATGAAAATGCAATCATTAATTCATGGTGGGACTTCGGCCATTGGTTCAAAATGATTGGAAATAGACCTGTCACCTTCGATGGAACCTCTCAAAACACTCCAAACGCACATTGGATTGGATCGGTTCTACTAACCGACGATGAAAACTATGCTCGCGGCACACTCAGAATGCTTGACTGTGGACAAAACAAGGCATTCGATACCGTTAATAAAGAAATTGAAGATATTCCAAATGCACTCAAAGTGGTAAAAGAAATTATCCTACTTACAGATAAGGCTGAAGCAGCAAAAGTCCTAGAGAATGCAGGCATCACCCAAATCGATGAAGTCTTGAAATACTCACACTGCACACCTCCAGAAAATTACTTTATCACCTCACACGATATGATCGGAAAAGGAGGCGTCTGGGCTCACTTCGGATCCTGGAATTTCGAGCGCGCTCTACGCTACAACACCCTCAAGAAAAAGGAATACAAGAATGATCCTGTAGCAAGCAGTGCATACCTGGTAGAACGATTCAACATGTCTCAAAAACAAGCAGAAGATACCTATTTCGAAATCCAGGCAATCACCGATAGCGCCGAGGCAAATAGGTGGATTGCACCCTGGCCCTCATACCAAGGAGAATCCATCTGCTCAAATCAGGGGGGAGGAGTCGTCTCATGCAGCATTCAAGAAGGAGTCGGCCTGAATATTAACCTCTCAACACTCCAAACTGCTGGCGTCAACACCCCTCAAGGCCCAAGGTTTCCAAACAGCATCAGTATCGCACGCGAAGATGGTACCATCGATACCATACAGTATGATGAAAACGAACTCGGAATCAGCCTAACACTCTACCCCACCTCTGATTCCCGCTACAGAGCAGTCATTGCACACCCAAAACTCGCAAATGCACTCTTTACGAAACTCTACTACATGAATGGTCATGGCACGAGCTACTTCGAAAAATTCTCTGATAGAACAAGTTTCACTGGCGGCAGAATCATCGTTTGGAAAGTAAACTGGGACGGAAACGCTACAAATGAAGTGCCATACTACACCTCCCAGAGAGAAGAACAACAAGTAATAAATACCCCTTCTAATGAAGTAGATACGAATACTTCACAACCCGCTACCGCATAATAATGGAATCCACCTACATCGTTATTCCGGCACAGAATGAGTCATCAACCATTAATGGAGTAGTTACCAAAGCAAAGAAATTTGGAAGCGTTATAGTGGTTGACGATGGATCCAAAGATAACACCGGCTCCGCAGCAAGCGATGCAACCGTGCTCACCCATATAACGAATTTAGGAAAAGGCGCAGCCCTCAGAACGGGATGCGATTTCGCCATAAAAAAAGGAGCAACTAAAATAGTAGTCATAGATGCCGATACCCAACACAATCCCCAAGATATTCCAAGATTTTTGCAAACGCTTAAAAACCACGATGTTGTGTTAGGGTATAGAAAGCGATCAAAATCAATGCCCAGTGTACTGAGATTTGGAAATGGAGTCATCAATACCATGACCAAAATCCTCTACGGTATCGATGTTAAAGATACGCAATGCGGCTTTCGTGCATTTACAGCAACAGCCTACAAAAAAATACGCTGGGATGCAACAAACTACAGCATGGAATCAGAAATGATAGCAAATATCGGACGACATAAACTTTCCTTTGGAGAAGTACCTATTGAAACCGTCTACGCAGACCGCTACAAAGGAACAACCATTATCGACGGCATCAAAATCGTTCTTAATCTGATGTGGTGGAGGATCAAAAGATAATGGCAGCATTACTAGGAATTCAAATACTGGGAGGCTTCTTCGGAGCATTTATGGCCTATTACACCTTCCTCCACTACAAGCGCAAAGAGATAACGCTCAAAGAATACTCTTTTTGGATTGTACTATGGTTTACCTTTCTTGCCGTCACCATCATGCCACGTCTACTCGACCCCGTGGTCAAAACCCTCAATCTGGCACGGACAATGGACTTTTTCATCATCCTTGGGTTTATGTTTCTCATCGGAACCATCTTCTATACCTATCTTTTAGTAAGAAAGAACCAGAAACGCCTTGAGAATATCGTACGCAAGGTAGCAATGGATAAACCAAACAAAAAGCAATGAGAACAGAAAGAGATTCCCTCGGAAAGAAACAACTACCCCCTAACGCAATCTATGGCATCCACACCGCCAGATCTCTAGAAAACTTTAATGGAGCACAACAGGCCCTCCCGAGAGAACTCATCTACGCAATCGTTCATCTCAAAAGAGCGTGCGCAAAAGCAAATTACAAACTCAAATCACTTGACAAAAAGAAAGCAAATGCCATCCTAGCAGCAACAAAATCTATCCTTCAAGGCAAACACAACAAAGAATTTCAGATCGACGTCTTCCAGGCAGGTTCCGGAACCTCAACCCATATGAATGTGAATGAGGTTATCGCTCATCTCGCAAAACTCCATCCCAATGACGACGTAAATCGTGGGCAATCCACAAATAACATCTTTCCTTCCGCAATAAGAATAGCAGCCTATCAAGAAACACTACATCTCACTACAGCTCTCGCCACATTACAACAGGCACTAGCACAGAAAGCAAAAAACTTCTCAAATATTCCAAAAAGCGCCCGCACCCATCTCCAGGATGCAGTTCCCATCACGCTAGGCCAAGAATTCGGTGCCTATGCAGCAGCCATAGAGAAAGCACAGCTACGTCTCCAAATAGCCTCAGAATCATTATTAGAACTAGGCGTAGGTGGCAATGCTGTCGGCACCGCAGTTAACACCAAAAAAGCCTTTAGAAAAACAATCATCCAGGAACTAAACCGTGAACTCAAGTCAAAGTTCCAACCTGCCGTAAATAACGTCGAAGCAACCCAGTTTCTAACGGATATTGCCGAAGTAAGTGCAATGACCAAACTCGCAGCTTCAGACATCCTCAAAATAACGAACGACTTACGCTTACTCTCTTCAGGACCCAACACCGGATTCGGAGAGATTAATCTGCCTGCAGTCGAACCCGGAAGCTCAATCATGCCCGGTAAGATCAATCCAAGCATCTGTGAAGCAGCAGCCATGGCCTGCATCCAAATCCAAGGCCTCGACCATGCCATAACACTTGCAAATTCCCTAAGTCAACTAGAATTAAACACACACATGCCCCTCGTAGCAAATAATATCATCCACATGCTCCAAATACTTACAAGAACAAGCAACATGCTCGCAGCAAAGTGCATTCGCGGCATCACCCCAAATAAACACACCTGCCAATCCCATCTAGAACACTCAGCAGGTCTTGCAACCATCCTCAATCCAAGATTAGGCTACGATAAGGTAGCAGAACTCGTTAAAGAGTCATTAAAAACAAAGAAAAACCTCAAACAACTAGTGCTAGAAAAAAACATCCTCACATACAAGGAATTCGACAATCTCGTGAAGACTTCTACTAAACCGAATCTATAGCTGCTAACGGCATAAAGTCAAAACTCTCTCTTTCCGTGGATCGGCTCGTCACAGGGGTTGTCCCCACGGGACGTAGAGCTATCGATTCGTAGAGAAAGAGTTTTGAAGCCGTCAGCAGTTACCATAACAGTATAGATTTATAAAAGCAGATTGAGTAATAACACCTATGGCAGTCCCCCTCATCAGAAAGCTAGACAAGTTGCTAGGAAGCACCATCTGCAACATCTTTGGAACCTTCAAGAGAAAGAAGACTACTTTCAAAACCGAAAACATTCTCATCATCCAACTCTGGGGCATCGGAGAAACCATCCTTACACTTCCCACAATCAAAGCACTCCGTCAACACTATCCCAAATCAAAAATTACCGTTCTTGCTACAAAAAGAAATAAGGAAGTATTCGAAGGACAAAATTTCATAGACAAAATAGAAATTCTCCCACTAAACATCCTAAAAATAGAGCTCTACAGCACAATGAATATCGGAACATACGATCTCGTCATCGACATGGAAGAATATCTCAATATCTCAGCCATCCTAGCGTTCAAACTAGGAAAGTATACCATAGGCTACAATCATGGGTCAAGAGCGAAATGCTACAATAAAACCATAACTTACAATGACATGCAGCACTGCTCAGAAACCTTTGCCGATCTCGTACGTGCAATCGACACCAAAGTAACCATCAAAGAACTTCTACCACTCGACGTCTCAACAACCGATAAAGAAACCGTCACCAACATCATAAAAAAGGAAAAAATAACAAATAAAGTAATTGCATTAGCACCCGGATTAGCAGAAACCTCCAAAGAGAGAATGTGGCCACCTGCAAGATACGCAAAACTAGCAGATGAATTAGCAAAGCAAGGAAACCAAATAATTTTTGTCGGTGTAGAATCCGAAAAACCACTAATAAAAAGCATCCAATCACAAATGAAAAGCAAATCAATAAACCTAGCAGGAAAAACATCGGTAAAACAGCTAGCCTATCTCTTCACGAAATGCAAAGCCATGATAGGAAACGATTCCGGACCGATGCATCTAGCAGCCTGCATGGGTACAAAAACAATAGGACTCTTCGGACCCAATCTGCCAATAAGATTCCGGCCCCTAGGAAAAGACTGCGTAGGACTCTACAAAGCTACCTGCCCCTGTTCTCCCACCATTAACGTCCACAAAGGAGAATTCAAACCCTGCAACAATAATAATAACCGATGCATGCAATCAATAAGTGTAGAAGACGTGATTAAAGTACTACATTAATTTCTCAGCAACCGCACTGCCCATATCAGAAGTACTTGCACTTCCACCCAAATCCTTCGTCTGCACTTTACCTTCCTTAATCACAGAACTAATTCCAGCAACAATAGCAGCACCAGCTTTCTTCTCACCAAGCTCATCCAACATCATAGCACCAGCCCAGATCGTAGCTAAAGGATTAGCAACATTCTTGCCTGCATACTTGGGAGCGGAACCATGAATAGGTTCAAACATCGAAACACCATCAGGATTAATATTTCCACCCGGAGCCAATCCCAAACCGCCCTGAATCATAGCTCCTAAATCAGTAATAATATCTCCAAACATGTTCGGTGTAGTCACCACCTTAAACCATTCAGGATTCTTAACAAACCACATGGTAATAGCATCAACAAACATATACTCAGGTTTAATCCCTGGAAAATCCTTTCCCACCGACTCAACCTGCTCTCTCCAAAAACCGTAAATATCAGATAACACATTCGCCTTATCCACAAAGTAAGCCGTGTCAACATTCTGACTTTTCGCTAAATCAAAACCATACCGAATTACACGATTAGCTCCCGATTTCGATATCATCCCAATCTGATACGCGATCTCGTCCGTATTCTCAATCTCCAAATCAAACTTAACCTTGTACATCTCCCGCAACACCTCAAGTGATTGCTTTGATGTTCCAGCCGAAGCACGACCACCAATACCCACATAAAAGTCCTCAGTATTCTCTCGAACAACCGTAAAGTCAATATCGCTAGGACCCTTACCCACTAAAGGACAAGCAACACCCTCAAGCAACTTGATAGGACGTAAATTAACAAATTGATCAAAATAAAAGCGAGTCTTCAATAAAATCCCCTTCTCCAAAATTCCAGGAGTAACCCGTGGATCGCCTAATGCACCGAGATAGATTGCCTTACAACTATCCTTAATCTCCTTCAGCGTATCTTCAGTTATCAATTCCTGAGTCTTAAGATATTTCTCAGCACCATTATCATAGCGCTTCCAATCAACAGAAAATCCATAGACATCTGAAGCCTTCTCAATAACCTTTAGACCCTCAGCTATAATTTCAGGACCAATACCATCTCCCGGCATCAATGCTAACGTGTATGAACTCATTATTTTGAGAAATTCAAAGCTTTATTTAAACCTTTCACTAACGCAACCGCCGATGCCTTCACAATATCCTCGGAAACTCCCTCTGCAGAGAAAACAGTTCCAGAATCATCCTCCACAAGGATCATTACATTCGCAAGAGCATTAGTTCCGCCCGTAATAGCTTTGAGATTGTATTCCTTTAACTTCAACGGATGAGTCAATGCAATAATGGCCTTGGCCAAAGCGTCAACCGGTCCAACGCCCGTCGCCTCGCCTTTACGCTCCTCGCCACTTACTTTCAAAGCCACAGAAGCCGAAGCGTCACCTGAACAACCCGTAGTAATAGTAAAATCCACAAGCTCAACAATCTTCTCATCCGAAGTTACCTGTCCAAGAACATCAGTAGCAATCGCGATAATATCTTCTCGTACAACCTCTTTTTCCTTGTCAGCAAGCTGCTTAATACGTGCCATAACCAAATCAATTTGCTCAGTATCCAGACCATACCCCCTCTCCGTTAGAGTATTCTCAACTGCAGCTCGACCAGAGTGCTTCCCAATAACAAGATGCTCACCCGTCCATCCCACATCCTCTGCATTCATAATCTCATACGTCTTTTTATCCTTCAACATCCCGTGCTGATGAATTCCAGCCTCATGAGCGAACGCATTTCGTCCTACAATAGCCTTATTCCGCTGCACCGATAGTCCCGTCAAATTAGAAACCATCTGCGAAGTAGCAAAAATCTCTTTGGTATTGATACTAGTACTAAACTCAGAAAAATAATCAGAGCGCGTCTTCAAATTCATAACGAATTCTTCAAGGGAAGCATTCCCAGCACGCTCTCCAATACCATTAATCGTACATTCGACCTGCAGAGCCCCATTCATAACTCCAGCCAAAGAATTTGCAACCGATAATCCTAGATCATCGTGACAATGTACAGAAATAACTACATTTTTCTCCATTATCAAATCACCAAGCCGCTCAAAAACCATCTTAATACGATTACCAAATTCAGAAGGCTCAGCATATCCTACCGTATCAGGAATATTAATCGTAGTAGCACCTGCCTTAATCGCTGCCTCCACCACACTACACATATAATCAATATCTGTCCGAGCAGCATCCTCTGGACTAAATTCAACATCAGAACAAAGAGATTTCGCATGCTTAACTGCAGAAGAAGCCATCTCAATAACCTCATCCTGGCTTTTTCGTAATTTTTTGTCAATATGAATTTGTGAAGTCGCAACAAACGTATGAATCCTAGGCCGTTCAGCGTGTTGAACTGCCTCCCACGCCCGATCAATATCCTCCTTCATTGCTCGAGCCAAACCACAAATAACCGGACCCCTAACCTCTTGAGCAATTTGCTTGACCGATTCAAAATCACCATCAGAAGTAATAGGAAAACCTGCCTCAATAATATCGACACCTAATTTGGCAAGCTGCTTAGCAATAAGCAACTTCTCGGAACTTGTTAAACTAGCTCCCGGCGACTGTTCACCATCTCTCAACGTAGTATCAAAAATTAAAATCCTCTTGGCCATACTAAAAGAATCCTAAGACGCTATAAAAAGATAACGCTCAGCAACACGCCACAAAAACATTTATATAAGGCAAATACCAACTCAAAAGAGATGAAACGTGGGTTCATTCTAGTACTAGTAACACTCCTCCTAGTTTCTACAACACAAGCAATCAGCATTTTCACCTCCGACACCTTAGAGGAAGGTGAAGGAAGAATTTACCAAACCAATCTAGGAAGTTACATCGTAAAATTAGTTACCGTATCCGATGCAACAGGAAAAGTACTCTTTGAAGTCAATAACGAGAAATCGCGAGCCTTCGGTATAAAAGACAGCTTCAAATTCAAAGATGGATCAGAGATTGTACTCATGGACGTCTTCATTACCGATGCCGACACCGGCAATGACCAGGCTACATTTTACTTTTACGGATCCGGTATATCGCCAGTCATGGCAAAAAATCTATCCTATGGTGTCATCGAAGACCGAAAATGTAATTTTGATGGTGTCTGCTCTGGAGAAACACAAGCCTGGTGCTGCTACGATTGTGGATGCGACTCCGGAAGATGTAGAGACAATAAATGTGCCGTAGACGAATCAACCACTGCTCCGGTGAAAGAAGAAAAGAAGGAAGAACCCAAAATTGAACCACCGAGAGTTGAAAAAACAGCAGAACCTGCGATCACCGTAACACCCAAAAGAAAAGCTCGTGCAATCTCCGTAATCATGATTCTAATCGCAATTGGAATTATAGTGCCTGCAGCATATCTAATATCAAAAAAGAAAAAGAGATTCTAACGTAAAATATCTTCAAACTTAATGAGTTGTGTTCTTTTACATTCCGGTTTCGGTTCTGAAGAAAAAGAAGCAAATAATTCTCCCTTATACTTACACGCAAGCGCATTTTGACAAAGGTCCACTACTCCAGCAACCTCCTTCGTAAAACGACAGGGCATATCTACATCTAACTTTCCTAAATAAGCATCAAAATGCTTCTGATCACCTAATGCATCGAGCTTCTTCTGCTTCCACAACGCATCCTGTTTTTTCTGGATACGCTCCAATCTTCGTTGCAATACATCCATACCTATCCCCTAACTAGACCATGAAGAACAATCTATAAAACAGTTTCGCTTACAGAACCAAAATAGCAGGTTTTCCCGGCAATGCGTACGTAGCCTTGTGCTCGTCACTCTTATCAGCACTCACTACAGTTACTACACAATCAAATTGATCTTTAATAAAATCAGCAGCCTCAGCCAACATCTTCATCTCCTCTTTCTGTTTAAGTTCTACACTAGGAATCTTCCGAGAACCCACCATCCGTGGAATATTCTTAGAAATCCACTGACCATGCTTCTTGTACTTAGGAATCTTCATCAGCTCTCCCAAAACCGATTTAGGGTTGGGATCTTTTTCCATCATCGCAACTACATCAGTAAACAAAGCATATCTCCAGGAACTGCTTACGAAAAGCGAAATGGCCTCGGGCTTCTCAATCTTCGCTAACTTCAGTACCTGACGTATATCGCCTAACGTATCCCGCAACAAAGCCTCTCCAACATGCATATGTTCCTTGATCTTTTTAGAATCAGCTACCGGCCACGAAGCATGAGAGATAAATCCACTTTCACCCATCTTCTCCCAGCACTCCTCAGCAAAATGCGGAACGAACGGCGCCAACATCAATACCTGAGCATTAAGATATAATGCAATGGCCTCCTGCGACGGCTCATCATGCGTCCTATTCAAATACCATTTCAAATGACGCTGCATATCTAAGAATCCATACTGAATTGCAGATTTAAACAACACATTCTCCATAGCCTCAGTTGCACGAGCAATACATTGATGTACCACCGAAATAAACCATTCATCGATATACTTTTTTGATTTCCTACCCTTGCCATGGTGCTCATCAATAAACAAATCTAGATCCGATAACCTGCGTTTAGCAGTCTCCAAGAACTGCATATCATAATTAGCGTCATCCACGCCCTCTCCCGCATTAGCAGAGGTCAAACGAACAATATCCGGACCATGCAAGGTATACAATTCTCGAGCCGTGAAAAAATTACCCTTCGACTTTGACATTTTCTCATTATTAACCATAATTCTACCATTCAACCCATACGATTTAGGCCAATGCTTCTTCGGAAAGATTGCAGTATGATTAAACACACAAAACGCCAAATGGTTTTGCAACAAATCCTTTGCAGAATTTCTAAAATCAAACGGATACCAATATTCGAAATCACCGCGCATCGTATCGACCATCTTTTTAGAAATCCCTGTACTAGCAACAACGTCCTCCACCTTTCCCTTCCCCAAAAAAACATAATTGAAGAACCCATCATCTAATTTATCAGTAGAAAATCCATACTCAGACGGATTCTGTAAATATTTCGAAATAGTGCCATACGCCATCTGAAACGTACTATCTGATAACGATTCAATCACCCACTTCTCATCCCAGGGTAACTGTGTGCCTAACCCAAATTCCCGTGTACAAGCCCAGTGATTCAACCAATCAACAACATAATGAAATTGCTTCCGCACAACCTCGGGATGCATCTTCATCTCATCCAAACATTCATGCGTCTTTTTCTTCCACTCAGCATCATTATACTCAATAAACCACTGATCGTCAACAATCTTAACCACACATTCTGCTAATGATCTACTTACCACTCTAGCAGTTAACTCATAAAACATCACGCCTTCGCCGCTTTTGATCAGTTCCTCTTTGATTGCTTCCTGACAATCAGGAACACTCATACCGCCGTATTTTCCAGTACTTTCTTTCATAACTCCTTTTCTAAAAACACGTCGATTCAACTCGCCTTTAGCTTTCTCGATCTTCGCTTTCTGCTCCGCTGAAGTAATTCCAAATTCCTGAGCAATCTCATCACCTAGATCATCTCCCATACCCGAAACATCGATGATAGGAATGGGCTTGAGCTTCTGAACAACCTTTTCGTCCATACCATATTTCTTAATAAGCTTGCTATCCGACTGAATTTTCCTAATTTCAATAAGATCAACTGGATCTTCTAAGGCAGAATACACAATACCACTTCCAACATTAGCATCAATAAACCATGCAGGAACAACATACAAAGGATAATCCACCAACGGACCCTGCGCCCATTTACCAATCAACTCACTTGCCGGAATCTCCCCAACAACTTCAGGCTTGAATCCAAGATGAAATTCTATTTTCTGGATTGCAGCATCTCCCACCACCCACTTCTCTCCCTTTACATGAACCACCTTGTACGTTGCATCGGGATCAACCCATAAGTTAGTCTGACCAAGTAATGCATCGGGACGCGTAGTACCTGCCATCAAAATAAGATCAGAATCTTTCAGTGGAAATTTTGCCCAGATAAAATCCTTAGGAGTCTCTCCCTCCCCCTCTATCCGATCATGGTCACCCACCGGAACATTTTCTTTAGGATCCCACACCACCGGATGCTCACCCTGCTTCACGTATCCTTTCTCTTTCAAAGCATTAAACTGCCATCGAATCATAGCATCATATGGAGGATTCAAAGAAGTAGTCTTGAACGAATACCTCTCATCAATAGAAAATCCCATCGCCTTAACGTCTTTCAACGTTTCTTTCGGAAAATACTCGCACCAATACTCCGGATCGTTAAATTTAGGAATCTCCTCGGCCAAAATACCCATCTTCTTCAACGTCTCTATTTGAGTGGGCTCACCCTCAGCCACCCGCTTAGCGGCAGCAACAATAGGAGTTCCCGTGCAGTGAAACCCAAACTTAGCAAGAACATTAAACCCACGCATCCGTTTATAGCGAAGCATAACTTCACTCGTAGTATACGTAAACAAATGACCCAAGTGCAACAATCCGTTCATGTACGGATACACAATAGCTTCATAGAATTTCGGTTTCGAATTAACCTCAACCTGGAACGCCTTCTCCTTCTCCCATCTCTTCTGCCACTTATCAGCAATCGAATTGAAGTCCAACATACACTAAGAAATCATGGATTCGTATTTAAGGTTTTTGGGGTGGTTGAGGAGTAACAGGCTTGACTTCGAACTTCAAAGGAACATCTCCCTGGTAAATCCAATCCACTATCTTCCGACCTTCAACAAGATGTAAAAAAAGAAATCCTGAATTATAAGGAATGTAATTTGGACCTTCTCCCTCTATACATTTGATAACTGAGTCCATAGACGGCAATTCAGCTTCCAAAGAAGTAAGAATTTGGTCCAGCATTCCTGGTTGACCCCTATTCTCTCCCCCCTTGACAACCGTAAATTGGTAGTCTATCATGGTCTTATACTTTCTTAAACTGAGCCGAGATATCGATCAGATCAACGTGTCCCAAGAATAAAGCTCTGCAGCAGTAACGCTTCAAACCAAGCTCATCCATGGTCTTCTTCTTTTCGTCACCCTTCTTAACAGCCTCTAGGTATTTCTCCCAAAGCTGTCCAACGGGTTTTCCGCAACTGTAGCATCGTATCGGTATAATCATGGTATCACCTGTAGCTCTTTTGTCTTTTTGCTCTTGCCTGTCCGTGCCTGTTAGGTTTGGAAGGTTCTTTTCTTCTAACATCAGCAACTAAAAGCTGCCTATCATATTTCAAAAAGATGTCTTTAAGCTTGTCATTCTTAGTAATTTCAGTAAGTGCCTTTGCAACTGCCAATCTACAAGCATCTGCCTGCGCACTTACTCCGCCGCCAGCAACTCGAACAGCGATGTCGTATTTCTTTGCAACATCTCCTGCCAAAACCAAAGGCTCACGAATCTTGCTCTTCGACATTAATGGCTGTACAATAGATAAATCAGCACCATTAATCGTCACAACACCCTTTCCTTCTCGAATAGTAGCTCGTGCGATAGCTCGCTTTCTTTTTCCTGAAGTTGTTAATATTTTCATTTTCCACCTATGATCTTACATACGTCTTCTACCGTAGCATATCTCATGATCTGTAATCGCTTTAAATGTGCATCCTCAAAAACCGTTGGCTTGTGCTGAGCAAACTGCTCAGGAACGCCCCTATGACACTTAATCCGTGCATAGGCAATCTTCCCGTGGTGTCCCTTGTACGGCAACATCCCTCGAATCGATCGTCTAACGAACTTTTCAGGAACGCGAAAAAAGAAAGGACCTTTTGTTGAAGACCCCATCTGCTTCTTTGCAATGTAATCGGAATAAATTCTGTCCTTATTACCAGAAATAACAATCTTTTCACAGTTAACAATATCAACCTTTTTACCCAATTGAGCCTGCGTAGCGACAAAACTAGCCAATCTTCCCAATAACATATCAGTACCATCGACTATCATTATCCAATCACCCGAACACGCTTTCCTTTGGGACTTTCTTTAATAAAATCTTGGAGGGGAATCACAACGCCACCTGCCTCAACAATCTTCTTCGTTGCCTCTCCTGAAAACTGAAAAGCAGTAACCGTAAGTTTATGACTTAACACACCTGAACCCAATACCTTGCCCGGAACAACAACAACCTCGTCAGCCTTCGTAAATCTATTCAATTTAGATAAATTAACAACTCTACGCGCACGTGAAGATCTACTAAGATCATCTGCTACACGCTTCCACAAAGGAATCTTCTCAGATCTAGAGCGATCCTCTAATGTTTCCAGTAAACCCTTTAATTCAGGGTTTGTAGGTCCTGTTCGTTTTGCCATGTTTGTTACCATGCGAGGGACGAGGTTTGAACTCGCGCAGGCACTAAGCCACTAGGCGTTTGAAGTTCGCTTTCACGATCACTGCCTCAACCTAGCCCGTTTGACCACTCCGGCACCCTCGCACTATTGTTCTATTGCTTTCGCATCCTTAATCTTCTCTGCAAGAAGGTCAAGTTTTTTTCCTAAAATGCCAGCTGCTTCAACCAAAATCTCTTTGGTATCTAACTGACCCCAGGACTCTAAAGTAAAAATGAAATCGTCGGTTTTCTCAATAGTAAAACCTTCAGGATACAAATCAGCTGCAACCATGCACATGTCAGCGTCATTTTCCTTGTCTTTAGCAATAGAAAGCTTTCCGCCTTCTAATACTAAAATACCGTTCGGAACAAGCTCAACACACTTTTCCTTATCGTCAATCTTATCGTTATGAATAGTAACTTGAGCACGCTGCTTGTAAAAAATGTGACCAGGGCTCCATTTTACGTGGTCTTTACCCTTGCCAAGATAAGCACCACATTCTAATTCCAAACTTTGACCCTTCAATAATTTAACAATCGGCAAGTCCCCTTCTACAGGCTTAACCTTAGGATCCTTAGTTTCGATATCCTTCGCATAGACGGTGCACGGACCCTTAGCTTTAAGCGTCATCGTTAATTTACACCGTGCAGATTCACGCTGATCCTCTTCAACATCCTCTGGAAGCATGTAACTTTTAGCATCAGTAGTAAGCGGAATAAGTCCAAGACGATGAGCAATCATCTCATCATACAAAATCGAGCTATTTTTTCTAAATTCAACATCCTCAATCGCCATCGTAGGAACATCCTCAATAACCGTTCGTCTCAATGCGTTCGCAAATGCGGGAGTGGTGTTCTTTACCAGAAAACTAACTGCGTTTCCTCCCTTATCCTGATCCAATAGTGTGACTTCCATCAGACTCGCCTCCCTCTTTTTCCGCCTTTCTTCCTACATCCATCGTGTGGAAGCGGAGTTACATCCTGTATGATTCCAATACGTAATCCCATTCGTGATAGTGCTCTAACCGCAGCCTGTGCTCCGGGACCAGGATTATTAGGTCCGTTATGCCCACCAGGCGCCTTAATTTTAACGTGAATTCCACTGATACCCTTATCTCGAGCAATCTCAGCCACTCTCTTAGCAGCAGTCATTGCAGCAGTAGGCGAACTCTCCATTCGATCTGATTTCACAACCTGTCCACCAGAACTCAAAGCGATAGTCTCCATTCCACTGATATCAGTAATATGAATAATAGTATTGTTATAACTAGAGAAAATGTGCGCAACTCCCCATCTCATAGTGCTCTTCATTCTTTAGTAGCCTCTTCTTTTGACTCTTCCTTAGCATCAGCTTTCTCTTCTTTAGCCTTCTTTCCCTTAGCTTCAGCCTTATCCTTGGACTTAGAATCTGATTTTTCTTCCTTCACTTCTTCCTTAGCTTCTGCTTTGTCCTCTTTAGCTTCAGCCTTAACTTCAGCTTTAGAAGCTGCAACCTCAGGAGCAGCTCGCTCAGGATGTTCAGGATCTGACAATGAAGAACCCGGTGCCATCGAGATAGTATTCTCTTCAGCTACCGTTACAAGATACGAAGGAACAGTAAGTTTCTTACCCTCAACCAAAACGTGTTCGTGCACAATAAATTGTCGTGCCTGAATAACCGATCGAGCAAGATGTTTCTTATGAAGAATAGTCTGTAATCGTCTGTCGAGCAAAGCCTTAACAGAAATACCCAATACATCCGCAACCCCACTTTCTGATTCAAGTAATCCTAATGATTGTAATTTTCCAAGAAGCTGTCGTCTCTCAATTTCAGCCTGCTCGCCACCTAAAGCAATCAGACGTTTTGCCTGACGCATATAATTCTTAAGCAATGAATCAACCTTCCACAACTCCTTCTTATTCTTCAACCCATATTCCTTTAAGAGTGAAATTTCAGATTCCAATCTCTCCTTTTGCCAAGGATGCGTAGGTCCACGATACAATTTTCTAGTCTTCTTAGGGTCGCCCATTATACTCTACCTGCCTTCGAGCCAGATTTCTTTCTAACTCCTAAAGAAACCTTACCTTTATTTTTACGGAAGTTACTCTTCGTTTTCTGTCCGCGTACAGGTTTTCCCTGCATGTGTCTCACACCACGGTACGATTTCATCTTCTTTAATGCTTTAATGTCATTATCCTTTACAAACGTAAGATCATTAGTAATCAAATGCATATCTTCTCCAGTATCCATATCTTTTCTTCGATTGAATGTCCAAATAGGAGCCCCAGCTGCAGCCGGATCCTTCAACACCTTGTCAAGTGCTGCCACATCAGCCTCTTTCAAATCGCCTACCTTCTTAGTAGCAGAAACCTTTGCTAATGCACAAATCATATTAGAAAATAAAGCGCCAACACCTTTAATCTTGCGTAAACCCATCACCAATGACTTCTTTCCTTCAAGATCAGTCTGAGCCACACGCACAAAGTGTCTAAATTCATCCTGTGCTTTCGCTACAGGTTTAACATCACTATTAACTTTTTTAACTTCAGCTTGTTTTGTTTCTTCAACCATAATCGGACAGCCAGAAATTCATTTCATGAACCCTAAATGCGCTCTTATGAACTCGGGCTGTTACACCTGGGAAACTCACCTTACTTAAAAAGCTTTGTATCGACAACACACCTGTCACCAAGCGCCAAACACAAAAAAACCGAAAAATATGCCAAAAAAAGCCCATAAATGACCTAATTGGAGATTAAATAAGACCCAGAAATAAGAAAAAAAGGATAATAACAAATAAAAGAGAGCAATAAAAACAAATAAAACCCAAAATACTAAAAGAGAGCTTATTCAACCGTAAACACCCTCATTTATATAGGATTGAGGTAAAGATTTATATATCGTTACCACATCCCCAGCACTGGGTGGTAGTGTGGAAGAGTTCGAAGAACAAGTCGAAAAAGCAAAAATTGGCCAAATTGTTTCTCTAGTGAAAACCATCGAAGAGCCCCTTGATGCAACGGAATTCTTCGCAAAACTCTCAAATTACGGAAAAAAGAAGTATTCTCTTCTCTTTGAATCAGCCGACATCGTTCCCAAGTATGGCGAACAAAGCATCGGATCGGCATCTCCCTGTCTAAAAGTATCGGGTCGCGGCGCAGAATTTGAAATTACAGCATTAAATGATACTGGATTACAATATATCAAGACAATCAAGAAGGATCTCAAGTTTGTGGACAAATTAGTGCATAAAAAGAACATTCTGTATGGCATCTTACAACCACAAAGAAAAAACACAAACGAAGATGACCGCATCAAGGCCAAAACTCATTTTGACATTCTCAGAACAATCGCATTCAAGTTCAAATCAGCAGACGCACCCGACAACGTGCATGGTGGCCTCTTTGGAGCATTCGGCTATGATATGATTGACCAATTCGAAGATCTCCCAAAAAATGAGCAAAACACCTTGGATACGCCTGATTACGAATTGTATTACCTTGACAATCTCTTTGTAACCGATCATAAAAAAGGAGTAACCAAGATCATTGTAAATGCATTAATCACTGAAGGAAATAGAAAAACACTCATCCAACAGGCAAAAAAAACAATGGGCGAATATGAAAAAACGTTGGAAAAGAAGCTGGTAACTCCTAAAAAGACAAAAAGCAAAGACTCGGAAATCGAAACCGACACCACTGCAAGTGAATACGAAGACATTGTTTCCGAAATCAAGAACAAAATCTTCCGTGGCGATATCTTCCAGGCCGTTCCCTCTCGAACATTGATCCAGAACACCACTGCAGAACCCCTCCTAATCTATGAAAAGCTCAAATCCATCAATCCATCACCCTACATGTTCTACATCCATCAGGAAGACGGTATTCTTCTGGGCGCGTCTCCAGAAATGGCACTACGTGTGCAAGGAAACGAACAAAAGATTGTCGAAATACGTCCGATTGCCGGTACGAAACCGCGTGGCCTAACACCAGAAAACGCTATCGATCCCGATCTCGATGCAAAGTACGAAGTAGAACTCAAAACCGACAAAAAAGAGATCGCAGAACACACCATGCTCATCGATCTAGCTCGAAACGATATCGCTCGAGTCTCCGAACCCGGAACACGATTCTGCAACGAACCCTTTGTTATAGAAAAATATTCACACGTTCAACATCTCGTTTCAAATGTACAAGGCACCCTAAAAGAAGGTCTCGATGCACTCCATGCCTATCTCGCAACCATGAACATGGGAACCCTTACCGGTGCACCCAAAGTGGAAGCAATGAAACTAATCAGAACTCACGAAAAGGAAAGTCGTGGATTTTACGGTGGAGCCGTCGGATACATCACCCCAGAAGGGAATATGGACACCACCATCACCATTCGCTCGATGTATCTTCGAGCAAACAAAGCCTACATTCGTGCAGGCGCAGGCATTGTGCATGACTCCATTCCCGAGCAAGAATTCCAGGAAACGGAAAAGAAAGCACAAGCATGCCTCAAAGCCCTAGAAATGGCGGAGGCAGCAAAGTGAAAGCACTCTTTATCGACAATTTTGATTCATTTACCTATAACATCGTAGATGAATTCCGCAAGCAAGGCTGCGAAGTCACCGTCTTCAGAAACAACATCGACATGAAGATCATTGACGAACACATCAAGAAAGAAAAACCCCAGCTCATTGTAATTTCCCCAGGCCCCGGAACACCCAAGGAAGCCGGCAACAGCAAAGAAATCATCACCACCTATCACGAAACCATCCCTATTTTCGGAGTCTGTCTCGGCCATCAAGCGATCATCGAATGCTTTGGCGGACGCATCGACAAAGCCGTGGAAACCATTCACGGAAAAGCCTCAAAAATCTCACATGACAATCAAGGCATTTTCAAGAATATCGCAAGCCCTTTCCAAGCAGGACGCTATCATTCACTTGTCGGCTACGATATTCCCTATTGCCTCGAAGTGACCGCACGATCCGTAGAAAGAGATGTCGTTATGGCAGTGCGCCACAAAGAATTTCCCGTTACCGGAGTCCAATTCCATCCCGAATCTATTCTCACGCCAGAAGGTGCTGAGATTATCAAGAATGTAATTGACTCAGTACAATGATTTCTGAAATTATTAATCAATTGAAAGAAAAAAAAGACCTTTCTTCAGAGCAAGCAGAACACACCATGAACGAGATCATGTCTGGCAACCTGTCAGACGACGAGATCATGCAATTTCTCGTAGCGCTGAAAGAAAAAGGAGAATCAATCGAAGAGATAACTGCCTGTGCTCACGTCATGCGTCAAAAAGCAGAACACATACATCCTCAACCTCAACCACTTATCGATATCGTAGGTACGGGGGGCGACAAAACCAACACCTTCAACATTTCAACCGCGTCCGCCCTTGTGGTTGCCGGCTGCAACATCCCCGTAGCAAAAC
>Ga0187827_10002871_pt1 | contig 23022 bp, 18 predicted proteins | sample ETNtaG_39_FD_167969 | JGI IMG/M metagenome (GOLD analysis project Ga0187827, IMG submission 167969) | Marine microbial and viral communities from oxygen minimum zone, Eastern Pacific Ocean - ETNP2014_SV_150_PacBio MetaG (Illumina Assembly) | ecosystem: Environmental > Aquatic > Marine > Hypoxic... | reverse complement strand
TTTCGCCGACCGCCGTGGCGCCGAGGATGAGGGCCCGATGCGAAATCGACTTGTCCCCGGCAACGGAAATTTCCCCGACAATGGTCTTAACGGGGTGGGAGATCATCGGCATCACGGGCAGGATTTCTCGAACATAAGATCACCTTTTGGTAGGCACGTTTTGGCGGGATTTTTTAAGGACGACTCCTTGAGTTCACGGCAACTTCACATGCCGCTCCGGCATTTACCGAAAAAAGTTTTCCTATTTCCCATTTTTATTTTTGACAGAGCCGGAGGATCATGGCAATTGGCTTATCATGACTTGAACGGGTATCCTGTTGCCAATAAACCGGTGGTAAGTTCCGCGGGCCACGGTGGACCGCGATAGGATATGTCCATATGAGGCCGCTGCAACGGCCTTTCGCCAGCAGTAGTCGGCGTTGGCGATTAACGCGAAATGAAACTTGGAAGAGGACGGATGGCTTAAATGGATTTGGGAGTAAAGCATACTTGCCAGACTTGTGGCACACGCTTTTACGACCTCGACCGCACGCCGCCTGTGTGCCCAAAATGTGGGACCAAGCTTGACGCCTCCTCTTCCCCCAAACCGCCGCGTCCTGGCAAGCCGACGGCCCGTAAGCAAAAGCCCGCCGCAACGCCCGCGAAAACGGTTGCCGCCGCCGAGGTCGTAAAAGCCCTGAGCAAATTCTACGATGAGGGCGAGAACGACGATGGCGACAAAGATGGCATAGAAGAGATCTTGAACGAAGAAACGGATTTGAAAGAGATAGAGAAAGACGAAGCCGACTTGCAGGAAGTCGGCGATGACGACGACGATGAACTGATTGAAGATACCTCTGACTTGGGCGAGAACGATGACGATGTTTCCGAAGTCATGGAACATGTGGACGAGGGCGTCGAAGACAAGAATTGAGCTACCCATGAGCCCGATTGCACTCTGCTTTTCCCTTGCCTCGAACCGTCGAAACTCGTTACCTTTCCACCCCACTCGCCTGGCCACATGACCGTGCCAGGGACAACTCGCGAACCACAATACCGCCTGAGGGGCCGTAGCTCAGTTGGGAGAGCGCTACAATGGCATTGTAGAGGTCAGGGGTTCGATTCCCCTCGGCTCCACCAATAAAATCAAGGGCTTAGCAGGAAACTGCTAGGCTCTTGTTTATTTGGGTAAGCACTGGGTAAGCATGTGAAATCATTCCCCATGGTAATTGATCATGTGAATTTGGGGCCAGCCGACGTTCCAAAAACAAACCACGACGATGAAGATGGTTGGCCAAGTGAGGAAACGGTGGAACATGGTGAGGTTTCCTTCTGTCTGCAGTGTATTTCATAGTGCGCGGGCTGCCGCTCTGAAACAACGGATGCGGGAGACCAAATCCTCCCACATACTAGCGGTAATTCATGTGCCGCTTTTACAGCAATATTGAATAGCCGGGCCACACCAGCTTCCCTCGCAATGGTTTCTTCGTCAATTTCCTTCTTCTGTTGGTGGCAAAGCAGCCAATTAATCCGGCTATCGTCAGGGGATCATCAGAAGATTGCATGGTGTGTTTGCTGGACGGTATCGTCTCCGGCGTCCTTCTGTGGATAGCCACGAAATCACCTTGAAATCACCTTTATCTCGCCCCAATGTTCCCCTTTTTTTGTCGCAATCGTTCACTAGCCTCCGGCTCGAAACTTAAAAACAGGTCGATACTCGGCCTTGCTGGAGGACTTCACGATGAAACGTTTATTGCGACGAGCAAGCCCTACCCTTTTGATAACTCTTGTAACCGCCTGTGCTCCCGCCCCTATAACTATCGCCGGCGGCATGTTGGCTACAGCTGGCGTCCTCGATGCCCACTCGGATTTTGTATCCTCGACGTTTGCTGAAAATGAGCTCCAGAACACCAATGCAGGTGGGGAAGACACTGCTGATCCCGTTGCACTGATGCCAGCTGTGGCCACGGACAAGGGGACGGCAGAGCCAAGTGCTTTTACCATCTTCTTTAACTTCGATAGCACCAACCTAATCACTGCACAATCAGACACGCTCGACGCCATCGTTGCTGCTGCAAAGGCGGGCAATCAGGTGCGCCTCATCGTCAGTGGTCATGCCGATAGAGCAGGACCAGACCCCTATAACGTAACTCTTTCACGTAGGCGTGCGCTAACCGTCAAGGAAGCCCTCCACCTCCGTGGCCTTAACCCCGACTGGATCACCATCACAGCGCATGGGGAAACACGGCCTCATATCGCTACCCCCGATGGCACTCGTGAACCGCGCAATCGCCGTGTCGAAATCATCTTGGGAGAGACACCATCTCTTTGACGTCTAGGGGGGCGATCAAATGCGCCATACAGCTTTGCTCATTGGTCTTGTTTTATCATCATCGCTGATTTCCGCTGTGACCTGGGTTGCGACCGCACCTGATCTTTCATTACGGCCCTTTTATGCGCCGTCTCCATCCAGGGAAGTCATCAACGACACCACCTTCGTCAAGCACGTGAAAGCCGCCCTGAGCGAGGATGTTTCTGAACCGCCTGCTGAGGACCGGGCTCGTCTCATGAAAGCCTCATATGTCGTTGGGTACGGCGTAAACGAGGAAAATCTAAGGAGGATTTGCTATGAAACTACACAGTGATAAGCCCAGCCTTGAATTTCTATGGCCAGGCTTCAATTTCTTGCGCGGTGGTGAAGATGAATAGTCATCACCTCCTTGCCCTTGGTTACCGAATTCCAATTTCATCTTGCTATTCGGTCCCTGCCCAGCCTCTTCCACACGCTCCCAATAACAAAGGGCCGCAGAAGAAAGACAGAAACGGAAAGCTGATCATCGGTGAAGGCTTGTTTGTTAAAGGCCAGCTCGATGCATGCAAAAGCCTCTTTGTCCAAGGCTCTCTTGAAACCTCTGTGGAATGCGAAGTCCTGAAAATCTCAGATAATGGTGAGCTGAAAGGCAATGCCATCGTTAATGAGGCAGATGTCTATGGCCTATTTGATGGAGAGCTATCGGTCAAAGGCCGCCTCACTGTTCACGCCAAGGGGACGGTGCTTGGCAAAGTCAGATATGGGGAGCTGAGGGTTGAGCGTGGCGGAATTGTTAGCGGCGACGTTCAAGCTTCCCCAAATGCCGATACGTCAACCCCTTCTCTTTTTCAGAGAGCATGTTTATGAAATTTCTCAGTGATAACCCTGCCCAATTCGTGCTTCGGCTTGGGCTCTTCGTCTATCTGGCAATTACACTAACGACGTTCGAAGCTGGGGCAGCCCCTTCTTTTTCCGGCATCGTTACATCTAAAGACAAAGGCTACGAGGGGCTGTTGTTCCAAACGGAAGAGCCAGGGAAATATCTCCCCGCCCCTCTCCTGGGCACGGATGTCAAAATTGACGTTTCGGGGATCATCTCGCGTGTGCGGGTTCGTCACTTCTATAAAAACCCAACGGAGCATTGGGTTGAGGGCATCTACGTATTTCCACTGGCAGACAAATCGGCAGTCGATACGCTGACCATGCGTATCGGAAAGCGCATCATTAAAGGCGTGATCGAGGAGAAAGTTCGGGCTCGCCGTATTTACAACGAGGCGAGGAAAAAAGGCCAACGAGCCGCACTGCTTGAAACGCAGAGGCCAAATGTTTTCAGGACCTCCGTTGCCAACATAGGACCCAACGACGGGATCATCATCGAGATAGCTTATCAGGAGACCATCGCTGTCAAAAACGGTCAGTTCCGTCTTCGATTTCCGATGGTCGTAGGACCTCGTTACACCCCCACAAGCGCCCTATTGGCACAGCTCGCAAGCATACTCAGCGGTGACGAGAAGACACTACCTGAAACGGAACGTCTGTCCTCGCCCATTTTACAGCCTGAGCAAGGGCCTCTTAATCCCGTTAACCTCACCGTTCGCATCGAGGGCAAGTTGCCCATCAGGGACATAAAAAGCCACCACCACCCGGTGGCGATAAGCAATCCCGGCAGCGGCCCGATCGACGTCAAACTGCAAGACGGGTCTGTGCCTGCGGACCGGGACTTCGAACTGACATGGTCTCCCGATCTTCCCAGAGCTGCAGTGTCAATTTTTACCGAGGAGTGGAAGGGTGAACGATACGGCTTGGTAATGGTGACGCCTCCTGCTGGCAAATCCCCTCAGGTTCCCAACCGCTATCGAGAAATCATCTTTATCATCGATACCTCGGGCTCCATGGCAGGCAAATCCCTCAGTCAGGCCAAGGCTTCTCTGCGTTACGCTCTTGAGAAACTTGGCCGCCAAGATCGTTTCAACGTTATCCAGTTCAACTCCCACACCTCCTCCTTATTCGACGCAGCCGTGCCCGCGAACAAGAAAAACCTCTCGGCTGCGCGCACTTACATCGATGACCTCGACGCGCAAGGGGGAACGGAGATGCGGCCCGCTATCAGGTTTGCGCTCGATGGTCAGGACGACCGCTCACGCCTTCGCCAGGTAATCTTCATCACGGACGGCGGCGTATCGAATGAGGCCAAACTCTTCCGGGAGATTGCGGCACGTTTGAGTGATACGCGGTTCTTTACAATCGGAATTGGTTCGGCACCCAACCAACATTTCATGCGATGGGCGGCAAAGTACGGGCGGGGCACGTTCACTTTCATCGGTGATCTTGATCAGGCGGAAAGTCGTATGAAGGAACTCTGGCAAAAACTTTCGAGGCCCGTTCTTACGCATCTTTCTATCCAGCCCAGAAGTGAAGGAAGCATCGAAGCGTACCCCAAGATGATCCCCGATCTGTTCGTCGGTGAGCCCGTGGTCTTCGCTTTTCGGTTCTCCGACGGATTGAAGGCGTTCAAGGTTCGAGGCCAAGGACCCGATGGCTTGTGGGTCGAGGATTTCAACCTTGAGAATGCCTCGGTAGGCAAGGGAATTTCCAAACTTTGGGCACGGGAGAAGATCGACAATCTGAGATCGAGCGTCTACTGGGGCGTCTCCACAGATGAAGTCCGCAAGGAGGCAACCGACGTTGCGTTAAAACACGCGCTGGTCAGCCGTTATACGTCTCTCGTCGGGGTCGATGAGACACCTGCCCGTGGCACAGGAGAAAAACTCGTCAGTAAGAACATGCCAGCCAACCTTCCGTTTGGCTGGGAATATGAAAAAATCTTTGGTGGCAGCAATGGCAATGGGATGCCCTTGATGCACAGGACTTTGCTAAAGGAGGCTCGGAACTCCTATCAGACGGCCAATGCTTCCATTAAACAAGTGGCTCCAGCCGCAATGGTGCAAGGCGCAAGCACCAAGGTTTTGGCCCTTCCACAGACAGCGACACCATCTCAGATCTATCTTCTAATAGGATTGTTATTTGTGTTTGGCGCAGTACTTCTCGCGTTGATGCGGGTTAGGTTGCGGGCTTGCCGATGAGCAGATGGGTTATCATCAGCTGTTGCGTCGTGCTGTTGGGGATCGGATTGGTTTTCATTGCTCATGGGCTTTTGATCCCGGCGAAAGCAGTGCTGGCCCAGTACCTCCTCGAAAGTGCGTGGCAAAAAACCCGTAAGGATAAAAAGGCTGCAAAGCCTTGGCCCTGGGCGGATATCTGGCCAATCGCTCGACTTACAATCGACGGTAAAAGCACACTTGTCCTTGCCGACGGAGGAGGAGAAAGCCTGGCATTTGGCCCGTCCCACGTGAGTGGTTCCGCGAGGCCGGGGACAAAGGGGACGAGCGTCATTTCAGCCCATCGAGATACGCATTTTCAGGTTCTGAAAAGGGTGAAACCGGGAAGCGTCGTCACTCTTGAGCGCGCGGACGGCGTGACGCGGGACTACGAGGTAAGGGAAACCCGTGTTCTATCAAAGCCAAAATTACTGTTTCCGCCCGAGGACGGTCGTGACCGGCTAATCTTGGTAACGTGTTGGCCATTTGATGCTATCGTGCCAGACACACAGAAACGCTTTTCCGTATTGGGTGAACGTATTCGATAATCTCAAAACTTATCGCCAATGTAGGACGCGCCAAGCTTAAGACCGCCGTTTAAGCCCGTTTCTCGGATATTCAATTTATCTTGAAGCGCCGCCTTCACCGACGACCACGAACGGCGCCCAGTACGCAGGATGAGCTTAAGTTTTTTGAATTTCGCCCGGGATCCATTTTTCCCTAGACTGGTTTTAATACCATTATAAAAAAACCAATCCAAATTAATAGGAAATAGACCATATGCAGGAGAACCTGCATACCCACTTTAATCTCACTGCCGCCTTTCGCCACGGCCAGACGCGCTGGTTTTGTTACAAAAATGAGCGTTACGCTATAAAACACCATAATCAGCAGGCTCATCCACAACCAAAGTTGTGACAATGACCAGGGGCCAACAATCATGGCAATCACCCCGGTAAGTGTCACAATACCCGCGACAATATTTTCAATTATCCCGATAGTATTGGCTTTTTTCACAAGCTTCTCATTGGCCTGGTCAACACCTGGTTTTACCGCTATCAATACGGCGGTCGAAACAGAAAGTATTGCCAATAAAAAAAGCAATATAGCCGCACCAGCATGGACCATACCAAACGTAGAATAAAATTCCATAAATTAAGACTAACCTTCTATTCTTTGATTAAACCACCAGGGCCTGATAACGCCATCGTTGCGTTATTAGCGGATTAACCCTTCTGTGGTTGAAATTGTGCTTGCGATACCAAGCCGGGAACAGCTAAGGGGCTCACTATTCCTAACGTCGATGCTTGTCGAGCGGAATATAGGTAAAATGAGCACTATATGTCCATACCCTCTACAAACTCCCTTAACTGCCATGACGCCTTTACTGCAACTGAATGAAGCACTTGAGTTGGGAACAGGTCCACCGTCCACGGCACAATTATCGCCGTTGGGCCCCTTGATCCTGGCCACGGACACCCCCGGCCATCTCCCGCCTTGTGACCTTGTCCGACGCCGCTATACTGCGCGGCGCTAAACCCCACCACCACCCAGGAGCCGCCCGATGGCGGAAATTCGCTATGACGTGGTCGGCATTGGCAATGCCATCGTCGACGTTCTCGCCTATGCCGAAGACCGGCTTCTCGATGAGCTCGGCTTGGCCAAGGGGGCAATGACCCTCATCGATGAGAAGCAAGCGACGCAACTTTATGACCGCATGGGGCCGGCCATCGAGTGTTCCGGCGGCTCGGCGGCCAATACTATCGCCTCCCTTGCCTCGCTGGGCGGCACGGGCGCCTTCATCGGCAAGCTCCGCGACGACCAATTGGGCGCCGTCTTCCGTCATGATATCCGATCCTTGGGTATCGCTTTCAAAAGCCGCCCGGCGGCGGACGGAGCGCCGACAGCGCGCTGCCTGATTTTCGTCACCGCCGATGCCGAGAGGACCATGCAGACCTACCTAGGCGCCAGTGTCGATTTGTGCCCCAACGACATCGACACCACCATCATCGCCGCCGCCGAGATCACCTACCTGGAGGGCTATCTTTGGGATCCGCCGATGGCCAAGGAAGCTTTCCTCAAGGCCGCGGCAACGGCGCACCGGGCCGGCCGCCTGGTCTCGCTCAGTCTTTCCGATCCTTTTTGCGTCGACCGTCACCGCGCAGATTTCCTTGACCTGGTGGAGCATCACGTCGACGTCCTTTTCGCCAACGAAGAGGAAATCGTCTCTCTTTACCGGGCCGACGGTTTTGACGATGCATTGCAACGGGTGCGCGGCCACTGCCGAGTGGCGGCGCTGACCCGTGGCAAAAAGGGCTCGCTGCTGATTTCCGGCGATGAAATCCATATCATCGACGCCGAACCCGTGGCCAGTGTGGTAGACTCCACCGGCGCCGGCGACGCCTATGCCGCGGGCTTTCTTTTTGGCTTGACCAGAAGCCTGGGCCTGGCCGATTGCGGGCGCATAGCCAGCATCGCCGCCGCCGAGGTCATCGGCCATTTTGGCGCCCGCCCGGAAGTCTCGCTGAAAGAGCTGATGGCGAAAAAATTTACCTGAGAGCCTGTCCGGGAAGTTATTGACCTTACCAAATAAAAGGGACATTCCAATATTCCATGACCGATCAGGATAACTTCCACCATGACCCGGTGGCTCAGCGGCGGCGCTTTGCCACTTCGCCTTTTTGGCGCACCCTTCCAGCCGGCATGCGCCGGCGTTGGTGGGTGTTCCGGCCATGGGACCTGATTGCCCGCCACTGGCCGGTGTATAAAAAACGACGGGGATTGTTGGTGGTCCGCATGGACGGCATCGGCGACATGGTTTTGTTTCGCACCTGCCTTGACCATTACGCCGAGGTCCTGGACTTTAACGCTTCCGAAATCACGGTGCTTGGCTGCACCAGTTGGGCCGGCATCGCCGATATCGTTTTCGCCGGCTACCGGGTCCGTGTTATCGACGAACACGCTTACGCCCGCCGGCCACTCTACCGGTTCAAGGTATCCCTGTGGCTGCGCCGCCTGGCGCCCGCCGTCACCGTCTGCGATTCCTACTTGCGCCGCGCCCTGATGGCCGACAGCCTGGTCTGGATCGCCGATGCGCCCCGCACACTTGCCTCGCTGCCCTATATCAACGAGCCGACACGCGCCGAGTTCCTTTTTTACCTAAGCCAAATCAACGAAATCATCGATACCGGCGATTACCCCACCCATGAAGTGGTCCGCCATTACCGCTTCCTTTCGATCCTCGCCGGCCGCCGGATCAAGCCCGAGCTTCTGCATCTCCCTTGGCGCGACAATCCGCCGCCGATTCCCGGTGGTGGCCCTTACGTAGTCCTTAATCCCGGCAGCAACGAGCCGGGGCGCCGCTGGCCGTTTGGCCATTATCTCATGCTTGCCGGGCGGCTTCTCAAAGCGGGCTACCGCGTCGTTTTCGTCGGCAAATCCGAGGAAAAAACGCGAGAGAACAACTTCAGGGACTTTTGCGAACGACACGGCGTCATCGATCTCATCGGCCGCACCAGCCTGCCCGATCTCCTCGATCTGATGAACCACGCCGCCGCCGTTCTCAGCAATGATTCGGGACCGGCGCACCTGAGCATCGCCCTGGGCGCGCCAACGGTAGTGATCGTCGGCGGCGGCCATTTCGGCTGTTTCGTTCCCTATCCGAAGCAGATCACGCCCCCGCAAACCCGATTTGTATTTCACGAGATGGATTGCTACCACTGCTTTTGGCGCTGCCACAAACGGGCCAGCAAGTACGATGTCTTTCCCTGCATCAGCGCCATTGCCGAGGAACGGGTGTGGGGCGAATTGCAAGGCCTGTTGCCTAGGGTGCCGGCGGAGGGTTTGGCGTCATCATGAGCGCGAAGGACAAGGTAGATTTCTACGCCAGTTACAGCCGCTTCAAGTCATACCAAACGCCGCGTCTGGACCGCAAACAAGCGCGCCGTTTCGACAGCGACTTCTGGGAACCCGCCAACTGCCGGCCCGACATGGCTTTCCTCGATGTCGGCTGCGGCGTCGGTCTTTTCCTGGCCTACCTGCGAACCAAGGGCGTCACCGATTTTCTCGGCATCGACAACGACCCCGCCCTGACCAAATATATTGCCGCCGAGATCGCCGAAAAATTCGTTAATGCCGATATTTGGAAGTTTCCCGACGGCGGCGCCGGCGGCCGCCGGTTCGACCGCATCACGCTTTTCGATCTTCTTGAACATCTTCCCGCCAAGGATGGTGCCCGGCTGCTTATGAAACTGGCCAAGCTGCTCAAGCCCGGCGGACGGGTCGTGGTCAAGGTCCCCAATATGGGGTCTCCCTGGGGCGGCGGCTATCAGTTCGGCGACTTGACCCATAAAGCAGCGTACAATCCATCCAGCATGCGGCAATTGGCCCTGGCCAGCGGCTATGAATGCATCACCTGCTATCCTCACCGACAGGGCAGTCCTGGGCGGCGCTTCAAGGACCGCCTGTTGCACGGGCTTTTGTCGCGTCTGGTCATGACGCCACCCGAGATCTGGTCGGCAAATTTTTTCGCCATCCTCAAGCAGCGAGGGGATTGAACTGTTTTGACGCTGTTCAATGCCGGCGAGAACCGTGCCGTCAGGTCCTGGTTGGCGGCCACCAAAGTTTATTTTGACAGGCGCGTCATTACGGTTTTGTTGCTGGGTTTTTCCAGTGGCCTGCCCCTTTTGCTTGTCTTTTCCACCTTATCGCTATGGCTCAAGGACGAGGGTATCTCGAAGACCATCATCGGCCTATTCGCCTTGGTCCGCATGCCTTATACGTTCAAGTTTGTATGGGCGCCGCTGATCGACCGGCTACCTGTTCCGTTTCTTGGCGGCTGGCTGGGCCGCCGGCGGGCATGGGTGGTCGTCACCCAGATCGCCCTGATGATATCGATCCTGGCGCTGGCTTCCACCTCGCCGTCCCTGACCCCTGGACTGACCGCCTTGTATGCCCTGTTCGTAGCTTTTTGCTCGGCCAGCCAGGACATTGTTATCGACGCCTACCGCATCGAGATCCTGGAGCAACGCCAACAGGGCGTCGGCGCGGCGATGATCGTCAACGGCTATCGCCTTGGCCTGTTGACGGCGGGCGCCGGCGCCATTTCGTTTGCCGATTTCCTCAGTTGGTCCCAGGTCTACGTCATCATGGCCGCCATGGTCATGGTTGGGCTGGTAACGATTCTATTGAGTGCCGAACCCGAGACAGCGCGGAGCGGTACCGACCTAGCCGACCCCGAAGAGGCACGGAGATTTGGCGCCCGCTTTCCCTGGATGCCGCATGGCATGCGAAGCCTGGCCGGTTGGCTTTACGGCGCCATGGTCTGCCCTTTCGCCGACTTCATGAAGCGCCAGGGATGGATCTGCATTCTTCTGTTCATCATGCTCTATAAATTGGGAGACGCTTATCTGGGAGTGATGGCCAATCCGTTCTATGTCGAGATGGGCTTTTCAAAACAGGAGATTGCCACCGTTTCCAAGGTCTTTGGCATGGGGGCCACCATCATCGGCGGCCTGGTCGGCGGCCTCGTCGTCTTTCGATACGGAATTTATAGGGCCTTGCTGGGTTGCGGCATCCTCATGGCGGCCTCCAACCTGGTTTTCGCCGCCCAGGCCGTGGTCGGCCATAATGTGCCCATGCTGATGCTCACCATCGCCGTTGAAAACCTCGCCAGCGGAATGGGCACGACGGCGTTCGTTGCCTATCTGTCGAGCCTTTGCAATATGGCCTACACGGCGACTCAATACGCCCTGCTCAGTTCCTTCATGGCCTTCGCCCGCGACGTTTTGTCCGCTTCCAGCGGCTGGCTGGCGGACCAAATCGAGTGGGTCAACTTTTTCCTTTTCAGTGCCGGACTCGCCCTGCCGGGACTGATTCTGCTTTTGTGGATGATGCGCCACATGCCCCTTGAAGAGGAGCGGTGCTCAAGCTGAGAGGGCCTTGTCCACCGCTTGCATGACCGCCTCAACGGGGATGCGTTCAATCTCTTCGCCGCCGAAATCCGAGGCCCGGACGATGGTCAGGCATCCGCTCATCGGTCTGAATTTCTCGGGCGACGTCGTGCCGTATAGCGAGATGAGCGGCCGCCCGCCGAGGGCACACATATGGCCAACGCCGGAATCATTGGAAAGACCCGCCGCGAACCGCCTCGACAAAGCAATGGTAAATTGTGGGGAAAAATGGTGAGTTTCCTCGACCCCATCCGCCTGCAAGGGAAAGAGGGCTTCGGGAACGGCCTCGGCGAGTTCGCCCTTCCAGGCGGTTTCCTTGGGACCGAGGACGAAAACGGGGACACGCCCCCGCGCCGCTTGTTCTCTTGCCATGGCAACGAAATTTTGCAAGGGCCAGCATTTCGGCCTCCCCCCCGCGCCCGGCGCGATGCCCACATAGACCGGCCCCTTAGGCAGCAGTTGCGCTGCTTCTTCGGCGAGGGCGGGATCAAGCTCCAGGTCAACGCCGGCCGGGGTCTCGAAGACCTTACCGCTAGCCAATTCCAAGAGGTCGAGCAACTGGCGCAGCATGCTCTTTGGGCGAAGGTAGTCTTTCGGCGGTTTCTGGGAAGAAAGCAGAAACCGCGCCGCCGACGAGATAAACAGGCGATGCGGGACACGCTTCAATGACAGGCTAGCCCAGACAACTCTCTGGGTGTCGATGATCAAATCAAAGCGCCGGCCAGACAAAGGGCGGCGCAAGAATTCCGTCAGATGCAGGCCGATGCCGGCGTTTTCAATGACTTCGTCCAGAATACCCTTGACCACCGGCGCCATGACACTGGCATAGACACTGGTTTCCTTGCCGGCAACCCAGGTGATACGGGCATCGGGAAAGGCCCGCCGCAAGGCCTGGACGAACGGCAGTTTAAGTAGGCCATCGCCGACACGGTCCAAACCGACGTATACAATAACACTGGCGGGAGGCGTTCCGGGTTGGCTCATGGCGCATCTCTGGGGCGAAGGTCAGCTGTATCGGTTATCATAGGGCATGTTCGTCGGCAAGGACCGGTGTCTATTTCGAGCGAACTCATACAAAAAGGGAGGATTTATCGATGACTGACAGGATCGCCATCGTTGAAGGCGACATCACCAAACTGCAAGTGGACGCCATCGTCAACGCCGCCAACGAATCGTTGCTCGGCGGCGGCGGCGTCGATGGTGCCATTCACCGGGCCGCCGGACCGGAGCTTCTTGATAAATGCCGCAAGCTGGGCGGTTGCCCCACCGGCGAGGCCCGCATCACCAAAGGATACGGACTTCCGGCCAAGCACGTTATCCATACCGTTGGCCCGATCTGGCAAGGTGGTGACCAGAAAGAAGACAGCTTGCTCGCCAATTGTTACCGGCGCTCTTTGGGGCTGGCCGCCGGCAACAACCTGACCTCGATCGCCTTTCCGGCAATTTCCACTGGTATCTACCGTTTTCCCATCGAACGCGCCGCCAAAATCGCCATCGGAATGGCGGCCAAATTCCTGGACGGTAACGATAGCTTGGAGAAAATCATCTTTTGCTGCTTCGGCCAACCCTCGGTCGAAGCCCACGAAAAAGCGCTGGCTATTAGAAGAGCACGTCGTCAATAAGAAAGGCACCGGGCGGGGCCAACTAAATTTAAAATAATCTAGTCCCGGGGTTTGACCTCATGGATATGGACATTGGTGCCGCCATTTTCGTCGAGAATGGACAGCGCCGCCAGTTCCCGGGTTTCATCTTAGGCACGCACCCAGAGGATCACGCTTCCCGCGTCGGGGTCTTGGTGGTGGCGGTCACGGATTTACACCTTCTAGGGACATATTCATTGTCGACTATTTTGCCCAAAAGGCAGGGTGATTCATAGCCCTTACCTTATCGGCCGTGTTATGGTGCGCGCCGTTAGCTTTCCGAACCCCAACCCGAGCGTCGTCACCTTGCACAAGCAGAGCCCTGACACGCCGCGCGATGCCGCCCTCCCCGCTGCCGCGGCCGATGACACCCCTAAGACAACGCCGATGATGGCCCAATACCTGGCCGTCAAGGACAACCATCCCGATTGCTTGTTGTTCTATCGCATGGGGGACTTCTACGAGCTTTTTTTCGACGACGCGGCGGCGGCGGCAAAGGCGCTGGATATTGCCCTGACCAAGCGGGGTAAGCATTTGGGGAGCGATATTCCCATGTGCGGGGTGCCGGTAAAAAGCCACGAGGCCTATCTGGCCAAACTCATCCGCAAGGGGTTCAGGGTCGCCGTCTGCGAACAGACCGAAGACCCTGTGGAAGCGAGAAAACGGGGGGCCAAGGCGGTCGTCCGCCGCGAAGTTGTCAGGGTGATCACCGCTGGCACGCTCACCGAGGACTCGCTCTTGGATGCCCGGCGCCACAATTACCTTGCCGCCTTGGCCGAGGCAGAGGGATCCCTAGGCCTGGCCTGGATCGACATCTCGACCGGCGCTTTTCAGACCCAGCCGGTGGAAATCAAGGTTTTAAACGCCGCCTTGGCCCGCCTGCAAGCGGGCGAGTTGCTGGTCTCCGAAGCCCTGCAACAACGGCCCGCTCTATTCGAAATCTTGAGTGATTATAAAGACCGGCTGAGCCCGCTTCCCATAAGTCGCTTCGATAGCGAAAATGGCCGCCGTCGCCTGGAGAACCTCTTCGCCGTTAAAACCCTTGATGCTTTCGGCGACTTCTCAAGAGGCGAACTGGCGGCGGCGGGAGTGTTGGTCGATTATGTGAAACTGACACAAAAAGGCCGCTTGCCGAGATTGGCGGTGCCGCTGCGCCTAGCCGGCGGCGCGGTAATGGAAATCGACGCCGCCACGCGGCGCAACCTGGAACTCACGGAAACTCTGTCAGGCGAGCGCAAGAGCAGTCTGTTGAGCGTCATTGACCGGACCGTAACCGGCGCCGGCGCCCGGCTTCTGACGTTACGCTTGTCCTCTCCATTGACGGAAGTCGCCGCCATCGAGGGGCGTCTTGACGAAGTCCAGTTCTTCACCGAAAACGAACGCATGCGGGAGTCCTTGCGGAACCTGTTGAAGGCCTCTCCCGACATCGAGCGGGCGCTGTCGCGGCTGACACTAGGCCGCGGTGGCCCAAGGGATCTGGCCGCCGTCCGCGACGGGCTGTTCCTAACTTTCGAGGTCCGCGAAACCATTTGCCCAGGCGGCCTTTCCGGCATTCCTCGCGGCATCGAATCCTCTTGCCTGGCGCTTGGCCGGCATGGCGAACTCGTCGATCGGCTGGCCAGTGCCTTAAGCCCGGAATTGCCCTTGAATGCACGCGACGGTGGGTTCATCGCCAGGGGGCACACGCCGGAACTTGACGAGCTTATCACCCTTCGCGATGAAAGCCGGCGCCTGGTCGCCAACCTGCAAAGCCGTTACGCCGCCGAGACCGGCGTTCAAGCCCTCAAGATCCGCCACAACAACGTGCTCGGTTATTTTATCGAGGTTGTGGCCAAACAGGCGGACAAGGTGGCGTCTGAGCCCGAAGACCCCTTCATCCACCGCCAGACCATGGCCAACGCGGTGCGTTACAGCACCGTCGAACTGGGTGAGTTGGAAGGACGCATCGCCACCGCCGCAGAGCGGGCTTTGGCCGTTGAACTCAAATTGTTCGACGGCCTGGTCGGCGAAGTAGTGCGACATTCGGAGCCGGTGGCCGCCGCCGCCGCCGCCATCGCCAGGCTCGACCTAGCCTCCGCCCTGGCCCAGTTGGCAATCGACCGGCGTTATTGCCGGCCGGCGTTGGATGACGGTCTCGGCTTTGAAATCAAGGCAGGGCGCCACCCGGTGGTGGAAGCCGTTATCGAGGAAAGCCAGGAAGGAACCTTCGTCGCCAACGACTGCCGCTTGGGCGGCGACGGTGACGGCGGCGACGGGCGTCTTTGGTTGCTCACCGGCCCTAACATGGCGGGCAAAAGCACTTTTTTGCGGCAAAACGCGCTCATCGTTCTGATGGCGCAAATGGGCTGCTTCGTGCCGGCCGAGAGTGCGCGGATCGGCGCCGTCGACCGCCTGTTCTCGCGGGTCGGGGCGGCCGACGACCTGGCGCGCGGGCGCTCGACCTTCATGGTGGAAATGGTGGAGACCGCCGCTATCCTCAACCAAGCCGGCCCAAGGGCCTTGGTGATCCTGGATGAAATCGGTCGTGGAACGGCGACTTTCGACGGTCTTTCCATTGCCTGGGCGGTGGTCGAGCACTTACTCAAAGTCAACCGCTGTCGGGTCCTGTTCGCCACTCACTATCACGAACTGACGGCATTGGCGACGAAGCTTCCCGACCTTTCCTGTCACACCATGAAGGTCAAGGAATGGCAGGGCGACGTGGTGTTCCTGCACGAAGTCGGTGGCGGCGCGGCCGATCGCTCTTACGGCATCCATGTCGGGCAGTTGGCGGGCCTGCCGCCGGCTGTCGTCAAACGGGCGGAACAAGTTTTGGAAACCATCGAGAGAGGCGAACAGTCCACGGCCGTGGCGCGGCTGGCCGATGACCTGCCGTTGTTCGCGGCGGTCGAAGATCAGGCGATGGCGGCCGCCAAGGGCCCTTCGCCACTCGAGGCGACGCTGGCCGAGGTCAAGGCCGACGAGCTGACGCCGCGTCAAGCCCTTGACCTGCTCTACCGCTTGATAGAGATGTCAAAGAAATGACGCCATGGAGGTAAAACTAGCCGAGGTTTATATTTCCCCTGGGCGGTTTATATAAATAGGCAATAAGGTTTTACATTAACCATGGCCAACATTCGTAAACCACGCGATATCGTTGACGTCGAGGCCCTCCAGGACGAACTCGCGAGCCTAGTCGATTGGTCCGGCTACACCTCGAAAACACAAACGAAAGTGCTGGAGATTTTCAAGGCGGTGTTGCGCGGCGGCGATGACGAAATCCGCCGACGCTTCGAGGACGCCGCCGTTTCGGGCTCCGAGGTGGTCCACTCTCGGGCTTTTCTTGTCGACCAGATCATCCGTGCCATCCACGATTTTGCTCTCGAGTACGTTTATCCCGTCGCCAACCCGACCAAGGGTGAGTTGCTTTCGATCGTCGCCACCGGCGGTTACGGGCGCAGCGATCTGGCGCCCTATTCGGATATCGATCTGATGTTTTTGCTGCCTTACAAGCGGACCCCACATACCGAGCAGGTGGTCGAGTTCATGCTCTACATGCTCTGGGATATGGGGCTCAAAGTGGGCCATGCCACCCGTTCCATCAATGACGTTGTTCGCTTGGCCATGCGTGACACGACTATCCTTACCAGCCTGTTGGAAGCGCGTTGGCTATGGGGGGACAAGGCGTTATTTCGTCAATTCAAAAAGCGTTTCAACAAAGAAATTGTTTCGAGAAGCGGCACCGCCTTCGTTGAGTCCAAGCTGGCCGAACGAGATGCCCGCCACGAGAGGATGGGGGACACCCGCTACGTGCTGGAACCCAATATCAAGGAAGGCAAGGGGGGATTGAGGGATTTGCAGACCCTGTTCTGGATCGGCAAATTCCTTTACCAGGTGGACAACGTGGATGGTTTGGTGAAGCGAGGCGTACTGACACCCGCGGATGCTTATCGATTCAACAAGGCGCAACATTTCCTGTGGACGGTACGCTGCCATCTGCATTACCTGAGCGAACGGCCGGAAGAACGTCTAACCTTTAATGTGCAGGATGAAATCGGGCAGCGCATGACCTATCGGGACCATGCCGACATGCGTGGTGTCGAGATGTTCATGAAACATTATTTCCTGGTCGCCAAGGACGTCGGCGACCTAACCCGCGTTCTCTGCGCCGTCCTTGAGGAACAACATAAAAAGCGCCGCTTCCGTTTGCCGTCGTTTTCCTTCCTGAGGCCCAATATCAACGGTTTCGAAATCGATGGCGACCGCCTGACGGTGGCCGACAAGGATGCTTTCGCCAAGGATCCGGTCAAAATGATCCGCCTCTTTCACGAGGCGCAACGCCACGGCCTCGACATCCATCCCAAGGCTCTGCGCCTGGTCGACCAGAACCTCAAGCTGATCGACGGCGAATTGCGCTCCAACCCGGAAGCCAACCGTTGGTTCATGGACATCCTGTGCGCCGGAGAGGACCCAGAAACAACACTCAAGCGCCTTAACGAAGCCGGTGTCCTGGGCCGCTTCATCCCTGATTTCGGGCACGTCGTCGGGCAGATGCAATACGACATGTACCACGTCTATACAGTGGACGAGCACACCATCCGCGCCATCGGCATCCTCCATCAGGCCAACAAGGGTCTGTTGAAAGAAGATCATCCCCTCACCAGTTCCACGATCAGCGAAATCCAGTCCCGGCGGGCGCTTTATTTGGCCGTGCTCCTGCACGACATCGCCAAGGGCCGCGGCGGCGATCATTCGCGGGCTGGTGCTAAGCTGGTTGAAAAACTGGGACGACGTTTCGGCATGAACGACTGGGAAATGGAAACGGCCTCTTGGCTGGTGCGCCATCACCTGGCAATGAGCGCCACCGCTTTCAAACGCGATCTAGACGATCCTAAAACCATCAGCGATTTTGTCGCTCTCGTTCAATCCCCGGAGCGGTTGCGGTTGCTGCTAACCTTGACCATTGCCGACATCAAGGCGGTGGGTCCGAGTGTCTGGAACGGATGGAAAGCGGGGCTTTTACGGCAACTCTATAACCGTGCCCATGAGGAAATTTCGGGCGGTTCGCCCACGAAACTGCGTGACCAGCGGGTCAAAACCGCTAAAGACGCGCTGCGCCAAAAACTTGCCGACTGGGACGAAAACGAGGTAGAGAAGCATATCGCCAAGGGCTATCCGCAATATTGGCTGACTTTCAATTCCGACACCCATCTCCACCATGCCCTTTTGATGCATGAGGCCGAGACGATGAATAAGGCCCTGCATATCGAGACCCGCGTCGACCACCCCCACGACGTCACCGAGGTCATCCTCTATACTCCCGACCATCCGGGGCTGTTTGCGAAGATCGCCGGCGTCATGTCGCTCAACGGCACCTCCATCGTTGATGCCAAGATCATGACCATGGCCAATGGAATGGCGCTCGATACCTTCTGGATACAGGATGAACATGGCGGCGCCTTTGCCAACCAGAAGCGGCTGCAAAAGCTCTCGGGGCTGATTGATGAAGCACTTTCCGGCAAGATATACATGGCCAGGGACCTGGAAGCCCTCCGCCGCCGCGCCCTGCCCGGACGCACCCAGGTTTTCAAGATCCCGCCCAGGGTGGTGGTGGACAATATAGCCAGTGCCAAACATACGGTCATCGAAGTCAACGGCCGCGACCGGCCGGGATTCCTCCACGACGTGACCGCCCAGCTAACGGCTCTCGGCTTGCAAATCGTTAGCGCCCATATCTCCACTTACGGCGAGCGCGTGGTCGACGTCTTTTACGTCAAGGATGTTTTCGGCCTGAAAGTGGAGCATGAGGAAAAACTCAAGGAAATCAATCAACGGCTCTCGGCGGCCATTGCCCCGGCCGCCGACGATGTGGCGGCGGAGTAATCCGGTTTTTGGATCAGCCGCCACCGGCGCGCCACCCGCCGGCAACACGAAATCCGCCTTTTCGGCGCCATAAAAAACCATTAGAGCGGATCGCGATTGATCAAACCCACTTCCAAGGAGTCGATCAATCACGTGAATTCACTCTAACATTAATAAGTTAGAGCAAACTCTCCAGATTGGAGGATCACCTTTGGCGATTCCAATCAATCTGGATTTGCTCTAGACCAGCGATATGAATTTACTGCGTTCCATCGCCACCATTGGCGGCATCACGATGATCAGCCGCGTCCTTGGCTTCGTACGCGACATTCTGATCGCTGCCGTTCTCGGCGCCGGAATGCTCGCCGATGTCTTTTTCATTGCTTTTAAGTTTCCCAACCTGTTTCGCCGCCTGTTCGCCGAAGGCGCCTTCAGCTTGGCCTTCGTGCCGATTTTTGCCGGAATTCTTGAAACCGGCGGCAAAGACAAAGCACGTATTTTTGCCGGGCAGGCTTTGAGTTTACTCGCCTGGACGCTACTCTGCTTCGTTATCGTCATCGAAATCACCATGCCTTGGATGATGGTCGGCTTCGCACCGGGATTTGTTTCAGAGCCAGTTAAATTCGCCCTTGCGGTTGATCTCACCCGCATCACTTTCCCCTATCTTTTACTGATATCCCTGGTTTCGCTGATGGCCGGTATCCTTAATTCTCACGGCCGCTTCGCGGCGGCGGCGGCGACACCGATTCTGTTGAACCTTTGCATGATCGGCGCCATCCTCGGATTGGCCCGGTGGATGGAAACACCGGCCCACGCCCTGGCCTGGGGTGTGGCGGGAGCCGGCGCCGCGCAGTTCATTTGGCTCTTCGTCCACTGCCTCCGCGCCGGCATGCGGTTGCGTCTGGGCCGCCCTCGTCTGACGCCAAAAATCAAGATGCTGATCAGGCGCATTCTGCCGGTGGCGGTGGGGGCGGGGATTTATCAGATCAACCTGCTGGTTGACACCATCATCGCATCGCTGTTGCCGGCGGGCTCCATTTCATACTTGTTCTATGCCGACCGGGTGAACCAATTGCCGTTGGGCGTCGTCGGCGTTGCCGTTGGCACGGCGCTGCTGCCGCTTTTATCCAGGCAAGTAAAGGCAGGCGAGACGAGCGCCGCCATGCATAGCCAGAACCGGTCCTTGGAGGTTTCGTTCCTGCTCACTTTGCCGGCGGCCGCCGCGCTGGTGGTTATCGCCGAACCGATTATCGTCGTCCTCTTCCAACGCGGCGCCTTCGGCGTCCAGGAAGCCAAGGCAACCGCCGCCGCGCTGGCCGTATACGCCACCGGACTACCGGCCTATGTGCTGGTCAAAACCATGGTGCCTGGATTTTTCGCCCGTGAGGATACAATAACGCCGGTCAAGGTGGCGGCAGTCAGCATGGTCGCTAATCTGGTCCTTAATCTTTTATTGATGGGACCGTTCAAACATGTCGGCATCGCCGCCGCGACGGCGGCTTCGGCTTGGCTCAACGCCGGGTTGCTGGCGCTGATCCTGAAAAAAAGGGGACTTTTGCAAATCGATCGGCGGCTCCGGGAAAGGTTGCCGCGGACGCTCATCGCCAGCGCCGGCATGGCGACGGTCCTGGTGCTGGGCCAATGGGCTCTCACTGGCCACTTGAGCGGCGACGAAGTCGGACGGGCCGCCGCCCTGGCGGCGCTGGTGTCGGTGGGGCTAATTGTTTTTGCCCTTTTGGCGCAACTAGTCGGCGCCGCCACCCTGTCGGACCTCAAGGACCTGCTTGCCGGCAAGAAGGCGGCTTGACCAAGCCAGCTTAAGCGGCCATAAAACCGCCCCTTTCAAATGTCACGGACGGGCCGGAGTATGAAACGCATCTTCTCGGGCGTGCAGCCGACCGGAAATCTGCACCTCGGAAATTATCTCGGCGCCATACGCAACTGGGTAAAACTGCAAGACGAATTCGACTGTCTTTTTTGTATTGTCGATTTGCACGCGGCAACAGTCTGGCGGAAGCCCGAAGAACTGACCGCCAACACCCGCGAGGTTGCCGCCGGGCTGTTGGCCGCCGGACTTGATGGCGAGAGCAACATCATCTTCAACCAGAGCCAGGTTCCGGGACATGCGGAATTGGCTTGGATATTTAATTGCGTGGCCCGTTTGGGTTGGCTCAACCGGATGACTCAATTCAAGGAAAAAGCCGGCAAGGACAAGGGAAATGCCTCCGTCGGCCTGTTTGCCTATCCCAATCTGATGGCCGCCGACATCCTCCTTTATAAAGCTACCCATGTGCCTGTCGGCGAGGATCAGAAACAGCACTTGGAATTGACCCGCGACATTGCCCAGAAGTTCAATAATGATTTTGGTGTCGATTTTTTCCCCGAAGTGGAGCCGCTGATTTTCACCACCTCGGCGCGGGTCATGAGCTTACGCGACGGGACAAAAAAAATGAGCAAATCCGACCCGTCGGATTATTCCCGCATCAACATGACCGATGACGCAGACGCCATCGCCAGGAAAATCCGCAAAGCCAAAACCGACCCCAAAGACCTGCCCGCAAGCGTCAAGGAACTCGATGCCCGTCCCGAGGCGGCCAACCTTTTCGGTATTTACGCGGCCTTGTCCGAATCGTCCATCGAAGACGTTTGCAACCGTTTCGGCGGCGGACAGTTCTCTGCCTTTAAAAAGCAGCTGGCGGATTTGGCGGTCGCCAAACTCGTTCCCATCGAGAAGCGGATGAGGCGACTCATGGAAGACCCGGCGGAGGTTGACCGAGTGCTCGCCCAGGGAGGCCAACGGGCGCGCCGACTCGCCGAGCCGGCAATAAAGGAAATCCAGGATATCGTCGGTTTTCTGCGTCCTTGATCTTTGCCGGTTTTAGACCCATCTTCGATTCCAGATATTTGATCAAGTCGCTACTCGCCAAATGACCCGATAGGGATGAGGTTAAAAAATGTTCATTCAGACCGAAAGCACCCCCAATCCGGCAACCTTGAAATTTCTCCCCGGCTGCCAGATCTTGGAAAAGGGTTCGGCCAATTTCGCGAACCCGGAGGCGGCGCGGCGTTCGCCTCTGGCCGAGCGGCTCTTTCAGACCGAGGGGGTGGCTAACATTTTCTTGGGATCAGATTTCATTACCGTGACAAAAACCGACGAAAAAGACTGGGACGTTCTTAAGCCTTTGATCCTGGGGGCCGTAATGGAGCATTTCACGGCGGGAAACCCGGTCATGACCGAAACCGGGGAGAAAAGCGACAATGACAGCGGTTCCGGTAGCGCCGTCGAAGCCCAAATCAAAGAGCTTCTGGACACCCGGGTGCGCCCGGCGGTGGCCCAGGACGGCGGCGATATTGTTTTCAGGGAATACAAGAACGGCATCGTCTATTTGGAAATGTATGGCGCCTGCTCCGGCTGTCCAAGCTCCTCAATAACCCTGAAAAACGGCATCGAGAACTTGCTCAAACACTACATCCCGGAGATCGTGGAAGTCCGGTCCGTGCAAGAGTAAGCCAAGCCATTTTTTTGGCGGCGGGGTTTGCTGACTAATATAGACCTCTGATCGTTTGGTTGGCGAGTTCAGTCAGGCAAGGGGAGTATCCTACCCCCCCCCATCGTTCACATCATGAACAATAGAAAATCTCCCTTCGTTCTTGCTTAATTTTTTTTACTTTTGGCTTTTTTTTGTCAAAGCTTGAAGAAATCGGTTGGCACTTACGTTCGAAATCGATTAATTAAAATCCTAGTTATGCCGGCCCAAGGTTCCATGGAGATGTTCGCCGCCCGAAGCTGAAAAAATTTAGCGACGGGAAGAAGGTTATGTCTGGGGACGGGAGAAAGGCTTTTCCGGGTTTACAACATCCAAGGCGAGCAAGTTGGTTTCCACACTCACATGGACATCCGAAGACCATGAAATTTGAATATAGCGCCGTAGGCTTGGTAGTAACCCTTGTGGTTGCGCTTATAGGCATGACCCTTTTCCACCCACCCGCCGAAATGACGGCACCGCCGGTTGCGAAACTGAGCACCAGCAAGCTCACCGATGTTTTCAACAGCCTAGGCTATAATTTTGACCGGCTCCGTTCCGGCGAGGGACGGGTGCCGCGTCTATTTTTGGCCGCCCTGCCCGCCGATATGGTCGATATCCGCGAAAATAAGCTCCGTAAGTCCCTATTTTTCCTAGCCCTGCTGCCTTTGGTCCTGC
>Ga0187827_10002869_pt1 | contig 23029 bp, 13 predicted proteins | sample ETNtaG_39_FD_167969 | JGI IMG/M metagenome (GOLD analysis project Ga0187827, IMG submission 167969) | Marine microbial and viral communities from oxygen minimum zone, Eastern Pacific Ocean - ETNP2014_SV_150_PacBio MetaG (Illumina Assembly) | ecosystem: Environmental > Aquatic > Marine > Hypoxic... | reverse complement strand
TTAAAACTCCCACAGGAGTTTTGACATCAGCAAAATCTAGAGCCATTTTGTAACGTCTGAATACTAGTGAACAGAGGCGTAGTCGTTTGGTGTCCGCAGCCAATAATGTACGCCTATATCTAATTCTTTGACCTTCTTCTTTCAGCCTTTTATCAAGATACCAGATGATGAATTTGACAAGACCCGAGTAAAATATAGTTGGAGCCGGAATTAATGGTCTAGCCCAGATGGGTGGTTTGAATGCTAAATTTGGTGAAAGAACAACTAGACTATTCAATTCTAATTCTCCAGATTGAAGACATTCGATCATTAGAGTTGCACCAAGGGAAGAACCCATCACGTCACATTCTTCTGCATTAACACCCAATTTCTTCAATACAAGTGGGATATCCGCTGCCATTCTTGGAATTTGGAATGTCTTTTTCGATATTTCTCCCTCAATCCTACAACTTCTCTTTTCCCTAGTTTCAATGTAGATTAAGGGTCTATGTTTCACCCATTCCGAAAGAATTGGAAACCAACCTTCGGGAATAGAGTTCCATCCTGGAATCATCACTAAATTTCTGGCCGATTGTGACTTTTCATTATCGGGCTTCCATTGTAATACTCGTAGATGAACTCCCGACTCAGTTTCTACGTGCAATTCGTTGCATGTTGCTCCCTCAAATTTTGGAGCCCCACTCCAATCTTTGATTGCAGACATGAGTATGCCAAAGAGTCGCCTCAATTAGAGCCGCGCTTCAAAGCGTCTAGTTTCTTCTGCGCTTCAATCATCGCAATCTCATGCTCGATTTCGTCAAGTTCATCTTCTTGTCTTGATTCACGTGCATTTGGTGCGAAGAGTTCTGGATTCTCTGTGTTTGTAGCCTCGAAGTAGTCTTTTGATTCTGCTCCCATTATCATTGCAACAAAGTTTGAGGGAATTTGACGAATGATTACATTCCAATTGCGAACTTTCGCATTGTATGCTTCTCTACGATCTGCTATCCTCTCATTCTGTTCGTCAATTTCTTCCTGAACATTAGCATAAAGTGGGCTTGCTGTCAAATCAGGGTGGTCTTCTGCTACCAAGGAAATCCTTGGAAGAATACTTGCCATCATTCCTTCAGCAGCATTAACCCCTGCGACATTTCCATTTTGTGATGCTGTTGCTGCTGCCATTCGTGCCTTAGCAAATTGCTCAAACAGGTCTTTTTCAACACCTTTGGCAAAGCCTTCAGCCGCGCGAGCCATGTTTCCTAAGGAATCATATCTTTCTTGTAGAACAACGTCAATATTTGACCATGCATTCTCAACTTCTTGCTCCATTACAATTAGACGATTGTAGGTTGCGAAAAACCACAAACCAATCAGAACAACGGCAACTATGACACCTATCAGTATCGGTTCCATGAAATTGCGTATAACCGGTGGGTATTGAACCTTGACCCAGCATATATTTCTTTCAAATTGCACTCCAAAGGCCATTATCAGAAGAAACATCCCCTGATTTTTCTAGTGCTGTCAAATGTGAAATAGTCTGGTCTAAGGCTAGAGCAGGATGTGCATCGGGTGTATCTTCATAGGCCTCTTTAGCAATTGAATTCACATCGCTGAATCCACTTTTCACAGCATCAAGAATCCTTGAGTGACGTACCGTTCTGTGTTTGATATATCTTGTCAGAAGTTTGTCAGGATTGGCTACCAAAGGTCCATGTGCGGGGAATAGCAAGGTGGGGGATAGTCTGCGAATTCTTTCAAGTCCAGTAAGATATTCATTCATGTCTCCATCTGAAGAAGGAACTAGTATGGTCCCAAACATCACCGCGTTGTCTCCACTGATAATTCCCGCATCACCTACCAAGCAGATATGTCCGGGACAGTGCCCTGGCGTTTCAATAACATTCCAGATAATTCCATCTAAATTTATTGTGTGACCTTCTACTAAAACCTTGTCTGAATCACAATTCGGAATGATATCTAGCGTTTCTTGACTAGCCCAAATTGGAGCCTGATAAAATTGAGAGATTGCTGAAAGGTCTCCTATGTGATCCGGATGTTTATGTGTGAACACAGTAGCAATAATTTCGCTTCCAGAATCATGAATTTCTGATACTTTTTTTCCTAGTATTTTGAGAGATTCAGATGATTTAGCGGCAGGATCTACTAGAATCCGAGGGCCTCCGGAGATGCCGAGAACGTAGCAATTAGTGTGTGTTGAGGGAGGTAGGGTAGTTGTTGGAAGTGGGACACACTCAACACCCGGTGCGAATTCGATTATGTGATATCCACTAGGTGGATTGATTGCCAGTGACTCGAATCCTAAATCTACAATGTCTCTAATCAGAGTGACTTGAGGTGGAGCTAATTTGACTTTATTTGCCAACCAAGAATTTAGTAATTCAATTGGCTTCCACCATCTAAACTCATCAAATTCGGAAAGACCAGTTGGGAATGTTGGCTCCACTTTCGAGGAGCCTAAATTGACATGATAGAAAATATTTGAAAATCTAATTGGAGCAAGAGGAGGTGTGGTGCGCTGTGACACAAAACTTGCTTCAAACTCTCTAACTGATAGTTCGCCAGAAGCAACAAGTTTAGACCATGCTGACTTATCTGAATTAACTAAATCTTGAAGATACTCTCCAACATGAAAAAATCCGCCATTCCCATCAGGAGCAATGCCTACTTCCTCAACCATCTCTCTTAGTAGTGCAATCATTGAAACTCGGTCTTTTCGTTCTGCTAACCAGCCTGGATTTTCCTCTGCTGCGGCTCTGTCCTTTAGACTAATTCCACCACCAGGGAATGCCCAGAAATCAGGAAATGCGGGTACCTCTGAAACTCGATGGCACAGTAGTATTTCGAGGCCCTCACCCTCTCCTCTACTGAGAACTGCAGCAGCCGATGGCCTCGGCTCAGCAATACTTCCTGTAGGGAGAATAACCCCCTCGGGCAACTCAGTCACAAACTTACGAGGGGGTTGTTGGCTTCAATACAGCCCTCACGTCAAACTCAAGACCCTCCTATCCAAGCGCTATTCATGTTTGAGACCGTTACTCTTGGTCACGCCAATGTTGTGACAGGGCAGATGGAGCATAAAATCGAGATGCCAAGATTTGGTTTAGGGGTATGGCAGATGTCAGAAGGTGGAGAGTGTAGGAACGCTGTACTGCATGCTATTCAATCAGGCTATCGCTTGATAGATACGGCCCGCGCATATTCAAATGAAACTGAGACCGGTGAGGCGATTAGAGAAAGTGGAATTCCACGAGATGAAATCTTCGTGGTTACTAAATTACGTCGAACACATGCAGTAAGTTATGAGTCTGCGTTGGAACATTGTCGTAGCAGCCTCGAAATGCTTGGTCTAGACAATCTTGATTTGTATCTTGTACACGCCCCTCCAGAAGACATCGAAGCAAGAGCCAGTGTTTGGAAAGGTATGGAAGAGTGTCTAGCACGAGGCTGGACTCGAGCAATAGGTGTGAGTAACTATGGTGCACATCACCTCGATGATATGCGAGCCTACGCTACCATCCTACCATCTGTAAATCAGGTCGAATTACATCCATGGAATCAACGCCCTGCCCTTCGCGCGGCTACTGAAGGAATTGGAGCAAAAGTCATGGCTTATTCACCGCTGGCGCGTGGTCATAAATTGGATTGTGGTAGTCTCTCCCAAATATCAGATTCCGTTGACTGCACTCCTGCTCAAGCCGCAATTAAATGGGTATACGATACTGGATCGATTACTATTCCTAAATCGAGTAATCCGGTTCGAATCGATGAGAATTTGGCTAGCCTTTCAATTGATCTTAGTGGAACTGAGAAGTCCTTTGCAAGAATGGACGAGGTCTATGTTTCTGGATGGAATCCAACTGCAGAACCTTGAGGTTAGAATATGAGAGACCCTGAGACTATTGAAGAGGAATTAGCTCTATTTGCCGAGGCTATTGAGGCGGGAATAGATCCGTTTCCTGAACCTAAGAAACCGACACCTTGGGCGAAATATGCAACGGCTTGGTTCATGATTATCCTGATGATTTCCTTCGCATCAAAAATTCTCAGCCGCGCTCTACCATGATTATTGGTAGTCCCTCCCGGATTTGAACCAGGGTCATGGCATCCAGAGTGCCATATGATGGACCGCTACACTAAGGGACTAGCGAGCCACCGAGTAGGGTTCTCTATTTCAACAAAACCGCTTAACTAGTCCTTTGGTTCAAAAGCCTCAAACGCGGAATGAATTGTTTATTTCCTCTAATACATCCTTACTAGGTCGCATTTCATTTTCTGCAAGATCGATGAGTGGTGTTTCAGTCAGATCAAGGGCCTCATCTGCGGTTTTCATTTCTGAATTGTAATGTAACAGACCAGTCACGTGTCTGTTTTCCTTCTCCGCTTCGTGAATGGCTGAAAGAGCTGCAACTGCATCACTTGGGTCATGGTCATCTCCAATTGTTTCAAGTCGTAGTGTAGAGCCATCGAACAGTTTGATATCCTTGAACTCACCTTCTGGAATTTCTACTTCTTCGACAGGAGTGAAGTGAGGGATATAATCGACAGAATGTAATTCTTCATCATTGGCTTTGACATAATTGTATGATCTGTAAGATTCGTCATTATTTGCGAAGGTAACACATGGAGAAATGACATCTATAACGGCCATTCCTTTGTGTGAAAGTGCGGCTCTCATCAGTGCAGTGAGCTGTTTCTTACTTCCTGAGAATGACCGTGCTACGAATCCGCATCCAAGATTGATAGCCATCTTACAGAGGTCAATTGGAGGATTCTCATTGGTGGTTCCTTTCTTTTTCTTTGATCCTTTTTCTACTGTTGCTGAGTACTGACCCTTGGTTAGTCCGTATACACCATTGTTTTCGATAATGTAGACCATATTCAGATTTCTTCTAATTGCGTGAACAAATTGTCCTATTCCAATTGAAGCGGTATCGCCGTCACCCGATACTCCAATGAATGTGAGGTCTTTGTTGACCATATTTGCTCCAGTAGTTACGGAAGGCATTCTTCCATGAACTGTGTTGAACCCGTGGGACTTGCCTAGGAAATATGCAGGAGTCTTGGATGAGCAGCCAATCCCACTCATCTTGGCAATAGTTTCGGGCGCGATTCCATTTTCCCAAGCTGCCTGAATAATGACGTTCGAAATTTGATCGTGTCCACAACCAGGGCATAGAGAAGACTTCCCTCCGGTATAATCACCCTTAGGCAAGTCAATGACATTGAGTTGAATAGGTCTGATACTCATGCCTTCACCTCTTGTTTTGCTACAAGTGTTTCTAGTATCATATCCGCATACACTTGTGCTCGAGGTGGCAATCCATCACTATATGCTACACAATGCATTTTGTTGAGTAAATCAGTAGGCATTTCTTTTCGTAGAATACCGTATAGTTGACCATCTCTATTTACTTCAAGAACAATAGTTTGTTCATGTTCATCTACGAATTTTTCAACTTCTGAATGATATGGTAAGGCACGAACTCTACAGGTACTAACCTTGATTCCAGTAGCCTCAAGGATGTCATCAATCTCTTTGATTGTGTTCTCAACTGAACCGTAGTAGATAACTCCAATTTGCCTTTCATCCTCATTACGAATAATAGGTGCTGGAAGAAGATCTCGAGCACCATCGATTTTTCGCTTTAGTCGAGAGACTGTTGCATGATAGACTGCGGGGTCCTCAGAATAGATACCATCTTCATCATGACCAGTGCCTCGGTATAGAATTGGTTCAAGCCCGCTTCCTGGTAGTGTTCTGTATGGTATTCCATCACCATCAACATCTCGGTAACGTCCGAAGTTTTCGATAGCATCGAGTTCCTCTTGTGTGCGCAATACCTTTCCTCGGTCAAGTGGGAGTTCAGGATACTCAAATCCTGCTGTGACCCACTGGTTCATCCCTAGATCTAAATCACTGAATCCAAAGACGAGAGTCTGAAATCTCTCAGCGTAATCAAAGGCCTTCCATCCATATTCGAAGCATTCGTCGACCGTTCCAGGAATCAAGACGATATGTTGCGTATCACCATGACTTGCCTCGTATAGTAAGGTCAAGTCTCCTTGCTGAGTACGAGTGGGTAGTCCTGTTGAAGGACCAACCCGATTGACATCCCAAATCACTCCAGGTACTTCTGCAAAGTATGCAAGTCCAATGAATTCTGACATTAGAGAAATTCCAGGTCCACTAGTGCAGGTCATACCTCGACCACCAGCCCATCCTGCTCCAATCACCATTCCAGCAGCTGCTAACTCATCTTCAGCCTGAATGACTGCACAAGTAGCACCTCCGTCATCCCCAGTTCGTATTTTCGGAAGCCAACTGATTATAGATTCAGCAATTGATGAAGATGGTGTAATTGGATACCAAGAAAGCATGTTAACTCCACCGAATATACAACCTAGCGCAGTAGCCTCGTTGCCATCGATCAGGTATGTATTTGGATTCTTATCTCGAGCCTCAACTACAAGTCCAATATTGCAGTCCCAATTCTCTCTAGCAAATGTTCGACCTTCCTCAATGGCCTGCATATTGAGTTCAATCGCCTTTTCCTTGCCTTTGAATTGCTGAGAAACAGCTGAATGAATTGCCTCAGAATCAATACCAAGAATTTCTGCTAAACCTCCTACATAGTACATATTTGCCATCAATCGAGCCAGTTTAGGATTTATCGAACGAGCCATTTTTGTCATTGGCATGCCAAGAACAGTACAATCATCACGTTCGATTGGAAGTTTGACATCTTGATTGTAGATAATTACAGTTCCCGATTCGGCCTTTTCTACATCTGCCACCCATGTGTCTTTATTCATCACAATCTGAATGTGAGTATTGTCACCTGGGGCCTGATAACCCGCGTCACTAGCACGGATAATGTACCATGTTGGAAGGCCCGAAATATTGCTTGGAAAGAGATTTTTCCCACTTACGGGAACTCCCATCTCAAACATTGATTGTAGTAGAATTAAGTTCGCGGATTGAGACCCGGTTCCATTTGCAGTTGCGATATTGACTGTGAAATCATTGACGATCTGAGTCATCTTTTTCGGTGTCTCCAGGGGGTCTCAATGCACAGGCGGGGTACTTATGCAATCTGCTGCGAGTGAATTATGGTCTTAGCCGTTCCCGTCTGATAATTCCTCATTGAGTGAGGATTTGCTATCCGTTGCGGTTTTCAAGGGGGGCGTGTTCGCGAACCTCATGCCCCCACTGCCGAGCGAGTTGCAAGCCGCCCTCGATATGGCCAAGAAACTAGTTGATTCGGGGGATTCAGAGAAGGCTCTTGGAGTACTTCGCGACACGGCTTGGGATGCGACAAAAACTAATTCTCACAAGGCTCGAGTTCTATCTGCGGCAGCTGATGCATATATTGCTCGAGGAGAGAGCGATCCTGCCAACCGAAAGAAGCATTGGCAGACTGCACACAAGAATTACCAAAAGTCATTGAAATTGGAGTCCAGCAATAAGGAAACTCGAAGAAACATGAACCGTTTAGCCTCTATGATGGACGAGCAAGCAATTTCTCTTGGTTCGGGTTTTCAGATACTGGATGATGGTAGTCCTACTCCACTTGGTGTGATTGCAATTGTTGGTTTTATTCTTGTCTTCTTAGTTGCTTTCAAATTTACTGGCGATGCTATTGAAAATGAACCTGCATCTGAATCAATATTAGTGACAATGGAGGTCTCATATGTTCATCCGGATAATCCAGACAGTCGGGTAGAGGGATCTATTGTGATTGAGTTGTATCCTGATGATGCTCCAAAACATGTTGAGAGTTTCCTCTCTCATGTAGATAATTTCCGTTATGACTCAACTACATTCCATAGAGTAATTAATGACTTTATGATTCAAGGAGGAGATGTCGAACATCTTAATGGAGGTGGTGGTTATGCAGCGAATTTCTATGGATTTTGTAACGGTCAAGATTCTGCTGATGACACTTGTGGTGGTGCAGGACAAGATGCTTGGACCATCCCTGATGAGGCTGATAACGGCCTATTGCACAGCCCTGGTGTGCTTGCCATGGCTAAGACGTCCGCTGATAACACAGCTGGTAGCCAATTTTACATCGTCCCGTCAGACAGTACACCAAGCCATCTTGATGGCATACACACTGTGTTCGGAAAGGTAGTTTCTGGACAAGATGTGGTCGATGCAATCAGCGAAGTAGAAACCAGCAGTTCTGGTGACGGACCAGTAGATGATGTCCGTTTGATTAGTGTCACTCGTAATTGATTGTGACTGAGATAGCGCACTTGCGCTTGTTCCTCTTGTGAACTAAGGTTCATGGAGGGAGCCCTCGCCGGTCATTCCACGGGTGCTGTAATGAGCGAGGGCGGGGGCTTCAATTCTATTGCTAATTTTGAGAAGCAAGATGGCTCTTTATCGAAATATCATGCTCTTTCTGTTTTAGAAAAAGAAGGCATCTGTAGACTTGATGAGTTACCATACACAATTCGATTATTGCTTGAAGCCGCTCTGCGCAAGTGTGACGGTTTTCTAGTTACCAAAGATGATGTCAAACGTATTGCATCTTGGTCACCAACCATGACTCCTGAAGAGATTCCATTCGCTCCTAGTAGAGTGATTCTTCAGGATTTTACAGGAGTTCCTGCAGTTGTTGATATCGCTGCTCTGCGCGATGCGATGGTCGAGTTGGGTGGAGACCCGGAGAGGGTCAACCCCCAAGTTCCTGTTGATCTTGTAATCGATCATTCAGTTCAGGTCGATGTTTCTGGTCTATTTCCAGATGCACGCGAAAAAAACTTGGAAATTGAGTACAAGCGAAATATGGAACGATATCAATTCCTCAAATGGGGGCAACAGAGCCTTGACAATTTCCGAGCAGTACCTCCTGGGCGAGGAATTGTCCATCAGGTCAATCTTGAATGGATTGCTAGTGTGGCTCGAGAGGATGAAGGAGTTTGGCTTCCTGATACATTGGTCGGAACCGACAGCCATACTACGATGATTAACGGACTTGGCGTTCTTGGATGGGGTGTTGGAGGGATTGAAGCAGAGGCTGTAATGCTAGGTCAGCCAATTTACATGCTACTTCCCGAAGTTTGTGGTTTCGAATTGACTGGTTCTCTGAATCCAGGAGTCACAGCAACTGATATGACCTTGAGAATTGTTGAGATGCTTCGTCAACACGGTGTGGTTGGTAAATTTGTTGAATTCTATGGTGGAGGTCTTGCTAATCTAAGCCTTCCAGATAGAGCAACAATAGCAAACATGGCTCCTGAATATGGGGCAACCTGTGGTTTCTTTCCTGTTGACGAAACTACTCTCCAGTATATGCGCCTCTCAGGTCGAGATGAGAGCCATGTTGAGAATGTCAAGCGCTATTTGTCAGCTCAAGGGCTTTTCTTTGATTCAAATTCAACAACGCCAAAATACACCTCAAATTTATCTCTAGATTTGTCAACAGTCGAGCCAGCTCTTGCAGGACCTAAGCGGCCACAGGATCGAGTTTCTCTTTCAGACATGAAGTCACACTGGAGGGAGAGTCTGAATGCTCCAGTCGGTCACAGCAGCCATGGTGTAGACTCTTCAAATAATGATGATTCTGCTGCTGTCGAGGGTCGAGGTGTAGAACTTAAACACGGAGATCTTGTAATCGCAGCAATCACCAGTTGTACCAACACTAGTAATCCAAGTGTCATGATTGCAGCCGGACTATTGGCTCGAAATGCACGTGCTGCTGGTCTATCGATTGCTCCATGTGTTAAGCCAAGTTTAGCGCCGGGTTCAAGAGTAGTAACGGAATATTTTGATGCGGCTGATTTAACAAAAGATCTCGATGCACTAGGATTCAGTGTTGTAGGATATGGTTGTACTACTTGTATTGGAAACTCGGGGCCTCTAGATTCTGATGTCGAGGCGGCAATAGATTCAGGGAATCTCATTGTTAGCAGTGTTATTTCAGGGAATCGTAACTTTGAGGGTCGAATTCATCAGAAAGTCAAGGCCAATTACTTGGCTAGCCCACCTCTTGTAGTGGCTTATGCGATTGCAGGGACTCTAGATATTGACTTCGCTTCAGACCCATTAGGGCATGATTCCGAGGGTGTACCTGTGATGCTTGCAGATATTTGGCCTTCTGATGAGAAAATCAAATCTACAATGGAGTCTGCAATCAGTCCAGAGATATTTAGGAAAAGATATTCTGACATTCTTGAAGAACCAAAATGGGATGCTGTTGAGAGCAGCCAGAGTGCACTATATCCTTGGGTTGATGAATCAACTTATGTCAGATTACCATCTTTCTTTGAAGGAATTAAAGCCGAACCAGAATCGATTGAACCAGTTGTTGATGCGCGTGTTCTTCTAAAGTTAGGCGACTCGGTTACAACTGACCACATCAGTCCAGCAGGTGCATTTCCTCATCACGGCCCGGCTGGCCAATATCTCGTCTCCAAGGGAGTGGAGCCACGTGATTTCAATTCCTTTGGCAGTCGTCGAGGCAATCACGAAGTTATGATGCGAGGAACCTTCGCTAATGTCCGAATTCGCAATCAAATCGCCCCGGGTACTGAAGGGGGACTCACTACCTATTTCCCAACTAATGAGGTGACATCAGTATTTGATGCTAGTATGAGGTATCAAGAAGTTGGAACACCCTTGGTAGTTCTTGCAGGAACTCAGTATGGTACTGGCAGTAGTAGAGATTGGGCAGCCAAGGGTACCTTGTTGCTAGGCGTTAAGGCAGTTATTGCTACCTCGTTCGAGAGAATACATCGCTCGAATTTAGTTGGTATGGGTGTGCTCCCGCTAACATTCCCCGATGGAGAGAATGCAGACTCACTTGGATTGGACGGAAGTGAATCTTTTGATATCCCTTCACATGCTAATTTGGAACCACTTTCTAGTATTACTGTGACTGCTACAAAGCAAAGTGGCGAGGCTGTCGAATTTGAAGCAAGAGTTCGTCTAGATACTCCCGTTGAAGTGGATTATTATCGAAATGGAGGCATTCTCCAGACAGTTCTTCGCAATCTTTCTCAATACTGAAGTTCAAATCATTAGACGCAGTGGGTGAATACGTGACTGACGAAGACAACATCCGTTTCTCGTTCCGCTCAAACGAGCATGATATCGAGATAGTTATCCAAGGACCTCCCTCTTGGGTCAATCTTTACCGAGAAAGAATTGGTATGGAAGGTGACATCGGATTTGTCCAAGAAGTTTCAAATCGCGATATAGGGAGTGCTCAAGAATCAGATTCAAAGAAGGAAATAGAATTACCAGGCCCTCCGCCTGATCCTAGTAGATTACCATCAATTGTCAGAGTTGTTGGCGATTTGGACATTAATGTTGGAATGGAGGCAATTGGCGTTCCCGATAGAACGGAGCCAGATCTATCTGAGATTAGTATTTTCCTCGATGAATTAGAGGAGAATCCAGAACCTCTGTCGGACAATATTTCGGGTGACCCTCATGCTGAAGCTTGGATTCAACTAATTTTGACTTTAGTGGTTAGGGAACATGGCCACACTTCATTGTCAGTTAGCTCTATTGAGGCTCTGATAGGTGAGAAAATAAATCGTTCAGGAATAGATCTACAAATGTTCCTAGATAGGCTTTGGTTACTAGGAAAGTTAGAGCGAATTCACGGTGGTATTGAGACTCATTATGCTCCAAATCCGAGTTGGTTGGAGTCACACTGATGGGAAATTTACTCTGACTTTTGTGTATTATTTCATCATTTTTTTGCTACAACTCCTAAGGAGTTGCTTTAATCAATGCGGGCGAAGGCATAAGAGACAACTGAAATTCGCGTTAGCATGATGTCCACCGCAAAGAACGCTTCAAGAACTTCTCGAGAAGGAAGATTATCTATTCTGCTCGTCGTGTTAATGCTGAGCTCGCCAATGCTTTCTCTGGTGCCAGCAGCATCTGCTTCACACATTACTCAGTATGCGGTACAGAGAGATCCTTCCTACATCACAATAGGAGATCTTGACTGTGATGGGGACAATGATGTTGCCGCAGCGAGTTCCATGGGTCACTTCATCAGTGCATTGTATAATGATGGAAATGGAGGCTTTGGGGACAGGCAAGACGTTTTTATCTCAAATAATGATTCATATCGTGCTGGATTTGAGGGTACTGCTGATGGAGTCAGAGTTTACATTGATGATGTCGATGGCGACGGAACTAATGATTTGATTTACTATCAACAAAATATTCGATTTGTAGGTGGCCCTCATGTTCCAGGAAATTTGACGGTTCTTTGGGGTGATTGCAATGAGCGTGTTAATCAGTGGTCGTCATCAGATCCTATTACAGTCGACAATCCCTATCTAATGGATATGGATGTTGGTGACATCGATGGAGATGGTGATGCAGACATTGTTATGAATGTCATCGATAGAGGGTTCACAAACAATTTTCTTATGGTTTACAAAGGACCTGATCCGTCTCAAATCACCAATCAACAAACCATTCCTGTTCCATTGACTAATGGTCTTTACACTAATCTTTTCCTTGGAAATTGGGGCGAAACCGTTGTAGGTGGCGGAATAGGAGGTGGAATTGGTGATTGTGAAGACCTTGACATTTGGTTACTCAGAACTCCCCCATATAATGCTGCAGTAGGGTATGCAGCTGGTCATCATGATAATATGACAGTTCTTGAGTATGATTGCACACTAGGAACTTTTCCTAATCCACTTGATTCTACTTCTAATGCTGTACACAATTTCAAACTTGACACAGAACAAAGTGATCCGATTGATGGTATAGATATTGCAGATACGGATGATAATGGTGAAATTGACCTAATTGCCCATGTCGATGGTCTAACTGGAAACATTTCGTATGCTACAAGATCTGGAAACAATTGGAATACACAGAACTATGTGCATCTAGGCGATTTCAAGGGAGCTTCACTAACTATTTCCGATGTTAATAGGGACGGACATTATGATTTCTTTGTGCCAACTGAACTTACGCTGACTCGAGTTCAGGACTCAGCCGCCCAGAATCAAACATATCTTTTCCTAGATAATCTACGTGAAATTAATTCAGTGGAGATTATCCTTGCTAATCCAAGTGGGACTGGATATTTATCTTCTCTATCATTCGATGTAGGTCGCCGGCCAACGATGGCTGTTCCTGGTCAATTGGCAGGTGGCGAGGACAGTGCTTTTGAAATTGTTATTGGACAAAGAGACAGAGCCTACAGATTTGCTAATAGTGCTATGTGGTTAGATACTCAAGGTTGGGCTGGCGCAGGTGATTTCTTATCTATTCTCTCATTAGATAATGAAGACGTTGGAATCACAGAAGTTACCATAGCACCTGCTGCATACGATCCTGCTACCGGACAAGCCATGATTGGTGAAGGCACAAGATTCGTTAATGTCACAGTAAAGAATACAGGTCTTAATCCAATTACAGGTTCTATAGATGTTGATCTTGAAGTGAAAGAAGTAATTGGCGGAACTGATACCTTGGTGTATTCTAATGATTTTGAAGGTAATATCGATGATACAAATTGTCCTCTTTGCAGTATATCTTTGAAATCATATACAGGTGAATATGCACAAGGTTCTTCTTCTTGGCATGAGGAATGGAATGCCTCTGTTGATGCAAACGGCTCAGCAACAGATGATTGGTGGGAGGCCGATTCAAATCCCACAACTTACATGTGGGCTGGAATCGATTATCAAGGTGATGATAATGAGTCCGGTTACTATAACAACATGGATGAAGCATTCATTATCGAGAATGTCGACTTGACTAATTCCGATGCTGCACATATCGATGTAGATTTATTTTGTAGTACTTCATTCTTTGAACTCTATCTTGCAGAGCAGTATTCAGTTGTTGAGAGATGGCTGTATGAAGACTCGTGTGGAATTGATGTCTGGAGTGATGGAAATGGTTGGGAACAAGTGTTCTTCACTGGTGGATGGGATGATGAGCGATACTTGCGACTATACGGTTTTGGAAATGATCCAGAGTACAACACTTACAACGGGAATTTTAATGATTATACAATTACTCCATGGACAAACTATAGTGGTGATTATGAGATTGATTTGACTCCATACGCAGGTGAAATTGTTGACATTCGATTCCGATTCCGTAGTGGTTTGATGGGTAGTGTGGGCCCTGATGGCTCATCCCAAGGCGGAGGATTTGATGGATTTGCCTTTGACAACATTTCGATTTTAAAGACAGATGTTGCTTTTGGTCCGGCCGAGACAGTTAGTCGGAATCTAAATTTCATCGACATGGCCGCAGGAGCTATTGAGGAAGTATCTCTAACTGCGGACTTTATCGATAATAAGACATACTACATCAGTACGATTCTTAACAACCCTAATGGTTATGATAATGCGGATGCAACCAATGATGAAGTAAAATTCCAGATTACTGTGAAAAATCTCTTCGATCCAGGTGTTGCTGAAGAACCATGGGTAAGTCTGGAAAATGGACTTAAGTATGCATCAGGTGAAAGAGATATCGAAATTATTGTTCAGAACTTTGGTAATACTCTAACGGATTTCCAACTAGAGACCAAAATCCAAAATGCTATTCCTGATTTGTTAGCCATTGAGGATTTCTCTGGCTTCGAAGAACCAATTTGGTATGATGATGGAAATGAGAATGGTTCAGTAATTAATGATAAAGATGGCGATCATCCTATGCTCCCTCAGTCTCGAGGCGTTTTCAACACTGAAGCATATTGGCTAGGCCATCCCGATACAGGATATGGCGATAACTGGAGTGAGTGGATGTCTATAGGTCCAATTGAAATCTTAGCAGGAGGTGATGATTTCACTTACTTAACCTTCGATTATTTTGCCGAAGGTGACTATATTACTGACAACGAGAACTTCTACTCCGTCAGGGATGGTGCCAATCTTGAGATTAATTGGACAAAGAATGGTGAAGAATTCACAGGAAATGTCTGGGGTAGTTGGACTGATTTGAATGAAAATGGCATTAGACCATTCCATGCATGTGAAGACTTTGATTTAGATAATAGTTATGAGGAGGTAGAATATTTCGGTGATCTCTCTGATAAATTTGATTCAGCACTTTGGTTTGATTCAGAGGATCTTGTTAAATCAGTTATTCTTGACTTTAATCATATTACCATATTAAACACCACTTCAGATGATTCTTTTGACTGGAACGCTGAATGTACTGATGTTTCTGGCTCTGATGTCACTCTGAAGTGGACTTTCCAGTCTAATGGTGACGGTGTCAATGGTAACGCAGGACTAGCCGGTTTTGCAATAGATAATATTCGTCTTGATGAGTTTACATTTGAGGCTGATGGAACTTACATGAACAATGTTACCGGACTCGATGCACTAGAGAAAACAACTGTTAATGTGGCTTCACATAATTTCCGTTCAGGAATCTATCGAATTGATGCTACAACGATATTAGACTCTAATATTACAGGAACTGCTTGGCATAATATGAGTGAGATAAGTACTGCAAACAATCACACTCAGATCATCTTTAGTATTGCTAGTGCAGATATCACCCTAATGCAGCCCGATGTTCTAGATTGTGTTTCAGATATTACATACAATTGTGTTTATGCAATCGATGATTCTTCTGAACATAGTTTCTCTGTCCCACTGCTCAATGGAGTTATTGGAGGAGAATATGAACTATCCATGAAGATAGTCAATTTGGCGAATGGTCAGATGGTCTTCAATGAAACTGCAGATAACAGTCCTTTCGATTTAGATCCTCATCAAAGAGATCAAGCTAATTGGAGTAGCCCCTGGGGTCATTGGGAAAGTGATACGAGATACAACATAAGTTTCTTCGCTACAATGGTTGAAGATGGGAATCGTTCAGGAAACGACCGCTTCTTTGAAATTGATTTTGTTGACAATATTGATGTTGCAATTTTGTCTAACCCAACGGATCAAAACCGTCTCCAGCGAGTTAAGAGTGACCTTGAGTCAATGGGAATGACCTACACACAGTATACTGTAGATGATTGGAATCGTTATGCAACTCCCGATTGGATGAGCCATTATGACAAGATTCTACTTCCATGGCAAACAGATTACAATGTTGAATATGGGCAATATTACCAATCCCTTTCTGAGACACGAGATTCTGGAATTTCAGTAAATGATGTGCTGGAGAGTTACATGACTTTCGGTGGCACTGTGCAGATGCATCTTGGCCCATATAGAACCGCCTATGATGAGAATATTATCCACGATTTGGATGTTAAAATGCGTAACACCAACAACACTGTGACATTTGATGATTTGACAATTATTGATGCCTTCCATCCATTGATGAACGATGTTGATACGAATACATTCGCAGGAATACATGGCGGTTCATACGTTGCATTAGCCGGCCTTAATACAGCACAAACTCAGGACTGGCAGATTCCAACAATTTGTGGAGGTAAGATTGCTAGAGAGTCGAGTGGAACATTCCATACTTTATTGAGAAGTCAGTCCGAAAGTTCTCAATCTCTTCTCTCAATATGTGGCATAGGGCAGGGAGGAATGATTATCACAACTATTGATGTAGAGAATCCTTCTGTGTCTCAACCATATGGTGGAACATCAATGCCTCTACTTTCTAACATGTTGGCCTATCAAGTAACACCTTATCCGTCATCATTCGGAATTAGAGGAGATGGTTTCTCATTGGAGATAAACGATGAGCAACCTACTGAAGCTAATAATGGATATGGATACGAAAGATTTTTCATCAAATCGAATGCAGAATTATCATTTAACTTTATCACAGATAATTCTGAACTCGCAGATGTCCTAACAGCAGATTGGACTCTTACTCCAAACTTAGTGAATAACTCGGTTACAGGATGGAGTGGGGAAATTATTGATTTTGGTGAGATTAGTCATATTCAACAAGATAGTCCAAGCATCCCTACGCCTGGCTCATTTTGCGTTGATGATTCTAGTTCCCAAACAGGTTGTCTTGTTGGTGCGGAATGGCTCTTGACGCTATATCTACATGATGAAGAAGGTCATACAAGAATTTCATCAATTGTTTTAGAAACCAATGACGATTTAGCAGATGATTTTGATCCTACTGCCAATATTGCTTTAGTTGAAAATTCCATTACGGATGAGTACGTGACTCTTATTGAAACGGATGACAATATACCAATTTATCAAGTTCGGTTGAAGGATACTGGTGATATTAGTTTGGAGTTTGATGCATCAGGATCATTCGATGAAGATGCACCAGATGGACAATCAGGAATTGAATATTATAGGTATAATATATACTATGATTATCCTGCTAATGAGCCCATTCCTGCAGATATTCTTCACGAATTTGAAATTTCTAGTGCGGCTGGTGGTAATCTTTGGTCTTACGTTTTCCGAAATCTAACGAATATTGGGAACAATAATCCATATGAAATTGTTGTTGAATTGCAGGTTTTGGATAGAGCTGGAAAGAAATCTTCCAATACTGCAGAAATCCAAATTCAAGTAGTTGGTGAGGATTTCGGAGATGCACCACCTGATGTAAGATTGACCTCCCCTAAAACTACAGATTCTCAGAGTCAAGATTTAGTTTCTATCTCAGGATCTATTGTTTCAGGTGCCGAATATGGCTTGACAATTGAAGTTGCTTTGGACCCAAATTTATTCGATAGTTCTCCAACTATTAAAGCCAATCAACACTCTCTTGGCAAGTACAATTCTACCGAGTTAGGTGGGATGTCTCCTCTAATTGATGGGCAATCGTTTGTCTTGACTCTGAATATAGCGGATTTATACACTACGAATGGAGAGAACACAACAGTATACTGGCGCGTTGTTGAAGGAGATGGTGAGAGATACCAACTTGACTATGACTTCAAGATATATTTACTTCCAAGATCAGATGACCCTTGTGAATTAGATCCATCTGCATCAGGTTGTGAATCTTCGAGTGGAGGTTCTATGAAACTTGTATTTATTGCAGGGGGTGCAATCCTGATTCTAGGAATTGTAGCAGTAACATTGATTTTCAGATCACGCGGTAAAGACGAAGTTGACGATAGTGTTGAACAGTTCGGTGGTGTCCAACAGATGGACCCTGTAGAAGCATATGTACAGCAAATGGTCGGTCAAGGATACGCCGAAGCAGATGCTAGGCAGTATGCTGAGCAGTACTATGCTTCTTATTATGCCCAACAAGGTAAAGGCGGCGGTAGTTGACATTCCTCATCAAGGGGATACTATATCCTCACCTTGAAGAAGTGGTGACAACCGCATAATTGCATGGATGACGCCGACCGATACACTGTGGCCGATCTTTCTCTTGCTGATGCAGGTGGTTTGAAAGTCGCTTGGGCTCGAAGCCGAATGCCTGCATTGGCTGCATTGCGAGCCAAGGCTGAAGTCGAACAACCTCTGGCAGGCCATCGAGTAACGGGCTGTTTGCACGTTACTAAAGAGACAGCAGTTCTAATCGAAACAATCGCTGCTGCAGGTGCTGAGATTTCTTGGTCTGGATGCAATCCTCTTTCTACGCAGGATGATGTTGCTGCTTGGCTTGCTAGTCAAGGATACAGTGTTCATGCTTGGTATGGGCAGAATAATGATGAATTCTATTGGTCAATTGACAAGACTCTTGAGCTAAATCCAACTTTGACTTTGGATGATGGTGCGGATTTAATTTATCGCGTACATTCAGAGTATCCTCATTTAGCAGATGGAATTGTTGGTGGTACAGAAGAAACCACAACAGGAGTACATAGATTGCGAGCAATGGGAGAGGCTGGTGAACTTCGATATCCTGTGATTGCAGTTAATGATGCTACTACCAAATGGGATTTTGATAACGTTCACGGCACGGGTCAATCTACTCTTGATGGCATTATTAGAGCAACTAGTGTACTTCTTGCTGGTAAGGTATTCGTTGTAGCAGGATATGGGCATTGTGGCAGAGGTCTTGCGACGCGAGCTCGTGGTATGGGTGCCAATGTTGTAGTCACTGAAATTGATTCAGTCGCTGCTCTCAAGGCAGTAATGGATGGTTTTCGTGTAATGAAGATGGATGAGGCAGCGAAGATAGGAGATGTCTTCTGTACAGCTACTGGAATGAAGGATGTCATAATTGGAAGACACTTTGATTCAATGAAGGATGGAGCGATTGTCTCAAACACCGGTCATTATGATTGTGAAATAAACATCCCAGATCTTGAAAGTAGGGCGACAAAGAACTACATGATCAGAGATAATAATGAGGCATTTGAGTTGAGTGGTGGTAGAACGATCCATCTTCTTGCAAGAGGTCGTTTAGTAAATTTAGCAGCAGCCGAAGGACATCCTAGCGAAGTAATGGATATGTCATTTGCAAATCAGTTTCTTTCTCTTTGTCGACTAGCATCAGAAGGAAATCAATATGAAAATATTGTTTATGATATTTCACAAGAGCAGGATAGCGAATTGGCTGCTCTGAAATTGGCAACAGAGGGTGTTAGTATCGATGCTTTAACTCCTGAGCAAATCGCATACGCTAGCGATTATAGTGCAGGGACATGAAATTGAAAACAACTCAATCTTCGATGGCATCCAATTCGACTGATTCATCCTCATTTTCGACCCACCAGTCCGAATCTTGTTGTTTCCAATTTGGCAAATTTGGCGTCCATTTATTATTGAGTCTTTCATCAATTTCAACAATCTTTCCAATTCTCTCCTGAAAGGCTCTTGTACGTTTTTCTAAGATTGAATTGTAAAGTTTACTTCCTCTTATTTCATCAGGAATACACAGTTTTCCTGAACTCGCTTCAACATCTAGGGCTCTTTCAAGATCCATCGAGTGCCGGTTCAGTTTCTGTAATAATCCTGAGGATAATCTACTGATACCCCAAAACAAGAATAGGATGATTAGGAAAACAATTAGGAGTCCTAGTCTACCCAAATTGCCAAGTAATGTCATCGAGAAAGTTCCGAGTAAGAAAACAATTGGTGCTACAAAAGTCAAGAGGAAGAATGTTTCAGATAGTGGTTTCCTTGTTTTCATTCGGTCAATAATTTCCCATCTCTTGTGTTTGGGATTCTGTGGTCTGAAAACTTCATCCTTTTCCATACTTGACGCATTAGCGACCATTTTCCTTACTGAATCCATCCTGAATAATTGACGATTATCGGGGTCCTCCATTTCAGGACTGAATAGGGTCTCTAATAATTCTCCAGCTTCTTCATAATTTCCTAATCTGATGAGAACACCGATCTGTTCAACTAGAGGTGTAACCTCCTTTGGTACTAATTTTCTCCTCATTTCCCACCATTCAAGAGACTCCTCCATCATCCCTAAATGGTCGACAAGTAATGCTCCACCCAATATCCACGCGTCTCTACGTTCAGAATCGATTCTGACAACATGTCGTAATGCGGAAAGTGCAGTAGCAGCTTGTGCAAGGCTTGGTTCTTCTGTTTTTCCTCGTCTGACAGGAGGTAGTGAAAGTCGTGAAATCATGAACCAAGCATCTGAATGATCTCGATCTATCTTAGTTATTTCATGTGCTAGAGATTTTGCATCCTCTAGTTCACCAACTTTTTCTTGTTCAAGCGCATCAGCCCAAAGCTTCTCCGCACTCTTCGCCATGACCATTGCTCAGGTGTTGTTAAGATGAATGCTCGGGTGGCTAATCTTCAGTTAATTATTCAATATAGAAATTGAAATTATCTTCTTCCACTACTGCGACCAGGTCTGTTTCGGCGATTTCCGCCACCTGTTGGCCCACGGAAACCACCTCTTCGAGGTTTATTTGCACTACCTGGACTCCTACCTCTTGAGTTTCCGCCTTGTCTAGAATCTCCATCTCTAAATCCTCTGCGTTCTCCGCCTCTAGGGCCTCTTCGGTCACCTTCTCGTGATTGTTTTCTAGGGGGGCGGTCTCTTCTTTCCTGCCTCCCTCTATTGCTGTCCCCGCCTCCACTAGGTTTCTCGGCTTCACAACGATTACATTGGTTTCTGAAAGCAAAGTTTGAATTCTTGCATTTAGGACAAGTCCAGTCTCCTCCACGATTACCATCGCTTCGTTCTCCTCTATTCCTGTCACCCCTGCCTCTTTGATAATTTGAGTTATTTTCTCTACCTCTTTGGTGATTTGAGTCATTTCCTCTGCCTCTTTGATAATTTGAGTTATTTCCTCTGCCCCCGCTAGGTTTCTCGGCTTCACAGCGATTACATTGATTTCTGAAGGCAAAGTTTGAATTTTTACATTTAGGGCAGGTCCAGTCACCTCCACGGTTTCCATCTCTGTTATCTCTGCCTCTATCTTGTCCACGCCTATCTCTATTGCCACTTCTATCGTAATTTCCTCGACCCTCATCTCTACCTCGACGATTGTCACGTCGATCAAAGCGCCCTCGGTCCTTGTCTCGACTGCGTCTCTCTCGAGGTGCAATCTCAACAGGTGAACCAATTGCACTAGATGTATTGACATCTTCAGCTAATGGGTGAATGTGAATTAAGGCTCTATCTACCGCACCTATTACCGTGTTTACACGACCTAAGGACTTACCACCAATTACTCGAATGGTTGCTCCTAGTCGTGGTGCACGACCCTCAAAAGCAACGAGAAGCCCACCTTCGTGAGACTCACTCTCTACGTTCCCACTGAAGCTCATGACCTAGTCGCGTCGGCCCGAGTATATGAGTGCGGCAGATAAAGCAATTATCAGTCCGGGTAGCCCAATTGCAGGAAGTGAGAAACCAGAGTCTTTGTCATTTGGCTCTTCAATGGTGGGATCAGTTTCGTCAAATAGGTGAGTATTGTTTACAATATGTTGAACTTCATCACAAAGATTTGATTCATCACATCCTTTTACAACTACTGTGTACAATCCTTCTGACCAAACTGAGAAGTCAATCTGAGGAGTAGTCCATGAGTTTCCATTTACTGTTACTTCTCCAGCAGCGGCGCCATCAATTAATTGGGTGAAAGTTACATATTCTCCGTCTGGATCACTGAATTGTCCATTCATTGACCATGAGTTTCCATTCCATCCTTCTGAATTAATTACAAGAGTAGGGGGTGAACCAGTCTTGGTAATTCCAAGATCATAGAACTCTTCCATACTAAAAACGCCATTTCCAGAAACTTCTACCCAAACATACGCAGGGCCTGGAACTATTGAAGAAGAGTCAACCTCGGCAGTGATTTCAGAGACATATAGTGAAAACGGACCTGAAGAATCGTCTCTGACTCCATATTCTGAACTGAATCCAATTAATACACTTAATTCTGGCCAACCCGATGTTGGACTAAGAGTAATTGGATGAGGGTCCAAAAGTTCTGAATCTGTAGTTGAAACTTGGAATGGCACTCCTACATTCCAAGACCTATTTCCTGAAGATTGTCCTGCCTGATCTATAGCCTCACATGTAACTTCTCCAGCCTCACCTCGAGGGACGTCCATTGACAATTCACGATTTTCAATCTGGATATTTAGCCCTGCATTTCCTCGGCAATCGATAGTCAATGAAGAAAGAGCGGCTTCGTCCGAAAACCAGTTCTGCATTTCCTGCCAATTGGCAATCACTTGTTGTCCGCCACTGCTCTTTGGGAACCAAGCATCATCTTCCGGTGCCGATTCAGTCCAAGCAGGAGGATTGTCGATTGGTATTGGCGCAGTGGTGAAATCAGCGAATAGGTCTTCTCCAATTGGCCAAGTAGGCATATTTGGCTCAATGGAATAAGTCAGACTACCATCATCATTCTCAATCAATTGATACGAACTTGAAGCATCTCCCAAACAAGTGCCTCTCAGAGGGGCTTCTCCTGCATATTCGTCGGTTTCAACTTCTACATTACGCCCTTCGCATTCGTCCCACATGTCGAGACGAAGTCCTTCTGTGTATGGGAAATGGAAATTATAGAGTATATTCGACAAGTTAGAGGCATTGAATGCAATGGTGAATTCGTCAGGTGAATTGATATTATTAATTGTCAAGGAAGCATTTAGCCAAAGCATCAATCTGCATTCATCTATTTCTGCAGTCGCAGCTATATTCGTATCACAGTCTCTATCTGAGTTGGGA
>Ga0187827_10002866_pt1 | contig 23042 bp, 23 predicted proteins | sample ETNtaG_39_FD_167969 | JGI IMG/M metagenome (GOLD analysis project Ga0187827, IMG submission 167969) | Marine microbial and viral communities from oxygen minimum zone, Eastern Pacific Ocean - ETNP2014_SV_150_PacBio MetaG (Illumina Assembly) | ecosystem: Environmental > Aquatic > Marine > Hypoxic... | reverse complement strand
CTTGCGAGGTTGCGGCAAAAATCCCAAATAAGTCCGTCAGGATGGAACGGCACATCCTCATCCAAGAAAACCGCATAAGCCCCCTCAGACTGCAAAGACGCTCCATTTCCGCTCGATTCTTCCTCTAAGTATCGATCGTAGTCGAATGAGTGTGCTTTGATTGTAGTCGTGTTGCAATCGACATCACGCCGCAATTTGTCATGCGATTGATTACCACCGATGAGACAAAAATCATAAACACGAACTTTCTTTCTGTTCCGTACAATTCTGTCCTTAAGATTATGTATGCTCTTCAACGGGTGCCGCAACCTCGCAGCCAGTTTGCTAGCGAAATATTGGCGCTTGTCGGCTTGCGGGACGGGAACCGATCCAACCACCGGGGTGCCGATTCTTAGTCCGTTCACCTGCCCCAGGTCGAATTCGTTGAGTAGGTCATGCGCATCGACAATAATGTCTCGATCTGAGAGCAGGGCAACCGCTGCCCTAGTCTCAGCCAATGAGTAATGAACTCTGTGACCTGGAAAAACCATCGGATCCGGAGGTTCATAATCCCTTGCGTATGCGGGCGCGAACCAAGGTGAGGTTTCCCAAGCTTCCACCTTGTAGCCTCGTTTACGGATAATATCAAACCCAAACCGATGATAGTCCCTTTGACTAAACTTGGTAACAAGCAAGAATACAACTCGACTAATCCCTCTCTTTACCTTAATTGATCCATGCTGTGTATCGCTAGTCATTGCCCCTCCAAAAAAAATAAGCACAAAGTGATCCGCACGAGCCGTACGGTGTCACGAACTCAATGCTTGCTCAGCAGCTTCATGTAGAATCTGTGCATTCCTTTCGACCAAACCGTGATCCATTTTCACCATCACTGGAATTGTGACACATCGTTCAAGTATGTCCGCTGATTTTTGTGTCATGTCGACCAAGTCCTGAGCACTGAGATCGTATCGGGAGAAAATATGTCCCCAGTGCCTTGCAAAGTGCCATTCTATTGCATCAGGGACATTCTTGGTGCCGAGGCCCTTTCCATTGATCAGTCTGACGAATTCACTTGCATTAGTATTGTGCGGGAAAACCACAGTCAGGCAATCACAGAGTGGATGACATTCCGTTGGGATCCGTCTAAATGAAACCCCCCGTACATTCTTCAGCGCCCCTTCATAAATAGCGTAATGTTTGCGGTTGGTTTCAACAATATAGTCCAGTTTCGATAACTGCTCGAGTCCAATAGCTGCATTCAACTCCGTTGTCCTGAAATTGAAGCCGTAGATTCGGTGAGTATCCCTTCCGCGGGGGTAGTTGGGGTTGTTCTCATGGCCATGGTCCCGGTATTCCATACACAATCTATAATAGTCCCGACTGTTTGTTGTAACCATCCCACCCTCACCCGTGGTGATTGTTTTCCCACCATCAAAGCTGAAGGCACTCATATCGAACTGAGACCCGAGTTTCTCGTTTTGCCAATCAGCTCCCAAAGCCTCACAGCAGTCATCTATGACGACAAGGTTATGTGCATTCGCGATTGCATTGATCTGATTTACTTCGCAGGCAACTCCAAGCATATCCACAGGAATCACTGCTTTAGTCTTCGCGGTGATCGCCTCTTCAAATCCAATGGGATCCATATTGAGCGTGTCATCAACATTCACAATAATCGGCACAGCGCCTGCATCTACAATTGCATTTACTGTTGCTATAAAAGTAAAAGCTTGTGTAATGACTTCATCTCCTGGTTTTACACCAACTGCAATTAAAGCTGTTTTTATGGCTGCGGTTCCGGATGACACTGCCACGGCATAATCAACACCGATATAATCCGCAAATTGTCTCTCAAATTTTTTTACTCTCTCGCCGTTATCGAAACGGGACTTCGCATCAAAAATCTCATTGACTGCGTTTCGTTCTTCTTTTCCTATCAGCTCATAACCTGGCATTATTAACTCCCCATATTTATGAATATTTCCCTAACTTAGAATACACCTGCATCATTAATTATATTTTATTATTATTACGCATTTATGAGATAACCATTACCGATTTTTTGACATCGTATATTATCCCTAATCAAAACGTCACACTCTTTGTACTTGGCTCGAAATTATTAGTTACAAAGTTCTTGGCAAAAATATCTGATATCAAAACAACAGACGAGTGTATATTGCTCGCTGCATATTCATTAAATACACTAGCATCACATACATATAACCCTTTTGCATTATCTACTTCAAACCTAGAATTTATCGCATTATGTGAACCTCCAATTAAATGGGCGCCACTATAAATATTATTAGCAATATACCTTTCAGGATCTTGTACAATTAATAATTCATCTTCTATCTCCAAAATGTGGTCACTTAATGGTTCAGATTGAAGTAGTTTTATACAGTATTTGAGGGCGGCTTTCAATAATTCAACATCTTTTGTTGATGATAAATACATTGGATTAACAACAGTATTCAGTCCTTCTAGGGTAATTTCGCCCATAGATTTAGGATTAATTGCAGTGATAGAGATAGAAAAGCCTGGCTTGCACGCAAAAAATATCCCATCACTTCCATGTCTGCCAGATTCAGAGAACTGGACTATCTGAATTCTTGTATCAACCTCGCCATCTTTATCAAGATCTAAATGAGCTGCCGAAGTTGCTCCTGTGCCAGTCATCAATGTAGTTTTCCCTAACAAATGTCTGAATATAAGGGCACATTTTCCAGAAAAGCTATAATAAATCTCATTAAAAGAACCTATTTTTTTATTTGTAATTACATTAATCCTCAAATTTGTATGATCTTGTATATCAGCTCCTACAACTAGGTCCATTAGAACATTCTTTTTCCCTTTATCTTTCTTATGCTTTTCTCTTAATAACAAATCACAAGTGCCAATAACTCCGCAAGATAAGATAACATAATCCGCATTAATTATTTTCTGGCGGGTTTTTACTCCAGTTACGTTTCCATTATTGTCGAACAAGATATTTTCAACCTTCTCTCCGATAACAACTCGAAACTTTTTTTTCCCAAAAAGGGATAACACTGATGTTCTAAAATATTTTTTGGAAGTATTAATAATAGGCCCGCAAGCTTCTTTATCAGAAACGTTCATATCTCCGGCAGGTATATTATATTGGTTTAATGTTTCTATAAAGGCCTTATCAATAATGTTTTGATGAGCGGATGTTAAATTAATTCTTTTTTTTGAATTTCTACTTGATGAAAATGTTTTACCATAACTTTCAAGTAATTCTACGTAGCTAGCATTAAATTTTCCTAATATAGATTTCCATTGCGCCTTATTCCCGAGCATGTGAACACACCCATTTATTATTGATGCTCCTCCCAATAATTTTGATTCATAAAATGGGATACGGCGACCATCTGACAACACAAATTCTCTCTTATAAAGATATTTTGTCTTTCTATTTCTAAATATAATACCTATCATCAACGGTATTTTATATATAATTGGATATCTTTTATATTTACTCTTTTCTATCACAATTACATTAAAATATTCTTGAAGATGATTTGTAATCGTTAATCCCGCAGTTCCACCACCAACAATTATTACTGTTTTTTTGTCCACAATAATATTTGCTACACTAGCATTCCCGATTTATACATACTTCTAGCCAACTCAAGATCAAATGGTGTATCAATATCAATAGCATGACTTTGTGGAATCATCATAACTTCTAAATCCCCTCCAATCATATCACCAGTTTCTAGAAACTCATTTACACCAGATATGTATATCGACCCATCAATAAATATAGTTTTGCAATATGCTTGTCTCCCAGAATGACTAGAACTGTTTAATCCTATTTCTACTCTTTTGTAGCTACCATCAGCATTTTGTATCAAGCATTCATTAGGATGTTGCATTAATTCGCAGGCGGAGATCAATCTATTTTTTCGTGAATCTCTAAACAACTTCACTGCCTGATCAACATCATTTACTGTCCTGAATGGTGAGGTTGGTTGCAATAATACAATATTTTCGGGGTATTGGTTGTTGTGTAATTTATACCAATCAAGTGCATGCTTAAGAACATCTGATGTGCTTGCACTATCTGTAGATAAGTTGTGAGGCCTTGTGAATGGGGCATTTACGCCTATTTCTACTGCTAGTTCGATTACATCAGGGGCATCTGTACTAATTATCGTGCTCCCTAATTCAGATGATGCTAGAGCAGCTTCCATGGTAAATTGGATCATTGGTTTTCCACCGATGATTTGCATATTTTTTCCTGGTATACCCTTTGACCCTGCACGTGCAGGTATCACTGCAAAAAATTCGTGCTTATCCATTCAGAATTCAGTCTGCTCATCATTCCTTGCCGTTTCTAGATCATCCATTCTACATCCATCCAATACTCACGTATAGAAAACATATTAATTGCATTTTCTACTTTACTCTCAAGCATCTGTGGCTTATCTAAGTAACTAATGCCGCAAACATCATAAAGGATGGAATTATTTAATACATATATAGCACCATTAACAAAAACCATATGTGTTAGCTTCTCATCCATTGGCTTTTCATGAAAATTTTACAGGTTTTTTTGATTAATCGGATTAGATTTATTGTTGCGGGAAAAAATGTAAAATATTTCTGCATAAATCACAACCTTTTCACTGACTGGCGGTATTCTGCCCATTGCCCAACATCAATCCAAGAATCATCATTAATAGGAAAAACTCCTACCTTTAATCCCTGATTTTTTACTTCTTCAATCAAGTGTGTAATATGAAAAAATTTGTTTTCCGGAATCATTCTAAGTACTCCGGGATTCAGTACATACAATCCGGTATTAATCAGAAAATCGTATTTGGGTTTTTCATTGATGTGGGATAAATGTCCTTCTTTGTTCAGCTCGCATGTGCCGTAAGGAATAATGTATTCCTTAGCAGATGCCACCAAAGTCACATCGAAGCCACCGTTCAGGTGGAGTTTATAAATGCTGGAATAATCTGCCTTGATTATAATGTCGCAATTAGTAACAAAAAACGGTTTATCAAAACGCTCTTTCAGAGGACTGAGACTTCCAGCTGTTCCTAAGGGTTCCTGCTCTTCCACAAACTGAATCTTGTATTCTGGTTGAAGCTCTTCAAAATAGGCTCTAAGTATCTTGCCTTTGTAATTCAAAGTTATGTGGAACTCGTTACAGCCAAGCTCTGTAAAATTCTCAATGATATGTTCTATGATGGGCTTTTCAAGGACGGGAACCAATGGTTTTGGTAAAACTTTCGTAAAAGGCTCCATGCGCGACCCCTTTCCACCGGCCATGATCACTACGGGTACATCCAGTTTTGCCTTTTGCCTATTGTTCACATTCATAAGAACGGTTTCCCAGAAAAGAACGTCCTTAAGTGTTCCCTTTTCATCTACTACCGGAATGAGATCAAAATTGTATTGGGCGAATAATTTTTTGGCCTCCGCCAGACCGTACTTGCCTTTAACCAGTACCGCAGGCCTTTGCTGGTAAAAGGACTCTAAAGAGTCCCCCATGGCAGTGCCATTGAGGATAGCTTTGCGAAGGTCACCATCGCTGAATGTACCCAGCAGCATATTTTCTGCATCTGTGATGATCAGACATTTTTTCCCTGTCTGGCTCAATTTTTTCATTGCCTGACGAATAGTAATATCGGGTTTTACGGTGATGTCTTTCATAAATCGTAAAATTCTTTTTTTGGCTCTTCTGGAATATTCGCATTCTTCAAAACTTCCATAATTTTTTCAGTGGCATCACCTTCACCATACGGGCTATCTACCATAGGAAGAATGTTTTGAAATTCTTTACTGTAGAGCATGCCAATAGCATTTTTTATGGAGTCTGTTGTAGGTTCACAATCAATCACACTCTTTGCCTTCAAACGTCCCTTCTGCCTGTCACCGATGTTGATCGTACCGATTTTGAAAGTGGGCGCTTCCGCTAATCCGCTGGATGAGTTGCCGACCACACCATCCACAAATTGCATGGTAGATAGGTAGTTTAAATGTCCCATGGAAGTGAATGCAATGGATCTTTCATTATGGCTTGAGACGAATTCATCAATCATCTGCATAACAATTCTTCCATCTGAATCGGCATTTGGCATGGTGAAAATTAGGTAAACATCCTTTAATTCATTCAAAACAGCTAGTATAGATTGAAGGTGTTTTATTGACGTTTGTTTTCCAGAGTTACAGGATGATAAATGACGAGCAAGTTTTTCTCACCGAACTTTATGCTCGTTTTCTCTGTTAATTCTTTTTTGGAAAGAAGATTGGCTTTACTGATAGCGTCAACACCCTGACCACCCACATTCAAAACTCGTCTTGGATCTTCGCCAAGTTGAACCACACGTTTCTCATATTCATCAGTAGCCACAAAATGCCACCAAGCCATTTTAGTGATGGAATGACGAATAGCTTCATCAAATGCCCCTTCAGTTGTTTCACCACCACCAATGTGTGCAATGGGTATTCTTGCAAATAGAGCAGCAGTACTTGCCGCTAGAAGTTCATATCGATCACCTAAAACGACAACCATGTCCGGTTGTAAATCAACATACGCATCTGCAAATCCAATAAGACCCAATCCGGTTGATTTAGAAATAGAACTAGGGGTATCTGCTGAAACCAACATTTCCACTTTATTATTAATCGTAAATCCATCTTTTTCTAGTTCTCGATAGGTTAAACCAAATTCGGGGGACAGATGCATTCCTGTGGCGATAATCTGCAATTCAAACTTTGGATTGTCCTGTATGGATTTCATCAGCCAGTAGAGTAAACCATACTCCGCTCGTGTTCCAGTAATTACGCAGATTTTTCTATTAGGCATGGTAGGTGATTAAGGATTGAAGTGCTATGCATTTTTTCGTAAAAAATCGTGCAAGGGAAACCAAGCACTTTTTCAGCTTCTTCCAGTTTGGGTTCACAAGCTGTGGCATCAGATTCAGATATGTAAATTAGAAGCGCGGTCAAGTTGAAATGATAGTGAAATTCACGAAGTGAAGCAAAAGCAATTTCAAGGAAACGAAGATACTCAATATAGCTCTCGCGGGCGCATCCTTCGACAATATTTGAAGGTACGGAAAACACCGCTCATCCTATTTGAGATACAAGACCATATATTTCTTCTTTAGGAAACTGTTTGGTGATCTAAGAATTCTTTAGTGCAATTTCATCAGCAAGCTTAATAGCGTTAAGCTGATTATGATCCCTCATTTTCAACAAATTTTCTAGCCGCCACTACACCCTACAGCACTAAATCCTAAACTCCTAATTCTCAATTAATTCATCCTCTTCATATTCCCTGTCAGCTGTCTTGCCTAAATTTTCATCCCACTCCATGGGTGAGATCCCCGTCCCAGGCCGCTTGACGGTTAAATTATCCGCTGTCAAACTTTCGCCTTTACGGATTGGCTTTTTGGCCACGATGGATTTACGGGCAACAGGAATATTCTTGGTTTCGCTGGGGCTAGGCTTTTTCACCCCGTCCCCCATGGCCTTTTCAATATTGCGGATAGCTTCCACCATGGCTTTCAGTTCCTGCGGCTCCACGCTAGCGACGTGATCAGGTCCTTCCATCTCGCGTGACAAAGTAAAGTGCTTCTCAACAACGGTCGCTCCTATTGCAGCTGCCGCTATAGGAATTTCGATTCCAAGTGTGTGATCCGAATAGCCTACCTTTACACCCAACTCATCCCGTATAGTAAGCATTGCATTTAGGTTAACATCCTCCATCGGTGTTGGATATTCGGCATTACAATGTAAAACAATTGTTTTCTCCTTTGGTGTTCCGGATTCTGTCAAAATAAATAACGCGGTTCTTATTTCTTCTAGATTAGCCATACCGGTTGACATAATAATTTTTTTTCTAAACCCGCCTATTTTTCTCAAATATGGCAAATTATTCAGTTCTCCTGATGGTATTTTCAATACAGGAACATCCAATCCAATTAACATGTCAGCACTTTCTTCATCGAACGGAGTAGACATGAAGATAATGTCTTTCTCTTGACAGTGAATCATCAGTGCATGATGGTCCCTGGCACTTAATTCCAAATGGCTCAGCATATCCAATTGAGATTCGCCAGCATCGGTAGTCTTAGCCTGATACTCAGCCTTCGGCGCATCTCGGGTCACCAACCTTTCCGATTTGAAGGTCTGGAACTTTATCGCATCAGCACCTGAATGTACTGCCACATCCACCATTTGAAGCGCCATTGCGATACTACCATTGTGGTTTACGCCAGCTTCAGCGATTACGAAACAGGGGTGCTCACTACCCACTATGCGTCCAGCGATATCGATCACAGGATAATCCAGAATTCAGACACGCAACCTGCACGTAGCTGCCTTGACGCAACCGCTAGACGCACATAAACTATCATACAACAACATTGGCTCAGACGTAAACCATGAGCCATAGTGAGCTAGCAGACAAAAGATAATTTCTTGTGATGATTTAGTGCGGCTATCCCACAGCCAATCACATCGCATCAATGCAATGTTTTACCCAACATTCGTAGTACTGCAAATTGTGTGGTAGCTCGAGGAAAAGGTGCCGTTTCTAATACGCAAAATCACTACAGACATTTAGTTACGTAGTAGTTTCCCAAAAATAGATGTTCTAAGCCACTACTGTAAAATGTGCTCAGTGCATCGCTGGGAGACAATACGATAGGCTCACCATTAAGATTAAAGGACGTGTTGAGGACTACTGGATAACTAGTGATCTCCTCAAATTGTGAAATGATTCCGTGAAATACTGGATTATGCTCTCTTTGAACCGTTTGTAGTCTTCCCGAACCATCCACGTGAGTAATAGCCGGCAGTTTTTCACGAAATTCTTCTCGAACACTCACCACTTTTTCCATGTAATTACTCATGTAACCTTCAGGCACCTGGAAGTACCTATGTGATTTTTCATGGAGTACAGCTGGTGCAAAAGGACGATATTTCTCACGATATTTTATGCGGGCATTAATGTGTTCTTTCGCCTGCGGTGATCTTTGATCCGCATATATAAATGCCAACGACGCCACCGTTACAAAACGGCATCCTAGTCACAAACTATGCCGTACACATCGGTAATGGTGCTTCTAAGATAGAAAGCGCAATTACCGTGTGTCATACACATAAGCTGGTTTTGTGCAGCATCAGTGCAGGGCTCAAACCACACGTGTCTCATAAAGAGCATGCTCAAGCTCGTCGGCCACATACCGCACTTCAGCGGTACTTAGATCGTAGTACATCGGTAGGTTGAGCACCCGTCTTGTCAAATCTTCAGCCACCGGGCAATCATCCTCAGGAGATCGTGGAAATAATCGGCTAACGAAAGGCTGACGGTAAATAGGCATAGGGTAACAGATACGTGTATCCACGCCCTTTTTGCGAAGTACCGCAGCCACATCATCCCGTCTATCAACCAAGATCGGATACAAAAACCAGGCGTTTTGGCAGCATCCAGAGCTGCGGCGACAATCCGAGAAACAGGTATCTCTTGTTTTAGGTATCCGAATACCCTCCACATCCTGGAGAGCCTCTCTATATTGCTCGGCAGTTTCTCCTCTCCTTTTCCAGATCCCTTCTAATTTTGCCATTTGTCCCAAGCCAATAGCAGCATGTAGATCGCTAAGTCGAGCATTATAGCCCAGCATGATATGTTGGTACTTATGATTCGGATCCTCACCCTGGTTTCGCAGAATCCGTAGCTTATCTGCCGTCCCAGCGTCATCTGTGAAGATAATTCCCCCTTCAACGGTAGTAATTGTCTTCGCTATATGGAAACTTGCAGTACTGATTGTTCCAAATTGGCACAATGGTTTACCGCGAAACGAACCGCCAAGAGACTGGGCTCCATCGAGGATCAGTAAAAGTCCGTGCTCGGCACATATCTCTTCCAAGGCAGCATGATCACATGGATTACCTCCGTAATCTATCACCAAGACGGCTCTGGTACGAGGAGTGATCTTCTGTCTAACATCCATGGGATCCACGTTGAACGTATGAGGCTCAAGGTCAGCAAAAATCGGCGTCGCTCCTTGATACAGAACTGCGTTTACAGTAGCAATATATGTCATCGCAGGCACGATCACTTCATCATCAGGGGCTATACGTAGGGCCTTGAGCGCCAGGTCAAGTGCTACAGTGCCATTGCTAACAGCCACTCCATGTTTGCGTCCAACGATCTCTGCCATTCGCTCCTCAAGAGTTCGAACTCGTTTCCCCATTGACAACCAACCACTGCGAACAGCATCCACAGTTTCAGCAAGCTCCTCGTCGCCAACCAATGGCGATGCCCACGGGATTCTCATAGTATTAAATGTCTCCCCTTATACCCGAGATGGAAGACGATCATGTTCATAATCTTCCACAGTCAAGAAGCCAGATTCTATCGCCCGGATCAACTCTCTAATTCCATCCCGAACGCTGTACTTAGGCCGAAATCCCAGAACATCTCTAACTCTTGTGCAATCCACCCGGTAAGTACGCTTATCGTCCTCATTGTCAACATAAATCACTCGAGGTTTTGGGTCAGCTATGGCTTCTTCAATGAACCCTACCACATCGCGCTTGCGGTAATTCTGTTGTGTTGAACCGCCGTTAAGCACCCGTCCACCCAGCGTCTTGATAGGCGCATTGAGAGCCAAAATAAAAATGTTTGCCATATCCGCAACATGCACATAAGGACGCCACGTGTCCGGCGCATAAACAGTTATCGAACCATCTTCCAGTGCCTCAAATGTCAGGGAGTTGATCGTTAAATCGAAGCGCGTCCTAGAGGAGACTCCATATGCCGACGCAAAACGGAGGATCACAGGCGCAAACTGCTCGCCAGACATATTCAGAAGCAACTTCTCGCAGTCCACTTTAGTCTCCGCGTAGAGAGAGACCGGATTCAAAGGACTACTCTCAGTAGCAAGGGTCGCCGCATCGGAGATACCATAATTGCTGGAAGTGGAAGCGAACAGAAACTTTGGAATTCCAATGCGTGCTGCCTTTTCTGCCAACATCGCTGTCGCCTCATAATTAACCCGGACAGCCAGTTGGGGGTTGAGTTGGCAAGGAACATCCCCCACTATTGCCGCCAGGTGGACAATTGCTTTTACGTCAGAGCTTAGACACGCGTCTATGTCTTGTGCCTTGCAAAGGTCTCCTCGACAAAACTCGAAGTTTGAGTGATTTAATAAGCCAATCAGAGATTTCCCCCCATAAGTAAGATTGTCAAGAACCTTGACCTGAAAGCCCAAACTAAGTAACTCCCGGCACAGCGTAGAACCAACGTAGCCAGCACCGCCGGTAACAAGTATCAGGTCACCCATAATGTTTCTCTTTCAATAAATGAGATGGTTTTCTCATAATCGATATTGTAGTAATCATCAGCATCCATCAAGACTGGTTCTGCTCATTTGTAGTGCACTGCATTTACGGGTGCAATAAATGTAACAGTGGGAACAATAATCTGGTCGTCTGCTTTAACTCCAGCCAAACGAAGACTTACCTGCAATGCCGAATCTGCATCTACTATCTCTTGTAGTATCTCTAACGCTTCCTCGCACAAGCTCTCTCTTGTTACGAAATTGTCGTGCATTAACAGCATCACCCATTAATACGAAATGAAGATGCTTTTTAGAGTCCATCTTGGCAGCAAGAGCCATACCAATCGCCATACCTAATCCATGCCCTAAAGCACCAGTGGTTACTTCTACACCTGGGATATTTTTATCTGGATGCCCACCCAGTCTGCAGTCGCCCTTGCGATAATATTTATTAATCCACTCTCTAGGGAAAAACCCTCTGTCTGATAATATTGAATACAAAACATTTTCCGCATGTCCCTTACTGTGAATAAATCGATCTCTATTATCTTTATTGATGTTATTTGGTGAAATATTCATAACACCAGAATAATAGAGAAGAACCATTATCTCAATACAAGAAAGTGACGCTGCTGCATGACCTCCAATTGAAATACTAATTTCAACAACATCTTTTCGTATTTCTATAGTTTTCTCAATTAAATATTGGAGACTTTGATTACTTGATTGATTCATACTATTATGTTGTTTTTCAATATTAATTTCTTTTACTCAATGCTACATCTCTAAGTTATTTTTCTAACCACGTTTATTTACACAATAAATTTGCCTTAAATCATTAATCTCCAAGCCCACATTCTGAGATTATCATTTTTATTCCTCTCAGCTAACTTTTCACACAAGGGAATATAGTACTTAGGGTTTAATAAAAACATTTCGTCAACAATTCGAATGGTTTTAACTCCCATTTGTATTAACTTATCAAACTCTTTAATTATGAAATCAGTTGACCAAAATCTCATTTGGTTATAATTTCCAGCAACAGCAACACTTCTAGGATTAAGTTCTGGTTTTTCATCTTTGTAAACTTGGTGAATTTTAGGATTATTTGCCTCACGAACCATACCATGAGATTGAAGCATTCTTAATTGTTGGTATACTTCTTCATCATTAGTGCATACCATGCCACCTTCAATGGTACTCATATGATGTGCATAAAAGAAAGAAAAATTCGAAATCCAGCCAATACTCCCACTCGTTGCCTGTTAATGACGGTTCAGAAAAAGGAATAAAATCACTCATGTTTATATCGGATAATCGATTTCATAGTTCCCAAAAAAGTTTCTACTTTCATCTACATGGTCAAAAACGTGGTTCCGGATTGCTTCAATCAATTCATCAATTCCATCTTGAATTGTGTATTTAGGTTGAAATCCGAGTACGGTTTTTACTTTTTGAAAATTTACTCTATAGTTTCGTGGATCACTACCGAGTGCCCGGTAGCAGACCCTACCGTTGGGAATTTTTTCAAGAATGGAGTCCACAATCATCTGCTTGGTTGCATTATTAACATCACTACCAGCATTAAATACTTCAAATGAAACTTTATTTGTCGGCGCTTCGATAACCATTTGAAGGAGTCTAGAAAAATCCTGTACATGACAGTACGGCCGCCAAGTATGGGCATCGTATACCAAAAGCTCTTTCCCAATTGCTAAATCACGAGTGAATTCACTAATGGTTAAGTCAAAACGCATTCGAGGGGATAATCCAAATGCAGTTGCAAACCGCAAAATTGTAGGGTGTATATCTGTTTTATCCTTTAATGACAAAATATGTTTCTCAGCATTCACCTTTGATTTAGCATAGAGAGACAAAGGATTCAATTCATGTTTTTCATCAGCTAGCTCGTCATTTTCTATAAGCCCATAATTTGAACAAGTCGATACAAATACCAATTTTTCCAAATTATTCTTTGCGCACAAATCTATAACGGTTTTATTGCCCCGATCATTTATCAAAGCAGCCTGTTTAGGATATTTTTTTGTTATAGGATCACCTACCAGTCCAGCTAACATAATCACGATATCGGCCTCATCAATTAATGGTTTAAGAATATTGATATCAAGCATATCGCCGTAAACAAACCGATAATTTTGAAAATGTGTTTTATTGACAACACAGAGATGATTATTATAAAGCAAGTTATCCAAAGAAGTAACCGAATGACCGTTCTTCAAAAGGTTCTGCGCAAGAATGGTCCCGATATACCCTTCACCGCCGGTTACAAGAATATTCTTTATATATTTATCGATAGCACTATACTCACTTGTAGAAACTGCGCTTATTGAGCTCTTACTGCCACGACAGGTACACAAACTGCACATCGGCTTCCGTTTTCTTCAGGACTCTGCCAATAAGGAACGAGTTTGAACTAGATTGTCCTTTCCATGTTTTAATTATTGAACTACATTATATATTTCTGATACTGTCTCCCTAATAAATTGGAATCCATCCTTATCATTTCTATTAGAGAAATACTTTTTATTGAAGGAAGCCCATTCATGGGAGTCAAGGTAATTTCCGTTCTGGGTAATATCGATAATTCTTTTCCTCAATCCCTCGTATGTATCTTCAATTACATTAATCTCATTTAACACATTATTCGTGGACTGCAAATATTTGTCGTTGTCATAAAATATGACCTTCTTTCCTACACATAATGCCTCTTCTAGAAGAGAATTATGTTTTCCAATAATTAAATCAGCCAGAGCTGCCATTTTATATGGATTATACTTCTTGAGATCACTAATTACTTCAAGATTCTTCATCCCATTGATTTTATTTTCCATCTTTTTGTAGAAGTCTAGCTCAAATATCCTAAGAGTTTTCGGTTTTACAACAAAATATAGCTCTTGAAACTCTCGAGCTAGCCTGATTAATACACTATAAAACTCAGCAAGAAAGTTTTCCGACGTAATCAAATGACTCACAAGTCCACATTCAAAAAACTCAGTCGGGGGAGTCTCATAACAAACAACCAGTCCCCTGCTTGCCTTTATATCGATATACTTCCTATACCGACGGACGTCTCCATGAGATTGCATATAAGAACTTTTCGGTAATCCTATTGTGCGATAATTAGCTATTTTGTAGTTCCTTTGACGCATTCTTTCTTCAAACCCATCGCCAGCAATAAAATAATCATCAAAAATCAATGCCATGCTCCATATATGATTGGTCGGTCTAACTTGTGATGAAATTGTCCTTATATTTCTCATATGACATGCTATAAGAAACCTGGAGGGAGCAAGAATGTCGTAATGAAAAAAGATGACCTTGAGCGAACTGTACTTTTTGAGTTGTACATGATAAAACATAACATCTCTAAAGTATTGAGTTAAAAACAATGCGGCCAGAATGTTGCTAGTTGAAAAAGGTTTCAATAGTTCTGCCCTTATATTTATAGTCCGTCTGAGACCTCCAAGTTCTTTTTTTAATTGCTCCTCATCTCCCCCTAAGCAAATATTATCATAAGGAATGCCATAAATGCCATAAAACCGCTTTGATACAGGATCAGGCTCCTCAAATGAAAGAGTCAATAGTTTCCTTTTATATAAAATACTGTCAGGATCATCATCATAAAGGTACGTTTTTCTGTAGAACTCATCATACTTGAGACCTTTATGCGGGACGAAGGCAATGCCATAATCCATATTTGAGAAGTTCGCTCCCTCAAGGGCATGCTTCTTCTTATTTCTGGATGAAGTTCTAAATAAATTATTAAACACTCCAATAATATTTTGAGAGATATGCAAGATAATCCTAGGCAGTTTTATCCGCAGATATAAGAATAACACATGGAGAATTATTGGTTTGATTCTACCGCCTTGCTCGATTGCCAGAAGGTAGTTCCCAACAAATCTTGGCATATAATAGATTCTAATATCACAGTCATTATAAATATATTCAATCAGCGAAAAGGATGATGTCCCTTCATAAATCCACCTATTCGTTACACGCTTAGCTAGAGATGCGTTTAGTTTATCCAAACCATTTTCGTCAAATCCAAAATGCTTAACAAATCTCATATAAACTGGTAAAGATAAAAACCGGTTTTGAACAACAGCCATGCCAAGTTTGATGTTAAGCTCCTGAAATGCTCGGGACCAAACAGCGGAAGGTGCCTGGTGATAACTCAACCACCCGATACCCCTTTTCTCTAAGCTCCTCCTAGCCTGCTCCGACTGGAACCTTACTTCAGCATTATGAAATACAACCTCACTGAAGAAAGGCTTAAATAGAATTCCGATGGCTCTGGAAATATTATCCAAGTAGTCTATATAAAGTATTCTTCGCATTGTCCAATAACAAAAACGGGTTCGTTTTGTATATAAACGCTCATGAAAACACAGCAATATTAGGCACGTTATCTTTTTTCTCCTAATTGTGTCACAATATTTTTAATGTACATCGAGGCAATAATCAGCAAATCGGAAAGTTTCTCTTTTACCCCAAGGAAAACTCACAAGTATAATGCCTGTCAAGAATCCCTTTTTATGAAGGTTAAATGCAATCTGATCCAATTTTGTGCATGTCATATATATCCTGCGATGTTCTACACAAGTAATTCACAACCTCTCTATGTCTTTTTGCCAATTGATGCTGGTTCTAAATTACAACCATGGTTTTATGTAAGAAACCAAGCGGCACTTACACATGATATCTGATCGCGATTGCAGAAGAATAATTACGACAAACTAACAATGCAACAAAATACGAGGGGACAGCAACAAAACCGGGCAGTTAAACCCATATTGTTTTTTGGCATTCAAGATTCCTTTGCCATACATTGATGCTGCAATAATTAGATCAGGGGGAGGCTCTTTTGCATCCTCAGGAGATTTAATTGGCAAAGAATTCGTAATATATTCCATACCCCATTTTTGAGGGTCTGAATCTATGAAACATTGAATTTGTTCAGACGGTATATTATAAAGTCTTAGTGCCGCAATACCAAAACCTCCAGCACCCCAAATGGAAATTCGACCATTATCTTTCTTAAACATTTTTTCGAGTGCGTGGTCAAGTTTTTGCCTATTTTCTAAAATACGGGTGCCAAATCGGTGAACAATAGTATTATATGCATTTGGATTAACAATGTTTATATATTTACTTTTTACGGCCGCTAAAATGAGATTATCTGGCGTAATCTCAGAATGAATAACCTTAAAACCGGCCAAGTTAAGCAAAATTTCGATAGATTTTGATGTGAAGAGTGTTATATGTTGTAATGAAAATACCTCGAGTAAACCATTCTCCAAAAAATGCTGAATATTAGGTGTTTCAATAATCAACAAACCGTCTGTTTGTAATATTTTTCCCAACCCCAAGATAAAAGTTTCTGGTTCCCTTGTGTGCTCAATAAAATGTCTAGAAATTATAATATCAAATTTGTTGCCATCTTTACCAATTTGCTCCGGCGAGAATTTTCCTTTTTGAACATTTATACCAAAAGTTTTAGCGATATCAGCGCCAATACTTGGATCACAGCCAGTCACGTCATACCCTTCTTTCATTAACTTATATAAGATGTATCCATCAAAACAGCCCACTTCCAGTACATTTTCCAAGTTTCTTTTTCTGCAGATAGGGTTAAATACTTTGTTAAAGACATTAATGAAATAATTATCTCTAACAGGTTCGAATTCGCCCTTCAAGGGCGATGGATAAGAGTAGTAATTTAAGTATAAATCATCTATTACGTCCTGATCAGGTATTTGATTGATATACACATGGCCGCAATCTTTACAGGCTGTGTATTTCAACTCACTGAATAACTGATCTTCACGGTATTGTGCAAGAATGTTCTTTTTATCTTTTATCTTTAAAGGAATAGTAAAATATGGATATTGACCGTAGTCTAGTAAAAGATCGGTATTGTTTGATTTACATATTGGGCAAATCATCTGGATATTGTTTTTTTATTCAGTAAACATATTCCACTGGAGAACTGTTTCTGCCATTAGATTTTGTTTCACTGTGCGCCCATCAATAATTTTAAAGTCGTTTGTTGGTATTCCTGTGCCTGGGCGCGCAAACTTTACGTTGTCAAGAACAATTTTATCTCCCTTTTGTACATCAGTTCTTAAAACGACGCTTCGTCGAACCATGTTTCTAACATCTTCCTCTTCGGACGAGATAAAGCGCCTGCTGGTTCCAAGAGATTGTTCAGTTTCTCTGATTCCCCGCACCAATTGTTTCATTTCATCAGGCTCAGAGGCAAAAGGGTGATCGGGTCCTGGATAAGTCTTATCAAGGGTAATGTGCTTTTCAATTACTTTTGCACCAAGGGTCACGGCAACTACAGCACTAGTAATACCAGTAGAATGATCTGAAAAGCCAATAGGGATATCATATAACAGATTAAACATCGGTATATTTCTCATATTCAACTGGTCAGGGCGTGGAGGATAACAGGAAACACAGTGTAAAAGAACTACATCCTTAATATGCTCTTGATCTATTAACCTCATCGTTGCTGCTATCTCATGCATATGTGCCATACCAGTGGATATGATCATAGGTTTTTTATACACTGCCAATTGTTTAAGCAGCTGATGGTAATCTAGATCAATGGAGGCAATCTTGAATGCGCCTAAATCAAATTCTAATAAAAAGTCTGCATCTTCTCTACGATGAATTGCAGAAAGAGGAATTAAACCTTTTCGCCTGGCATATGCAAACATTTCTCCAAACCAGTCACGAGGCATCAAGATAACATCGCGAGCAACTTCCCACCAAGGTTTTACTCCATATAGATGATCTAGTTTCACATCCGTTGTCATCTCATTCTTGCTGAAAGCCTCCTCCGCATCGTAGATCTGAAACTTGACGGCATCAAAACCGGCCTCGGCACAAGCATCAATCAATTGAATAACAGTATTCTTGTTCCGATTGTGGTTCGACCCAATCTCGCCAATAAGGAAACAAGGCTGGTCTTTTCCAACTAAATGCTTGTCAATATCAATAATCTGTTTCATTTGACGCCTTTATCATCCAATACCCTAAAAATATCTCCTACATTTTCTATAGACATCACTTCTTCAAATTCTAACGAAACATCCAAATTTTTCCCCAGGGTCATAACAAGATTAAGATGAGCAAGTGAGTCCCAATCCTGAATTTCATCAGGTCCCCAACTTTGATTGATCTCTCCATTTAATGACGGGAATACTTCCAACAACGTTTCATTGACAATTTTTCTATTTTCAGTATTCATAGCTATCTGACAAATTCGTTAATTGAGGTTATTTTTTCTTTGGGGCAATCCTTATCAATTAACTGTTTGTAAATTTCCTCATCAAACAAATAAGTAGTGATTAATATAGAATCATAATTTACCAGGTTTAATTGGGAAGGCGTTGCTATTGGAAGTTTCAATCCATTTAGTTCTTTATTTTCTTTGTCAATATCATTATCAAAAATTCCCGCGATTTTTTTTAGCTGTTTGTTATCTAAAATGGAAATAAGCGAAGTAGCCAAAGCACTGGCACCAAAAAGCGCAATTTTGGTTTTATCATTATCATCAAAATATAGTTTTATTTCATTAACTAATGTGGTCTGCTTTTTTGAGAGCGTTCTTAACTGCTTCCCAATCGTTATATGTTCCAATTCTTCTGCTTCAGTCACTGCTCCTGTTTTCACGGCCTGTATAAATAAATTTGGATTCCCATTAAATTCTCTTTCAATTTGGTAACCATGTAATGATAGCAAATTTCTTATTGAATTATTAGAAAAATAAGATACGTGCTGGTGAAAGAACATTCCAAAACCCCCCATGGGTTCATAGGTTTTTATATTTGGAACGTCAATAAAAATATGTCCGCCCTCCTTTAAACTATAGGATACTGATGTCATAAATTCATGTAGATCAAAAATATGTTCTAGTAAGTTTCGGAAAACTATACAATCGAATGAATCCTCCGTATATAAGCTTTTGCAGAAATATTCATTTTTTATTTTCGCCTTTCCGATGAGTTTTTCTGCTATAACAGTCATCGGGGATGGATCACATCCGTATACATCCCAACCATCGTTTTGAAATTCTCTTAATAGGAAACCATCAAAACACGCGACTTCCAGTAGTTTGCCCTTTCTTAGGTTATTTTCAGTGAAAAAAGAATGAAATTTTTCAATTTCCCTTAAACCCATGCCAGTCGATACCGGGCTGGGGCAATTATAGTATTCCGCATCATATACACGATTCATAATTTCTTCGTCAATTAATTCTACTTGCTGAACATGACCACACCTTAGACAATAAGCAATTATGAGAGGTAATTCCTCAACATCTCCCTTTTTATCGCGAGGAATGGCGCCAAAAAATAAAGGGAACTTCTTAATGTGCATGAGTTGATGCAGGTTTCTACTTTTACAAATTAGACAGGAATTAGAATTTACTTTTTTCATTTATAAATTTCTCGCATTTTCTAAATGAAGCTGTGCTTACTAATAAATACTGTTTGATTATAAATCTGTCAGACTCTTAATCAAGTGCTCGTGGATGAGGGAATTAGAGGCTATCAAAACCTTCGATTTCAGGGAATGCACTTCACCGTTTTCATTCGTTGCTCGCCCACCAGCTTCATTCACCAAGGGAAGACCTCCAGCAATGTCCCAGGAACAAAGATTCTTGGCCCAGAATCCATCGATGCGACCACAGGCAAGGTAAGCCAGTGCCAAGGCGGCTGAACCTATCCTCAAAACTCCCCGGGTCGATCCATTAATTTTTCCATAAATCTCATACTCATTCCCTTTGACCTTCCCCGCATCTGAGGAAAACGCTGCCACATAAAGTCCGTCCTCAAATCTGCTTTTATCTGAGACCTCGATCTGTTGACCATTACGGAAAGCACCTTTACCTTGTGATGCAAAGAATAACTCTTCTGTAAATGGATTGTACACAGCACCAACAATAATTTCACCATTCTCTTCAAGCCCGACTGAGACAGCACACATCGGAATTCCCTGGCTGTAATTCACGGTACCATCAATCGGATCAACATGCCAGCAGTGTTTTGAACGCTTGCCCAATTCACCTGTTTCCTCACCAATAATATTGTGATTGGGATGATTCTCGACAATTCTGCGCTTTATATTCTTTTCTGACAATATATCAACCTCCGTCACCAAGTCCCTTATATTCTGATTCTTTTGCCTGAAATCATGAAGTTTCTCAAAGTATTCCTTCAAAATGTTGCCGCTGCTTTCAACAGCTTGAATAGCGGTTGTCAAGTATTTATTGATCATATTTCCTCAATTGCTAATAAAAGCTGATAAATCCTGATCCAAAATAAAACGGTTCATAGGATCGAAGACATCTATCCCGGAATATTTTCTTAATATTTCACTGTCTTCAGTAGTAGACCTAATATTTTGAAGGTATAAAGCTTCTTCATCTTCTCTATTGTCATAGTATAAAGCCGCCTTCAGACCTTTGGCCGTATTCGCCGGAAACACACCGTTAAAAAGAGCTATCCTGAGACCGAGAACTAACCTGTTATCGTAGGCAATTTTTCTCAACGGTTCTCGTGCGACCCGACTGATGGTATCGTAAAGTAGCTTGTTGCTGAACCTGGTTAATTCCTTGTCCTTGTAACTGTAGGCAAAGCACTTTTCCGCATACTTTGCCGCAATTACGCCGTCCGTTATCTCAGAGATTGCTCCAACCACAATCCTTCCGATATCCTTATCCGCCATAGCTTCATGAATGTAATCATAGCCCTTCAACCACCCCAGATAAGCAAGAATAGCGTGGGGAGCATTATGAATAAAAAGTTTGCAAATCCAGTGAGTATGAAGTTCCTGATCATCTATTTGTAATATTTCCTCCGGCAAACTATAGTCTCCTTTTTGAAGGACCAGCACGCCTTGTTCCGTAACAACCATAAGCGGATCTTTCGCCAATAATTCAGAAGGGGCTGTATTGGACGTGATAACATCGGGAATGCCGAAGTAAACTTTTGGGTTTCCAGTAAGGTTTTGCAGTCCTTTTACGGAGGCCATGTCATTTTCACAGGAAATGACGACTTTAGCATTTTTGAAACGTTCCGCCAAATCATAACAGTTGTTCGGGCCCACGCAACAAAACACAATATCGTACTTTTCAATACTACCTTCCTCTCCAAGCAAGAAACAATCCTGCACCGGAACATCCACAAATTGATGGTGTTTCACTCCAGTAATGGCAACTTTGTAACTATCACGGTTTTGCAGTAGGTCAATCAGTTCCTTATTGATATCTACGAAGTTAATTATAAACCCGTAGCGATGAAAGAGCGGTCCCAAAAATCCTCTTCCAATTGCTCCAGCACCATAAATAAGAACGCGTTTTGACATAGTTTCAAGAAGCTATAAAAACAATGCCCGATTCAGACCAGCGGATAATATTTTTTTATAACCAAGTATAAAGACAATTTTATTTTCCTCGTTTGTTTTTGGTCGATAATTTGAGAAAGGCGAAGGCAATTGCCCTCGAAAACTGGCAAGGGCGCAGGACGCAGTATCTATTATTTGCCACGTTCATAAACAACGCACTCCGGACAGTATCAGATTAATCAATTTTTCAGCTTCTCCATTTAAAGGGTTACTAATTGAATTGAAGGAGGGGCGGGAGCGCCGAATCTCTATCAGAGTAAAAGTAACGTAATTTAGTACATCTATTTAAACAGATTAGTAATTTGCAATTGTTAAAGCGATAATTTTTCTGTTTTAATTTCTCAAAATTTTATTCTTTCAATTCTCGCTTTAGGGTTAATTTCACTCACTTGTTTTAAAATTTCCAAATAATGCGCATCCCTTTGGTTGCAAATTAGAACAAGAATATTTGCTTTATCCTTAAGAACTCGAATGGTTTTGTAGCTTATCCCCCGATACTCGGAATTTAAGTATAGCGGGCTATTATCTATTAAAGCGTGTACTTCCACATCTAATTGGAGCAGACCATCAACGACACTTTCGCCAAATAACCCACCACAAAAGACGACTACTTTTCTAAATGGATGTTTTAATATAACCTGATGCAGATGGTCATAAAAGGTTTTGCGGAGGTGCAGAATCCCCTCGGGTCCCCAGTCCACAATTAAACGAAATAATGTGATCCTATCCTTAAGGTGCTTATTAATATTCGTTACATCAATATACTTTGCAATTGAAATTAGTTCATCGGTAGCCGTATTAATTATTCTCGGTAGAAAATGGGATATAATAAATTTTATCCTACCAATAATGTAGGTTTTTTTTTCATAGTCGAGGTTATCGGAATAAGTCTTTTGCAAAAGATAAGCCACTCTTAAGCATGAAATTGTTGCATTAATATCTCTAGCACTTGATAAGCCAGAATTACTGCGCCCTTTGTTATAGATTTTATCACTAATTCCTGTAACCTTTTTACACGCTAATAAGTATTCACTTGTGAAAAGTGCGTCCTCATGAATGATTACATCTCTAAATAATATGTCGCATTCCTTAATTATTTTATTATTGTAAGCAAATCGCCAACAATAACCAATATAATATTGAATCTCATTAATAATTTTGAACGCAGAATTAATATCAGTCAATTCATTGAAATATTTACCCATATTCGCCTCATCGCTGCTCCCTCCGAAGCCAAAAACGACGAGATCTGGAGGATTATTATTTATTACCGTTTTGTAAATTTTA
>Ga0187827_10002862_pt1 | contig 23063 bp, 27 predicted proteins | sample ETNtaG_39_FD_167969 | JGI IMG/M metagenome (GOLD analysis project Ga0187827, IMG submission 167969) | Marine microbial and viral communities from oxygen minimum zone, Eastern Pacific Ocean - ETNP2014_SV_150_PacBio MetaG (Illumina Assembly) | ecosystem: Environmental > Aquatic > Marine > Hypoxic... | reverse complement strand
TTCCAATAGTTTTATGAGCATAAGGGGAGCAATGCAGCCCTACCCGCACCATGATTTGATATTTTTCATCAAGGGCAGTCGCGATTTCAGCCGAATCTTTCCCATTGATATTAAATGAAACAACAGCGGTTTTTTCCTTCATGGATAATGGTCCATAAATACAAACAGGGTTGATCTCTTTTAACTTATTTATAAAAGCTTTCGATAGCTTGTCTTCATGTTCTTTAATCGTTTGAATAGATTTTTTGTTGATGAATTCTATTCCTGCTTTGAGACCAGCTATTCCGGGACTATTGAGTGTTCCGCTCTGGAAGCGGTCCGGCAAAAAATCGGGCTGTTCGGATAATTCCGAATTACTGCCTGTACCTCCTTCTATTAATGGTTTGAGATTCAACTCCTCACTAATATATAAAAAGCCGGTCCCCTGAGGCCCCAGAAGACTTTTGTGCCCCGGACATGCTAACAAGTTAATGTTGTTTCTGACAATGTCTATAGGTATTGTTCCAGCGGTTTGAGCCGCGTCAACCAGGAGGGGGATTCCTTTTTTTTTCGCTATTTCGCCAATTTCCTCTACAGGCAAAATCGTACCGGTTACATTCGATGCATGAGTTATAACAATTAGGCGGGTATTTTCTTTTATTTCTTTAAAAACATCGTCAGGGTTTAACTTCCCTTGTTTGTCGCATTGGACAATTGTTACATTCACGCCATCATTTTTTAAGGAATTTAAGGGTCTAACAACGGAATTATGTTCCATGCCGGAAGTAATAACGTGATCGCCAGGTTTTAAAAATCCTTTTAGCGCCAGGTTAAGCGCTTCCGTTCCGTTGGAAGTAAAAACAATGTTTCTGCTGTTCGGGATATTAAAAAATTCGGCTATGGTTTCTCTTGCTTCAAAAATAATTTTATTTGCAGATCGGGTTAAGGCATTTTCCCCACGTCCGGGGTTGGCTCCAACGTGCTGTAAAGTGTAATTAATTGCGTCGTAAACTGATGGGGGTTTGGGGTAAGAAGTTGCCGCATTATCAAAGTAGACCCCGCTGGAAAGCTTAGGTGGCGCTTTAGACTTCACCTTTGTCATATAAAACTTTTCAGAAACATGTTTTTCAATCTGCCGAATGAATTGACATAAAAAAATAAGACCTTCTGGTGACTATCCGCTGTCAAATTTTCATTTTATTGATTGCTGATGGCTGACTGCTGAAAGCCATTTTTACTACGAGTAAGCCTTGTTTAAATCTTTCATGGAAATATTATCTTTAATAATAAAAAATATTCCGCCTATAGTTGTTACTCCCATTGAAAAAGCCCATGTGACAATTCCATAACTAGCCGCAGTGGCCTCAGGGACCCCAAAAATATCATGCAACCCCACCATACAGGCCGCTTGAAACGAACCGATAAAACCGGGTGTAGGAAATACGGTGATGAAAATACAAATTAAAATAAAGAGAATGATTAAAGATGAAAAAGGAAGATATTGAAGATCAAAGGCATAATAAAAGGGATAGTATGTTAAAAGGCTGAAAGTCCATAAAACCCCTGATAAAAGAATTACAATTAAAGTCGTTTTAAAATCTTTTAAAATATAAAGGGCTTCTGTAACTGCAGTTAGGGAATCCAATACTTTGGTTTGCATGCTTTCAGAAAACGGGCGGCAAATAAATTTAATCCAGGAAATGACCAGTTCTTGCCTGTAAATTAACAGCATAGTAAATAAAGCGAACAAAACAATAATTGCGAGGCCAATCCATCCAAACATGACGATCTTTTCAATCATAGCAGGATCTCCTAACGCTCTTTTATTGCCCGACAATTCAGGTTGTAAAAAAAGGAGGCTGCCTATCATGAGGAGGATAAAAGACATATCAAACATTCGCTCTACTACAATGGTGGCAAAAGAGGAGGAAAAAGAGATATTTTCTCTTTTCCCCAGCAAAAAAGCTCTTATTAACTCTCCGAGCCTGGCTGGAAGCATATTTGCCATAAATCCAATCATCACCGGGGAGAAAAGCCTATAGTGATGCACTTCTTTCACGGATAAAAGCAGATATTTCCATCGTACTGCCCTCATATAATAAAACGCTACATAAAAAAGCAGCGCAGGTAACAGATAAATATAATGCATTGAGGATAAGGCATCACTTAGCTCTTTTATTGAAACGTTCCTGAAAGTATAGTAACACGCTAGGAAAGCAATAATTAGTCCGATATAAAGGTGTTTTTTTTTCAATCTATTTCCCCGTCAATGATTTCCTTAGCGGTTTTAATGTCCTTTTGAATTTGTATTTTCAACTCTTCTCTCGATGAAAAAGCTATTTCATCTCTAATCTTGTCTATGAATGAGAGCCTGATCGTCTGATCATAGAGATTTTCAGTGAAATCAAAAATGTGTACTTCAATACTTAACACGTTTCTTTTAAAGGTAGGATTATACCCTATATTGGCTACTCCATTAAATGTTTTCTTTTGAACAACAATTTGGACCGCGTATACTCCTGTATGCGGAATCAGCTTATCACGAATTTCTATATTAGCTGTTGGAAATCCCATTGACGAACCTACCTCACAGCCTCCAATAACTTTTCCTGCCAGACTGTATGGTCGTCCTAAATAGCGGGCAGCTTTACTGACCTGTCCGTCAGCAATAAGATCGCGAATGAATGAGCTACTGACAATACCGCCATTTATTTTAACAGCATCCAACACCTCTACTTTAAAACCAAACTCTTCTCCCATCTTCTGAATGTTGCCGAAAGTTCCTTCTCTCTTTTTTCCAAAATTGAAATCATGTCCCACAAAAACTTCTTTTACACATATTTTTTCTACCAGTATGCTTTTAGTAAATTCCCGCGGGCTCAGGGCCGCAAAATCAGGGGTAAAATCAGCGCAAATTACTATATCAATTCCTGTTTTTTCAATTAGCTCTAGTTTTTTTTCAAAAGTTGTTAAAGAAGCAATGTATTTATCAGGAAATAATATTTTTTTTGGATGCGGTTCAAACGTGAAGACAATTCCTGTTCCTTCAACTTCTTTAACCCTATCAACCACTTTTTTAAAAATGGTCTGGTGCCCTAAATGAACACCATCGAAATTTCCAATGGTAAGAACAGGATAAGTTATCGATTCTTTGATATTTTGTATGCCTTGAATTATCTTCATCGTCTGCTTGTTGGTTATTGGTCACCGGTCATTAGTCATTGGAAAGAGGGGAAAGATAGCGTAACAGTATATAATTATCTCAATGGAGGGAATTGCTTTAACTAATGACCTCTACATCAGTGAATAGGGTTTAAATTGTAAGCAATAGCATTTGTCGGGCATTTTTTCGCGCACTCTTCCAAACCAACATAATCATCGGAGTATTCTATAACAGCTAAACTATCGACCATTTTTATATTTTCAGGATCAGGCTTCACGCATAATGTGCATCCGATACAAGCTACTTTACAGATTTTTTTTGCAATTTTCCCCGGGTCATGGTTTTTACAATAAACATGGAGCTTAATACCAGGTGAATGCAGTTCTATCAAATTCCTCGGACACGCTTCAACGCATTTATTGCACGAGGTGCACGCGTCTTCGTCAACCACAGGCAATCCATTGGCATTCATCCACATAGCGTTGAATTTGCAGGAATCCACGCACTCGCCATAGCCCAGGCAACTGTACTTGCATGATTTTTCTCCTCCACCGACTTTTGTGGCTAAACTGCAGCTTGTTACCCCGTAATAGATAGCTTTTTTATCAGTTTCTTTATTCCCTCCCCTGCAAAAAACTTTCGCGACTTTTTTTTGCACGGACTTAGCTTCCACGCCCAGGATAGAAGCAATTCGATTTGCCACTTCTTCTCCACCAACCGTACATCCATTGACTTCAGCAGTTCCTTTCACCACAGCTTCCGCGAAAGCGGGACAACCCGGCTCTCCACAAGCTCCGCAATTAGCTGTAGGTAAAGTTTCTTCTATCAGCATGATTTTTGGATCTACTTCTACCCTCAGCTTTTTGTCAGCAAACACTAAAAGGGCGGCAAAAAATAATCCCAGACCTCCCATGCTTGAAAGGCCAAGTAAGTAAAGGTTCGTTTCCATAAAAAATAATTCCTCAAGGAAAAATATTTTAAATTGCAGATTTCAGACTGCAGATTAAAAAAATAAAATCTCAAATCTCAAATCTTCATGCAGATACAACCTGTTCACTCCGTCAAAAAAACCTTTGAAAGTATTTAGCGAGAGTGTTTCTCTCAGCTTGCTGAGTGGTGCTTCAACATTTTAGGCAGAAATTAAACCTGCAAACCCCATAAAAGCCAATGCAAGAAAACCTGCTACAATTAAGGTAATACCAGCTCCCTGCAAGGGCAAAGGGATATCAGCCATCTCCAATTCTTCCCTGATTCCTGCCATTATTACAATAGCTAATGTAAAACCGACTCCGGCGCCTATCCCGAAAACAATTGTCTCTATAAAGCCGTAGTCTCTTAATACAGCGAAGAGAGCAAGGCCTAAAATGGCACAATTAGTAGTAATCAATGGCAAAAAAATTCCCAATGCCCGGTAAAGAACCGGACTGGTTTTTTTTACAAACATCTCTACTAACTGGACCATAGATGCAATGACTATAATAAATGACACGTATTCCAAAAAAGGAACATTGAATAGAATTAAAATATAATGATTTATTAACCAGGAAAATACTGCCGTAATAACCATAACAAACGTTGTTGCCAACCCTAAACTAAAAGCGGAATCAACCTTATTCGATACGCCAAGAAAAGGGCATATACCTAAAAAGTAGGCAAGAACAAAGTTATTTACGATAGACGCGCTAATAAAAATCATAAATATTTCCATATTTTTCCCCTGATTTGTTTTTGTATCTGCTTTTTTAAATGTTAGTTGTTAATTGATAACTGTCCTCTGCCTACTCTCCAGTTTCTTTTGTTGCTACGGGACTGCTTTCTGGTGCTGACGTTTGAATTGCATCATCCGCAGTTACAAATTGTCCCTTTTCCCTGTAGCCAATATCCTCTCCAAGCCTGATTCCCATTTCAAACGGCTTTTTTGTGAAGTAGTTTATAAAACCGATAAGCAATCCTAAAGTAATAAACGCGCCTCCAGGCAGAAGCATAACAATCCATGGTTCAAACCACTCTCCAAACAATTTGAATTCAAAAAGGCTCCCGCTGCCAAGAATTTCCCTGATGCCTCCCAAGACAACCAGGGCTCCGGTAAATCCCGTTCCCATTCCGAGTGCGTCTGAAATAGAAGCCGCAATGCCGTTTTTCGATGAAAAAGCTTCCGCTCTTCCCAGGATAAGACAATTGACCACAATTAATGGAATGTACGGGCCCAAATTTTTATGGATTACCGGCGACATGGCCGCTAAAAAATAATCCGCAATAGTAACAAAAGTCGCGATAATTACTATATAAGAAGCTATTCTGACTTGATGCGGAATAATGTGTCTCAATGTGGAAACAAAAATAGCGGAACTTAATAAAACAAAACTGGTTGCCAACCCCATTGCCAGCCCGTTCATAGCGGAAACGGTGACCGCAAGGACAGGACACATCCCTAAGAGCATTACAAAAACGGCATTGTCCTTCCAGACTCCTTTTTTAAATTGTTTATATAAATCACTCATAGTCTTTAACCTTTACTTTTAAAGCTTCCCTCCATTTTCTTTATCTTTTTATTCAAAATCTTTACAACCGCCACCGAAGAAATTGTGGCCGCGGTTATCGCCTGTATATCATTAGGCTTATCCGGTTTTTTGTTTTTAACGTATCCAATTTGAGGTTTAACCTCTAAACCTTTAAACTGGTTCCGGAAATCATCGAATTCAATTTTATTGCCAAGCCCGGGCGTCTCAATTTGATAAAGCACCTTCATTCCCTGAAGTTTTTCAAATTGACTATCAATACCAACCATCATGACAATTTTTGCCTGAAAGCCATTACCCTCCGCCTCAAAAGCAATGCCAACTGGATTATTTTTATCATCCAGCCCCTGGTATGCCTTTAATCCGTCTTTCTCCAATTCCTTATAACTCTTTGCATCCGGCAGAACATCAAAAATCGCTTTCCTTAATGCTTCAAGACGATGTTTTTCTATGAGTGGAAAGGATTTTTTATATACCCCTGCCAGAGAACCTCCGGAAATGAGGCCTATTGTTGTTAAAACAACCAGCATTTTTAGTACACTACTATTCATAAGAATACCAATATCAATTAACAGTTAACAATGATCAATTAATTTGTGACGTCAGATTTTATGTAAATATTATTTATTCAATTATATTGATAATTGATTTAGCTTTTTGCTTCTCCTAATATTTTTGGTCTTGTATATCTATTGATGATCGGTGTAAAGGCATTCATAAATAGTATCGCATACATTATACCTTCAGGCAGCCCACCAAACAGTCGAATGATAACTGTTAAGATACCTATACCGCACCCGAAAATCCAATAGCCTTTAGGAGTAATGGGACAGGTCACCATATCGGTTGCCATATAAAACGCGCCTAATACCATGCCACCCGCAAACCAGTGAAAAAAAGGTTCCGGATATTTAGTGGAATCTATCAGCCAGAAAATCCCTCCGAATAATAAAGAAGAGGTTAATATAGAAACCGGAATCCTCCATTGAATATATCCCCGGTATAATAGAAAAAAAGCTCCTATTAATAAAGCGATTGCAGATGTTTCCCCTAATGAACCACTGGTAATACCAATCATTAAATCCTGAACAGGAACAAATTCATTATCAAATTTCATTTTTGCCAGGGGTGTAGCTGAAGAAACAGCGTCCGCCACCGCTGGAGACTGCCAAGCCAGAGGATCGTCCCATGTTGTAATCATCACCGGGAAAGCAGCCTGCAAAAACGCCCTGCCTATTAATGCCGGGTTAAAAATATTAAAACCTAACCCGCCAAAAATATGTTTCCCAAGCCCAATCGCCACCACAGATCCCAATGCCGCTCCCAGTAATGGAAAAGACGGGGGTAGCGTCATAGCTAAAAGCAGACCGGCAAGAGCAGCGCTCCAATCATTTAATGTTATATCTTTTTTTCTACATTTTTGAAAAGCATATTCCGTAAGCATAGAAACAATGATGCAGGTTGCCATCAACAGAATTGCCTTTATACCAAACAGGTATATGCTCAGAAACGCAGCCGGCAGAAGAGCTGCTATAACAACGAACATTATTTTTGGAATGCTTTCATCATTACGTATATGAGGTGATGATGAAATTACAAATTTAATATCAGTCATAGTTATCAATTAAATAGTTATGAAACCACGAATTATACGAATTAAAAAATGGAAATTATTAGTGAAATTAGTGGTTACTTTTTTTTAGTTTCCCTAAGGTTTCAGGTTAAAATTGATCATTGTTAATTGTTAACCGCTTTTTTTCTTCCTCTTTTCAAGAATTTTACCTTTGCCGTATCTTATCCATTGAACAAGATGGATTTTAGAAGGGCAAACATAAGTGCAGCAGCCGCATTCAATGCAGTCCATAACTCCAAATTCTTCTGCTTTTTCAATTAAATCGTACTTCGAAAAATTAGATATCCTGGTAGGAAGCAAAAACATGGGACAGACATCCACACAATTTCCGCATCCAATACAAATTCGGGCTTTTTCAGCTTTTATTTCATCTTCAGTGAGTACAACAATTCCGGAAGTTCCCTTAACAACCGGGATATCAAGACCCGGCTGGGCCAGCCCCATCAAAGGTCCGCCCATAATGATTTTCCTTGCTCCGTCATTTAATCCGCCGCATTCTTCAATCACATCGCTGAACAAAGTCCCGATTCTCACCATCAAATTTTTTGGTTCTTTAACTCCGGAGCCGGTAACGGTAACAACACGTTCTATAACCGGTTTGCGGTCCCGGATAGAATCCGTTAAAGATACGGTTGTACCAACATTCTGGACAACAACGCCTACATCCATTGGTAAACCACCTGCCGGTACTTCCCTGTTAAGAATTGCTTTAATCAGCATTTTTTCCGCGCCCTGGGGATATTTAACTTGAAGCCCATGAATTTCTATTTGAACTCCGTTTTTACCGGCCATACTCTGTATCGCCGAAATAGCGTCTTTTTTATTGTTTTCTATCCCTATGTACCCTTTAGAAACATTTAGGGCTTTCATGATGGCTTTTAAGCCGTAAACAACTTTTTCAGGCTGTTCCAGCATAAGCCTGTGGTCTGCCGTTAAATAAGGCTCGCATTCAGCCCCATTGAGAATAACCGCGTCTATTTTTTTGTCTTTTGGAGGGCTAAGCTTAACATGCGTGGGAAACGCTGCTCCTCCCAAACCGACTATCCCGGCACCTTTCGATATTCCGCGAATCTCATCAGGAGAAAGATTGGCAAACTCTCTTTTTCCCGGGTTACTTTCAAAAAGTTCGTCTTTCTCATCTGATTCTATTGTTATAGATGTTGTCAATTGACCGGAAGGGTGCAGGGAAGGAGCAACTGCTTTAACTTTACCGGAAATACTGGCATGAACAGGGGAAGAAACAAAAGCTTCATTGTCCGCGATCTTTTGGCCGGTTTTAACAATATCACCTTTTTTAACAAGAGGTTTGTTTGGCGCACCAATATGCTGCTGCAGAGGTATAACAACCTTTTTAGGCATTTTTGCCGTGCATATAGCAGAGGCTTCCGTACTGTTTTTTTTATAGGCAGGGTGAATGCCGGATTTAAATGTTAACAGGTTCATTGAGGTTGCAATGGTATTTGATTTTTTAATTTAGATTTGGAAAGAAATCGACTATATTATAAGAACTCTTTGTTTTCAAGACATTTTTAATAAGGAAGGAAAATTTAAATGAAAAAAGGTTTTCTAATCGTAGCACATGGCAGCAGAAAAGATCACGCGAATCAGCAGGTGAAAAACCTGGTAAAGGAGTTAAGCAATTATTTTCAATCGGCTATGTTTGAACCGGCCTTTATGGAATTGGCCTCCCCTACGATAGAAGATGGAATAAAGGCATTGGCAAAGAAAGATATGGATCATTTAATCGCGTATCCATACTTTTTGTTCAAAGGAATGCACTTTTCCAAAGATATCCCTGATATCATTAAGAACATCATCAATAAATTAGAAAAAAAAGTAGACTTTAAAATGTTGGACCCTATAGGACAGCATCCGAAGATATCTGATTTAGTGCAGGAGGAACTATACGATGAAGTTATTGATCAATTAAAATTAAATAAAGTTGCCCCGGGTAAAATCGAGGATAAAAGCATGGAACTTATAGAAAAAAATTTAAACGGCCATGAAATTCCGAGCGAACAAAAACCGATTATTAAACGGGTTATTCATACTACAGGAGATTTTGATTTTTTGACAAGCATGATTTTTCATGGTGAAGCTGTTTCCGCGGGGTTAAAAGCCATTAAGGAAAAAAAGATCGTCTATACAGACGTCACCATGGTACAGGCCGGGATTAACAAAAAATTAGGACATGACGTCAGGTGCGTCTTAAATGAACCTGAAGTGAAGGAACTGGCGAATAATGAAGGAATAACCAAGGCCTCCGCCGGCATGAAATCATTGTCACATAAACTCGATGGGAATATTGTCGCAATAGGGAACGCTCCTACCGCTTTAATAGAGTTAGTAAACATGATTAAAAATAATGGATTAAAACCTGCCTTAATAGTTGGTATTCCGGTAGGTTTTGTTAACGCGAAAGAATCCAAATCATACCTCACAACAATTAAAGATATTCCTTATATAACAAACCGTGGACAAAAAGGCGGAAGTGCCGTAGCCGCTGCTATCGTTAATGCATTAATAAAAGAGGCGTTTAATTGAAGTAACTACTATCGGCTAAAGCCGATAGCTTGAGGCACAGAGATACAAAGGCACAAAGGCAGTAAGAAAAATAATTTTAAACATCGAACGTTAAGATAAAAATATAAAATTCAATCTTGCGGTTTTTCTTTTAATCGTATATATTTAATATGATGAAGTTGCCATTGAACTATCTTTTAATAAACAATTACTTGAGAGCTAAATGCTGACTAAATATATAAATGCTGCTATGAGCAAAGCTCATTATGAAATTTTGCCTGATGGAGAAGGTTATTATGGAAAAATAGATAAACTTCAAGGCGTTTGGGCAAATGCGGAAACTCTTGAATCCTGTCGGGAAGAATTACAGGAAGTTCTAGAGGAATGGGTGCTGCTTGGTCTCAAGCAAAATCATAACATCCCGCCTATTGATGATATTAATCTTAATACCGATCCTCAAAAAGAAGTCGCGTAATGCCAGCGCTCGGACCTGTAAAAAGGAAAGACCTTATTTTCTTCATGAAGAAGCTTGATTTTCATGGCCCTTATTCAGGAGGCAAACACCAGTTTATGGTTAAAGAAAACCTTCGAATAAGAATTCCAAACCCTCATAAAAAAGAAATCGGTAAAAATCTGCTTAAGCAAATTCTAAGAGAGGCTGGGGTAGATAAAACCGAATGGGAATCACTTTCTTAGCAAAGTTTTTCCAACGCAGAGTTCTCGATCGTTAAACATTCAATACCGAAGGTTAAGATAAAAAAATAGAATTCAATTTGCTGGTTCAATCTTCAAGATTGAACCAACGGTTTAGCGTTAGGCACAAAGACACTAAGATTTTTCCTCTTAGTGTCTTCGTTCCTTTGTGGCAATTTTTTTGACTATAACTCACGATGAACGAAAAATTCAGCTATACAACCGGTACCTACGCCGCTGCGGCTGCTAAAGCAGCCGTGAAAAACCTGTTAGGTGAAAGCCATTCAGAAAATGTGGAAGTAAAGTTACCGGCCAATGAAAAAGCTGAAATTTCAGTAAATCATATGAAACAAAAGAAAAATTGCGCCGAATGCGGTGTAATAAAAAAGTCGATAGAAGAAACCGATGTTACAAATAATATGGAGATCATTGCGCGGGTATCTTTCAGAGAAGATGATCAAATAATTATAGACGGCGGGGATGGAATCGGACGCGTCACAAAACCGGGATTGCAGCTTCCGGTGGGAGAGGCAGCCATCAATCCCGTCCCAAGAAAAATGATCTTATCTTCAATAAAAGAGCTGACCGACAGGGGCGTCAATGTTCTTATCTCTGTTCCTAATGGAGAAGAAATTGCCGAGAAAACAACCAACGCAAGGCTTGGCATTATCGGTGGAATATCGATTATCGGTACCACCGGCATAATGAAGCGTAAGTCGCACTCCTCCTTTAAGCAAACCATTCTAGAACAATTAAAATTCTGTGAAAAAAATGAATTCAAAGAAGTCATTATTACACCGGGAAACATAAGTGAAAAGGCAATGCAAATACATTTCAGAGACAAATTTCAGGACCATCAAATTGTACAGTCCGGAGATTACCTGGGATTTACCTTGAAGAACGCGTTTAAAATGAAATTTTCAATTATCCTTGCCGGCCATCCCGGCAAATTAGCAAAAGTATTATCAGGTCATTTCCAAACACACTACACTAAATCACCCGCAGCTAACAAAGCAGTTGTTAGTTTTTTTAAAAATAATGTTGATAATGTCATTTTAAATGAACTGAAAGAATCTCCCACAATAGAAGGAATGATTCATACCCTGCAAAAAAATGACATAATAAAATTGTTTAATGACCTTGCTGAAACAATAGAGAAAAAAGTCCAGGTTTATTTAAAAACAGACTTGCCTGTCCCAACGTTACTTTTCAATATGAACAAAGAATTAGTCGCCCTATCAAATACAGGAACAAAATGGGCAAGCAAATAACAATCATCGGGTGCGGACCGGGAGCGCCTGATTTGATAACAATAAGGGGAAAAGAGGCTATTGAAAAAGCTGACATGGTCATTGGTTCAAAACGTTTGATAAATGACTTTATTAAAAAAGCTTCCCTGAAGACATTAATTCTTGACAACAACTATAAAGAAATACTGGACCAAGCCGGTCAATTATATAAACAAAATAAAAAACTTATTTTTTTGGTTTCCGGAGATCCGTTATTTTACAGTTTTGGAAAATCAGTTTTAGATAAATTTGGACAGGATAACTGCGAAGTGATTCCCGGGATAAGCTCTGTCCAATACGCCTTTTCCCGCTTAAAAGAAAGTTGGAAAGAGTATAGGACTTTTACTTTGCACGGAACTAATGACATTGAAATTCAAAAAATATTTGATGAAAATGATAAATTTGTCCTTTTGTTAGACCCTGGAAATAATTTAAAGATGATAAAGAGTAAGCTTAATTCAAAATCTGTATCTAATTGTAAATTTAATGTTGTTTCCAACCTGTCTTTGCCCAGCCAAAGGATTTTAGATATAAAATTTGAGGATTTTGATAAAGTCGAAGAAGAATCATTAAGTATATTGATCGTTACACGAATATCGAATTAATCGCCTTCGGAGGAACTTTTTTAGACACGATTAACTGGATTAACACGATAAAAGCAATGACAAGGTCATTGCGCTCCAAAATAAATCCTGTCTATCCTGTTATCCTGTCAAAAGTTTCTCTTAATAAATAATCTATTCAACTATGAACAAAAATAACAAACCAATATTTTACGGCATTGGAGTAGGGCCGGGAGACCCGGAACTCTTAACATTGAAAGCGCTGAAGATTCTTAACAACGTGGATATTATCTTTGCCCCAAAGGCAAAAATCAAAGCTGACAGCCTCGCCAGAGAAATCATTGAAAATGTCCTGGATGAAAAAAAAGAATTTATTGAGCTGGAATTTCCTATGACCAAGGACAAAGAAGAACTCGAAAAACGGTACAAAAACTCCGCTGAAATCATCCTCCAAAAAATCAACAGCGGAGATCAGGTGGCATACCTGACAATTGGAGACCCGTTGCTGTATAGTACTTATATTTATCTCCTGGGCGCGTTAAAAGAAGCAGCCCCGGACCTGGTAATTGAAACGGTTCCGGGCATTTCAGCATACAGCGCGGTGGCTGCCAGGTTTAGTTACTCCATGGCTGAAAAAAACGAAAAAGTCTGTATATGTCCGGTCCCGAATGACATCAATGATCTAAAAAAAACAATATTAGATCATGATACAATTGTTATTATGAAAGTTGCCAAAAAACTGCCGGAAATTGTTAAACTGCTTCAGGAAATGGATATTGGTCAGGACGCGATATTTGGAAGCCATGTGGGAATGGCAGGAGAAAAGCTCGTTAAAGGCTTTAATCACAACTCTTCTTTTTCTGAAAAGGAAGGTTATCTTTCCACAATCATTGTGAGAAAAAGAAAATAATGAAAGTTTATTTTATAGGCGCTGGACCGGGTGACCCGGAACTCTTAACGATTAAAGGAAAAGAAATCCTGGAGCAGGCGGAAATAGTAGTTTATGCGGGTTCTCTCGTCAACAAAGAGATTTTAAAGTATGCCGTTAACTCTGAAGAAACACATAATTCCGCTTCTTTAAATCTAGAAGAGATAGAAAGTATTTTCAAAAGGGCAAAAGAAAGTGGGAAGAATGTCGCGAGACTTCATACCGGAGACCCTTCAATATACGGCGCTATAAACGAGCAGATGGTTTTGCTTGATAATCTACATATTGAGTATGAAGTAATCCCGGGAATCAGCTCGTTTCAAGCTGCCGCGGCGGCTTTACGACTGGAACTGACGGTTCCGGAAGTCTGCCAGACTATTACTATCAGTCGTGTTAAAGGCAGGACGCCTGTGCCGGAGAAGGAAGATCTCAAAGAAATAATTAGGACCCGCCCTACCCTTTTTCTTTATTTGTCTATCAATATGCTAAATGAAATTGTTGAGACATTAAAAACCGCCTATTCTCCTGAAACACCCGTTATCATTGCTTATAAAGTAAGCTGGCCTGATGAAGAAATCATCCAGGGGACTTTAGAAAATATATTAAAAAAAACAGCAGAAAAAAAAATCACAAAAACCGCTTTAATATTAATCGGTGAAGCTCTCTTAAAGAAAAATATTTCCTCAAAACTTTATGACAAAAATTTCAGCCATGAGTATAGGAGTTAAACAATTAAATCCGAATATCGCGTTTCGAATTTGTTAATAAAATGTCCCTCGCAATTATAGCCATTACAACTCATGGATTGACAGTAGCAGGAAAACTGCAAGATAATTTAAAAGGAGACCTTTACGCTCCTGAAAATATCATTAATGACAACAATGCCAACATTACTGCTTACGAAACAACTACAAAAAAGCTAATTGAAAAAATCTGGTCTCGCTATAATTCCTTTATCTTTATTATGGCATTAGGAATCGTAAGCCGGATTATTAAGGACCAGATCGAGAACAAGTTTAAAGATCCCGCGATAGTTGTAGTTGATGAAATGGGACGCTATGCTATAAGCACTCTTTCAGGCCACGAAGGAGGAGCTAACCGCCTGGCGGAAAAGGTCGCTTTGATCTGCAGGGGAGACTTTGTCATCACAACCGGGTCAGAAGCAACTAAAACTTTAATCGCAGGGATGGGCTGTAGACGGGGAACACCAGCAGATCAATTGGAAGAAACCTTGCGCGAAGGACTCAAGCGAATTAACCGTACCGTAAATGAAGTACGATTAATAGCAAGTGTAGAAGACAAAGAAGATGAGGAAGGTTTCCATCAACTTTCTGAAAAACTGAAAATCCCGTTAAAGTTCATTTCTAAATCACGGATAAAAACAATAGAAGATAATTTTAGTAAATCGGAAACTGTAAAGAAAGCATTAGGGATATATTCAGTCGCGGAACCGTGCGCTATTTTAGGAGGATTCAGATGTCAAATAGTACTGCCAAAAACAAAGCTTCCACAAACAACCATAGCAATAGCCGAGGAAAAGTTTTTGTAGTTGGAACGGGTCCCGGGAATATAGATCAGTTAACCCCTCTTGCCGTTGATGCTATAAAAAAATCAACCTCTATAGTGGGTTACAATCGTTATGTGGATTTAATAGCGGAATTAATCGAAGACCAGAAACTTTACGCATCAGGTATGATGGAGGAGATTGATCGTTGCAAGAAAGCTCTTGAATTAGCCGGAAACGGGGAAACGGTTACTGTGGTCAGTAGTGGAGATCCCGGTATTTATGGTATGGCCGGACTGGTATTGGAATTGAATAAAAATGAGCAACTTGAAGTAGAGATTATACCCGGTATTTCAGCCGTTAACGCGGCAGGTTCCTTATTAGGCGCTCCTCTGTCTCATGACTTTGCTGTAATCAGTTTAAGCGACCTCCTTACCCCATGGGAAATCATTGAAAAAAGAATTGAATGCGCGGCGGATGGAGACTTTGTTATTGCAATATATAATCCAAAAAGCAAAAGAAGAGTCAGCCAGATCATCAGCACAAGGGATATTGTCAAGAAGTACCGCTCCCGTACTACACCGGTTGGTATTGTTACCAATGCTTTTCGAGAGAAACAATCAATTGTCATAAGCAATTTAAATGATTTTGCTGACGAGGAGATCAATATGCTTTCAGTTGTAATCATTGGCAATAGTCAAACAGTTTTTCATGAGAACAGGTTGATTACACCAAGGGGCTACCAGAATAAATATGCCAAAAATTTTACTTAAAAACGGGACAGTCATTGATCCCAAATCAAAAAAGAATGATGTCCTGGATGTTTTAATTGACGGCCGCAAAATTAAGAAGATCGGCAAAAACATAAAAGATAAAGATTCAGAAATTGTAGACGCAAATGGAAAAATTATTACACCCGGTCTTGTTGACGTGCATGTCCATTTTAGAGAACCCGGATTTGAATATAAAGAAACGATTGAATCAGGAGCACGGGCGGCAGCGGCTGGAGGCTTTACTACAATTCTGATGGAGCCGAATACAGTACCACCCGCAGATAGCCCTGAAAGGGTAGCAAGAGTGCTGGGAATAGCCAAGAAAACCGGGATTGTTAATGTATATACCAAGGCATGTCTATCTAAAGGGTTGAAAGGAGTCAGGCTTACGGATGTAAAAGCTTTAAAAAATGCCGGAGCCGTGGCGATTTCTGATGACGGAAACCCTGTTCCCGGAAATAAATTAATGAATAACGCTTTGAAGGCAGGTAAATTATTCAATATCCCGGTAAGTCCTCATTGTGAGGAATCAAAATTTTATAGAGATCAAAAGAAGTTAGCGTCTAAAAAGAAGAAACCATCTCGTTATTTTATAGGCGCCACAAGGTTCGCTGAGAAACCGTACTGTTTAGAGGCAGATTTCATTAAGAGAGATATAGCGCTTGCAAAAGAAACTGGCGCAAAGCTTCATGTCTCTCATGTTAGCCTTGCGGAATCCGTAAAGCTGATTGCTAACGCAAAAAATGATGGTGTTGCTATCACTGCCGAAGCAGCGCCACATCACCTGCTTCTGACAGAAAAAGACGCAGAAAAAATAGGAACGAACGCGAAAGTCAACCCGCCTTTAAGAACACAAAAAGATGTAGATGCGGTAAAAGAAGGGCTGATTAGCGGTACTATTGACATTATCGCAAGCGACCATGCTCCTCACGCCATGAAAGAAAAAGCTTTAAAATGGGAAAAAGCTCCTTTTGGATTAATCGGTTTGGAAACTACTTTAGCCCTGGTATTAACGCATCTGGTAAAACCCGGCTTATTGACCATGTCTCAAGCAATAGAGAAAATGAGCGCTTTCCCTGCAAAGATTTTCAATTTAAAAGCTGGAAGTCTAGCCATAGGTTCTATAGCCGATATAGCCCTAATTGATCCAAAAAAGAAATGGACGATTGATTCTTCCCGGTTTTGCTCAAAAGGGAGAAATTGTCCATTTGATAAATGGGAAGTTCAAGGAAAAGCTATTATGACTATTGTAAAAGGCAGAATCGTAATGAAAGGTGGGAAAATTATAGTTTAGGATAAAAGAAGCAGGCATACAAACGAATCCATACTGATCCTTGCCCCCGACCCCAGGTTCCTGAACTTTCTATTCTAGTTCTTTCCAGTTGGCAACATCTTGATCTTCTCCACTACCGCCTTGCGTACCATCAAAGCCGTAAGAGATGATATCGTATTCTGACCCGTTTTCTCCTGGATATGAATAGATGTATGGCTTTTGCCATGGATCATTAGGAACGGACTTTGGAAGGTATGGCCCATCCCACCTATTAATGCCGGGATCCTCTCGGAGAGATTTAAGCCCCTCCTCGGTTGTAGGATAACGTCCTACATCCAAACGCATGGTATCCAGCGCAGTGCCCAATAACTCTATCTGGGCCTTTGCAGCCTTTGTTTTGGACTTTCCGACATGGCTGAAAAATTTCGGAGCAACCAGCGCAGCCAACAATCCAAGAATGATCATAACCACCAGTAACTCAAGGAGGGTAAATCCTTTATCATCCGAAATTCTTTTTAATAGCTTTCTAAGCATAATAATTTCCTGCAAATCTTAAATTTAAAGATAATCCATATTAAAAAAAATATCAACAAAAAAACCTGTCTAAACTATTAAGAAATATGGTGAATTTTTCAGTAGCAAAGGGATCACTTAAAAACAGATAGTGAGGATGGGGGACTAATCTATTATTGAAATCTGCATTGCCTCTTCAAACTCGATTGTGAAAGCAGGTCTTCTTGATCACCTGGCCTTGTTGACACTTTAGTGGGAATTAAGGTATTGAAAACCAAGGTTTACATCTAAGTCAGAAAAGTTTTTCTGTCGCCCTGTTAAAGCCAGGTAATCGGGTTATGGCAGTCATTGAGAACCTGACTCTTAAGTTTTTTTTGTGCAGAATGGAACCGTTCTGTTATAAAACAGGCTAATCAACTCACTGCACTTTTAACCCTTATAATTTACCAGTCTTTTAATCTCTACTTTTACGTTTTGGGCCTGACGCTGTGTTTGAGCCTTTACCTGACCTCTAAACTTCTGCAAATTTCCACCTACCTGCGGTATTGTTGTTCTTACACTCTGAACATTCATAAATGCCACTCCTTTCTCGAAATTTATACTTTATTTCATTAACGGTATACAAGAAAAATTACTTTACACTTATTTGACAAAAATATGAAAATTAGTGCTACTGGATGCCCTAAAGATTTAGTTTTATGTGGTTTCTTATAAGATTTTGTGATGTGAGCATAAATCTATATAAAAAGAGCACGCCCATAACAAAGAGAAGACAGATATACCAATGTGGTTTCTTTGCTATTTGCGTCATTGCGACAATCTTTGTGTGTAAAATGCAACCTGCCAATTTCATTGTTTCCCTCATACTTAAACATATCGGCATCTGAAAGGATTTTCTTAATGCCTACAACCGTGCTCCTGCCTGAAAAACTAAACATTAAGTATCTCTTGCAGGGGAAAATGGAAAGCAGGCCGGAAGTAGGAATTATTTTCAAAAAAATGCATACGTATCTTGAAAACCAAAATATATACCAAACATTATTAACAGGTTATAAGGTGGGCAAGGTTATTTTCACCTGGAACTAGAGGGTAGTAGAAATGCTGAAAATTTTTCAAAATATTTGCTTAATTTTAAAGTTTTTATGTGCTAATATCAGTTTCAATAATCTTAGGATTTTCAGTCCATTAAACTTTTCTTGGAGGGTACTTTATGGAGGGGTATGAAGTAGCAGAATTTAAATTCCTATTGAACCGTTACCGCCAAAAATATGGTTATTACCAGTATGCGGTTTTTTTGTCTGAGTTCAGTTCTTATAAATTATTAGACATATTTAGATTTTGTACATATAAATCGTACGAGTTTGTAGAGCATCATGATAACTAAGAAATGTTAAAAACCTTCTTTTTTAACAGAATTTCTCCAAGTGACATCCCTTGGCATTAGTCTTTTAAAGCGTAGTAAGTTTGACAATTCTCCAAAAATCAGTATTTCCACTTTATAATTATTGCATTCCTCTTAATATATAGAAAGTAATGTCTTTTCATATAAGTCCTATTCCACCTTCAACTACATTCATATAGAGCCCTGCTTTTAACTCAGATGCTACACTATACTTTTCGAGAATAACGTTGACCGTTGCTGGATAGTTTTTTAATTCCACATATTGTATTAAATGGAGTAGGGATGATTAAAAAAAAGAGGAGGGGGCAGAGATCAACTCTCTACCCCCGAGAGGAGGATAAATGATGAAAAGATAATCATCAAAAATCCCATACATTACTTATCGAAAGACCGCTTCAATTTCTAAAATATAATATTAACGTCTAATATGATCAAACTCTTATTATCTGCATAAACCTTTATCTACCAGATTAATACATTAAGCAGTTTGACTGGTTTTCATCGCATCGAAAAGCAGATCATTGATTTTTTCCAGCAAAATCCATTTTTGCTTCTGGCTTGCAGTTTTTTTCGTTACAGCAGCTTTATTTTTATTTCTTTTCATGTTTTCTCCTTTCGTTTTTTAAAATAAAATAGTTCGACATAATTTTGACGAAATGTTTTATCCTGTTAAAACGCAATATTAATGCCATAACGTAAGAGAAAATTAGATATGATCAGTCAAGGGGGTGGTTTTTTTATCCGGAGATTGATATGGAAATGGTCATATTCCCTACTTCGTTAGCAAAACTCCAGGGGACTCGAACCGTATGTGGGCAAAAAAAAAGGGTTACAGGATTTATATCCTGTAACCCTATTAAAAAAAGGAAATAAAAAGAAAAAATTTTCCGCAGTCAATTGGTTAGACTCTGAATAGTTAATCAGCTTTCAGAAAATTAACTTCTTTTTGATTTTGTATCGACAGATAGATATTAATTGAAGATTTTTCTTATCCTATGGTTAAAAGTGTCAGCAACATATATATTATCCTGTGAATCTATTGCCATGCCAAATGGATAATTAAGAGCGGCATTTTCAGCCGGTGTTCCATCCGTGGAGAAACCTGTTTTTCCATTTCCAGCTACAATAGTGATCTCACCGGAGTTTTCATCTATCTTTCTTACCAGGTGATTGTCAGAGTCAGTGGTGTATATGTTTCCCTTTGAATCCAAAGCAATTGAATATGGGCGAGCAAGGCTTTTAGCTGCAGTTTCCTTTTTATTAACTGTAAATCTATCACCATCTCCGGCAACAGTAGTTATAATACCTGTATTTGCATCTACCCTTCTGATGACATTGTTAAATGTATCAGCAATAAACATATTCTCATTCTTGTCCAGAACTAAACCGCTGGGGCCACTTATGGAAGCATTAACGGCCGGTCCACCGTCTCCGCTAAAATAAACATCCCCGTTTCCGGCAAAAGTCTTTATTATCCCGGTTGCTCTCTCAACTACCCTGATCTTATTGTTTCTCAAATCAGCAATATATATGTTCCCTTCCCTGTCCACTGTTATGCCCGTCGGCTCTGAGAGACTTGCTTCTGTTGCAGGACCATTGTCACCACTAAATCCGTCATCGCCATTACCTGCTATCGTTGTAATGACGCCATTTTTTCTATTCAGCTTTCTTACCCTGTGGTTATAGGTATCAGAAATATAGATATTTCCCTCCTGGTCTACAGCAATGGCCGATGGGAACCTAAGATTTGCCGATGTGGCCGGGCCGTTATCGCCAATCAGCTCTGTCTTCATACCAGATTTGCGCGATACAGTATCGAGAACACGTTTATATTCGGTCTCACCAAGTTCTTTATCTTCCTCCGTCTCAGAAGGATCAGTAGAACCCGCGATGGTACTAATAGACCCATTTGAACTTACAAACCTGATCAGGTTATTTTCTGAATCAGCTATATACAAACAGCCATTGCTGTCGATAGTCACATCCTTTGGTTCATTTAACATTGCCAGTTTCGCATCTCCCCCATCACCATTAGAGCCAATCTCACCAGATCCTGCCACAGTATGTATAGAACCTTTTTCCATAATCTCCTTTTAATTTATTATTTACCTTAATATTAAAGCACTATTCCATAAAAATCCAAAAGTTAAATTGGCCCCAACGGGGGTCGAACCCGTGTCTTCAACGTGAGAGGCTGATGTCCTGGGCCACTAGACGATGGGGCCAAATAGGCATTAAAGTGGTCCAATTATTTGGTTGCCTAATCTACTTATTTTTAACACGGTTGTCAATATTTATGTAAATCCCAAAATATTGACTTATCTAATTCAAATGATAGAATTTTTCTAATGCAAATGTTTAATATAAAACTTCTGATTTTACTTTTTTAAAAAATGATGAAATAATTTTTTTTTAGAGATCATGGTAAGAATCGGAATAATTGGCGCGGGAACTTGCTCTCAGGAAGTCTATCAAATTGCTGAAAAATTGGGGAGACTGATTGCTGAACGCGGAGATACTTTGATATGCGGAGGGCTGGGTGGTGTCATGGAAGCGGCGGCTAAAGGGGCAAAATCAAAAGGCGGCATCACAGTCGGGATTCTACCCGGCTTCAGCGCAGAAGACGCCAACCCATTTATAGATATACCTGTAGTAACCGGTTTAAGCCATGCCAGAAATGTTATTGTAGTTCGAAGTTCTGACGTCCTGATTGCTGTGGCAGGTGAATACGGCACCCTGTCAGAAATTGCCATCGCCTTGAAATTAGGAAAACCGGTCATAGGAATAGGTTCATGGAATATTAGCAAGGACATTTTACAGACCCAATCTCCCGAGGAAACTATTAATTTAGTTGACAAATTAATTAAAGAAAGCCGTCCTTATGATAAACAGGATTAAACTCCTAAAAGTAACGACCTGTCTTTTCTTGCTGGCCTTTGTTTTCGGGTGTTCCTCTCCTTTAAAACCGAAGTTGATCTTTAAATCCAAAGAAAAAACAAAAGGGGTATATCACAAAGTCAAAAAAGGAGAAACTCTATGGAGAATAGCAAAAACCTACGGTATTGAATTTAATAAACTAAAAAGAGTAAATCATATTAATAATGAAAATAAACTTAAAGCAGGCACAAAGCTGTTTATCCCCGGAGCAAAAAAGGTTCTAAAGGTCACGCCTTCGTTAAAAAAAGCTTCTTTAGATAGAAAAATTCCCTCAATTAAAAAAAAGGGTTTTTTTAGTTGGCCTTTGAAAGGCACACTAACTTCTTCCTATGGAATACGAAAGAATCAGAAGCATGACGGTATAGATATAGCCGCACAAAAAGGTTCCGCTATTTATGCAGCGGCTTCCGGCAAAGTCATCTTCAGTGGCTGGGGACCCACCGGTTATGGAAAGATGGTCATTATCAAACACAAACAAAAATGGGTAACCGTTTACGCCCATAACTCTAAGAACCTTGTAAAAAAAAACCATAGAGTAAAAAAAGGCGAGAAAGTAGCTTTAGTGGGGACAACTGGTCGTACAACAGGTCCGCACCTGCACTTTGAGTTGCGAAATAACAAGGAGCCTGTAAACCCGCTTAACTACCTAAAATAAATTATAGCTTTATAAATGTCCCGGCAAATGGTAATATAACTCGCGTGAAAATTGACTTAAAAAGCAAAATAAGAGATATCCCTGATTTTCCGAAACCAGGGATAATTTTTAAAGATATTACAACTCTACTTCAAGATTTTGATGCTTTCAAACTTTCTGTAGATATGCTTGTGAAGCAGCATCAAAATAATAAAATTGATAAAGTTGCTGGAATCGAAGCCCGGGGATTTATCTTCGGTGCGGCAGTGGCATATGCTATGAACGCCGGTTTTATTATTATACGGAAACCGGGAAAACTCCCTTATAAAACCGTTAAACAAACTTATGAGTTGGAATACGGTTCCGACGAAATTGAAATTCATGAGGACTCCATAAAACCTGGTGAGCGGATTTTACTTGTTGATGACCTTCTTGCTACCGGAGGAACAATGGCGGCTGCCGCAGATTTAATAAATAAAATAGGCGGTGATATCGTTGGTATTTCTTTTGTGATTGAGTTGACTTTTTTGCATGGTCGAGAAAAATTAAAAGGTCATAATATTCATTCACTTATTGAATACTGAAATTTTTATTTGGAAAGTATTTAGCAAGCGCTGTCGCAGCTTTCCGCGGGGAATTTCAATTTATAATTTGATCGCTGGAGTTTAAACCACATGGGTGTTGTCATTGAAGAGAAATGTCCTAAGTGCAAGGAAACCGTCTATATGCCGCTTAAT
>Ga0187827_10002861_pt1 | contig 23063 bp, 15 predicted proteins | sample ETNtaG_39_FD_167969 | JGI IMG/M metagenome (GOLD analysis project Ga0187827, IMG submission 167969) | Marine microbial and viral communities from oxygen minimum zone, Eastern Pacific Ocean - ETNP2014_SV_150_PacBio MetaG (Illumina Assembly) | ecosystem: Environmental > Aquatic > Marine > Hypoxic... | reverse complement strand
CCGCAGCTCGACAACGCACGTCGAATCGAAAAGTGGCTGCCCCTGGCGGAAAAGGCACTCGAATCGAACAAGCCATTCCCCGCGCTTAAAGGCGGATGGCCGAGAGGGTGGCCGCCTCTGCCGCCGACCTCTTCAGCAAGCGCTGGCACGCCGACCGCGCTTTACAACGGGATGGTCTACCCGCTGGTGCCATTCAGCTTGCGCGGCGCTATCTGGTATCAGGGCGAATCGAATCTTCGCGACGGCATGGTGTATCACGAGAAGATGAAGGCCCTCATCGCAGGCTGGCGTCATGTCTGGAAAGACGAGTCGATGCCTTTCATTTTCACCCAATTGGCTCCCTTTCGTTACGGGAACTCAAATCCCGAATTGCTTCCTCGCATCTGGGAAGCGCAGGCCGCAACACTTAAAGTGCCGCACACAGGCATGGCAGTCATCACCGACATTGGAAACACGCGTAATATTCATCCGCGGAATAAACAGGATGTGGGTGCTCGCCTGGCTCTGTGGGCTCTCTCGAAAACCTACGAAAAGAAACTGGTCTATTCCGGGCCGCTCTATCATGATATGAAAATCGAACAGAGCCGAATCAAGATTTCTTTCGATCATGCTGCGGGCCTGCGATCAGATGACGGCAAGGCGTTGACTCATTTCCAGGTAGCCGGCAAGGACAGAGCTTTTGCGGACGCCATCGCCGTCATCGAGGGAGACTCGATCTTTGTGTCATCCCAAACCGTCGCCAAACCTGTCGCGGTGAGGTTTGGCTGGCACCATGAGGCCGAGCCGAACCTGATTAACAGTGCTGGCCTGCCCGCCTCTCCATTTCGCACGGATGATTGGCCGCTGGCGGAATAGTTCCGCGGATGAAGAGGAGGATGAAGAGGACCGCGGATGAAGAGAACCGCGGATGAAGAGAACCGCGGTGGAAGAGGACCGCTGGTGAAGAGGGCCGCGGATGAAGAAAACCCAAGGGGGTTCTTGTTTTATCCGCGGCCCTCTTTATCCGCGGTCCTTTCTTTGGCTGTGCGCAGATGTTCAGCCTCTGGAGAAAGCTCAGACCAGGAGCCCTCGGCCTGAAACGCTATGTGCTTCCTGGCCCTGAGCGCACTTGGGCCCGCGCCTTCGACAATCGCGAGCAGTTGCTCCGCGAGATTGACATCCACCGCCTGTCTGAGCCCAACGTAAGATGTGGTCATACGGGGATTCACCTCGACCACTCTGTCCTCCTGTGGTTCGCTCCCAAGCAACAGATCGACTCCGACATGCCCAGACAGACCATCCAGGCAACGAAGTGCCTGGGCCGCCAATGATGTCGCACGGACTGCAAGGTCCTCTTCCAACGGGACACGACCTCCCAGGTATCTGAATCGGCCGTCATCTGAAAGGTGCTGGTTGCAAGGAGGCAGAGCGCTGGCTCCTGCCGGGCCGCACAGAAATGCCACACTGACCGGCTCTCCGGGATGAAGCGACTGATGGACAAGTTCTCCATCTTGCGGATTCAGAAGACTGAGAGCATTCAGAAGTTCATCAGGTGAAGGCACCAGAAAAGTACTCTCAGACCCCGCCCCATCCCTGGGTTTAATCACAACTGGGAACTCCAGCCCTTCGAGAGCGTCCAACAGAAGTGGTTGCACCGCTAGGGCAGGAATCCCATTGTCTTTCAGATGATTTCCTAGCTTGAATTTGTCGGCAGTGAGTTCGATGGCGGACGGAGAACACCCGAGCCAACGAGCCGGTGAATCTGCAAGCCAGACGGCACGTTCATAAAGAATGCCATCTGTTTCAGGAGCGATGACCAGGACGTAATCGCAATTCGAGGCGAGGCAGAGAAGAGTATCGCGCTCCTCCTGCGGCCTGAATTCCTTAACTTCAGCGGCAAGCGATCTATGGATGCGGCTGTCGAGAGTGGTCCATACTTCCGTTCCATCGATTGCACCGAAATCCTTGACGACAGCCGATAGCATGGCCCAGCCTTCCGCGGCAAGAGAATCCGGCAGTGGCTGGTCTGCCAGCGCTCCGCCACATATAAACTCGTATACCAGAATTCTGGGCATTTGAACTCAGACAACTCAGCGATGAGGAACGATGAAGGTTATACCTGTCCTGGATATTAAGGGTGGGCACGCTGTCCACGCCATCGCGGGACAGCGCGACAACTATCAGCCGGTGAAGACCTGTCTGACGGAGTCGTCCGATCCCCTGGACGTGGCGAAGGCTTATCGTGACGCTTTCGGTCTTGAAGAGATGTATTTGGCAGACCTGGACGCCATCGCCGGCGGCGAGCCACAGTTCGAAACTTATGCTGGCATCACCAACGCCAATATCCGACTCATGGTCGATGCTGGTATCACGGATGAAGAGTCGTTCTTTACACTCGCGGCGACCGATGTTGACGCCACAATCGTCGGCCTGGAATCCATCAGCGGCCCTGAAGCGCTGGGGAGAATAGCTGGATCAGAATTCTCTCAGAAACTGGTGTTCAGCCTGGACCTCAAAGCAGGCAAACCTCTGGGCGACCTTTCGGCCTGGCCGGATCCGTCGCCGGTATCGATAGCGGATGCAGTGTTGATGCGAGACGTGAAACGGATGATTGTGCTCGATCTGGCGAATGTCGGCACAGGCAAAGGTACTGGCACTTCCGAACTTTGCCGGCACATCATCAGCTCATGTCCGGAAATAGAACTCATCACCGGCGGAGGCATTCGCGGCAGAGACGATCTCATTCGAGAACGTAATCTCGGTGCAACCGCAGTACTCATTGCCACAGCTCTCCACGATGGCCGGATCGGGAAGGCTGAGATTGAAGAGGTGAGTTGAGCGATTCTGTTCAGTCAGGATTCACACTCAGCTTCGACTCCCTGTTCCATCCTCTTCCTTTTCCCACCACTTCTCCTCCCAGGGACGATGAAAGTCCTTCGGACGCTCACCGAATGAGACTGCCTGGTTGAATTCGTCCTGTGACATTGTGCCGGCCGCGGGGCGTTCTTCGGGGAAGATCTCTGTCAGCCGACCGGTCAGTTCGTCCTCGCCCTCGAGGAATTCGATGCCGATTCGGAGGCAGAGGAAAGGAAGATCCAGGTCCAATTCAGGATCGAATTTCACAGCGTCTTTCTGTGTCGTTAAGAGCAGGTCCGCGTTTGCCTCCTCGGCCCGATTCACGATGCCCTGAAACTCTTCATCAGAATACCAGTGATGATCGGGGAACTCTTCACATGTGATGACCTCGCCCCCAAGGTTGTCAAGTTCGCGACGAAAGCCCTCCGGATTGCCGAGTCCGCAGAAGGCGTAGATTCGCTTGCCCTTCAGCCAACCGCTGCCGATGGGCGATAGGTCAGAGCACTGGAGGATGCCTTTAAGTCTGTGTGCTGCCGTGAGGAGCGGGGCTTCGGGCACAAGGAGGCGAATCTGGTTCTTCAGTTCGCCAAGATCACCTTTCTCAATCTGATCGGAACGGGTGATCACAATGACATCCGCGCGCCTGAGATTTTTCTTGGGTTCGCGCAGCAGTCCTCGTGGCAGCACATGATCGTAGCCGAAAGGGTTGAGCGCATCGATAAGAAGGATGTCCAGATTCCGGGCGAGTCGCCGGTGCTGGAAACCATCATCCATGATGAAGCATTCAGGTTTCGGGTCGATGTGTTCGAGCGCGGTCTCGGCGGCTCGAAGGCGATCCGGGCTGAGAACAAGATGGATGTTGTCGAGGTTTGCCTGCAGGAGGAGACCTTCGTCATTCATAGCGCCCGGTACGGGCCCGCCGGTATCCGCTTTCTTTTGGCCATAGCCGCGGCTCAAAACTACAACGCGATAGCCGCGCTGGAGCACCCAGCGCCCGAGCCATTCGACCACCGGCGTCTTGCCGGTGCCGCCGACCGTCAGGTTGCCGACGCTGATCACTTTTGCATCGACGCTGCCGGCCTGTTTCAGGCTCAGGTCGTACAGGGTGTTGCGAAATCCTGCGCCGAGCCGGTACGCGCCGGATGCAAGCCACAGAAAGCCTTTGGCCACCGACGCGCCCAATCCCGTGCGCTGGCCGCGGATGATTTCGAGGACTGTCCGCTGGAGGTCAGCGGCCTCAGCGTTGGATGGAGTTGAGTTGGAAGACACGAGCTCATTTAAGCTCTGACAGAAGATGTCGCCGCCGAAATTCATCCAGTTTGGAACGATTCCATTCCGTGGTTCTGCAGAAGTAATCGGCAATGCGTGTGAGGCCGGTGGTGTTGGCCGATTGGCACACGGTGCAGAGCTCGTGCTGGCCGCGGCGGGTGGCGCGGCAATCGTGGCAAAAGGTAAAGGATGGTGTAAACGCGAGCTGCGAGACCCCGGTCCGTTCCCATGCGTATTTCAGTGTATTCAGGATCTCATCGGGCGAAGGCCCCGGCTCGCCGACGTAGATCTGGCTGAGAGCATGCAGGTCAATGAAGGGATGCAGGCGCCCTTCAATCTGCAGACGTTCTTTGTACGAAATCGCTGCTTCCGGTCGGACCTTGATACCGTTGGTGTAACGTGCGGTGTCCGCCCCGGCATCGCCGCGCACGAAGATATCAGCAATCTCGAACTGGTTCAGATCCACCTTCGCCAGGCGACGGGCTGCGTTTTCCGCGGGGGACTCCTCAAGGAAGAACTTCAGCCCTGTTTCCAACGAAAACTCTTGCAGCCGTTTCCGAATCCTTCGCAACAGTTTCACGGCCAGGTCGAGGCAAATCTCACTCTGATGCAGATGGCTTTCGGTTACGAATGCCATGCACTCATTCAGGCCGATGAGACCAATCGCGCAGCCGGCGTTCTCAAGGTCGAGATACGGTTTGCCGTCCCGCACGGTTCGTCCCAATTGCCACAGCGGCAGCCTGGAGGTAGCTGAAAGCCTCCCGACAAGTCGCCGTTTCTGCTGGAGCGCTTTAACAGCCAGCCCGAGCGCCTTTTCAACTTCGCGCCACAGCTCATCCCACGAGCCTGCCCGGTAGGCTGCCTGGGGCAAGTTTATGGTCACGCTCTGAATGACGCCTCCACGGAGACTTTCGAGCGGAAGGCCGGAACTCCACTCGGTTCTGAGCGGTACGCCCAGACTTGGGGCATCGCTGCGGTCAAAGACAAAAACGGGGATGCCGTTCGTTGCCGCGACCCGAGCTGCCTTGGCCAGCAAATCCGATGATGGGCGATCTTCAAAACATGAAGAGGACAAATGAAAATTGCATTTTGGAAAACAGAAAAGTCCACCGTATTCATCGCCCCTTTCCCAGACGTCCAGGAGGGCACTGCCAAATTTTGCCGCGGTCTGGGCGTAGTCTCCGTAGCTCTTCCCAGTTGGCTTCCCTCCCTTGCCAATGGCCGGCAGGCCCTGAAGCCATTGTGGAACATCCGGGTAAATGTTCAGCTCTGCGCAAAGCGTCTGTCCGCCGCGGGAGGAGGCGTGCTGGGCCCCGTCGAAGATGAGCCGCTGGGCTTCCTGATAGATGGCCTCGTCATCCAGCTCATCCAAAAGTGGAGCAAAGAGGATATTCAGATAGTCGATACCTTGCGGGCCCGCGGCATACGACTGCATCGAACCCAGGAAAGTGAACAACTGGGATGTGAGCGTGTCCGGATACTTTGCCGGTGCGGACGCGACATCGATCGTTTCGAGGGCGAGACCAAACTTTTTCAGGAATTCGAGTGAATGGTTCGCAAGGTAGATTCGGGCCGGATAGCCAAGGTCGTGAATATGTATCACCCCCGCAAGGTGCGCCCTGGCGACCTCCTTATCGAAGACCTCATCCAGCGCGTACTGCCGCAAGAGCCGTTCAGCAATGGCCAGATTCAACGCCTCCGGATTGTTCGTCACCACCTTATGATTCGATTTCTGCCGTTGGAATAGAAGCTGATCCAGATCGAATTTCGGCATGCCGAATAACGACTGTTTTTCGAGGGATGCCGACAGACCGCGGAGGAGGAGCTCGATGTCGACCATCTCCCGGATCAAGAGCGTGGTCACCTGCTGCATCCCCGCTGCAAGTATTTTCTGTTCGACGGCATGTGCGATTTCACGAGCGATTTCAGGTTCGAGTTGTGCTTCGATTTCGAGGGCAAGCACAATCTTCTCGGGATCCCAGATTGCGATTTCGTCACGAGTGCCGGGAGAGACCTTGACGTGCGATGCATCATCAAGGGGCGCAGGTTTTCTGACTTTGAGGCTGTTCCGAATCCGTGTGCGGCGTTCTCGATAAAGGATGTACGCCTTGGCTGTGGCCGCGTGGCCGGTCTCGATCAGAACGCGCTCGACCAGGTCCTGAATCGCCTCGATGGGCGGAGGGTCTTCTTTGAAATCTCGTTCCAGAAACAGAACGACCGCTTCGGTGAGCTCTTCGGATTCGCTTCGACTCTCGCCGCCGGCCACTTGAGCGGCCCTGAAGATGGCATCCGCAATCTTGGTTTTATCGAAAGGAACTTCTCTTCCATCCCGTTTGAGAACACTCCTTAAAGATGTCAACCGGTGCCTCCTCTGTCCTGGACGATTTTGCGCAGTTCGTCCGCGAAATCGGTAATGTCTTTGAACTCACGATAAACGGATGCGAAACGAACGTATGCCACCGGATCGGTTTTCTGCAGGTGCTGCATGATGAGTGAACCGATGAACTTGGTGGGCACTTCCTTCTCGAAACGTTCGCTGCATTCCTTTTCAATATCGTTGACGATCTCTTCGAGAACTTCCACCGAGACGGACCGCTTCTCGCACGCTTTGTACAGGCCCTCCATGATTTTTCCCCGCTCGAACGGAGCGCGCCGGCCGTCCTTCTTGATGACCCTGAGGCTGGTTTCGGCGACACGCTCGTACGTGGTGTAGCGGCGTCCACAGCTCAGGCATTCCCTGCGCCGGCGGATTTCCATTTCGTCAGCGGAAGACCTGGAATCCACTACCTTGTCACGATTCACTTTGCAGTAAGGGCACCTCATGAAGAGCTTCTCCGGAGAATAAACGGCGATTCAATAATTCCAGAGAGGGGCAGGCTGTCGCGGGGAGTGACGGCATCTGAAAGCCATCAGGCCGGCCATTATAGGAGGGGTCGCGATCCGGTGCACTGGATGAAGAGTGGAGTAGGGAGGAGCGTCATAAGTAACGAGGAACAAGTAAGAGGCCGGCCGTGGAGCGATGGAATGTAGGAATGATGGAGCAGCAAAGGAGGGACAGCCAGACTTACTCATTACGCATCACGCATTACTCATTACGTAACCCACCAACAGGCTGCAGATATTCCCGAACGCGCCAATGTTCGACACCTCATACCCGTGTGTGTTATCGGCGGGAAAACAGAGACACACTGGTTTGCCGGTCAGGCCGTGGCGATGTGAATAGCTGGCATCTGAACCGAAAGAACTGACGACTGCGGCCTGGCAACCGAAGCCCAGTTCTTCGCCAAGTTTGAACAGTTGGTCTGAGGTCGGTTTGTGATAGAAGGAATGTCCGTCCCGGTAAATGATCACCGGCTGTTCGGTGTTCTGGATATCGTATTCCTCGGCTACCGGTGCGACCTCGAGCGCGATCAGAACATCTCCTTCAACCGTGCGGGCGGCGAACGAGCCGCCGGTGACGCCCACCTCCTCTCCGGAACTGATCACGAAGTTCACATCACGCTTCGGCGCGGTCTCGGAGAGTGTCTTCATCACGCTGAGCAGGACGGCTACTCCTCCTTTATCGTCAATCGACCACGCGCCCAGATAATCTCCGATGATCGTTGGCTGCTTGCGGCTGCGTGAAATCACTGCCCGCGAGCCGGCCCGGATGCCTTTGGCCAGCGCCTCTTCTTTCGAGAGCTTCATATCGAGTCGCACCATGTCCCATGTGAGGGCTTTCCGCGTCTTCGCATCATCCACGATCTTCGATTCGGCTGAGACATGACTCGATCCGACAGAAAGGTACCCGGTCACCGGGCCATCCTCCGTCAGCACATCCATCGGGCCTTCTCCATAACGCCAGGGGTAGCTGCCCCCGAGCCGTTCGAGCGAGAGCCGGCCGTCAGCATTCACTCGCTTCACAATCGTTCCAATTTCATCTTTGTGAGCCATCATTATGACCGCCGGACCATCGGAAGTGCCCTTGATGGTACCGATAATATTGCCGGCCTCGTCCTGATAAACATCCGTGCAGAATTCCTGCATCATCGGCAGGACGATCTCATCCATCTCCTCCTCCTGACCGGAAGGAGAGTGAGTGAGAAGCAGTTCTGTGAGCAGTTCGATGAATTCAGTCTGGTTCATAGATAGATAGTTTCTCTGTAACTTTTCTCTTACGCAATAAGTAATGAGTAATGAGTAAAGTAAGTTCGAGCCTGGAGACCATGGGGCATTGGGACGGCGGCAGATAGCCGTGCAGGTCGAATAGAAATTTCTGTTCGTCAGTCATGAGGATTCCGTGGAGGCGAGACACCGGATGGCCCGGATGATGTCCTCCATCCAGCAGCGGATCAACTGCATCATGTAATCGACACACCGTGGTGTCTAACACTCATCACTCATCACGATTCACCATTCACCATCCCCTTCATCCCGGCCCCTATCTTTGGATTCGTCCGCGGCCTGAAGTAGAATCCCGCCCTTCAGGAACTTCTCCCATGCAAAACACCCATGTCCAACGAAGAAACCACTAAATCCGACCATTTCATCCGGCAGATCATCAAAGAGGACAACGCCAGCGGGAAGCACAACGGCAAGGTGCTCACACGTTTTCCGCCTGAGCCCAACGGATATCTGCACATCGGCCATGCCAAATCCATCTGCCTTAATTTCGGCGTGGCCGAGGGATTCGGCGGCAAATGCAATCTGCGTTTTGACGACACCAATCCTGTGAAGGAAGACGTCGAATATGTGGATTCGATTATGGAAGACGTGCGGTGGCTGGGCTTTCACTGGGAAGGCGAGGCCCTCTTCGCATCAGACTATTTCGATACGCTCTATGAGTATGCGCTCAAACTCATCAAGGACGGCAAGGCCTTTGTCTGTGACTTAACGTCAGATGAGATGCGAGAGTTTCGCGGCACCCCCTCTGCGCCGGGAAAAGAGAGTCCTTATCGCAGTCGCAGCGTCGAAGAAAATCTGGAACTTTTTGAGCGGATGAAGGCCGGTGAATTCGAGGAAGGCGAAAAGACCCTGCGCGCAAAGGTTGATATGGCCTCACCCAATTTCAATATGCGCGACCCGGTCATGTACCGAATCAGCAAGGCCCACCATCATCGCACCGGCGACAAATGGTGCATTTATCCGATGTATGACTTCACGCACGGCCAGTCGGATTCCATCGAAGGCGTCACGCACTCCATCTGTACGCTGGAGTTTGAAAACCATCGTCCTCTTTACGACTGGTATATCGAGAATCTGGAGGTCTTTCACCCGCAGCAGATCGAGTTCGCACGCCTCGAGCTCACCTACATCATCACGAGCAAGCGCAAGCTTCTCCTGCTCGTCCAGGATGGCCATGTATCCGGCTGGGATGATCCTCGCATGCCGACTCTTTGCGGACTTCGGCGCCGCGGATACACCGCCGCAGCGCTACGCAATTTCTGCGAGCGCGTCGGGGTGGCCAAGTACAACAGCACTGTTGATTTTGCGCTGCTCGACCACTGTCTTCGCGACGACCTCAACAAGACTTCAGCGCGCGTGATGGCCGTCCTCAACCCGTTAAAAGTTGTCATCACCAACTATCCCGAGGGCGAGGTCGACGATCTGGATGCCATCAACAATCCGGAAGACGAAAGCGCAGGTACTCGAAAAGTGCCATTCTCGAAAACCCTCTACATCGAGAGGGATGATTTCATGGAAGAGCCACCCAAGAAGTTCTTCCGCCTCGCTCCAGGCCGTGAAGTAAGGCTGCGATACGCCTTTTTCATTACGTGCAATGAGGTCATCAAGGACGAGGAAGGCAACATCACCGAGCTCCATTGCACCTACGATCCTGAAACCCGCGGCGGAGACGCGCCCGACGGCCGGAAGGTGAAGGCCACTCTCCACTGGGTATCCGCCGAACACGCGCTCGATGCCGAAGTGCGCATGTACGAACACCTCTTCACCAAGGAAGATCCTGACGACGTGGAAGAAGGCCAGGATTTCACGGCTAACCTTAATCCGAATTCACTCAGCGTCGTCCCGGCCGCCAAGGTCGAGCCCAGCCTCAAGGGTGCCGAAGCCGGGGCACGTTACCAGTTTGAAAGGCTCGGGTATTTCTGCGTCGATCCCGATACCACCGACGGCAAGCTCGTGTTCGATCGGACGGTGACGTTGAGGGACACTTGGGCGAAAGTTCAGAAGCAGCAGAAACAGGGGAAGCAGGGACAGAGGAAAGGAAAGAAGAATTGAGATTTTCCGTGTCCGGCCAAAATCGCCCTGCTCATTGGGTGTGATAGAATCTGCGCCGTGAATCACCCAGACTGTAGAGGATGCCATGTCTCATTCACAGACTTCGCCTTCTTTAGATCAGATATCCAGTTCAGGAAGAAGAATCTACAAGGAGACTGTTTTGCTTCAGATCGATGAGGCTGTCTCGCACGGATTGGTCGTTGCGATTGATATCCATTCTGGCGAATTTGAGTTGGGGACAGATGCCATTGAAGCGACAGAAAAACTAGGTCAGAGAGTAACCGAACCTGAGGTGTGGTTAGAGCGCGTGGGTTTCCCCACCTATCGACGATACGGATTCAGATCGGGCTTGAAGCAGAATGAGGGCTGAATGGTAATTGGTGCGGTTGACTCTAATTTGCAGGCGGTTGTCGAATTGACTTTGGTAGGCCTCCAAAATCAGCTTATCAACGTGAATGCCATCATAGACACCGGATTCAATGGGTTTCTGACACTGCCACTTGCACAAGTTCGCAATCTTGAGTGTGAGCATATCGCAAAAGCAGAAGCAACATTGGCTGACGGCAGTACAGATGCGTTTGAATTATTCCTGGCCGAGGTGATTTGGGATGGCAGAAAGCGCGTTGTCGAGGCAGATTGTTCTGAGGGGGAAGTGCTCATCGGAATGGCGATGATGAGGGGACACGACTTAAGCATTCGAATCACCGATCAAGGTGAAGCCAAGATTGAAGCTTTTGTTATTGAATAGCTTTGACCTAGGGAAGGCTGGGAGAACCTCTTTTGTGATTTCAGATTAAGCAGATGCAGAGATCCTGGGAGGAAGTCGCATTAAGGCATTTAACGCTTAACATTTCTCAGATTCATTTCAAAAGCCATGAGCCTTTACACCACAGAAAACGCCCGTCCGCTGGGCAACGGCCTGCACTCTCCTGCAGGCAGCATTACCGATCCTGACGTCGCCTCCATGGTCATGACCTACAAGCGGCTGATTGCCAGCAACTATCGGGCGATCACTTCTGATGAGATTGGCACACTCAGTAAGTTCGGGCATCTCAAGGTGCAGCCCAAGATCGACGGCGAGCTCTGGTTTCTGGTGATGGATGAGGGCGAGGCATTCTTTGCCAATCCGAAGGGCCGTGTCATTTCCGGTGATATTCCTTTCGTGAAAGAAGCAGAAGAGATGTCGAAGAAATTGAAAGCGCGAAAGGTCATCGCGGGAGAGCTCTTCGCCGCCGGCCAACAGGGCGAAGGACGGCCCCGGTCATCAGATGTCTCAAAAGCAATGGGGGGCGAAGCCAGTGCTGGCGTGGAACGTCTCGGCTTTATGGCGTTCGACCTCGTGATGGGCGGCGAGGCGGAGCACGTGGAGTACATCGACCGGCACAAGGAGATCGAGGAAATCCTCGAGAGCGGCAAGCGGGTCCGGCCGGTGAAGACGCACGGGGCTGATTCGACTGAGGAGGCAGCGGCTCTCTACAAGGAAATTGTCGTCGACGGAAACGGTGAGGGGCTCGTCATCCGCACGGGAGTCGGCCCTATATTCAAGGTCAAGCCCGAGCTTTTTATCGACGCGGCAATCATCGGTTATACGGACCGGGGCGATGCACAGAACCAGGTGCGATCTGTTTCTATGGCGCTGATTCGTGAGGACGGCAATTTTCAAGTGCTCGCATCCTGCGGCAACTTCACTGAGAAACAGCGCGTGGAAATGCTCTCAATGCTCGCCGATCTGGAAGTGCCCAGTAATCAGTTTCGTCAAGCCAGTTCAGAAGGCGCGTTGTATCGACTTGTACGCCCTCAGATCGTAATCGAGGTCAAAGCCACGGATGTCCTGAGCGAAAACGCGAACGGCGATCCGATCCAGAAGATGGTGATCCTGTTCGACGAGGAAAAGGGCTGGCGCGGCCTACGCAAGATGCCGGGCGCGAGCCTGATCAGCCCGGTTTTCGTTCGGGTGCGCGAGGACAAGGAAGTCAATGCGACCGACATCCGAGTCGCGCAATTACTCGAACGCTGCGTCGTGCCGGAAGTGCAAACCGAAACGAGGGCCATCGAGCTCAAGGACAGTACCCTGCTGCGCCGTGAAGTATTCAGAAAGGAGCATCGCGGCGCCACCATGGTGCGGAAGCTCCTGGTCTGGAAAACAAACAAGGATACCGACGGCGAGTATCCTCCTTACATGGTCTATTGGATGGACTACAGCCCGAATCGAGCCGATCCACTGAAGAGAGAGCCCAAGCCTGCCAGCGCGGAGGAAAAGGCGATGGAAATGGCCGATGGGCTCATCATCAGCAACATCAAGAAGGGCTGGGCCAAAGTGGATGAATGACAAGGATCAGGAACAATCGCTCCCACCTGCTTCATCTCCTGTTCCGACCGCGCGGTATGCCAGGCTCCCGCCAAAACTCGTTTACGCGGCGCTCGTCATCATTCTGTTGATCAGCGGAACGCTCCGTCTCATCGACCTCGAGACTAAACCTCGCTGGTACGCGGATGAGCTCTTCAATCTAAGAGTCATTCAAGACTTGATGAATGGCGACCTTCGTGTCCGTGCCGTGAGCTGGACGGCCTTCTCGCCGTTTCATCCTTATCCCATTGGCTATCACCTGTGCGGCACAGTGTTCTGCGCGATTTTCGGAGACTCTCTGTGGACAGTGCGGTTCATGTGCGGTGTCATCGGCGTCCTCACCACACTTCTGGTTTTTCTGTGCGGCAGAACGATTTTCGATGATCGTGCGGGCCTCATCGCGGCCATGGCTTATGCACTGCATCCAAAGATTGTCCTGTTCACGCGTATGGCATTCCCGCAGAATCTTTCGCCTCTGGTAATCACGGCCGCCATCTTCGCTGTCATGAAATTTCTGAGCCTGAGAAACCTGCCTGAAGCACAAGAAACCGACGCGGCCAACTCATGGAAGCACATGGACAAAACAAAATGGCTCTTTGCCGGCGCCCTGCTTGTTGGTGTGGCCACGGTTTCCATTTACTGGGCGGGAATACTCTGGCTGTGGTTATTCGTCATCGTGTTTCTGACGCGCCGAAAGAAACTGCCACACGCTGCATGCCTGATGGTTCTGCCCCTCGCACTGCAGTTTCTGATCATGGTCGCAGCCCACGGTATCGGCCCCGTGCTCTACGATTTGGGACATCTCATCGGCGTCCGTTTTGTTGAGGCGGATGCAAAAGCCGTCGGATTTGGCGAGCGCCTGTTCCGGCTTGCGGACGGCTATTTCAGTGTGTTCGTCGTCTCGAATGAGCTTGCCGGTTCTACTCAAGGATCACGACGGTGTCTCAACATCATTTTTCTTTTCGGCCTGTTTGGGCTGGCCAATCTGCCGAACAGATCACAGGCATATGCTCTCCTGACAGCGCTCCTGCTCCTTTCATTTCCTCCCATCGCTCAACGGGGAAGACTGATTTCAGGGTTCTTCTACAACGCCCTCATGTTTGCACCGCTTCCGTGCATCGGGTTTGGAGCATTCTTCGGGTGGCTGCTGCACGTTGCCGGGAACATCAAACCGGTAATGAAGCGGACCTGGGCCCGGCTCGGAGCAAATACACTCGTCATCGCTGGCCTCGGTTTCGGTTGGCTCTTCTCTTTGCGTGGTACGGTTGATCTGAAGGATTGGCCCCGTTCATACGAGACTATCCTGGACAAGCACGGCCTCGCAGTCGAGAGCCATTTCGCGGCCAAGGCGGTTTCCTACTTTGTCAATGAGAATACCAGCGAGAACGATTTCGTAATCGCTTCGCCAAACTTACCTGCGCTGCTGAACTGCAATTCGACCGGCGTACACCAGATGGCCTCGCGCAAGCCGGGCGGCACGATCTGGTACCCGAAGGACCTGCCTGGCGACCGTTATCTCTATTCCATCGACATCAAGGACGCGAAGTTCTTTGTCAGCGATCACCAGACGATGAATTTCTACCTGACGGTCAGGAACTGCGATGAGGTGCTTTACGAAATCCACAGCGAGGAATGGCCAGAAGTACACGCCAAGGGAGAGTTCGCCGTCTATCTCAATCCTCGTTTTGAATTGCCTGACGAGCGCAAGCGCGCACCATTTCGGATACCGATTCAGAGACAGATCTGGCTCGGCGCGCTTCTCGGAGGCCGGGGCCAGCCAGAGTCTGAGCTCCGATGGTATCGACGAGCCCTGGCGGAAGGAGGCAAAGAGGCAAGCCAGTTCATTCAAGGCTACATCCGGCGGCATCCCAATCCGCAGATGCTCCAAAAGGCTCTCTCCGAGTATGAAACCCGGGAGGCATCTCAGCCTTGATTGGGTATCCTTCGCCGCGTTTTGATATCTCCATCTTAATCACACTCTTAATCTCGGTCCTTGTCTGCTCTTCATCTGTTACAGGGGATTGAGCAGAGGCGCGAGATGGTGAGCCAAAGCGTCACCGCGGTAATTCCCTCTTCATGAACGCCATCGATTCACTTTCGGTCAGCACGGTTTACGGGCCCGTCCTTTCATGGCGCGTCGGGTGGTCGCTCGGTGTCGATCTGATCTGTGAAACTTCCTTCTGCTCCTTCAACTGTATTTACTGCCAGCTTGGGAATATCCAGCAGCACGTCTATGAGAGAAAGCTCTTCATCCCGACGGAAAAGGTGATGTCGGATCTGCGTGAGAGCGATTGGCAAAAATCCGACATTATCACCTTCAGCGGGAGCGGCGAGCCAACCCTTGCCTTGAATATCGGCGAAGCAATCGTTCAGATGAAAGAATTCACAGGAAAGCCCACATTAATCCTGACGAACGGCACGACTCTGGGCGACCCGCAAGTGCGTGAAGAAATCCGCCCGTGTGACAAAGTGTTCGTGAAGATCGATGCAGCCACTGAAAAAACTTACCAGCGAGTGAATCGACCTGTAGAGGGCTTCAGCCTGGAAAACATCATCGACTGGACCCTGCAGTTCAAGGAAGAATACGACGGCTACCTCGGCGTGCAGAGCATGTTCATGCCCGTGAACATCGAGGAAGCCGACGCACTGGCCGAAGTCCTGATTCGCATCGGTCCGGACGAAGTGCAACTTAACACTCCGAAGCGCCCGTATCCCAATGGCTGGTATCTGCCTTCCCGCGGCAGCCACGACGGAGTACCCTATCCTGCCAAGCCGCTGAAAGTCATCAGCCAGAGCGAAGCGGACCGCGTGGAAGAATTGCTGAAGGAAAAGACCAAACTCAACATCGTGAGCGTTTATCAATGAGCCCTATTTCTGAAGCCATCGAAGACCTTCAGGCCGGCAAGATGGTGATCCTGGTCGACGCTGAGGATCGCGAAAACGAGGGAGACCTCCTCATCTCTGCCGAGAAGGCCACACCGGAGGCGATCAATTTCATGCTGACATACGCCCGAGGTTTTCTCTGCATGCCGGTGTCAGATGCGAGGGCGGAAAGCCTCGGCCTTCACCCGATGGTGCAGAACAACACCTGCCATTTCGGAACGCCCTTTACCGTGACCATCGATGCCCGCGAAGGCATCACGACAGGCGTCAGCGTCGATGATCGCTGGACGACCATTCAGAAGGTTCTGGCCTCAGACGCCACGCCGGATGATTTCGTTCGTCCCGGTCACATGTTCCCTCTGCGTGCTGCACCGGGAGGTGTCCTCGAGCGGGCCGGGCACACTGAGGGGGCAGTCGAGCTCATGCGTCTGGCGGGGCTGCAGCCGGTGTCACTGATTGCAGAGGTGATGAATCCCGATGGCTCGATGTCAAAGATGCCGCAGCTTCAGGAGTTCTCGATCCGGCATTCATTGAAGATCTGCACGATCCAGGCGATTCGTGAGTTGCTTGAGAAAACGAAATGACGCTGCTGCCTGTGGTGATGAGCGCGGAGAGACGAGCTGGAAGAGCCCTGTCAAGACAATCTTTTCGGTATTACCGCTTGAGAACAATTCTCGTTCCCTCTTTATCCGTAGTAGTAAAGGCGAGTACATCCACCTGGTCTGCAAACGAGACCGTCAAACCCGAGCGGTCCTCATTCCATTCTGTGGTGGGCAGGAACTGTCCAGCCTTGTACGGAAACAGGAGGGTTCTGAATTTTGGCTCAACAGACGTGACGGATGCGATCAGTCGTTTACCGTTTGTGATGGTGCCCCTCTTACGATCCTTGGCTGCCTCGTAGGTCTCCAATCTGGGTTTACATGCTGCTTGCTGCAGGAAACGCACCAGCATCTCTCGCTCGCCCGTTTCTTCGGTCAAGATCACTTCGTTGGGTTTCTGAGACTTCGCTTTCAAATCCGTCGGAAGCTGCATGTACCATTCGTAAAGGCGCGGCTGGTCGTCTTTCCGAATGTCGTCGCAGACGATGAGGTAAGGGTGTTTGCCGCGAATGAGAAACAGTGACCGCTTGGCTTTCTCGACCACGTTGAAAGGGCGCTTGTGCAGGTTGTTGGTGTCTGCGTACCCGGTTTCGCTGCCGTTGAGCGACTTCGGGCAGAGCTCTGGCACGGCGGCATCTTTCGGCCAGCCGAGATCGAGCGGGCCGTTCTTCTCCGGCTGCCAGGGCGGGTCGAATTTATGATTCATGTGTTTCCAGGGCGGAGACCATTCCCAGTCGTAGGCATATTTCAAATCCGCGGCCGCGCCCGGGATGAGGTCATGATGCTCGTGCCAGAGGAAACGAACGGACGGCGCTTTCCACGCCTGGGCCTTGCGGTCGATATGGACGAGCGAATTCTCAGTGCTGAGATTCCACTTGTGAAAGTCACCGGACATTGCCCACACGCGCCCGAGCGCCGACATGGAAAAGTCGCCGCGGTCGACTTTGTCGTGGCCGATGGTGTGAGCGTCGGGGCGCGCGTCGAGCGTGGCGTACAGGGCGTTCGTGCTCCAATCCGAACGGGCGACGAACTTGCCGCGTTCGGGATAGTAAACCGACAGCGGCAGGCCGGACTGCTTGAGCATTTCCTCTCGGGATTCCGGGCCTTTCCAGTCTGCGCCGTAAAGGAAGTAATCGAGGAATCCCTGCCAGCGGAGTCTGCGCTCGTACTCGTCTCCGAGCAGATGACGGTAGATGTAGTTGGCCTCGGTGCTTTCCGGGTACATGAAACGTGAGATGAGCGTGCTCGTGGGATACAGCTCCAGGTAAGACGCGCCGGACGCACCGCCGTTGAAATGCCCGTCGGGGAACGGGTCATACTCCATGACCATGTAGTCGAGGAAGTTTCTGAATTTCTCGGTCGCGAAAATGTTGTACCCGCGGCGGGCGAGCACCATGTAGCCTCGTGTGCCGGCACGCAGCCCGAGGTTGGGGCCGTAACCGTCTTCGTGGCTCGCGCCCTTTCTTGTGAATCCCACTTCCCAGAAATCACGCAGCACCTGGACGATGCCGTCCCACGTCTCCTGGTGAAAACCTTCTTCGCCCTCGATGGCGGCCATCAGCACGGCAAGGTCGCCGTGGTATCCGTAGTGATTGCTGACCGCAAAGCCACGGGGCATGCCATTGCCATAGCTCTTGCGTCCCCGCGTCGCCGTGGCGATCGCTTTGCGCACGGTCGACTGCTGCTCCTCGGACATGTGGTTGTAGAGCACATCGTAGGAGACCGCATACCCGGCCGAGCCGAGTGTCCAGCTCACCCCGACGTCGTAGCTGTTCTTGCGCCAGATGTTGAGACGTTTGTTGAGCTCAGTTCCGGTGCGGCCCTTGAGGTCGCCGCCGACAGCCCGCTCCTTCGACGCCAGAATGATGAGTGCGTAATTGGTGATGACTCCTTTCATCAGGTCGAGCAGTTCGGCGTCTTCATTCATCACCGCGGTCAGGCTGGCGATGCCCCACTGCTGATTCCGGCCTTCGCCCGGTTTGAAGTATTTGAGGATGTCTTCATCGCTGGGATTGGACATCTCGGCCGCGGCAAATTCGGCCCATTCGTTCTTCACCTGTTGAATGACCTGCGAACGAACCTTGTCGAACTTCGCTTTGAAGTTCAGCGCGTTCAGCCGCTCTCGCATCCGCGGATATTCATCGGCAGTAAAGAAGACTCGAGGATGCACACCGGGCTTGGGAAGTTTGCTCAGAATCCGGCAACCGTGCGGATCTAGTTCGAGAGCTGACAGATGAGACAGCATGGGCCAGCAGAGCAACAGGGGGAGGATGGGGCTTGTCATGGTTTCTGATTATCAATGAGGATGAGCAGACCGGAGCTGGAATAACTGCTTCAGCCGGGCCTGTCATCGGGTGCTCTTGCACGGCACGGGAAGACCCGACTGATGAAGGCGTTAATCCGACCTCGTTTCCAACAGAATGAACCGTTAAATCACTTCGATCCTTGCTTCTCAATTCGCGTCCGGCCAGACCTGTCCAGCGTGAGACTGAAGGTGTCTTGCCGATCTTCCCAGATCACTGTCAGCTTTGCCCGTTCGGTCTGGTGCACAGTTACAGTGCTGGACCAACTGTGCCGACTCAGTGGCGGCTCGTGCCCTCTTCATGTAATTCAGGCTTCTACTGGCGAGGCCCAAGACTGCGCCGCAAAAGAAACTCAACTCAGGAGACAAACACAATGGTTCGTATCGGCACTATCGGCATCGGTTTTATGGGGTGGACTCACTACCAGGCGATACAACGCATTCGAAACGCGAAGTTGACAGCCATCTGCACGCGGAATCCGAAGAAGCTGGCGGGAGACTGGACAATGATCCAGGGCAATTTCGGTCGTCGAGGCGAACAGGTCGATCTGTCAAAGGTGAATACCTACGACGACATTGATGCCTTTCTGGCCGATCGTGATATCGACATGGTCGATATCTGTCTGCCCTGCCATCTGCACAAAGAGGTCACCATCAAGGCGCTCAAAGCGGGCAAGCACGTCCTTCTGGAAAAGCCAATTTCCGTTTCGATGAAGGAGGCCAATGAGATGTCCAAAGCCGCTGAGAAAGCCGGCAAGCTGTTCATGGTCGCACACGTGCTGCCATTCTTTCCGGAGTATGCATATGCGTACGAAGCCGTCAGCAGCGGCAAGTATGGTGAGCTCCTCGGCGGCCACTTTCACCGAATTATTTCAAAGCCGAACTGGTCTCCCGATCTCGTCGATCTTTCGAAATCCGGCGGTCCGGGCATTGACCTCCACATTCATGACACCCATTTCATTCAGTTGATGTGCGGAGTACCGGATGCCGTCTTTTCTCGCGGCATCCTGGCCGGCAGCGATTACCTGCAATACGTCACCACCCAATACATCTACAACGACCGGCCGAATCTGAATGTCTCATGTGCCAGCGGAGGCATCTGTCAGAGCGGTCGCCCGTTTGCACACGGCTTCGAGATTTACATGGAAAAGGCCAGCCTCCTCTATGGTGGCGATACACCGCTCACTCTTCTCGATCACCGCGGCAAAGTGAAGCATCCGAAACTGAATTCCACGGACCCGGTCGATGCATTTGTGGGCGAAATTAAATACGCAGTGAATGCGATCGAGAAAGGCACCGATCCCGTGGCGTTATCCGGTGAGGGCGCACGTGCTGCGCTCGATCTCTGCTGGCAGGAGGCAAAGTCAGTGAAATCGGGGAGAGTCGTGAAGATCAAGAAGTGAACCCATGCTCCGCACTTTCTTCGTCATCTGCGCGTGCATCACAGTTTCCACACACGCGGATACTCTCCTCAGAATCCACATGATTTCCGGCTCCCGTGAATATAAATCCGAGCCTTCACTCAAGGCGTGGCAAAAGCACCTCGAAGCGACGTACAAGGTCTTGTGCACTTTAACCCTTGGCCGGGACAAGGGGAAGGAATTGCCGGGAATCGGCGCACTTGAAAAGGCTGATCTGCTTGTGGTCTTCTGTCGGCGAATCTCCGCGCCCGACGAGCAGACCCGGAAGGTCAAAGCATGGTGCAAGGCGGGCAAGCCCGTGATTGGACTTCGCACCGCGAGCCATGCATTCCAGAACTGGCTTGCCTTTGATAAAGAGGTGTTGGGCGGCAGCTACAAAGGCCATGGCGGCCCCGAACAGGGCATCCTGGCACAGATCAATGATGCGGCGAAAGACCATCCGGTTCTGGCGGGCCTTAAGTCTTGGACGCGCCCCGGCAAGCTCTACCGCAATCCGAATCTGCGGCCAGATACAACGCTGCTGATTACCGGTATCGGCCAGAAGGACAAACAACCCATCGCCTGGTCAAACGCCTATAACGGAGGGCGCGCCTTTTACACCTCAATGGGGTTCCCGCTCGACTTCGAGAATGAAAACTTCCGGCGGCTCATGCTGAACGCGATTGAGTGGACGACGCAGAAGAAGATTATCAAGAGGTGAAGGCGATGGAGTGGGACACACCTCAACTCTAAAAGGCCAGTACGGCAGAATTCGCTTATGGGAAGGATTTATGAGCTGCTGCTGAGCTTCTGAGCTTCTGCGCCATGTGCGTGTACCGTTAATGAAGTAAGTACCACGAATAGCAGAGCCATCCCACGGATGGTTCAGAACGGTTCTAATCCGTGGGATGGCCTTGCCATCTGTGGTAAGAATCCCTCGGTTGGCGGCCGACGGCTACCGTAGGAGCTTCTGCGCGGCACATGTCGTTTTTTACCATGCATCCCACGACTGTGGTCGCCCTTCACTCCTTCCCAAGCTCCGCCTTCAATCGCCGGTGCAGTTCTTCCACTCGCCGAATCTTGATGCTCGCGGGTTTACGCTTGAGCAGCCACTCGACATCCTTCAGCGAACGCCTGTTGTCGCCGCGGTGGTAGTGGTTGTAGCCCCGCATCATTCGGAAGGAGGGATCATCCGGCTCGAGGGCCAGAAGCACATCGAGGTACTGAATGCTCTGTTCCGTGTCCTCTGAGTTCTGGGCCAGGCCAAGTAGGTTTCGGATCATGCGCATGACGATCTCCTTCCTGGCGCTGGTCTTCAAATCTCCTTTGACCATTGGACGATTGGTCATCGCCAACACCTTGCGTTTCGCATCCTCCACGCTCATCAGCACGCCACCCTCAAAGACATCGATAAGCTGTGGAGCTCCCTTCTCAAACTTGCAGCGCACCACAAAGTATCGGGGCAGGCCAACACCCTCGATGATCAGGCCGGCGCGGTGGGCAAGTTCCATGTAGATCACTGAGAGTGCGATCGGCAGACCTTCACGGTCATCGATCACTTCGTTCAGGTAGCTGTTCGAAGCGTGGAAATACTCGAATCGGCTGCCGTGGTATCCCATTTCCTTGAACATGTAATGATTCAGCGCATCGAGTTTGTCGCGCTCTGTCGGCTTTTCAGGCAGACCGGCCTTCAGGTCTTCGCCCATACGATCGAAGAGCTTGAGGTAGGCATCGACCTCGACCTCCCGATTATCCAGGCGAGCGATGAGCAGCCCGATTTTCAGCAAGCTGATTTCGTCCTCCGATTTCTTCAGTTCGTCGAGAATCTGAGTGGAGGTCTGATGGCGATGTACCTGCTTGGTGAGTTCCTTCACGTACGCGATGCGTGCATGCAAAGCCTTGGATTCTTTGTTCAGGAGAGCGATGTTGATTTCCGGATCGTCAGCGAATTTCTTCACATCCTCGTCCGAGGGAAATCTCTGACTCGAGATTTGCCAGACGGCCTTCAGGACATTCTCGACATGTTTTGAATTCGGCTGCCGTTCGGATAGGTCGGCGCCCACCTGGAATCCTTTGAACTCAGCGACCGTGTCTCTGAATTTTGCCAGCCCGATTTTGCCGGCCGTCAGACCTCTATCCCGGGATGTGAAAACCAGGCGATCGTTGACGAAGCACTTGAACTGTTCTTTTTCGAAGCGGACCCGCAGCCGATTCCAATCGCCGGGTCTGTAATCTTCAGTTCGCCGCTGATCGAGAATCGTCCATGTATAAACGGTAGGGCCATCGAAACGGGTCAGCCGCAATTGGCCGGCAGTCGGATAAAAACCGTAGTGTTTGTGTTTACCGTCCGAATGAAAGGCCAGCCCGGCCGCGCCGGATTCGTTCTCCATCTTCACACTGACCGCCAGCTCGTATGGCAGCTTGAGAGGCTTGGTCTCTGAAAGGCAAAGAGAACGCCCACCGAATCCTCGGCCGGCCGGTTTCACCTGAATTCGGCCGGCGCGCTGGCGCCAGTCCGATCCAAAGAGTGTCTTCCACTCCCTGGGATTCAGTGCACCAATGGTGAGCCACTTACCTATCTGAATGGGATTCGGTCTGGCGATTAGAGGCCGTAATGCTTTGGATTCCACCGCGAAACCGAGATTCCGCGTATACGCCGCTTTGATGGTCAGAATGCCGAGCACGCGGCCCTGCCGATCGACGACCGGGCCCCCGCTGTTGCCTCGCTCGATAGGAATGGCGAGCTGCAACATCGGAACTCCCTCAAGCTTTCGGTGACCGGAAACGATGCCTTGAACCACGCTGTTCTTCAGGCCTTCAGGATTGCCAAACGCAACGACTGACTGGCCATCCTGCACCTTTGAAGATTCCGCCAGTTCGAGTGTTTTCAGGCCCGCAGCTTTCACTCTGATGATCGCCAGGTCCACTGACCTATCGGACGCGTGCACGGATTCAGCCTGGTATTTCCTGCCGTCCGCGAATTCCACAGTAATTGGCCGCGCCTCAACGAGCACGTGCAGATTCGTGGCAATCAAACCGTCAGGTGAAATGACGAAACCTGTTCCGAGGACAGATTCTTCGCCCGCTCGCCCGGTAACCGAGATGGTAACAACCGAAGGGCGAACGAGTGCGGTGAGCGCTTCGGTTGAAAGCGGTTTGTCATGAGCTCTGGTCTGCTCCGCGACAGAGGCAGACGTGAGTAGCAGTGACAG
>Ga0187827_10002858_pt1 | contig 23075 bp, 20 predicted proteins | sample ETNtaG_39_FD_167969 | JGI IMG/M metagenome (GOLD analysis project Ga0187827, IMG submission 167969) | Marine microbial and viral communities from oxygen minimum zone, Eastern Pacific Ocean - ETNP2014_SV_150_PacBio MetaG (Illumina Assembly) | ecosystem: Environmental > Aquatic > Marine > Hypoxic... | reverse complement strand
CTATTCTAAAGGGAGAAAGTGTGCGCATGGAGTTCACCGATGCGAATAGCGCTTGTTTATTGACTGACCCTGATGATATAAACTCTCGCTATGTTATCAGCCCAATGATGCTATAGTTGAGTTAGGCTTAGTGTAAGCGCTTACTAACATATCGACGCACATACATAATGGTGTCTAATGAAATTTTCTATTAATCGAGAAGTCCTTTTACGACCTTTGCAGCAGGTTGCTGGCGTTGTAGAACGTCGCCAGACCTTACCAGTGCTGGCGAATGTATTGATGCAGGTGACTGAAAATCAGTTGTCGATGACGGGTACGGATCTGGAAGTAGAACTGGTAGGCAGGGTGGAGTTAGATGCTGCCAGTCCGGGTGATATCACAGTGCCAGCACGGAAGCTGGTGGATATTTGTCGCGAAATTCCTGAAAAGGCAGAAATCGAGTTTGTGCTCAACGAGCAGCGGCTTGAGATTAAGTCTGGTAGATTCCGATCAAACCTTTCAACTTTGCCGGCAGAAGATTTCCCGGCAGTTGACAGTACAGCGTCTGAAACGTCATCAAAGATAGAAAGTAAGGCATTCAAGAAGTTGTTGGATAGCACCAGTTTTGCAATGGCTCAACAGGACGTTCGTTACTTCCTGAACGGTATGTTGGTCGAGATTGGTGCTGGTCTTTTGAGATCTGTCTCAACCGACGGCCATCGTCTGGCTATGGGGACTCTCGAGATAAAGACAGAGAACGATGAAACGCGGCAGGTCATAGTACCAAGAAAGGGAATAGTAGAAATTCAGCGCTTATTAAATGAGCTGGAAGGGGATGTGCAATTGGCCCTTGGTACAGGCCATATCTGCGTATCATCGAAGGACTATACCCTGACCTCGAAACTAGTGGACGGTCGATTTCCTGAATACGAGCGAGTTATACCACGGAATGGTGACAAGATCATTCATGCGGACAGGATTGAATTACGCCAGGCACTTAATCGAACAGCGATCCTCTCAAACGAAAAATTCCGTGGTATTAGGGTGATCCTCAGTAAGGGATCTATACAGTTATCTGCCAACAATCCCGAGCAGGAGGAGGCAGAAGAGACAGTATCGGTAGAATATGATGGAGAGGGGCTCGAAATTGGCTTCAACGTCAGCTATTTACTGGATGTGCTGGGCGTTCTGGAGAGCGATAAAGTAAGAATGACCCTGCATGACGGGAATAGTAGTGCGCTCCTCGAAGACCCGGATAGTGAAGATACCCTTTATGTGGTTATGCCAATGAAGTTATGAGCCTGGGCCGGCTTGATATTGCGGGCGTAAGAAACATTCGTCAGGCTACACTGGAGCTCAGTGCAAAAACCAATCTGATATATGGCGGAAATGGCAGCGGTAAGACCAGTCTGCTGGAGTCGGTTTACATTCTCGGAGCCGCCAGGTCCTACAGGAATCACATCTTTGATCCACTAATTTCAAGGGGGCAGGAAGAGTGCTTGGTAAGAGGGCTCGTCGATTCCCATCCATCAAGACACACGATTGGGGTGCAGAGAAAACGTGGAGGGGAGAGGGAAATACGGGTTGATGGGAATGACGTCAAACGTGCGACTGAATTGGCGAGCCTGCTGCCCACCCTTGTTATTGGGCCAGATACGGTCAATCTGCTACTGGGGCCCCCGGGAGTAAGGAGGCGGTTCCTGAATTGGGGACTGTTTCACGTGGAACCCTCATTTACCGAAATCTGGGAAAATGCCAATAGATGCCTTCGACAACGCAATGAGCTGCTTCGTCAGCAGGCGCCAGGAAATGAACTGAATTTATGGACCAGGGAACTGGTTCGATATTCGGAGCTGCTGGACAAAATGAGGGCTGGTTATAGCAGAGAGTACCAGGAAGTCTTTCTGACAAACTGCGCGCAGATGACTGAATTGTCTGATATTTCATGCAAATACTACCGGGGCTGGAATCATGATCAGCAATTGCTGGAATTGTACGCAAAAGAAGAAGAAAGTGACCGAAAAAGAGGGTTCACGCAGCGCGGTTTTCAGCGCGCTGATGTTAGAATAGAGGTAGTCGGTGAGGATGCGATCGGCTCATGTTCCCGCGGTGAACTCAAGGTAATCTCCTGGACGATGGTCATCAGCCAAGGGGCTATGTTGAGTGATACACAAGCTGGCAATCTTATCTACCTGATCGATGACCTGGGCTCTGAGCTAGATCTGCAGCATCAAACGGCGATATGCAATTACTTGAGATCGACGGGCAAGCAAATTCTCGCTACAGGTATAGAGCGAGACAGGCTCATTGAATCCTGGGGTGGCGAAAGTAACAAATTGTTTCACGTGGAGCAGGGTTCCGTGGAGCAGCGAGGAGAGAGTGAATGACAGACGAAAAGACTTACGATTCCAGTAGTATCAAGGTGCTCAAGGGGCTGGACGCAGTAAAAAAGAGACCGGGAATGTATATTGGAGATACTGATGACGGGACAGGATTACACCATATGGTCCAGGAGTTGGTTGATAATGCGATAGATGAGGCGCTAGAAGGCTACTGCTCCAATATTGAGGTGACCATACACCCCGACGAATCTGTCACGGTCATGGATGATGGCCGAGGGATACCAACCGATATCCATGAGGAGGAGGGAGTTTCCGCTGCTGAGGTTATTATGACCGTTTTACACGCCGGTGGAAAATTTGACGACAGCAACTACAAGGTATCTGGTGGCCTTCACGGGGTTGGGGTATCCGTTGTAAATGCACTGTCATCAGAGCTTATTTTAACGATCTGGCGTGATGGCAAGGTGTGGGAACAGGTTTACCATGATGGCAACCCGGAGGCTCCCTTGAAGGCCGTCGGAGAAACCCGCCAAACCGGGTCGAAATGCCGATTTAAGCCATCTCCGGAGATCTTCAGCAACATTGAGTACCACTACGATATATTGGCAAAACGGTTGCGAGAGCTATCATTTTTGAACTCTGGCGTGTCGATTAAGCTGATTGATGAGCGTAGTGGTAAATTTGAAACCTTTGCCTACGAAGGCGGACTAAAAACCTTCGTGGAATATCTGAATCAAAATAAGGCCGCTTTAAACGACGTTTTTCACTTTGTTTCCGATCATGAAGGCGGAATTACCGTAGAGGTTGCCCTGCAATGGAATGATTCATATCAGGAAAACCTATATGCCTATACTAATAATATTCCCCAGAGTGATGGTGGTACCCACCTTCAGGGTTTTAGAGCAGCTTTAACGCGCACTCTGAATCACTACATTGACAGGGAAGGCATGGGCAAAAAGGCTCAAGTCAACACTTCGGGGGATGATGCGAGGGAAGGTCTTACTTCGATCATTTCAGTCAAGGTGCCAGAGCCGAAGTTTTCATCACAAACCAAGGACAAGCTCGTATCCTCAGAGGTGAAACCAGCGGTTGAGCAGGAAATGGGCAAACATTTCGCCTCCTACCTCCTGGAGAAACCACAAGAAGCCAAGGCCATTGTCCAGAAAATGATAGATGCAGCGAGGGCCAGAGAAGCAGCACGAAAAGCCCGGGAGATGACCCGGCGAAAAGGCGCACTGGATATAGCGGGCCTGCCGGGCAAGCTCGCAGACTGCCAGGAGAAAGATCCGGCCCTATCAGAGATCTATCTGGTAGAGGGAGACTCGGCGGGTGGCTCAGCGAAACAGGGGCGTGACCGGAAATATCAGGCGATACTGCCCCTGAAGGGAAAGATACTCAACGTTGAGAAGGCCAGGTTTGACAAGATGCTGTCATCGGCGGAGGTTGGAACACTCATAACAGCTCTTGGATGCGGGATTGGCAGGGATGAATTTGATGCGGACAAGCTGAGATATCATCGTATTATCATCATGACGGATGCGGATGTTGATGGTGCCCACATCAAGACTTTGCTGCTCACTTTCTTTTTCCGCCATATGCCAGAGCTCATAGAGCGCGGACATGTACTTATTGCACAGCCTCCCCTTTATAAGGTGAAACGAGGGAAGCAGGAGAAATACATCAAGGATGAACATGAACTCACTGAATATGTTCTGGAACTCGCGCTAGACGAGGCATTCATCGTTCCGTCGGAAGGAGCGACACCGATATCGGGCAACGACTTGAGAGATCTTGCACTGGCCTACTACGAGGTTCAGGAGCATATGAAGCGCCTGGACAGAGTCTACCCACTGGTTGTACTGAAACAGCTCACCTATTTGCCAAAGCTGGAACTTGAAGAACTGGCAGAGGAATCGGCCGTTCGCGAATGGCTTGGACCGCTTGAACAAAGAGTTCAGCAGGAAAGCCTTCAAGGAGCCCAATACATTTTTGAACTGAGCGAGGATCAGGAACGACATCAGTTTTATCCGCGTATTGTCGTCGTGAATCATGGAATAAGCCGGGGATATGTTCTTGATCGGGACTTTTTTGCATCCTCAGATTACCGCGAATTTACAATGTTCGGTGAGCGCATGTCGACCGTTGTTTCTGAGAACGGAATGGTGACAAAAGGGGACAAGTCCGAACCCGTGGAGAACCTGGAGGGTGCCTTGGGTTGGTTACAGGCGGAAGCGCAGCGGGGTCAGAGCAGGCAGCGCTTTAAGGGACTTGGCGAGATGAATCCTTCCCAACTATGGGAAACCACCATGGATCCTGAAACCAGGACAATGCTGCGAGTAACGATAGAGGATGCCATCGCAGCCGACCAGGTATTCACAACGCTGATGGGAGATCAGGTTGAGCCCCGGCGTCAGTTTATCGAGGAAAATGCCCTAGCGGTTGCTAATCTTGACGTATAAGCGATCTACGCAAAAGCAATCTACGCAATGGAAAATGGTGTATAGCTAATTGATTTATAGGGATATTATGTCTTTTGCGTAGGTCAGTAAGTCATCGTAAACCTGGTCCATATTGGGTCTGAGCTTCCTTGTTTCGACCCCATTGCCGGTAAGAACCAGCACGGCTTTGCAGCCGGCTGCTTCGGCTGCTTCTACATCCTTAAGAGAATCACCAACATAAGGCACTTGAGCAATATCGATACCCGATTCGGTCGCGATCCTATGCAGAAGACCGGGTGCGGGTTTACGGCAACCACACCTGTCATCCGGGTGGTGAGGGCAATAGTGAATACTGGATAGTTTCCCTCCTGCTGCAACAATCATAGTCGACATCTTTTCATGGATGGCGGTGAGGCTGGATTCCGCGATGAAACCACGAGCGATGCCCGCCTGGTTTGTTGCAACGTGAATGCTGTACCCGTTCTGGTGTAGTAACGCGATAGCTTCGAGGCTGCCGGGAATAGGCTGCCATTCATCGGGGCACTTTATGTAGTCGGGCGAATCCTGGTTGATAACGCCATCACGATCCAGGATAACGATCCGGGCTGATTCATCTTGTGTATTCATCTGCTTTACCTTTGCGGATCAGGATTGCAGCAGAGAGAAATCTGCGACCTCCAGGAAAATGATCCTCAGCTCTGCCAGTGCAGCAAGGCGATTGTCCTTTAGGTCCCGGTCGTCCGCCATCACCATGACATCATCGAAGTATTTATCTACATGAGGCTGTAGCTGAGCGAGCTGAAGAAACTTTTCCTCATAATTGAGACTTCCCTCGGCAAATTTCTGCTGTATAGATTTTACGTGATCAGCAAGGTTCTCTTCGGATAGCTCCTTGAAGAGTGATGGATCAGGTGACTCAAGGATATCAAAGGTGGCTTTTTTTAGGATGTTGGCAACTCTCTTGTTTGCTTCAATTAGATTTGCTGCTTGCTGGTGCTGCCGAAAAGCCTGTACTGAGTGGATTCTGTAGTCAGCCTCCAACAGATCGGTAATTCCTGCATGGCTGTAACGCACCGAGTTGAAAACATCTTGATCGATCCCTTGTTCACCGTACCAGTTTTCCAGTCGATCGAGAATGTAATCAAAAACATTCCCTGGAGAAGAGGTACGTTGATGTAGATCCAGGGCAGTCTGAAGGATCCCCTGGATATCCAGCGAAAGCTTGTTCTCGATACAGATACGAATTATGCCAAGAGTCTGGCGCCGCAGGCCGAAGGGGTCACGCGAACCAGAAGGTGGTTGCCCTACCGCGAATAGTCCAACGACAGTATCGAGTTTGTCGGCGAGAGCAACGCAGCTGGCTACAGGGTTGGATGGAAGTCCCGCCCCGGAAAAAATAGGCATGTAGTGCTGGCGGATAGCGTTGCAAACGGCTTCGTCCTCACCATCATTGGCCGCGTAATAACCGCCCATGGTCCCCTGTAAGTCTGGAAACTCATTTACCATCTCAGAAACAAGATCTGCTTTACACAGTAATCCAGCTCGGGTGCTGGCGACCTCATCTATCTGAGATTCCTTGGCAATTGATCCAGCCAACTTGGAAACACGTTCAGCTTTTTCATAGAAAGTGCCTAGTTCAGACTGGAATACAACTGACTGTAGTCGAGTCAATTTTTCTACCATGGTGGTAGCTGAATCCTTTCTAAAAAAGAATACGGCATCTGCCAAACGCGGCCTGATAACCCTCTCGTTTCCCGCTATCACAATGGATGAATCCTTGCTCAATATGTTTGAAACAGTTATGAAGTTTGCTAGCAGCTTATCTTTATCGTTAGTAAGATGAAAATACCGCTGATGCTTTTTCATAGCTGAAATCAGGGCTTCCTCCGGAATTTCCAGGAAGTCAGCTCCGAAGCTACCGGACAAGACACAAGGAAATTCTACTAGTGCAGTGACTTCATCCAAAAGACTTTCGTCCAGCTCCAGATTGGCTTCCAGGCTAGATGCCTGATCTTCTAGCTGCTTTACAATTTCTTGTTTGCGCTGCTCAAAGTCAACAATTACGGAAGCTTTCTCCAGCGTAGCGGGGTAGTCTTTGGCGTTTTGAATCGCAATTTCACCATCAGACATGAACCTGTGTCCCCTGCTGGCTCGGCCCGTTTCCTTGCCAAGGATGTTAGCTGGTAGAATTTCACTACCATATATCAGAGCAACCCAGTGAACTGGTCGGGCGAATTCAAGTCGCTTACTACCCCAGCGCATATTTCGGTCAATTGGCAGGTTTGCTACTGAGTTTGCCACCAGCTGTTCAATTTCGTCCTGGAGACACTTTCCCTCCTGTACGCCGCGGTACAATACCCACTCTCCCTTCTCGGATGAGAGCCTTTCAAGACTCGCTGGATCTTCGACTCCACACGATCGGGCGAATCCGAGCAAAGCTTTCGTTGGTTCACCCTTGTCGTCATAAGCTGCCGATACTGCAGGACCCCTTTTCTCAATTTGCTGGTCACTTTGCTTGTCGGCCAGATCCTCTATGAGCACCGCAAGCCTTCTCGGGGTAGCGTAGCTCCGCGTGGTGCTGAAGGAGAAGCCAGCACTGCCAAGTTGCTCAGAAAGATTCGATTCCAGGCTTAACATTAGTTGTCTTAGAGATTTTGGCGGTAGCTCCTCGGAACCTATCTCCAACAGAAGGTGATCATTTGGCATTTTCTACCTCCTGCAGTACATAGTCTCTCGCCTTGGCATCAGCAAGTGGAAAGCCGAGATCCAATCGCGACTTAAAGTAGGTTTGTGCTACACCTCTGGCCAGAGTACGAACCCTGAGAATATATCGCTGCCTTTCCGTTACAGAGATAGCCTGACGGGCATCAAGCAGGTTAAATACATGAGAAGCCTTCATAACATACTCGTAGGCAGGTAGAGACAAGCCTGTGTCCAGTAGCCGCTTTGTTTCTGACTCAAAAAAGTCAAACTGGGAAAAAAGACCAGCCACGTTTGATTCGTCGAAGTTGAACCTGGACATTTCAATTTCATATTGGAGATAGACATCCGAATAGGTGACCGTCTGATCGTCCTTTTGTGTCCAAACCAGCTGCCTGAAATCCTCGACTCCTTGCAGATATAGGGCCAGCCGTTCTAGGCCGTAGGTGATTTCTCCCATGACCGGATAACACTCAAGTCCACCGACCTGCTGGAAATAGGTGAACTGTGATATTTCCATGCCGTCCATCCAGATTTCCCAGCCAAGACCCCATGCACCTAAAGTTGGTGATTCCCAATCATCTTCAACGAACCGGATATCGTGGACCAGAGGGTCGATTCCCAGGTGGCGAAGGGAATCCAGGTAAAGATCCTGGAAATTCTCTGGTGAGGGTTTCATCACGACCTGGTATTGGTAGTAGTACTGATACCGGTTCGGATTCTCTCCATAGCGGCCATCCGTGGGGCGGCGACAAGGCTGAACGTAGGAGGCCTGCCAGTTTTCGGGACCAATCGCCCTAAGAAAAGTGGCTGGATGAAAAGTACCCGCACCGACCTCCATGTCGTATGGCTGCATGATGACGCAGCCAAGGTCTGACCAGTATTTTTGAAGTGATAGGATCAGGTCCTGAAATGTATCGACCGCTGCCATCTTGTCCTCTTGCCTTGAGCCGATTTAGTCCCGGCATAAAAAGGGCGTAAGTATACCTAGGTAACCTCTGATCAACTACTTGTTGTGATTGCAAAAGGTGAGGTAGGGGGCGAATAGGAAGGCCGAGGCCCGTTTGAAGTAACTGGCATTATGATCCGCGATGGTCAATTATCACCTTTTATTGGCTAAGAAATGTCGAGAGAGAGTAACGTAGCTATATGCGAGGTCGTTTTGTAGAGTTTTTGCTTCTAGTTCTGGCGCGTCTGCCAAGGCAGGTGAGTCAGTTTCTCGGTCGCCTGGTCGGGTATGTGAGCTATCTGTTCCGCACCAGAGCTTACCAGGTGACGGTTGCCAATTTGCTGCTGTGCTTCCCTGAGTTGCCTGCTGCAGATCGCCAGAAGCTGGTGAAGAAGAGTCTGCAGAGTACCGGACAAACCCTGATGGAAACTCCCGCCGCCTGGCTGGCCGGCAACCCTGTGCTAGAAAAGTGGATTGCCGGCACAGTCTCCAGCGAGTTACTGGATGAAGCGATCGATGCTGGCAAGGGCACTATTGTACTGTTGCCCCACCTGGGCAATTGGGAGCTGTTTAATGCCTATTTTGCTACCAGGGGCAAGATGACCGCTCTGTATCAACCTCCCCGCAAACCCCACCAGCAAAAGATCATGCAAAGGGTGCGCAGTCGATTTGGCAACGAGCTTGTTGCTACTAATGTCAAGGGAGTTGCCAGGCTGTATCGAGTGCTGGAAAATGGCGGAGTAGTCACCATATTGCCGGACCAGGTACCAGCCAGTGGACTGTATGTACCATTCTTTGGCAATGCAGCCCTCACGGATCAACTGATAAGCCGACTTGTACTCAAAACCGGGGCACGGGTTGTTGCCGCCTGTGTTGTCCGTCTGGATGGCGGTCAATTTGATATCAGGTTTAGTTCAGTTGACGAAGGCATCTATTCAACGGATTTAGAGCAGTCGGTTCGTGCCATTAACACCACCGTGGAGAACTGTGTAAAGGAGTACCCTGCTCAGTATCAGTGGGAATATAAACGCTTCAAGGTACGCCCATCGGGGGAGAAGAGGATCTACCGCTTTGGTAAACCCGATGTGTTTCACTAGGATTGGATAGCCTGTTACTAGATCTATTTTCTCCAGAACATGGGGCTAAAAAGTACCAAAATGGTGAAGATCTCAAGGCGGCCAAGAATCATTGTGAAGCAAAGCAGGAGTTTCGCACTGTCGGTTATGTTCCCGTAGTGCAGAGAGACATCACCCAATCCCGGACCCAGGTTGTTAATAGCAGCCCCAACAGCAGAAAAGGCGGTCAGAAAGTCCATTCCAGTGGCCATCATTGCCAGGTCCATGAACAGAAAGACGATAACGTATATTGAAAAGAATCCCCATATAGCTTCGATTACGTTAGAGGGAATTCGATGCTTGTTAACCTTGATAGGAAATACGGCGTTGGGGTGTATCAGGCGATGAATTTCGCGGAAAGCCTGTTTACAGATAAGCATGAAACGCATCACTTTCATGCCACCACCGGTTGAACCAGCACAAGCGCCGGCGAAGGCGCCAAAAAATATTATGATGGGGATTATGCCAGGCCACTGGCTGAAATCAGCGATGGCAAAGCCGGTTGTCGTAAAGATGGATACCACTTCAAAAATTGCCAGGCGGAAGGCCGTTGTACCTTCTGCGACTTCAAAGTAGACCAGGAGTACAGAAACCGTCGCAGTGGAAACCAGGAGTATTGTTAGGTAGAACTTCACCTCATCATCACGAAAATAGTGCAGTATTGACTGGTCACGAACTGCAAAGAAATGCAGGGCAAAGTTAATTCCTGAGACCAACATAAAGACAACGGCAACCGATTCAATCAGTGTGGAATCGAAATAGCCGATGCTGGCATCGTGGGTTGAGAATCCTCCTATCGCTACCGTGGAAAAACTGTGACAGATAGCGTCAAACCAAGTCATTCCAGCCAGCCAGTATGCAATCGCGCAGAGCGTCGTTAGACCGAGATAAATTGACCAGAGAGCAACGGCGGTCTGTTTAATTCTGGGCGTGAGTTTGCTGTCCTTTACCGGGCCAGGAGTTTCTGCACGATAGAGCTGCATGCCACCGATACCGAGCATGGGCAGGATGGCAACTGCCAGGACGATAATGCCCATACCACCGAGCCACTGAAGTTGTTGCCTGTAGAAAAGGATTGATTGCGGTAGAGTGTCCAGACCGGTGATAACGGTTGCGCCGGTAGTGGTGAATCCGGAAAAGGATTCGAACAATGCGTCTGGAATATCAAGCTCTACTCCCCCTGCCTCAAGAAAGGGGATGCTACCGAAGATGCCCAGGGCCAGATAGAAAAAAACGGTGATGAGAAACCCATCTTTGGTTCTCATTTCATCATTGTGTTTTCGGAAAGTAAGCCAGATTATGAATCCAGAAATGACTGTGTAGACAAAGGCATCTACAAATATGGATGCGGCACCATCTTCGAATATCCAGGAGACAAAAAGCGGCGGCAGCATAGTTATGCTGAATATCATCAGTAGACTGCCCAGTATTCTTAAAGCTGCCTTTACGTGCATTGACTAGAAAAAGCTGAGTGGAGCCTGAAACAATTTCTCGACATTGCGAATCTTGCTCTTGTCGACGAGAAAAAGTATCAGGTGGTCGCCTGGTTTGATGACGATATCGTCATGGGCAATAATGACATTTTCACCCCTAACGATAGCGCCGATGTTTGTGCCAGAAGGTAGTTCGATATCGCCCAGAGATCTGCCAATGACCTTCGAGCTGGTTTCGTCCCCATGAGCGATCGCCTCAATTGCTTCTGCGGCGCCGCGTCGAAGGGCATGAACCTTGACGACATCTCCTCGGCGTATGTGAGTCAGTATGGAGCCGAGCGTTGACTGCTGTGGGGAAATCGCGATATCAATATCATGGCCTTCTATGAGATCTACGTAGGCTGGATTATTTATCAGGGTAATAACTTTTCTTGCGCCGAGACTCTTAGCCAGCATTGAAGACATGATGTTGGCTTCGTCATCACTGGTGACAGCGCAAAAAACGTCTGCCTCCTCAATGTTCTCTTCCAATAGAAGTTCGCGATCCGATGCATTACCGGCAAGCACAATAGTTCGATGCAGTGTTTCTGAAAGTTCGTAGCACCTTTGCTTGCTGCTCTCGATGATACGAACACCGTATTTGCTCTCTACCGATTCAGCAAGACCGCGACCAACATGACCACCACCGGCGATAACGATTCTTTTGTTTGGTCGTTCAGTTCTTCTCAGCTCACTCATCACGCTCTGGATATCATCAGCGGCAGCGATAAAAAAGACCTCATCGTCCGCTTCAATAATGGTAGTTCCTTTTGGAATGATGGGGTGACCCTTGCGAAAAATGGCGGCGACTCTGGTATCCACCATTGGCATATGCTTTCTGATATAGCGCAGTTCCTGGTCAACTAGGGGGCCACCGTAGTAAGCCTTGACACAGACGAGCTGAACCTGACCATTGGCGAATTCCATGACCTGAAGTGCACCCGGGTTATCGATCAGGCGCTTGATATCCTGAGTGATGATCTTTTCCGGGTTAACGATGTGATCGACCGGCATGGCTTCATCACGAAAAATACCGCCATCTACTAGATAAGCCGCGGTACGGATGCGGGCAATTTTTGTAGGGGTGTGGAAGACGGTATAGGCGACCTGGCATGCCACCATATTGATTTCATCGCTGGAAGTCACCGCAATAAGCATATCGGCGTCTTCCGCCCCGGCCTGTCTCAGGATATCGGGATGCGATGCCAGGCCTCTTATGGTGCGGATATCGATGCGGTCCTGCAGTTCCCGGAGGCGATCTGCATTGGTATCGACAACCGTGATATCGCGAGCCTCTTTGATCAGGTTCTGAGCGAGATTGCCGCCCACTTCTCCGGCGCCTAGTATGATGATCTTCATCTATCAGATCTCGTCACTGGCAGTTTGCGTAGGTGGGCATAGTAGAAGCCATCGTGGCCGTCTGTGGTTGGCAACAGCTGATGGCCGATTCGAAGCTCGATACCAGCACCCGTCTCGATTGGTACTACTTGTACATCCTTCCGGTCCGATATGAAGTCAGAGATGATGTCCTCATTTTCTTCGGGAAGCACGGAACAGGTTGAATACAAGAGCTCCCCTCCATGATAAAGTAGTTGCCAAGCGGCTGAAATCAGCCTGAGTTGCATGGCACACAGCTTATCAATATCTGTATTTCTGCGCAGCAACTTAATATCGGGATGTCTGCGAATTATTCCAGTAGCAGAACAGGGAGCGTCGAGGAGGATCTTGTCGAATTTGCGATTGCTGATATCCAGCAGATTCATTGAGGTAATTTCGCAAGTCAGATCAAGTCTGGTGAGGTTTTCAGTTACCGCCCTTAGGCGACTCTGGCTTATGTCATTGGCGACAAGGTTGATGTCCGGGTTCTTCTCAAGGAGATGACATGACTTGCCGCCCGGAGCGGCACAGGCATCAAGAACGCTATCGCCAGCCGCTAATACCAGCAGATGAGCCGCAAGCTGCGAAGCCTCATCCTGTACACTCACCCAGCCATCTTCAAACATTGGAAGCTGGCTCACGGGGCAGGGTGATGCCAGTACTACTGACGATGAAACCAGTAAACCAGGGATGGCGACAAGGTTAAGATCCGCCAATCGCCTTAGATAGTCTTCTCGAGTGGTTTTTTGCTCGTTGATTCTTAGCACCATTGGAGGATGTTCGTTATTCGCGTGAAGTAACTGGAGACCCTCCACTGGCCAGGCACGGCAGATTCTAGTTGTTAGCCATTCGGGATGGTTGGTTTGAACTTCAATATTCTGGTGCGATGTATCGTCTAGCGCGTCTCGCCTGCGAATGTAGTTTCTTAGAACGGCGTTGACCAGACCCTTGGCCCAGGGCTTGTTTAAGTCCCTGGTGACATCAACCGCTGCGTTCACACTTGTGTGCTGTGGGCGCTTAAGGGATCTGATGCTGTAGATTCCGCAAAAGAGCAGTAGCCTTAGGTCGAGGTGTTTGGCTGGCAAAGGCTTGTCCAGAACGCTATCGCACAGGTGGTTCAGCAGGTAGTAGTCCCGCAGTACGCCATAGATGACCTGTTTTGTCAGTGGGGTAGCTTCGGATGGAATGCTGGCGTTAAGGCTCTGTCCAATTTTGACAACATTCAGGAGGCTCGAAACTGCCTGTTGATATTCTTTCATATTCTCTGGTAATTCTAGGAGAAACAGCTGCCCGGCGACAGTAAATCACGCCTGGCGTTGATAATATTCTGGCCATCTAAGATCTTCCCCTTCCCTAGTGGAAGTTGAAGTGCGGAGATGAGTAATGAGCCTTCTCCACATGTCACCTCGACTCCTGCTTTAGACAGGCTGGCTATTGTTCCTGGTTGCCCCGGACTGGTAGTCACCATCGGGCTTGCCTGCCAGACCTTTATCCTCAGATCCTGCAAATAGGTAAAAGCGACAGGATCAGGGTTAAAACCCTTGATTTGCCGCGAGATGTCCATGCCTGATGCAAGCCAGTTTATCCTGGCCTCATCCTTACTGACCTTTTTTGCATAGGTCACCCCTGCATCAGCTTGTGGAGTAATATTGCTGGCACCGGTATCAATCTGATCTATGGCTTTGAGTAACGCTGGAGGTCCAATCTCGGCGAGACGAGTTGTGAGACTTTCGCTCGTGTCGTCTACCAGGATTGGAACATTCTGCTGCAGCAGAATGTCGCCCGTATCGAGACCCTCATCCATTTGCATAATGCAAATTCCGGTTTCGCTATCTCCAGCAAGGATTGCCCGCTGAATTGGTGCAGCCCCTCTCCACCTGGGTAGCAGGGATGCATGCACATTGACGCAGCCATGCGCTGGGAACTTGAGTACGTCGTTTCTAAGAATCTGTCCGTAGGCCACGACCAGCAGGAGATCTACTGCAAGGTCCGCAATGTTCTCAACCCCAAGGCGGCTAGGCTGTCGGACTTCTACCCCGAGGCTTTCAGCGAGTCGTTTCACCGGGCTTGGAACGGGCTGGCGCCCTCTTTTTCCTGGTTTATCTGGTGGTGTAATGACCGCAGCCAGCTTGTGCTGGGAATCAGCAATAGCAGCGAGATGCCTCGCTGCAAAATCTGGAGTACCAGCGAAAACGATTTTCAAGCAATCAGGCCTGTTGCCGTTGCAGCTTGAGCAGTTTTTTGCGAATCATCTGCCGTTTAGCGGCCGAAAGGTAGTCCACGAACAGCTTACCGTCGAGATGATCAATTTCATGTTGAATGCAGACTGCGAGCAGGTCTTCTGCCTCGATGGAAATCGGGTCTCCATCCCGGCTCAGGGCCTTTACATGTATATGGCTCGCGCGAGTGACCGCCTCATAAAATCCTGGGACAGAGAGGCACCCTTCATCCGTTTCAAGCTCCCCTTCCTGGCTGGCCAGTACAGGATTGATGAGAATCAGAGGTGAGTCCTTGTTTTGCGAAATATCCAGAACCACGAGCCGCTGGTGGATATTCAGCTGGGTAGCCGCCAGGCCTATACCGGGAGCTTCGTACATAGTGTCGAGCATTCGATCGATAAGTTTGTTCAACTTGCCGTCTATTTCCTTTACAGGCTTGGCAGTGGTTCTCAGGCGAGGGTCTGGAAACTCCAAAATTTCTAATGGCACCATATAGTTTAGGCTAATACCTCTAGTAATAGTGCAACTTGTGCTGCTAAGATTATGATCAAATAGAACATTCAGCTTGCAGCAGATTGCTGAGCGGGCCGATATTCGGGTTCGAGAAGCCCGCTATTGTACTCTTTTTGAAGACGGGATTCGCCCTATGAAGAAAATTCTTCCGTCCCTGGCATTAGCTATAGCAACCTGTTGGGCTACTATTCCGCTAGTAGCTGCTGAAGTTTTTCGTGAAGATCATCCAGATCGATACCAGGTGAAAGAAGGTGATACGCTTTGGGAAATTGCTTCAATATTTCTGACGGATGCCTGGATGTGGCCGGATATCTGGCACGTAAACCCAGATATAGAGAACCCTCACCTGATATATCCAGGCGATGAGATTTTCTTCACCTATGTAAATGGGGAGCAGCAGTTATCCCTTGCACGTGGCGTTGAATCAGAGACCATTGCTTTGAGACCAGCGCAGGCGGTCAGGAAAGGAGATAGGTCTGAAAAGTTGAAACCGAGTGTTCGCTCGTCCCCGCTGGTAAGTGCTATCCCAGCAATCCCGCTGGATGCGGTAGCAAGCATGCTTACCACCGGGAGGATTGTTGAACAGGATACCTTGAAAGAGGCCCCCCACATCCTGGCTGGTACTGCAGACAGGTTGGTATTTGGGCCGGGAGATGAGTTTTTTGCCAGAGGCGACTGGGATGGTGAAACCAAAATTTATGGCATTTTCCGTGAAGGCAACGTTTATCAGGATCCCGATACCGACGAGGTACTGGGATTCGAAGCACGGGAAGTTGGCCTGGCCAGAGTTGTATCGAGCGATGGCACGTTGCGTACATTTGTGCTGCAGAATGTGAAGGAAGATGTTCGACTAGGGGATCGATTGCTGCCAACGGAGGAAAGGCGTGTGGAGTCTACCTTTTATCCGAAACCACCCTCTAGCGACATTAGGGGAGCCATTATGACTGTCCTTGGGGGTGTCACCCAGGTAGGCAAGAATGACGTTGTTGTGGTGAATCGCGGCAAGGCGCATGGGCTCGATGTGGGTAATGTATTGGCGATCCATAAGCACGGTTCGGTCGCCCGAGACCGATATACCAGGGAATTGGTTCAACTACCTACCGAGCGTGCTGGTATCCTCATGGTATTTCGCAGCTTTGATAAAATGTCATACGGCCTGGTTCTACAGACCGATGAACCGCTGCGTGTTGGTGATGAGGTGCTTAACCCCTGACCAACTGCTTACCTGCACTTTTTCAGCACTCGCAAAAAATCAACCACTTAACATCATTGATCTGCTGCCGATACGTCCTGTATCGGTCTGCTTTTCAGCAGCCCGCTAGTTGATATTCGGGATATTGGTACTGCCTAGTCAGGTGATATCTGGTACGAACTTACGATATTGACTATCGAATAGCTGTTTCTGAATGTCGATGTTCTGTCTTCTCAATGAGGATACTTCAGGATGGACATTCAAGAGACCACCGACCTTTTGCTGCTGTTTCGGATCCTTGAAGACAAGCCGGTTCAACTCTCAAGATTGCTCAGACATTTTGGTTCCACACAGGCAGTGATCCACTCGCTTCCTGAAGTAGCTGTATCAGGCGTGAACAAGAAGACAGTCGGGCACTTGCAGCATCAGATGTCCACACAGCGATACAGGGATAAACTACAGCGAAAAGTTGACTCAGACCAGCGTTGGCTGCAGGGCAAAGACAATCACCTTTTGGTTCTGGATACTCCTGACTACCCGGATTTGCTGGCCGAGATTAGTGATCCCCCTGTACTAGTCTTTTGCAGGGGGGATCTCGAAGCGATCAAGGCACTGAAGATTGCCATAGTGGGCAGCCGAAATCCCACCGTCGCTGGCACCAGGCACGCAGGGGAATTTGCACGCGCATTTGCATCACTGAGTATCGCGGTTACCAGTGGCCTGGCATTGGGTATAGATTCAGCGGGTCATCGTGGTGCCCTGGCAGCTGGAGGATTAACTCTCGCGGTGCTCGGGTCAGGTTGTGATGTTATCTACCCCATGAGGCATAGACAGCTTGCCAGACAAATATGTGAGAAGGGCCTGCTGGTCTCAGAATTTCCGCTAGGCACCAGAGCATATCCAGGCAACTTTCCACGGCGAAACCGAATTGTCACTGGCCTGTCTCTCGGTACCTTGGTGGTGGAGGCGCAGGAGCAGGGCGGCTCCCTTATTTCTGCTCGTCTCGCTATGGAACAAGGCTGAGAGGTGTTCGCGGTTCCAGGCTCCATCCATTCGAAGCAGAGTCGAGGTTGCCATCAACTGATTCGTGATGGTGTGGTGCTTAGCGAAAATCCAGAGTAGGTGCTCCAGGAACTGGGCAGCCTGGCACAGTTCCAACTGATGGCACAAAAGCAACCGGCTGCCGATACCCTGTCACCAGCAAAAAAGCACATTCTCAATCATCTTGGTGCAGAGCCCATGGTCGCAGATCTGCTTTGCACGACCCTTGGGGTGGAAGTATCGGTATTACTGGCACAACTGGTAGAGCTGGAAATTGACAGATATATCGTGAGTGAAGCGGGAGGATATAGTCTGGTGGGATAGTCCTGGCGAGAGAGCTGTTGAATCGGGAGGGTTAGTGGGGTAACGTCCCTTTCCCCTTTAGTAAGGATATTCCCATGTCATCAGTGTTTGTTGCCATCCTGATGGGTTCAGATTCTGACCTGCCCGTTATGGAAAATTCCGTTGAGATACTCAAGAAGCTGGATATAGATTACGAGGTCCGGGTTACCTCTGCGCATCGCACTCCGGAAGATACCCGTGAATATGTGCTTGATGCCGAACAAAGAGGCTGTGCGGTATTCATCGCTGGCGCAGGTATGGCGGCACACCTTGCTGGTGCTGTTGCTGCACATACGGTGAGGCCTGTCATCGGTGTGCCCATTGATGCAGGTCCCTTGAAGGGAATAGACGCACTGCTTTCCACGGTACAAATGCCTGGTGGGATACCAGTAGCCAGCGTGGCAATTGGCAAGTCCGGGGCAAAAAATGCGGCCTATCTTGCTGCCCAGATTATCGCGGTCACGAATGCTGACATGAAAGTGGCACTGGAAAATGAACGAGCTGCCAATGCAGAATCAATTCGGCAGAAGAACAGAGATCTACTCCCCTAAATCATGGTCAGCAAGATGATCCGTCTGATCAAGGGAAAGAGCCTTCTCACCTGCGTCGGTTTGCTGCATGGCGGCTAGAAATTCAGACTGGCGAATGGATCATGTTGTAAAACAGGTTTGTAGAGGGGCTGTCATTGCCTATCCAACCGAAGGTGTTTGGGGTTTGGGGTGCTCCCCATATTCTTTGTCGGCGGTGTCCAGAATTTTGAAACTCAAGAAGCGATCCTGGGAACAGGGCCTTATTTTGGTTGCTTCGTCCATTCAACAGCTCAAGCCCTTCCTCACTGGCTTGCCTGAGGAATCCCTTGGTCAGCTTAAAAGTGATTGGCCGGGACCTGTTACCTATCTGGTTCCGGATAATGGCTGTTGTCCTCTATGGATAAAAGGAGCACACAATTCAGTGGCGCTGCGAATGTCAAGTCACCCGGTAATCCGGGATCTTTGCCAGCGGCTGAAATCTCCGCTGGTCTCTACATCTGCCAATCTCAGCGGCCGAATAGCGGCGATCAGCCAGTTGCAGGTGCGTAAGAATTTTCCGGTGGGTGTCGATGCTATCGTGCCGGGCACCGTAACAGATGCTCATAGTGTGAGTGAGATTCGGGACCTGGCTACCGGGAAAATTCTGAGGAAGCGGAATAGTGGATAGTCAGAAGCTTGCAGTTCTCGGTAATCCGGTGGCTCATAGCCGGTCGCCTCAGATTCACCAGGATTTCGCAAGACAGACGGGAGTGGAACTGGATTATAGAAAAATTGTCGTTCCCGATGGCAAGTTTCACGAAGTTGCGGGGGATTTTATCAGTGTCGGCGGAGTTGGGTTCAATATCACTCTGCCCTGCAAAGGTGATGCCTATGACCTGGCTGAGCTCCGGTCAAAATCGGCTACAAGAAGCAGGGCTGTCAATACTATTGTGGCGGGGGCCGCCGGTGGGATCTTTGGGGACAATACAGATGGTGCGGGCCTTGTTCGCGATCTGACACAGAACCTTGAATGGAAAGTGGCCAATCAGAGGCTACTGGTACTAGGAGCAGGTGGCGCCGTTCGCGGAGTCCTTTGGGATCTGCTGCAGGCGGGGCCCCAATACATTCACCTATACAATCGAACTTCTTCCAAGGCCATCGCAGTGGTTGAGCAGTTGGGAGATAGTCGAATTACTGCCAGGGAGCTGGACGATCTGGAGCAGGGCTATGACCTTGTGATCAATGGCACCTCAGCTGGTTTGTCGGGCAAGGTGCCAGATTTGCCGGAGAATATTCTTGGCAAGCATTCGCATTGTTACGATATGGTATATGGTTCTGGAACAACGACCTTCAATGAATGGTGTTTGTCGACCAGCAAGTGTGAGGTTGCCGACGGCCTGGGTATGCTGGTGGAGCAGGCTGCTCTTTCCTTCAAGCTTTGGTTTGCGGAAGAAGTTCAAACCAGGGAACTCATTGTGTCCTTGAGAGAAACTACCAGACCCATGTCCTGAACCTCCCTAGGAGAGGACTATTTATGAGTAATCCACTAATTCAAAACAGTGAACTCCCACCCTTTGGAGAAATCGAGGTCGATCATGTCAAACCGGCAATCGAGCAGTTACTCGAGGAAACCAGGGTAACCATAGATGAATTGCTCAAAGCTGGTGCGGATGATTGGGAGTCGCTGGTACATGTACGTGAAGAAACCGAAGACAGACTAAGCCAGGCTTGGTCTCCGGTTGGTCATATGAACTCAGTGGTCAGCACCGATGATTTGAGGGAGGCCTACAACCATTGTTTACCGTTGCTCAGTGACTATTCCTCAGAAATGGGACAGAACCCACAACTCTATGCGGCTTACGTCAAAATCAGAGAGTCTGCAGGATTCAGTGATTTATCAATTGCACAACGGAAAGTTATCGACAATGCCCTGCGGGATTTTCGCTTGTCAGGCATTGATCTTGGTGCCGAGCAGCAGGAGCTATTTACGGAAATCAGCAAAAAGCTTTCAGAGCTCAGCAGCAAATTCAGCGACAATGTGCTCGATGCCACTGGAGCATGGAGTAAGCTTATAGTTGATAAAGGCCAGCTCGCTGGACTACCGGAGACTGCGCTGGGTCTTGCGAGGCAGGCTGCAGACCAACGTGGGGAGGAAGGTTACCTGTTTACGCTCGATATCCCGAGTTTTATGCCGCTACTGACCCACTGTGATGATTCGAATTTGCGTCGTGAGGTTCACGAAGCGTTTGTCACGCGGGCATCTGATATCGGACCGGGTGAAGGCCAGTGGGATAACTCCGGCTTGATGCTTGATATTCTCACACTGAGAAAGGAGCAGGCAGGTCTCTTGGGCTTTGGTAACTTCGCCGAAAAATCACTGGCGAAGAAGATGGCCGATTCAACCAGTGAGGTTTTGGGATTTCTTGAGGAGCTGATCGCCAAATCAAAGCCCATGGCCGAAAAGGAGTTTGCTGAGCTTGGTGACTTTGCCCTTACGGAATATGGGGTTGGCGAATTGAATGCCTGGGATGTTGCTTACTTTTCCGAGAAGCTGAAGAAGCAGAAATATGAAGTGTCCGAGGAAGAGCTTCGACCCTATTTCCCGGCACCGACGGTCATCATTGGCATGTTTGAAGTAGTCAGGCGCCTCTTCGATATTGAGATAAAAAGGACCGATGGAGTCAATACCTGGCATGAGGATGTCACCACCTATGATATTTACAAGGATGGGGAAGTTGTAGCTAGGTTCTATCTTGATCTGTATGCCAGGGGCAAGAAACAAGGTGGTGCCTGGATGGATGAATGCAGGGTTCGCCGGGTAAGACTGGACGGAACCCTGCAGCTCCCGGTCGCCTATCTAACCTGCAACTTTACCCCCCCCGTGGGAGATGATCCGGCTCTCCTGACACACAATGAAGTCGTCACCCTGTTCCATGAATTCGGCCATGGTATTCACCAAATGCTGACCCGGGTGGAGTGCGCCGGCGTGTCAGGAATAAACGGCGTTGCGTGGGACGCGGTTGAACTACCCAGCCAATTTATGGAGAACTGGTGCTGGGCCCAGGAGGCTCTGGGATTTATTTCAGGTCACTATCAGAGCGGAGAGCCGTTACCAGATGAATTACTGGAGAAGATGCTCAAGGCCAAAAACTTTCAATCCGCCATGGCAATGGTCAGGCAACTTGAATTCGCACTGTTTGATTTTCGCTTGCATGTTGAATTCGAGGAAGGTAACAACAATCAGGTTCAGCGGATACTAGACGAAGTTCGAGACAAGGTGGCGGTGGTGCCAGCGGTAGCACAAAACCGGTTTCAAAATGCCTTTTCACACATATTTGGGGGAGGTTATGCGGCTGGCTACTACAGCTACAAATGGGCTGAAGTGCTTTCTGCTGATGCTTTTGCCAAATTTGCAGAAGATGGTATTTTTAACAGACAGACGGGAGAGGAGTTCCTTTCCACCATATTGGAACAAGGCGGCTCCTGCGATGCAGCCGAACTATTTTTGGCCTTTCGTGGCCGGGAACCCAGTGTAGATGCGCTGTTAGCCCAGGACGGAATCGTTGATTTAGAGCCGGTCTAAGCGAAACCTGCCAAAAATTAAGCAACCTTGGCGCGATTTAGATAGAATTCACAATCCTGCGTCCAAATCTGAATCGGTGTGACTGAACTTACCCCTGAAGTCAAAATGACTGCCAGTTGGCGTGACTACCTCGAGATGTGCAAACCTCGAGTCGTTCTGCTGATGTTGTTGTGTACCCTGGTCGGCATGTTTCTCGCTACGACGGGCATGGTGTCATGGGACATCCTTGTCTTCGGTAACCTGGGCGTTGCGCTTGTGGCAGGTTCTGCAGCGGCGCTGAATCATCTCGTTGATGCTGGCATTGATGCGAAGATGGCACGCACCAGCAATCGACCCGTTGCCCAGGGCAGGGTCAGCAATCTGCATGGCTACATATTTGTGGGGGTTACCGGCGTTGCCGGCATCACGATCCTGGCGTTTCTTATAAATCCACTGACAGCCTGGCTGAATCTAGCTTCCTGGTTTGGCTATGGGATTATTTACACCCTCTACCTGAAGCGGGCTACACCACAGAATATTGTTATTGGTGGATTGTTTGGCGCGGCGCCACCCCTGTTTGGCTGGACGGCTGTAACCGGCACCATTGACGGAGGTGGCCTGCTGTTGGTCCTAATTATTTTCGCCTGGACGCCACCACATTTCTGGGCGCTTGCCATTGATCGTATGGAAGAATATCGGAAGGTGGATATTCCAATGTTACCGGTCACCCATGGAGAGTATTACACCAAGATCTACATCCTGCTGTACACCGTCATTATGATTTTGGTCACCGTTTTGCCTTATTTGATCGGGATGAGTAATTTGCTCTATCTAGTCAGCGCTCTGGCACTGGGAGCTGGTTTCCTCTATTGGAGTCTGAATATGCTGTTTGGCAGCAACCCCCGGGCGCCGATTGAAACCTTTAAGTACTCCATCTTCTATTTGATGGCGTTGTTTGTCGCCCTGCTTGCAGATCACTACATCCTGCCCGTAAGTTAGTTGCTATCTGGAATTTTGGCATATAGCTCATTTCTTCGCGGGCAACTAACCTGCTCACAGATCAATGAACTCAACAAGTTAGCCCGCCTTGATATCCGGCCGGGTGGTTATTGCCACCGCCGTTTTGTTTCTTGGCGTCGCCATAGCCTCCCTGATGCAGGTCTTTGGCTATGGCAGATTACCGATCTACTCAAGCCTGTACGCTGACTTGCCGCTTCTGATCATGGTCTTAGTCTCAATCCGGTACGGGCTGCGGCACATCGAAGACAGATCTGAAAGGTACTTTTGGAACCTGCTATCACTGGGTTTTTGCGTATGGCTTGCTC
>Ga0187827_10002855_pt1 | contig 23091 bp, 22 predicted proteins | sample ETNtaG_39_FD_167969 | JGI IMG/M metagenome (GOLD analysis project Ga0187827, IMG submission 167969) | Marine microbial and viral communities from oxygen minimum zone, Eastern Pacific Ocean - ETNP2014_SV_150_PacBio MetaG (Illumina Assembly) | ecosystem: Environmental > Aquatic > Marine > Hypoxic... | reverse complement strand
GGCGATTGCCATGGCTTGCGCCATCAGTTCATCGTGGGGAAAGACCCGGTTCACCATGCCGATCCGCAACGCTTCCTGGGCTGAAAGGATATCGGGAAGAAAGAACAATTCCTTGGCCTTGGCCTCGCCCAACAATCTTGTCATTTGCCAGGTCGTACCGAAATCGCCGTCATAGCCGACGCGCGCGTAGGCGGTGCCGAACTTGGCTTTGTCCGAGGCAAAGCGCAAATCGCAAGCTAGCGCCAGGCCGAGGCCACCTCCGACGGCGGCCCCATTGACCACCGCAATGGTGGGCTTGGGCATGGAATTGAGCAAAAGCGGAAACCGGTGCCAGCTGCGCAAAGTTTCGATCTGCGCTTCCACGGGCGTGCCGGCGGGGCCAAATTCCTCGCCGGTTTGCATCACCGCCACATCACCGCCGGCACAAAACGCACGCCCCTCGCCGGTCACGACGACGGCGCCCACGCCTGGGTCGGAAGCAAATTCTTGGAGCACTTCGACCCCGCGCTGCAATTGGGCATCGGTCAACGCATTCATTTGGTCGGGCCGATTGAGGGCAATGATTCCCACTCGATTTTCGCAGCGGATCAGCAATTCCTGATCGGTCATTGCGCATTCTCCTGATTGTAGGGAGCAGGGACACGGTTGCCGTCCGGCGATCCCGGCCTGACCAGCAAGCATAGCGCAATGCCACGGCATGTGCTCTTCTCGCCTTGGGCTCTTGTGGCCAACCATGCCAGCAAAACCGCAAGCCCAAAGGCACCCTTGCAGGTGAGCAAACCTTGAGGAATCAAACCATGATCTCCAGCGATCCCAGGTATGAACGCAAATTTGCCACCGTCAACGGCAAGCGCATGGCCTATGTGGACGAAGGTGAAGGCGACCCGATCGTCTTTCAACATGGCAATCCGACATCGTCCTATCTCTGGCGCAACGTCATGCCCCATTGCGCCGGCCTTGGCCGCCTGATCGCTTGCGACCTGATCGGCATGGGCGATAGCGAGAAATTGGATGATTCCGGGCCCCAGCGATACAGCTATACGGAACACCGGGACTATCTGTTTGCACTCTGGGATCAGCTCGGCATCAGCGACAAGGTGATCTTCGTGATCCACGACTGGGGATCGGCGCTGGGCTTCGACTGGGCCAACCAGAACCGGGACAAGGTCCAGGGCATCGCCTACATGGAGGCGGTGGTCAAAACCATGAGCTGGGCCGGATTCAACGAACAGGGCCGCAGCGTTTTCCAGGGCCTCCGTTCCGAGGCCGGCGAAAACATGGTGTTGGAGAAAAACCTATTCGTCGAGCACATCCTGCCCGGCATGATGCTGCGGGATTTGAGCGATGCGGAAATGGCGCACTACCGCAAACCCTATCTGGAGCCGGGCGAAGATCGCCGGCCCACCCTGACCTGGCCGCGGATGATCCCGATCGACGGCGAACCGCCCGAAGTCTGCCGCATCGTCGATGCATACGGCACCTGGCTGTCGCAATCCGATATCCCCAAGCTTTTCGTCAACGGCGAGCCCGGCGCCATCATCATCGGCTCGCTAAAGGACTACTGCCGCAGCTTGCCGAACCAAACCGAGATCACGGTCAAGGGTGTCCATTATCTGCAGGAGGACAGCCCCGACGAGATCGGCCGGGCGCTAGCGGAATTCGTCAAAGGCATTCGCGGGTAGACCGCACCAAATTGGGCAAATAGTGACCGATCACTCGATCGCTGGCGGCTCATGCGCCGAAAGCGGCGGCACCGGACCCTCGTAGCGGACCACCTCAACCAACGCAGTGTGTGCGGTGCACCCCTGGGCCAGGCGGGAGCTGCCGACGTCGCGGGTCAGGACATTGGGGTTGCCGTGGCGTTCGAGTTGCCCCGCGCCGGGCGCGTCGTACCAGGCACCGGTGGCCAGGGCGATCACGCCCCGCTTCACGCCGTCGCTGACCACCGCCCCGGCCAGGCAGGCACCGCGATCGTTGAAGATCCGCACCAGATCGCCAGCCTCGATGCCGCGGGCCCCGGCATCAATGGGATGGATGACCACCGGTTCGCGGCCCGCGACCTTGTTCTCCAGGCTGTAGTCGCCGCAATCGAGTTGACTGTGCAGCCGCGCCGCCGGCTGCGGCGACACCATGTGCAAGGTGTATCGCGTCGCTATCGGGGCACCCAGCCATTCGTCCGGTTGCAGCCAGGTCGCGTGGGGCGGGCAGTCGTCATAGCCGAAGCCGGCAATGGTTTGCGAATAGATCTCGATCTTGCCGCTCGGAGTGTTCAAGGGATGAGCTTGCTGATCGGCGCGGAAGCCGCTGAAGGGGATGTGCGGACCGCCCATCGGCAGGGTCACCTGACCCGCCGCCCAGAAACCGTCGAAATCCGGGAGCCGGGCCCCTTCCGCTGCGGCGCTTTGCAGAAAATCGTCATAGAGCCGGCGCAGCCATTGTTCGGCGTTGCGCCCTTGCGTGAAGGTATCGGCGATGCCGAGGCGATCCGCGATGCCGGCAAAGATATCGTAATCGTCCCGCGCCGCGCCGACCGGCTCGATGACCTGCTTCATCGCCGTCATCACCTCTTCATTGAAAGAATAACCGATGTCGTTGCGCTCATAGGGCGTTGTCGCCGGCAGCACCAGATCGGCGTGCTTGGCCGCCGCCGTCCACCAGGGCTCATGCACGATGATGGTCTGGGGCCGTTGCCAGGCCGTGATCAGGCGGTTCAAATCCTGGTGGTGATGGAAGGGGTTGCCGCCACACCAGTAGATCAGTCGGATGTCGGGATAGGCTTGCCGCCGCCCATTGTAGTCGAAGGCGAGGCCGGGATTCTCGAGCATGTCCACCACCCGGGCGACCGGGATGAAGGCGTCGATCGGATTTTTCCCTTGCGGCAACGCCGGGCCGTCGAGCTTGGTCGCGGTGCGGCCGGTGTTGTTGAAGGAGCCGACGCTGAAGCCGACGCCAGCGCCCGGCAGGCCGATGCCACCCAACATGGCGGCCAGGGTGAGCGCCATCCAGAACGGCTGCTCGCCGTGCTGCGCCCGCTGCAGCCCCAGCGCCATGGTGATGTAAGTGCGCTTGTCCGCCATGCGTCGCGCCAGGTCGACGATGGCGGCGGCCTCGAGGCCACAGATCGAGGCCGCCCAGGCCGGCGTCTTCGCCTGGCCGTCGCTCTCGCCCGTGAGGTAGGCGCGGAAGCGCTCGAAACCGACGCAATGGCTATCGAGGAACGCCTTGTCGTGGCGGTCTTCGGCTATCAGCCAATGGGCGATGCCCAGCATCAGGGCGGTGTCGCTGTTGGGACGCGGGGCCAGCCACTGGGCCTCGAGAAAATCAGCCAGGTCATCGCGCAACGGGCTGACGTTGACGAACGCCACGCCGTTGTCACGGCACGACGCGAGGGCCTGGCGCAAGACGTGGCGGGTCAGGCCGCCCGCTTCGACCTGGGCGTTGCGCAACGGCGCGCCGCCGAACATGACCATCAGTTCGCAGGCCTCGGCGACGATTTCCCACGACGCGCCCCAGCGTAGAAAGTCCAGCGATTTCCGGCCCGTGACATGGGGCAGGATGACGTTCGCGGCGGCCGCCGAATAGCTGTCCACGGAGCGGACGTAGCCGCCATGGCAATTGAGGAAGCGGTGCACCTGGCTTTGGCAATGGTGAAAGCGCCCGGCACTGGCCCAGCCGTAGGAACCGCCGAAGATCGCCTCGTTGCCGTGTTGCCGCTTGATCCGGACGAGTTCAGCCGCCGCCAGATCCATGGCCCGGTCCCAGGAAATCGGCACGAAGGGCTCGCTGCCCCTGCCACCGCCGTGCTGTTCCGGCCCCCGCTCGAGCCAGCCTTTGCGCGCCATCGGCTGACTGACACGGGAGCGGTGATGTACGGCGCTGGGAATCGAACGGCCGATCGGCGACGGATCGTCATCATCGGGGCTGGGATGTGCCGCGCGGATCCGGCCGGCGCCGACTTCCAACCGGTAGCTGCCCCAATGGGTCAGGGTGGAGATCCGCTTAGGCACACTCATGATAGACGCTTGGTTTTTTTCCTAGCGGCATTTTCCAGGGCGCCCAATTCGGCCCCCCCGGTTTGGCTCCTGCCATTCGCCGACAATGTTAGCACCAGGTGCCAGCGACCGCGAATTCGGCTAGGGTGCCGAGAAACCATCGTTTCGACACTGCAGGAGATGGTTATGGCGAAAATCCGAATCCAGCGAACCCACGAATTCGAGGGCGGCGAGGTCAAGCTCGCCGACGGTGTTCTCTACGTCGACGGCGAGAAGGTCATGGACTTTCCCGACCCGGCTCTGCACCTGGAGACCGAGGGCGAGGTCAGCGTCTCATCGGACGTGCCCGTGACGACGACGACGATCCCCGGCGCCGGCGCCTCGGGGTCGGCCAGTGCCGCCGCCGCGTCGACGGTATCGGGCAAGGGCGGCTCGGTCCACGTCGCCAGCGGCGATCCCGAACTGGCCGCGAAGATCGCCAAGGACGTTCAGGACAAGGTCGGCGACATCGGCGGCAAGGTGACCGAGGCGATCAAGGAATCCATGGAGAAGGCGTTCCCGCCCGGCTTCCCGTTCCACGACAAGAAGTAGGGCCACCGTCTCTGAGCTACTGTTCTATTGCTTGATCGCGCCGATGGTGCGGGGTGGGGCCGATAAGCAAGAGGTACAGGACTTCGACGTCGGGATAGTGTTCCGAGTGCACTTTCGGCGGCGTCACAGCGAAAATTCGGCACCAGCTTCCCGCCAACCGCTTGACGCCTTGCATTTGCGGCAAACGCGCTCCCCCGGCCACTCGCTCTCGAACGGCTCCCGACACTTCAAACATCGACGGGTCTGGGGTTGGGAGATCTGCCTGGATTCGGGCTTCTTTTGATAGTCGACGTGAGTCATGCCAGCGCTGAGCCGTTAGTCGAGGAGAACCAGATTTTCAGCGGCGGACTTTCCGTCGCGGCCCGGCACGAGCTCGAACTCAACCTTCTGACCCTCGTTGAGGGTGGCGAGTCCGGCCTTCTCCACAGATGAGATGTGGACGAAAGCGTCCCTTGTGCCATCGCTGGGCTCGATGAACCCGAATCCCTTGGTCGCGTTGAACCACTTCACCGTTCCTTGCGGCATTCCCGTTTCCTTCGATTGCTGGGTTGCTTGGGTGCGGCGCTGGGTATACCACACGATGGCCGCCACGGTCGCCGAAAAATTTAACACGGGACATCTTTTGGCGGCTCAAAAAATACCATTCCCCTACCGGCCGGACCCAACGTTCACGGATTCCTGGGAGCGACCACGAACCATGTCTCCATCTTCTCCTTGCCTTTGATCGGGATCACCCCTCTAGGGTCGCACTCGAAGGCATCCTTGATCAACTCGTAGGTGGCAGCCGAAATGTGGACTTTTCCGACTTCCCCGTGTTGCTCCATCCGGGCGGCGACGTTCACGGTGTCCCCCCAAAGATCATATTGAAACTTCATCTTGCCGATAATGCCGGCAATGATGGGCCCCGAATTGATCCCCAGGCGAAACTCCAAGCGCTTGCCGCCTCTGTCCGGCAGTTCTTTGAGGCCTTGGACTATGTCCAGCGCCAGCGCGGCGAGAGTCGTTGCGTGATCGGCCCTGGGGGTCGGGACCCCGGCGGCAATCATGTAGTTGTCGCCAATGGTCCGTATTTTTTCGACGCCGTATTTCTCCACCAAACCGTCGAACATGGAGAAAACCTCGTTGATCCAGTCGACGACATCCGCCGGTGCCATATTGGCAAAGATCGGCGTCGAGCCGACCATGTCGCAGAACAGTATGCTGCATGTCTCATAGTGATCGGCAATGGTTTCCCGTCCGGATTTGAGGACCGGAACAATCTCCCTGGGAAGGATGTTCAGCAACAGCGACTCCGATCTCTCGTGCTCCCGCTGATAGGCGTTCACGAAGTACATCATCGAGAGGAATATGGCGACGGCGGGACCGACGATGTTCATGCCGAAGAAAAGCATCGAGGTCTGTTGCGACAGCTCTGGGGACGAGGGCTGAAACTGCTGATCGAGAAGCAGCGAGATGGCGAGAAGCACGAGATAGGCGGCGAACCACCAAAGCGCCGCGCGCACGGTCTGAAACATCAGGGCGCAAAAAGGCGCCAGGATCGATCAGGTCATCAAGACGCCCGAAGCGGCAAAGCCACCCAGGCTCCACTGCATGGCGATGGGGTTCCACAGGATCATCAGGAAGAAGGGATAGAGCAGCAGTGGAAAGCGCTTGGTGGCCATGAAAACGAGCAGCGCCGCCCCGATGACCAGCGTGAATCCGTAGGTGATGAAGACCGTGAGCGTGGGGCCGAGGATGGCGAAATACATCGTCCCCCAAACGATGCTGGCAAAAAAGCAAATGCCCGACAATACGAGCAACGTCACCTTGTCGCGACGTTCCTCCGGCGTGTCCGTTTCGCGAGTGCCTATTCTTTCGAGATAGGATCTGAGATTGGATAGTGTCTGTCTCATCGATCGCCCTTTCCGCTAGCAAGAGCTCCGAACGCAATCGCCTCAACAACACCGTCACCTCACTACCGAGCATACGCCACCCGGCGGCGTTCAATTCAAGGTTATTTCAGCGATGCGAAACCTGAGAGACGGTATCGATGTGCCCGGAGGTCTCAGGATTGGGATTGGGATGTGCGAGCTCAGCGCCCCCGCGCCGCCGCCGCCAGGTCGTCACGGAAATCGGGATGCGCGATGGCGGCGAGGTTGCGGGCGCGCTCAGCTAGCGAAAGATCACGCAGCCAGGCGATGCCGTATTCGGTGACCACCACGTCGACGTCGTAGCGCGTCGCCGTGGCCACGTGGCCGGCCGGCAGGTCGGGCACGATGCGCGAGATGGTGCCGCCGGCGGCCGTCGATTCCAGCACCATCACCGAGAGCGCGTCGTCGACCAGGCGGCAGGCCCGCAGGAAGTCGACCTGGCCGCCGACGCCGCCATACTGCTGGCCGGCCACCACTTCGGCGTTGGCCTGGCCGCCGAAGTCGATCTCAAGGGCCGAATTGAAGCAGCGCAACAGGGGATTGGCCGCAATTACCAGCGGATTGACGCAGGTTTGGGCGCCGCTGAGGTAATAGGCCGGGTTGTCGGCGATGCGCCCGGCGATGCCCTGCACCGAGATGGTAAAGTCGACCTTGCCGGTGTGGTTGGGCTTGGCCGCCCCATCGGCGGCGCCGGCCTCGACCAGGGTGCAAAGTCCCGGCCCCAGCACTTCGGTGTGGATGCCCAGGCCCTTCTTGTGCACCAGGCGCGAGAGCGCATCGTCGGCCAGCGAGCCGACGCCGGCCTCCAAGGTGGCGCCATCGGAGACGAGTTCATCGAGGAAGCCTGCGACCTGGCCGGCCAGCGGCGAATGCTCGGCCTGGCGGCCGGATCCGGGCGGCAGCGGCGGCACCGGGATCAGGGCCGTGAAATCGTCGACCGTGAAGGCCTCGCCCAGCACCTGGGGTTGGTTGTCGTCGACCAGGGCGTAGGCCCGGCCACCCGGTTTCAGGCTGGCCACCAGGCTGTCGTTGTGGGCCATGGTCGAGCCCGGCCGCAGCCTGCCGTCGGCTTCGGGCGCCGCCGTCATCAGCACCGCCAGGTCAGGGGCCCAGCGAGGCAGAAAGCCGGTCAGACCATGGAAGGTAAGCGGCAGATATTCGATGCGGCCGCTGCTCACCAGCTCGCGGGCCGGCGGCGAGGCGAAGAGCGTCAACAACCTGATGCCCGGATTGGCCGCCACCGCGATGGTCCCCGGTCCGGGCGAGCCCATGATCAGCGTCACGTCCTCGAGATCGCGGCGCCGGGCCAGGGCCTCGAGGAAAACCGTGGGTTCGGGAATGCCGAGGCCGATGCGCTGGCCGCTCTTCACCGTTGCCACCAGGTCGTCGATGGTCGCGCTCATGGCCCCACCAGGCTGCGTACGTCGCCGACGATCTCGGCCAGCGCCGTGCCCGGGCCGTAGACGCCGCGCACCCCCAGCTCCTTGAGGCCGGCCACGTCGTCGGCCGGGATGATGCCACCGCAGATCACCGCCCGGTCGCCCAGACCGGCGGCCTCCAGGCCGGCCACGATGTCGCGTGTCAGGGCCAGATGGGCGCCCGAGAGGAAACTCAGGCCCACCACGTCGACGTCTTCTTCCAGCGCCGTGGCGACGATGCTTTCGCTGGTCTGGAAGACGCCGGTGTAGATCACCTCCATGCCGGCATCCCTGAGCGCCGCCGCCACCAGCTTGACGCCACCCTCGTGGGTATCGAGGCCGGGCTTGGCCAGCAGCACGCGGATGGCCATGGCGCCCTCAGACCGCGGCCGCCGTGATGGCGGAAAACCGGAAGGTGCCGGTGACGCTTTCGACGGCCGCCACCATCTCGCCGAGCGTGACACCGGCCTTGGCCGCCGCGATGTAGCAGGGCATCAAAGGCCGGGCCGCGGCGGCAGCAGATTCGATGTCGGCGATGGCAAGTTGGGCCTGGGTCTGGTCACGGGTTTGCTTGAGTGCAGCCAGCCGCTCAAGGACGGTCTTCGAGACCTGCGGGTCGGGGCGGAAGATCTCGCCGACACCCACATCTTGCTCCTCGCGATAACGGTTGACGCCGACCACCACCCGCTCGCCGGCATCGAACTCACGCTGCAGCGCATAGGCGGTATCGGCTATCTGTTGTTCAAAATAACCCGTTTCCAAAGCCCCGATGACGCCGCCCACGTCTTCCACGCGCCCCATCTCCGCCACCACCGCGGCTTCGATCTCGTCGGTCAGGGCTTCGACAAAGTAAGACCCGCCGAGCGGGTCGGCGACGTTGCAGGCGCCGCTTTCGTGCATGACGATCTTGGAGGTCTTGATGGCGACGCGGGCGGCTTCCTCGGTGGGGATGCCGAGCGCTTCGTCGTATGAGGCGATGTGCATGCTCTGGCTGCCGGCCAGCGCCGCCGACATGACCTGCAGGCCGATGCGGGCGATATTGTTCAAGGGCTCCTGGGCGGTCAGGCTGGAGCCGGCGGTCTGCATGTGGATCTTCATGCGGCAGGCTTTTTCGTCGGTCACGCCGTAGTCGTCCATCAGCATCCGGGTCCACAGCCGCCGGGCCGCCCGGATCTTGCAGATGTCCTCGAAGAAGTCGCGGCCCTGGGAGAACTGGAAATTGATGCTGCCCACCAGCTTGCCCGGGTCCAGGCCCTGCTTCAGGCAGGCCTCGACGATGGTGCGGGCGATGGCCAGGTTGAAGCCCACCTCCTGGATGGCCGTGGCGCCGAGCTCGCGGGTGTTGTAGCCGTTGATGCGGCAGAAGTTGAAGCGCGGGACTTCGCTGGCACAGAAGGCGATGCAGTCGACCAAAAGGTCGAGACAGTCGCCGGGCGGAAACAGCGGCGTCTTGGAACAAAAGAAATCGGTCAATGGGTTGTTGGTGACGATGCCGCGGAGCTGGTCGCGGGGCACGCCCTGTTCGTCGGCCAGCGCCACGTACATGGCCATGATGAAGGGGCCGGCGCGGTCGACGATGAGCCCGGTGTTGAGCCCATCGAGGTCGAAGCCCTCGAACAATCTGCGCATGTCATCGAGCGAATCGATGGCCACGCCGACGTTGCCGATCTCGCCCGCCGAGCGGCCGTCGTCGCTGTCGAGGCCGCAGAAGGTGGGCCGGTCGAAGACCAGATTGATCGAGGTGCGCCCCGAGTAGCCGGCCTGGCCGACGCTAGCCAGGTAGCGGATGCGCTGGTTGGTTTCCTCGGGCAGGCCGTAGCCGCAGGCCAGGCTTTCCATCCAGGGCTGGCGGCGGTAGCCGTCAGTGAAGATGCCGCGGCCGAAAGGCGCCTGGCCCGGGTTCTCGCAGCTCTCGCCGGCCACGTCGTCGGGGCCGTAATGGGGTTTCAGCTCGAGGCCCGAGACGGTCGTTCTGGTCGTCTTTTTCCGCTCTCCGCCCATGCGGCGTCTAGGCCGCCAGGCCGTTGATGGCGGCGACGATGTCGGGCATGGGGGTGCCGGTGTTGAAGATCGCCGCCACGCCCATGTCCTCGAGCACCGGCACGTCCTCGTCGGGGATGATGCCGCCGACCACCAGCTTGAGGTCCTCGACCTTCTGGGCCGTCATGACGCCGAGGATTTTCTCGGTCATCAAGAGGTGCGAGCCCGACAGGCAGCTGATGCCAAGCACGTCGGCCGATTCCTGGATGGCGGCGCCGACGGCGGTTTCGGGGCTGACGTTGAGGCCGAGGTAGATCACCTCCATGCCGTCGTCGCGCAAGGCCCGGGCCACCGCCTTGATGCCCAGGTCGTGGCCGTCCAGCCCCGGCTTGGCCAGCAGCACGCGGGTTCGTTTTCCAGGGTTCATGGGCCGCCCCTAGGCGTACATGCGCAGCTTGAGGTCGCGGAAGTCCTCGCGGAACGACTTCATCTCGCCGTAGATGGCCTGGGTCATCTCGCCGAAGGTGGCGCGCGCCTTGGCCGCCTCGATGCAGGGCCGCACCATGTCGTGGTCCTCGCGCACGGCCTGGCGCAAGGCCTCGAGCCTCTCGGCCACCAGCGCGTCGTCGCGCTCGGCCCGCAGCTTGACCAGACGGTCTTTCTGGCGCTGTTCGAAGGCCGGATCGATGCGGAAGACGCTGCGCTCGACGGGCTCGTCCGTGCGGTACTTGTTCTGGCCCACGACGACATGTTCACCGGACGCCACGCGGCTCAAATAGTGCGCCACCGAGCGTTCCGATTCGGCGGAGGCCCAGCCGTTCTCGATGGCCTTGACCATGCCGCCCTGGGATTCGATTTCGGCCAGCACTTCGTTGGCGCCCTCCTCCATGGCATTGGTCAATGACTCTACATAGTAAGACCCCCCGAGGGGGTCGATGGTGTCGGCCACGCCGCTCTCTTCCATGATGATCTGCTGCGTGCGCATGGCAGTGCGCAGGCCCAGCTCAGAGGGCAGACAGAGCGCCTCGTCGTAGGGATCGGTATAGAGCGAGTTGGTGCCGCCGAGCACCGCCGCCAGGCCCTGGATGGTAGCCCGGGCGATGTTGTTCAAGGGCTCCTCGGCGGTCAGCGTGAAGCCCGAGGTCTGGGCGTGGATGCGAAACAGCAGCGAGGCCGGATTCTGGGCGCCGTAACGATCACGCGCCAGCTTGGCCCACATGCGCCGGGCGGCCCGGATCTTGGCGACCTCCTCAAAGAGATTGGTCTGCACCGAGGTATAAAAGAGGTACTTGGGCGCGAAGTCGTCGAAGGCCATGCCGCGCTCGATCAGGGCATCGGTGTAGGCGATGGTGTTGCCGAACAGAAACCCCAGTTCCTGCACCGCCGTAACGCCGTTTTCGCGGTATTCATAGGAGCCGATGTTGAAGGGGTGCCAATTGGGCGTGTGCTCCTGGGTAAAGGCCACGAAGTCGGCGAGTTCGCGCAGTGCGTCCTGGGGCGCCGGCATGACGCCGGAATTGCACGAGACGTAGTCGACCAGCGGGTTGTTGCGGCACGTGCCCTTGAGATCGCGAAGCGCGATGCCGCGCTCCTCGGCCATGGCGAAGTAGATCGACGGTACCACCACGGAGGTGGGATTGAGGGTCACCGAGATCCTTTCGATGGGGATGTCGGCGAAGGCATCCGCCATGTCGTCGATCGAGTTCATGGCGAGACCGGTGCGGCCCACTTCGCCCTCGGCCAGGGGATCGTCGGAATCGATGCCCCAATAAGACGTCGGCACGTCCATGATCAAATTCAGCGCCGTCTCGCCCTGCGACAGCGCGAACTTCAGGCGTTCGTTGGTGTCGGGGCCGGTGCCAAAGCCGGCATAGGCGTTCGGCTGCCAATAGCGCGAACGGTAGCCGACGGCGTAGGTGCCGCGGGTGAAGGGGTACTCGCCAGGCAGGCCGAGGCTTGCGAAATAGTCCTGATCGGCCAAGTCGGCAGGCGTATAGAGCGGCGCCACGGGGATGCCGGCGTTGGTCTCGAAGGCCGGCTTGCGTTCGCCCATGCGCTCGGCGGCCCGGCCTTAGCGTTCGCTCATCCAGGTTTTGGCCCGGGAGCGCATCTCCGTGAGAAATTTCTTGCTTAGCATGGTCCGCTCCTTCCTTGCCGCTCAGTACGACCGCGGCATGCCCATGACGTGCTCGCCGATGTAGCTCAGGATGATCTCGCGGTTGAGCGGTGCCGTGCGCAACAGCCGCACGATCGGATAGATGTCGAAGATGCCGTAGTCCTTGGTGAAGGCGTTGCCGCCGAAACACTGCACGGCGGCATCGACGGCGTGGATGCCGGCCTCGGCGCTGAAATACTTGGCCATGTTGGAATACTCGCCCGCCGGCAGGCCCTGGTCGAAGGCCCAGGCTGCCTTGTGGGTCATCAGGCAAGCCATCTCGACCTCCGTCTTGGCCGCCGCCAGGGGATGCTGCAAACCCTGGTGGGAGCCGATGGGGACATCGAAAACCACACGCTCGCGGCTGTATTCGACGGCCTGATTGATGGCGAAACGGCCCAGCCCGATGGCCATGGCGGCCACCATGATGCGTTCCGGGTTGAGGGTATCGAAGAGAATGTCGAAGCCACGGTCGACCTCGCCGATGACGTCTTCTTGGCTTACTTCGACGTCGTCGAAGAAAAGCTGGAACTGCATCTCCGGTGCCTTGATGGAGATGTCGATGGGCCGCTTTTCGACGCCCTTGGCGTTCATGTCGACGATGAAGATGGTGAAGCCGTCGGTCTTGCGGGCGGCTTCGGCCAGCGGCGTGGTGCGTGACACCACGAGGCCGTAGTGCGCCACGTCGGCGCCGGTGATGAAGGTCTTGGAGCCGTTCAGCAGGAAACGGCCCTCGCTGGCGTCGCCCACCGGCTTGGCCGCGGTCTGGATCTTCATGCTGTTCGAGCCGGCGTTGGCCTCGGTGATGGCGAAGCAGAAATTCTTCTCGCCGGTGCAGGCGTCGGGCAGGTACTTGCGCTTCTGTTCCTCGCTGCCGTATTCGGAGAGGTAGCCCAGCGCCATGGCCGAGGTGACGACCAGGAACAAGAGCGGCACGCCGTTGTTGGCCAGGCCCTCCATCAACAGGCAAAGCTCCATCATGCCCAGGCCGGAGCCGCCGTATTCCTCCGGCACCATGACGCCGATGAAGCCGTCGGCACCGGCTTGGCGCCACATTTCCATGGGGAATTCGTGCTTCTCGGCCTTGTCCATCCAGTAGGCGCGGTCATAGGTCTTGGCCAACTGGTCGCCGTAATCGAGAATCATGCGCTGTTCGTCGGAAAGGGCGAAATCCACAATGTCACTCCTTGAGTCGACTCCCTGTGTCGTCTCCCTGGCTGGGCTTGCTTAATGCCCCATCTTAGCGGAACGTGAAGGCAATGGAAACTAACGATCGTTAGGTTAACGACCTTGTCCGCCACTCCGGCCAAACTGGCGCCCTGGCTGTTCGCGGCGGCCTATGGCGCCACGGTGATCGAGGCGCTCTACCAGGCCCAGGCTCTGGTGGCGGTGGCCAATCTGACGCTGGCGCTGTTTGTGGTCATCGAGTTTCGCCGCGTGCCTGCAATACCGCGGCTGGTCGGCAGCCTGCTCATGGCCCTGGGCCTGGCGGCGGCGCTGACGGCCGGAAGCGGTGAGGCGTTTGCCACCGCGGCCAAGGCCTTGTGGGACGGCCTGGGGCGTACGCTACCCTTCCTGGTGCTGTTTGGCGCCGTCGCCTGGCTGCAGGTGCCGGCCGGCGAAAGCCCCTCGCTGGGCGCCATCCGCGACATGGTGGTGGCGCAGCCGCCGGGCCGGCGTTTCGCCTTCCTGGGCACCGCCGCCCACGTCCTGGGCATGGCCTTCAATCTGGCCGGCATTTCGCTCTTGTCGGGCATGGTCAGTCACCAGGAAGACCGCGCCTTGCGCCGCCGGCTGGGCCGGGCCATGGCCCAGGGCTTCGCCACCAGCACCTGCTGGTCGCCCTTTTTCGTCGGCGCCGCGGTGATCCTGGCGCTGCTGCCCATGGTCGCCTGGCTCGACGTGGCGCCCTACGGCATCGCACTGGGGGCGATGCTGGTGTTCTTGAGCTGGCTCATCGACCGCCTCGGCCGGCCGCGCCGGGCGGCGGCACAGCCAGCCTCCCCCAGTGCCGGCGTGCCGGCCCGGGCCTGGCGGGGCACGGCGACGATTCTGGCGCTGCTGTTCGCCGGCACCCTGGCTCTGGTCGAGGGCTTCGGTTTCTCCATCCCCATTGCACTCGGCCTGGTGGCACCGCCGCTGGCGCTGGCTTGGCGCGGCCGCATAGCCGGGCCGGGCCGGGCGCTGGCGTCGAGGCGCGACCTGTCCTGGCAGGTGGTGGGCGCCTTCGCCAGCCTGCGCAGCGAGGCGGTGCTGTTCCTGGGCGCCAACGTCATGGGGGCCGGCATCGCCGCCATCCTCGATCCCGGCGCCGTGGCCGCCGCCCTGGCCGCCAGTGGCCTGGGCGCCAACACCGTCATTCTGCTGCTGGCCTGGGGCTTCCTGTCGGCCGCCGCGCTGGGGCTGCACCCGGTGATCATCGGCACGCTGATTCTGACCACCTTGACGCCGGCCGATTTGGGCCTCAGGCCGGAGCTGCTGGCCTTGATGCTGATGGCGCTCTGGGGGCTCGGCACCAACGTCTCGCCGGTCTCGGCGACGGTGCTCTACCTCTCGCGCCTGACCGGCGAGAACAACCTCACCGTGGCCTGGGTCTGGAACGCGCCCTTTACCTTCGCCGCCTCGACCACGGTGGCGGGGTTCGTGATTTTTCTGCGCGCCGTCTGGTGAGGCTCAGAACCCGCGCAGGAAACGCGGGCGCAAGGGAATGGCGCCGGCCATGGCGGCGCCGAGCTCCGCCAGCAGGCGCTCGCGGTCGCGCGGCAGGTTGCCGGCCAGCGCCAGGCTGTTGGAGGCATGGTTGGAGCGGAAGATGACGGGCCTGGACGGCTCCAGCAAGCTCAGCAACAGCGCCTGCTCGGCCAAAATCGCGGCGTCGTCCTGGAACTCGAAGGGCGCCTTCTGGGCCGCCATGAAGTCGGCCGCGGCGCCCTCCTCCAGGCCGAGCTCCAGGGTCGAGAGATAAGTCGGCGGTGCCTGGTTGACCAGCTCGGCCGTGCCTTCGATGTGCTGGCGCCAGTCGGCCCGGCCGCCAAGCCCCAGGATGACCGTGGCCGAGACCTTGAGCCCGGCCTCAAAGGCGCGCTCCAGCGCCTGCGCCAGGGTCTTCTGCGAGGCGCCCTTGCGGATCTTCTTGAGGATCGGCGTGGCGCCGGATTCGATGCCGAGATAGACCAGCGAAAGCCCCGCCCTCTTGAGGGCGGCGAGTTCGTCTACCGACTTGTCGAGCAGGTTCTTGGGCGTGGCGTAGACCGAAACCCGGGCCAGGTCGCGAAAGTGTTCCCCCAGGTGGTCCAGGATGGCGTGCAATCGTCCGCAATCCAGGCCCAGGGCGTCGCCGTCGGCCAAAAAGACCCGATGCGCCTGCGGCCAGTCGGCAGCCGCCGTATCGATGTCGGCAAAGACCTGGTCCGGCTCGCGCTCGACGTAGGTCTTGGTCCTGTACATCGAACAAAACGTGCAGCGGTTGAACGAGCACCCCAGCGTCGCCTGGATGATCAAATTCGGCCCCTCGCTGGGCGGCCGGTAGAGCGGCATGTCGTAGGTGACGGGCATGGAACGGCGGCCTTGCTACTCGACCTCGAAGATCGCCGCCGTGGCCACGAAACCGCCGTCGACCGGCAGCGTGTGCCCGGTGATATAGCTGGCCCCTTCGGATGCAAGAAAGGCCACGGCGTGGGCGATTTCTTCCGGCGTGCCGTAGCGCCCCAGCGGCATGTTGCGGTGGTAGATCTCGCGCGTCTTGTCGCTGTGCACGCGGTCGGTGAGCGGCGTGTTGACGGGCCCGGGCGCGACGCCGTTGACCGTTATGCCGTGGGGCGCCAGTTCGATGGCCAGGGTCTTGGTCAGGCCCACCACGCCGTGCTTGGAAGAAACGTATCCGACGCGCCCCGAGACGCCCTGCAGGCCGGCCACCGAGGCGATGTTGACGATGCGCCCCCAGCCGGCCTGGATCATGCCGGGCGCCACCGCCTTGGCCGAGCGGTAGCTGCCGGTCAGGTTGACCTCGATGATGCGCTCGAATTCCTCGGTCGTCTGGCGCAGGAAAGGCGTTTGCTCGCCGATGCCGGCGCAATTGACCAGCACCAATGGCGGCGCCACGGGCGCTATTTCGTTGGCCGTCACCACCATGGCGTCGACCGAAGCCTGGTCGCAGACGTCGACCACGCAGGCCGCCGCCCGGCCGCCCGAGGCGGTGATTTCCGCCGCCGCACTGGCGGCGATGTCGCCGTCCATGTCGGCGCAAAGTACCGCCAGGCCGTCGTTGGCCAGCGCCGCCGCCATGGCCCGGCCCAGGCCGCCGCCGCCGCCGGTGACGATGGCGGACTTTTTCGCCGCGCTCATGACGCCACCATCCCGGCGATGAAGTCCTTGAGCGGCTGGCCTATTTCGGCGCCCAGGGCCGCCGCCGCCTGATTGACATGCGAAAGCATGCCGTCGCCGTAGGTCGAGCGGCCGTCGCCGATGCGGGCGCTCATGGCGGCCACGGTGGCGGCCACGATGTTGCGCTCGTCAAGGGCCGCCAGGCGCGAGAACCCGATGCCGTCGGCACCGCCGCCGGCGTCGTTGTAGAAGGCGGCGAAGGCATCGACCATCAGGGCGGAACCAACCTCGCCGCCCAGCAGTGCGCCGTGGCTGCCGGTGACGATGATGCGCCCGGTGTCTTGCGCGTAGACCAGCGAGGCGCTGTCGACGATCACGATTTGGCGCTGGCCGGCGGCGGCCGGCAGCTCGCTGCGCGCTTCCTCGTAGGCCGGCACGGGCTTTTCTGCGAGTTCGGCGGCCTTAAGTGCCTCGGCCGCCGCCCGCGAAGTCATGCCGACCGTGACGCCGAGCTCAGCGGCCAGCGGATTGGCGAAGCTGATGACGCCCCGCGTTGCCATGTCGCGGCCGTTGCCGATGCGCGCCGTCATGGTGTCGACGGTGGCGTAGGGAATGGCCAGCTCCTGGCAATAGGCGCCGCCGCCGATGCCGGCCTCGTCCTTGCCCCGGCCGGCGTCGTTGAGGATGACGCCGCGGACGCCGGCCTTGCAGGCCAGGTAAGCGGCATAGACGCCGCCGTGCGAGCCGCCGATGAGCACGTTGCCGGGGCATTCGTCACCCAGCTTGGTCACCGTATCGGCGATTACGATGCCGTCTGCGATGATTTCGTTGGCCATGAATTTTCCGCTCCGTTTCCGCCCCCGAGACGCCCCAATGCCGCTATTGTGGCGTCTGGGCGGGCGCCGGTCCAGTTTGGCGATTGCAGGCCGCACAACGCCTTTTGCTGGCGGACAAAGCCAACAATATCTTGAAGGATGAACCATGCCGGATCGCTTGAAAGCCAAGGTCGCCATCGTCATCGGGGCGGGCTCGAGCGGGCCGGGTTGGGGTAATGGCAAGGCGTCGGCGGTGCTTTTCGCGCGCGAGGGCGCGCGGGTGCTGGCGGTCGACGTGAACCCTGAGGCGGCCCGGGAAACCGAGGAAATCATTGCTGGCGAGGGCGGTGATTGTACGGCCCACACGGCCGACGCCTCGCTGGCCGCTGACGTCGAGGGCCTGGTCGAAGTTTGCCTCGAGCGCTATGGGCGCATCGATGTGCTGCACAACAACGTCGGCATCGTCGAACTCGGCGGCCCGGTGGAGATCGCCGAGGAGAACTGGCAGCACTTGCTCGACGTCAACGTGAAAAGCGTGTTTCTGGCCTGCAAGTACGTGCTGCCGGTTATGGAACGTCAGGGCAACGGTGCCATCATCACCATTTCCTCACTCGCCGCCATCCGCTATCCGGGCTTCCCACAAGCCTCCTACACGGCCTCGAAGGGTGCCGTCATCGCCCTCACGCGCAACATCGCCCTGCAGTACGCGGCCAAGGGCATTCGCGCCAACTGCATCCTGCCCGGCCTTCTCAACACGCCGATGATCGTCAAGCCGATGCGCCAGGCCTACGGTGGCGACCACGACGAGATGATAAGGCAGCGCGATGCCCAATCGCCGACGGGCAAAATGGGAGATGCCTGGGACATCGCCTACGCCGCCCTGTTCCTGGCCTCGGACGAAGCGAAGTACGTCAACAACGTCGTGCTTCCCGTCGACGGCGGGCTCTCGGGCCGCTTCGCCTGAGCTTGGAACCGCAACCCTGCGCGCCGCTCAGTCCAAATAGCGGGTGGCCGGTGAGTCAAGCGGCTCATAGACGAAGGCAATTCCGGTGGCGCCGTCGCGGACCTCCCGTCACGGCGCCCAAACCTCGTCGAGCAAGCGCAACCAGTTGAGGCCGAGGATGTTGCCGATCCGGGTCGCCGTCCAGCCGGCCCGCTCCATGGCCGCCGTCAGGTTTGGAAAGTCGCCGATCGTCGAAAAGCCATCGGGGAACTTGATTTCGTCGAAATCGGTGAGGGTACGCGCATAGCCCTTGTCCCGGGTGAGCCATTCGAAAAACGATCCGCCGTGGCCCTGGGTGAAGTCGGTGCCGATGCCGATGCGGTCTTCACCGGCGATATCGATGATGTAGTCGAAGGCTTCAATGTAGTCGTCGACGGTGGAATCAGCGCCGCGCCTGAGGAACGGCGGGAACATGGTGACGCCGATGAAGCCGCCGTGATCAGCGATGAAACGCAGTTCCTCGTCCGTTTTGTTGCGCGGGTGCTCTTTTAGCCCCGCCGGCAGGCAGTGGGTGTAGGCGACTGGTTTCCGGGAGGCCTCGATGACGTCGCGGGAGGTGACGGAGCCAACGTGGCTGAGATCGCACAACATGCCGACCCGGTTCATCTCGGCAACCACCTCGCGACCGAAATCCGACAGACCGGAATCAATCGACTCATAGCAGCCGCTGCCGGCCAGGTTCTGGGTGTTGTAGGCCACCTGGACGATGCCGATACCCGCATCCTTGAAGATCTCGACGAATTCGAGGCGGTCCTCGAAGGCGGACGTATTCTGGAAACCCAAGACCACGGCCGTCTTGCCCTGCTCCTTGGCGGCGCGGATATCGGCTGTCGTCCGGGCCTTCAGAATCAGATCGTCATGCTCCTGGAACCAACGGTTCCATTGCCCGATGTTGACCATGGTGTCATGGAAGCCCTCCCACACCGAACACGTGCAGTTGGCGGCCGTCAGACCGCCCCGGCGCATATCCTCGAACACCTCGCGGCTCCAATTGGAAATGATCAGCCCGTCGAATACGACGGCATCTTCATGCAATTCCACGCCCTTCATCTGATTCCCCAGTTCACTTTGTGTGCCCGAACACCCTGTCAGAGATAGATGGTTCGCACGATATCATCATGATCGCCTTGCAATGACTTTACAAAACCGCCGTCGCTGACGACGCCGTCCCGCAAGATGATACGACGGTCGGCGATCTTGAAGGCGGGGGCGGGCGTGACGCAATCGATCAGAAAGTAGGAATGGGGGACGTGCACCTCAGCTATTATGGCTGGACGCTTGCCTTGGCCGTCTTGGTCCTGTCGATGCTCGGTTTCGGCGGCTTGGGCCCGGCCGGCCTCGCGGAGGTCTGGGGGAAATGGAAAGTCAGGAAAGCAGGGCGAAATGAACAAACCCGAAGTCCCCATCGAAGTCGATCCGCAGACCGCTACCTGGGCGGTCGATGGCGTCCCCATGATCCTGGTGCCCCGCCACTTCTGGGTCGCCGTTCACAGGGAAACCGAGGCCGCCTTCGGGGTCGAGGCCAACGCGGATATCCTGTTCAAGGCCGGCTATTGGGCGGCCCTCGAGTGGTGCAAGAAGGAAGCCGGGACCCATGGGCTCTCCGGTACCGCGGTGTTCGAGCATTACATGAAGCGGATGACCCAGCGGGGTTGGGGCCGCCTGTCTCTTCTCGAGATCGACGCCGAGGCTGGCAGAGCGAGGGTGCGTCTCGACCATTCGGCGTTTGTCGCCGAATACGGGCGCGACGGCGGGCGCAGCGTTTGCTACATGTTCACAGGCCCGCTTTGCGGCGGCATGAAGTTTGCCTGCGCCGACAGCGACCGGCCGAGGACCTTGCAAGCGCGCGAAGTCCAATGCGCCGCCAACGGCGCTGATTACTGTTTGTTCGAGGTCGAACCGGCAGAATAGGCCCCGGCAATAGGCCGTGACCGGACCCGGCCTCGCCGTCCTGGCCGCCGCCAGCCGCCGCCACATCACGATCTTTGCCGCCCTCGCCCGGTTTGACTCAGAGGGCCAGCATGCATGTTGGCGGACATTCGGTTTGCCAGCCTGAAATTGGTGGCTCAACGTTGGCCGTCGACGACGACAGGGATCTTCTCTGCGGCCGAAAACCGATAACGCGTCGCTCGTCGAATATCCCTGCTTTGTTCAATAAACCAAATCTGCCTCATAGGCGCGGACGTCAGACGGATTTCAGGATGTGGTAGGCTGCCTCCAGAGGAACGTGCTCAGGGTTGAAGAATGTCAGGACACGATTACGCTGGTGTTCGCGCGGACAGTGCCAAGTAAAGGAAATGGCTGGCAGGGAAAGGCGAAGGCGATGAAGGGGAAAGCGAACAAATTGGGCACGTATGTCGGCCTTCGCCGGCTGGGCTTTCGGTGCCGGAGGTATAGCGAGCATGCTTGGGACGGGGCTGAATCGACGTCATCGGCCCCAATCGCCGACGGGCAAAATGGAAGATGCCCGGGACATCGCCTACGCCGTCTTGTTCCTGACCACGGACGAAGCGAGGTACGTCAACAACGTCGTGCTGCCTGTTGGCGGTGGGCTCTCAAGCCGCCTCGCCTGAGCTCGAGTCCGAAGACCTGCGCGCCGCTCAGTCCACATACCGGGTGGCCGGCGAGTTCAGCAGTTCCTTGACGAAGGCAAATCCCGTGGCACCCTCGCGGACCTCGCGCTCCAATCGCGCCTCGTTGGCCTTTACCCCCTCGAGCGCCGCCAGCACCTCGTCGATATTGGCCCGGGGCACCACCACGACGCCTTCCTCGTCGCCGATCAGCAAATCGCCGGCGGCGACGGCAACGCCGCCCAGCACGATAACCAATCCAACCTCGCCGCAGCCATTGGCAAAGGGCGAGTTGGCAGAGAGCCCCATGGCATAGCACGGCACGCCGGCCTCCAGGATGCCGGCCCTTTCGCGCACCAGCCCGTCGGTTACGATGGCCCCGAGCCGCCGGTTGCCGGCCATACCGGCGAAGCGGTCGCCGATCACCGCCGTGCCTTCGAAACCCGCTGCCGCGATGGCGACGACGTCGCCGGGCCGGGCCAACTCGAGGGCGGCCAGCGCCGCCAGGTTGTCGTAGGGCCCGCACCAGGCGGTGATGGCCGGTCCGACGAAACGGCTGGCGGGATCGAGCGGCTTGACGCGGTGGTCCAAGGCGCCGCGGCCGGCCTGGGCATCGACCACCATGGCGGTGGTGGCGCCCGCGAAGGCCTTCAGCTTGGCTTTGGAGGGACGGCGGAAGTTGCGGCGAACGGTCAGCAAGGGGGGTCCTTCGATCATCTGCGACTTCTCCTGATCGTGGCTAGAGCATGTCAATAGTCGCCAAAGCTGATGCCGGCCGCCATGAAACCGCCGTCGACGTCGAGCACATGGCCATTGACATAAGCGGCGTCTTCCGAGGCCAGAAAGAGCGCCGCGGCCGCGATCTCGGTGGTCTCGCCGTAACGCCCGAGCGGAATCATGCGCAAATAGACCTCACGCGTTTCCGGCGTGTGGCCGGCCCGGGCAGTCTCGGTATCGACGGGGCCGGGGGCAATAGCGTTGGCGGTGATGCCGAGAGCACCGAGTTCCATGGCCATTTGTTTCGTCAGTTGGATGACGGCGCCTTTGGAGGTGCCGTAGCTGGTGCGGCCGAGGCCTGCCCTCTGGCCCGATATCGAGGCGATATTGATGATCCGGCCCCAATTGCGGCTTGCCATGTCGCGGGCGGCGGCTTGGCCGCAGAACAATGCGGCGCTCACGTTGACCGCCATGACCCGTTCGAAAACTGCCGGTTCGACGTCGAGAAAACGGCTCATCGGCGCGATGCCGGCGTTGTTCACCATGATGTCGACGCGTCCGAAATGCTCGATCGCACGCTCGATCATGGTCACGCAGGCCTGGTATTCGCCCACGTCGGTCTCGCTGGCAATGGCTTGCGAGGGCAATTCGGTTGCCGTCGCCTGGGCCGCCGCACGATCGATGTCGGCACAGACAATGCTTGCCCCTTCGCTGGCGAAGGTCCGAGCAATCGCCTGGCCTATGCCGTTGCCGGCCCCCGTGACGACGGCGACCCTGTCGGCCAGTTTCATAGCGTCCTCCGTATCCCGCCAGGAATCGCCCCTGGCGCTGGATTAGAAAAGTCGCGGGGAGGTTGCGATACCCCCCCGCGACAAGCACTGGGCAAGCAGCCCGGCAATCGCCGGTTCTTACTTGAGGTAGCCCAGATTACCCCAGACCGAGTACTGCTCGCGGAAGGTCTGGTAGGAATCCCAGACGCGCTTGACATCCTTGTCTCCCGCGGCCGCTTCATTCATGACCTCCTTCCAGGCCGCCTCCAGCTTGTCCAGAGACTCCTGAGGCCAGCCATGCACCTGCACACCCTTGGCCTGCATGCGCCGGATGGCGGCGTATTGCAGTCCCTCGCCTTCGGCGATGGCCAAGGCGACGTTGGCGTTGCAGGACGTCTCGAGGATATCCTTATGCCATTGCGACAAGCTATCCCAGGCCTTCAGGTTGATGTCGAGGTGCTGCAGCGTTGCCTGCTGATGCCAGCCGGGGAAGTAATAGTGCTTGGCGATCTGGAAGAAGCCGAAGCCCTCGTCGACCACGGGCATGGAGAACTCGGTGGCGTCGATGGTGCCGCGTTCGAGCGCCGGATAGATGTCGCCGCCGGCGATCAACTGGGTCGAAACGCCGAACTTTTGCAAGACCTTGGCGCCGAAGCCGCCAATGCGAAACTTCATGCCTCGCATTTCGTCGATCGACTTCACCTCTTTCTTGAACCAGCCCGAGGATTCGGGTGGGAAGATGCCGCAGAGAAGCACCTTCAGGCCGAGGCGTTTGTAGAGTTCGTCATGCAGGTCCTGACCGCCGCCATACTTAAGCCAAGCCAGGAATTCCCCGGGCCGCGGGCCG
>Ga0187827_10002851_pt1 | contig 23098 bp, 19 predicted proteins | sample ETNtaG_39_FD_167969 | JGI IMG/M metagenome (GOLD analysis project Ga0187827, IMG submission 167969) | Marine microbial and viral communities from oxygen minimum zone, Eastern Pacific Ocean - ETNP2014_SV_150_PacBio MetaG (Illumina Assembly) | ecosystem: Environmental > Aquatic > Marine > Hypoxic... | reverse complement strand
AACACAAGCCATCGTTGGTGCTATTGTGGGATGGAATATTTACACAGGATCATCTACCAACATTCAAGTTCTCATTACTATTATTAGCACGTGGGTGTTGTGTCCTATCATTGCTGGTTTAATTGCCATGTTTTTATTTACAATAACAAAAAGAATTTTACGCTATAACACGTTACATATTTTGCGCTTAGATGCTTACACAAGACTTTTACTACTGCTCGCCGGAGCATTTGGAGCATACAGTCTTGGAGCAAATAACATTGCCAATGTGATGGGGGTATTTGTTCCTATCTCGCCTTTTACTGACATTAATATTATGAATATTTTGTATTTATCATCCGCAGGTCAACTATTTTTATTAGGAGGAATAGCTATTGCGGTTGGCGTGGTTACATATTCTAAAAAGGTAATGTTAACAGTTGGAAGTGATCTTCTTCGATTATCTCCTGTGGCCGCTTTTATTGTAGTAATTTCTCATTCTATTGTACTATTTGTATTTGCCTCTCAGGCCATAAGTAATTTTTTAAATTCTATTAATTTGCCCTCAATACCTCTTGTGCCAGTATCAAGTTCCCAGGCAATTGTTGGTGCTATCATTGGCATTGGAATATTAAAGGGTGGTAAAGAAGTAAAATGGGGTATTGCTAGTAAAATTGCTTTAGGTTGGATTATTCTTCCGATTATTGCTGCGTTGATTGCTTTTTTAGCTCTGTTTGTATTGCAAAATATCTTTAATCAAACAATTAGTTTTTAAAATAAATCTAAATATAAATACAAGTAATGAAAAAAAATGATCGGCAAACTTTATCTGAAAGTTTTATTATTAATAATTACTTGAAAAAGTTAAATTTTGAAAAAAAAGAATCCTTTAATTTTGAAAATGATGGTGCTTACTTAAACATTTCAGAAAACAAGAAAATTGTTGTCAGTAATGACACCATTGTAGAAGGATTGGATTTTTTTACTAATGACGACGCAGATTCAATTGCTCATAAAATTATCTGTTACAATTTGTCTGATATATCTTCCATAGGGGCTACGCCCTACTGTTTTAATCTTTCCCTTGGACTGCCAAAGAAAATTAGCAAAAAATGGTTGCATTCTTTCTCTTCAAAAATTCTAAAACTTCAAAAAAAATATAAATTTTTTCTTTTGGGTGGAGACATTGCTCAAACCAAACACATTGTCATATCTGCAACTTTCTTTGGAAAAATAGACAAGGGAAAAATTATTAGAAGAGATGGTGCTAAAATTAATGATGATATCTGGGTCACGGGAAATCTAGGGAATTCGTTTGCAGGATTAATGTTTAAAAAAAATATAATAAAAGCAAATTATACAATTAAGAAATTTTTTATTAAAAAGTATCTTTATCCGGATCCTTGTATGATAGGTGACAAACTAAGATTCATTGCAAGTTCAGCTATTGATATTTCTGATGGCTTTTATGGAGACTTAGATAAGCTCTTGCTCCGAAAAAATCTTGGCGCAAACATTGATGTGGGATCAATTCCCATCTTGCCTAAATTAAAAAATCTTATCCGTTTGCATAAAATAAAAATAAATAAATTACTGTCTTCTGGCGACGATTATGAAATTTTATTTACATCTAATCCCAAAAAAAGAAATTATATAAATGCCTTATCAAAAAAGAATAAAATGAAGATTACAAAAGTAGGAACCATTATTAATAAAAAAGGAATTTATACTGATGGGAAAATACTCAATTTATACCAAAGATCTTTTCAATATCATTTTTAAATTATTAAGCTAATGACCTATAATTAAGTACAAATTCTTCTTGTGCTTTTGATTCAATAGCCCCTTTTCTTTTGGCTCGTACTATATTGATTGCCTCATTTTTATTTTCACCAAATTCAATTAAAAGAATTGCCGCAATAGTACCGGCACGACCTTTTCCACCCCAACAATGAAGAAGAATATTTTTTCCTGTTATTAGCTCTTTTTTTAATAAAACCTTTTTTGTTTGCCACTGATATTTAAATTCTGAATCAGGTGCTGAAAGATCCGAAATAGGTAAATGATACCATTTAATATGATGTTGATAAATATCCTCTATAAATTGCTTTTTATTACACAATTTATCAAATTCCTTATTTTCCACAAAAGAAGTAATGGAACTACAATTATTTTTTTGCAAAATATTTAATTGTGTTTGAAAATTTAATTCCTGAAAAATACCATTTTCATCTAAACCTGGGAAAGAAGTGATAAATATCTTTCCATTAACTCCTTTTGGTTCAACATAATCATAATCATTGATTTTCATACGGTAATTTTTTACATTAATTTAAATTAATTGGTATCACTTACATTAATGAATGGAAAAAACGATATGATAGCAAGTCAGAGCCTAAAAGTTAATTAAAACTTTTTATAAATAATTAATAAACGGGAAAATATTAAATCTCCCGCTTTATTTTTCTTGTTATTGTTTGTTACCTAAGAGAGGCTTCAACATAGTGTTGAAAATGTTCAATTGGCGGTGTTATTTTATTTAGTTCTTTTGCGAGATCATCAAATTTACGCAACTCAACAGCTTCTTTCATAAAAGGTTTAGTAATAAATTCTTCTGCTTCTTCTGTTGTAAATGGTCCTCCTTGTACAACTAGAGAAATTTTGGAAGCTTCCGATAAAAGATCATAATATCCGTCTTCTACAGCAGATAAATATCTTTTTGAATCAACATGTGCCCGTATAGGGAGCGTTACTTCCTCTCCAAAATATTTTGATAAATAATCTGCACCTAAATTTTCATGATGTCCATCTTTTCCTTTATGTATTGGATCTTGCCCATCATATAACAAATGGCCAATATCATGTAATAAAGCAGCTGTTATGATTTCTTTGGAACAATTATTTTTCTCTGTTAATTCCGCACATTGCAAGGCGTGCTCTAGTTGAGTAACATTTTCATTCCCGTACTGAAGATCGCTTCCTTTTGTTTGCAATAAATTTAAAAGAAATGATGTTATATCTTTATCCATTCAAATATACATATCCTATATAATAATAATTTCAAAATTTATTTATTTTTATGACAAGTTCATCAATTTATTTACTCATATTTTTTGCTGCCTTTCTTCATGCTTTATGGAATATTATTATTAAGTCTTTAAAAAATTCCCTTGTAGGAATTGCAATGAAAGTTTTTTTTCAAAGTATAATTTTTTTTCCTATTATTTTTTTTGTTCCTCTGCCTACAGGTATAACGTGGTTATTTATTATTTGTTCCCTAATTCTTCACAGTCTCTACTTTATCCTCTTAGGAAGTATGTATAATCGCGGTGACCTAACTTTTATCTATCCGATTGCAAGAGGATGCGCTCCATTTTTTGTCACTATTTTATCTCTGATTCTTTTTGTAGATCATATTCCTTTATTAGGCATTTTAGGAATTCTAATTATTAGTTTAGGACTAGTTTTAATTTCATTAGAAAATTATAGGAAAAAAATAGATTTTAAGCTCATAGGCATATCTCTTTTTATTGCTTTGATTATTTCAACTTATACATTTTTTGATGGTGCTGGAGTAAGGAGTGTTGATAAAAGCGCGACATATATTGTGTGGAATTTTTTTTTAGGAGGATGGATTTCCATTGCATATGTTTATTTAACAGAGAAGAAAGAATTATTTGAATTACAATCAAAAGAATTATTTCTAATATTGATAGCATCAATAATATCTTTTAGCGCCTATGCTATTATTATTTGGTCAATGAAGCATGAACCCATTGGCTTTGTTGCATCACTTAGAGAGTCTAGTATTATAATAGCATCTTTAATAGGATATTTTATTTTAAAAGAAAAAGTAAGCTATATTAGATTGATTTCAGGAATAGTATTTTTTGCTGGAGTTGTTTTAGTATACAATTCTTAGTTTTTACTGAATTTGAAATAATTATTTAATATAAGTTTCATATTTATTGCTTGTATTCATCTTGATTTTCATCTTTATTAACAATAAATAAAATTATAAAAGGAAAAAATAATTGGAGGAATTATGAATAAAATATTAACGACAATAAGTGTTGCTGTTGTATTTTTTTTAAGTTTAGCAAATGCTAATGCTGGTGCTTTAACTGTTTATACAGCTATTGAGGCGGAAGATTTGAAGAGATATGCTGCTACATTTAATGAAGATCATCCTGATATAGAGATTAATTGGGTTAGGGATTCAACTGGTATAGTTACAGCAAAACTTTTGGCTGAAAAAAATAACCCTGTTGCAGATATTGTTTGGGGATTAGCAGGCACTAGCTTGATGCTAATGAAGGGTGAAGGAATGTTTGAAGCGTATTCACCTAAAGGAATAGAAAACCTTGATCCAAAATTCCGTGATTCGGATGATCCTGCTTCTTGGACAGGTATTGATGCTTGGGTTGCGGCTGTATGTGTTAATACTGTTGAGGCTGATAAATATGGTTTACCGATGCCTTCTTCTTGGGAAGATTTAACTAAACCTGTTTATGAAGGACACGTTGCTATGCCAAATCCAAATTCATCAGGAACAGGTTTCTTAGATGTTTCAAGTTGGTTACAAATTTTTGGTGAAGATGGTGGATGGGATTATATGGATAGACTTCATAAAAATATTTCTCACTATACTCACTCTGGCTCCAAACCATGTAAACAAGCTGCTGCGGGCGAAATTCCAATAGGAGTATCTTTCGCATTTAGAGGTGCTAGATCTAAAGCAAAAGGTGCGCCCATTGAAATTATCGTTCCAGCGGAAGGTGTTGGATGGGAAATGGAAGCAACAGCTATCATAAAAGGCACTCCAAATATGGAAGATGCTAAAACTTTAGCTGATTGGACCATTACCAGAAAAGCAATGGAAATGTATAATGTAGCTTATGCTGTTGTTGGAATGCCTGGTGTTGCAAAACCTGTAGAGCATTTCCCTGATGGTTTGTTGGATGCAATGATTAAAAATGATTTTGAATTTGCAGCAACAAATAGAAAAAGTATCCTTGCTGAATGGCAAAGTAGGTACGATTCTAAATCAGAACCAAAAAGTTAAATTATAAAACTTTAAATAAAAAGCTTGCAATAAATTCATTGTGAGCTTTTTATTGTCTTTTGATGATGCAAAAATATTTATCTGTTCATAATATCAGCAAGTTATTTGGAAGTTTTCAAGCTCTTAAAGATGTGAGTTTTGGTGTTGATGAAAGTGAATTTGTTTGTATCCTAGGTCCATCTGGCTGTGGAAAAACAACCTTGCTTCGAGTGATAGCTGGATTGGAAGAGCAATCTGAAGGTGCAATTAATCAAAATAATAAAGACATATCTTTGCTTCCTCCAGATGAAAGAGATTTTGGAATAGTTTTCCAATCCTATGCTTTATTCCCAAACTTAAGCGTAAAAAATAATATTGCCTTTGGATTAAAAACAAGAAAACAAAATAAAGAAACAATTAATCAAAGGGTTAATGAATTATTAGAATTAGTTGGACTGAGTGATCACATAAATAAATTTTCCGCACAATTATCCGGAGGGGAGCAACAACGTGTTGCTTTAGCAAGAGCGCTTGCTCCTTCACCAGGTTTACTTCTTCTGGATGAACCTCTTTCCGCATTAGATGCAAAAGTAAGACAATATTTAAGATTGGAGATAAAAAATCTACAAAAAAAACTTGGCGTAACAACCATTATGGTAACGCATGACCAAGAAGAAGCCCTCACTATGGCAGACCGCATAATTCTTATGAATAAGGGGATTATTGAACAAGAAGGAACTCCGTATGATCTTTATTCTAACCCCCAAACTTCTTTTGCGGCAAATTTTATAGGAACAACAAATTTACTAGAAGCAAGTAAAATATCTAATAATCAAGTTGAAATTTATGGATCAAGTCTAGAGTGCGAGGAAACGATTAACGAGAATTCTGTTACTATTACAATTAGACCGGAAGATATAAAAATTAATCCTGATACGAATGAAAAAAATATTTTCCAAGGAGTTATTAAAGAACTGGAGTTTTTAGGTTCGCACTTTAGAGGACTTGTTGAAGTTGATTTTAAATCACAAAAAACTAATTTAAGATGTCAATTTTCATCAGAATATATTTTAAAAAATAATATTAAAAAAAATAATTCTATTAGCATTTCTTTGCAACCCGAAACATTAAAAGTCATTAAAAAATAAAATGTAAAATGAAAAAAAGTAGAGATGACTATTTAACAATACTACTTATCACTGTTACGGCAATATATATGCTCATTGCTTTAGCATTTCCAATGTATGCCATCCTCTCCAAAGGTTTGCAAAATAAAGATGGTGAATTTATTGGATTTGAAAATTATATAAATTACTTTGAAAACCCAGCTCTTGTTTATTCCATATACAATAGCTTGTTCGTAGCTATCACTACAACTTTTATTACTGTTGCACTGGCTTTTGTATTTGCTTATGCTCTGACACGAAGCTGTATGTTAGGCAAAACGATATTTCGCTCAATTGCAATGATACCTATTTTATTGCCTTCTCTTCTTGCTGGTATTGCCTTGGTATATCTATTTGGAAATCAAGGAATTATAAAAGAATTGCTTTTTGGATATAAAATTTACGGACCTATAGGAATTATTATAGCAGAAGTATTCTATACTTTCCCACACGCATTACTCATTATAATTATTGCCCTATCAATAGCAGATGCTCGTTTGTATGAAGCCGCAACTGTTTTGCGATCAAAACCAATTCGAACATTTTTTACAATCACTATCCCATCCGCAAAATATGGTTTAATCAGTGCAATTTTTGTTGTTTTCACTCTTGTAATCACTGACTTTGGAATACCTAAAGTGATTGGTGGTCAATTCAATGTTCTCGCTGTTGATGTCTATAAACAAGTAGTCGGTCAACAAAATTTTGAAATGGGAGCCGTTGTAAGTGTCGTTTTGATTATACCTGCGGTTATAGCGTTCATAGTTGATCGTATTGTCCAACGCAAACAAGTTGCCATATTAACATCTCGATCAGTTGTTTATGAACCCAAAAAAAATAGAAATTTTGATTTAGCAATGTTTGTATATTGCTGTCTTATATCTTTTTTTATTTTTACAATTTTAGGAATGTGTTTCTTCGCAAGTTTTGTTACGTTTTGGCCATATAATATGAGCTTGTCATTAGATAATTACCAGTTTGATCTAATGGATGGAGGCGGCTGGGATTCTTATTATAATTCGATACGAATGGCTTCTTATACGGCCTTATTTGGCACTATTATTGTTTTTAGCGGGGCATATTTTGTAGAAAAATCTCGGGGTTTAAAAAAAGGAAGATCTTTTTTACATTTCTTATCTATGATCCCAATGGCGGTACCAGGAATGGTGCTTGGTCTTGCCTACATTTTTTTCTTTAATCATCCCAATAATCCATTAAATTTTCTATATGGCACAATGGCCATTCTTGTAATTTGCACAATCACACACTTTTATACTGTGTCTCATTTAACCGCTCTCACAGCTCTTAAACAAATTGATATTGAATTTGAGCATGTGGGATCTTCTCTGAAACAACCTTTCTATAAAACTTTTTTTCGAGTAACTTTGCCTATTAGTTTGCCGGCAATATTTGAAATCGGTATTTACTTTTTTGTTAATGCTATGACCACCGTTTCAGCAGTAGTGTTTATATATAGCTTCAATACACACTTAGCTTCTGTGGCTGTTTTAAATATGGATGATGCAGGTGATATTGCTCCTGCTACCGCAATGGGCATGATGATATTTTACACCAATGTATTTGTGCGTGTTGCCTACGTGTTATTAACGAAAAAAATATTAGTGAAATTTCAATCGTGGAGAAGTGTTGGGAGTGAAAATATTCAAGCAACAACATAATTATTTAAGTTAAATAAAATTTTCATGCTAAATAAATATCAATCACCTTGGTTTGTTGAAGCTTTGCAATCTGAGAGCGAATTAAAAATAAATAAATTAAAAACTAATTTAATTACGGATATATGTATTGTGGGAGGAGGTTACACAGGCCTTTGGACTGCGCTAAAAATTAAAGAAAAAAAACCTTCGATTAATATAACTATAATTGAAAAAGATTTGTGTGGAAGTGGGGCTTCAGGAAGAAATGGGGGTTGCATGATTCCTCAATCTACAAAATTTACTGCTATGAAAAATACAATTGGCGTTGATGATGCTAAAAGAATGGTTAGAGCAAGCGAAGATGCAGTTTACAACATCAGAGATTATTGCATACAAAATAATATTGATGCAAAAATCAGGATAAATGGAGTAGTCTATGCTGCTACCAATAAATCTCATAAAGGTGCTTTTGAAAATCTTATTGATGACCTTAAAGAAAATAAAATTAATAATTGGGAACGATTAACAAAAGAAAAAATACAGGAGCTAACTGGGTCAAAAAGAAATATTGATGGATACTATTCTGCTATTGGGGGTAGTTTACAACCAGCTTTATTAGTACGGGGATTAAAAAAAACAGCTGAAAACAAAGGTATAAAAATTTTTGAACACAGCGCTATGCTATCCTACCAAGAAAATAAAAATATTATTGTTAAAACTAAAAATGGATCTGTTGAATGTAAAAAACTAATTGTTACAATCAACGCATGGACACCATCTTTTTTTCCTTTTTTATCAAGAAGTGTAATTCTTGTTTCATCGGATATGATTATAAGTGAGCCAATAAAAGATAAATTAGAAGGCCTAAGACTAAATAATGGATTAGTTGTTCTGGATTCTAACTTATTCACTCATTATTGTCGTACTACTACTGATGGTAGAATTATATTTGGCAAAGGAGGTAATACTTTCGCATTTAATAATAAAGTTATTCCTTCCTATGATGGACCAAGTGTAATTGAAACTTATTTAAAAAAATCACTTGTTAGTTTTTTCCCTTCTTTAAAAAATGTAAAAATTACTAAATCATGGAACGGCCCTTCAGAAAGAACAAAAACAGGATTTCCTTTTTTTGGATATCATCCAAAAAATTCAAATATTTTATATGGATTTGGATACTCTGGCAATGGAGTGCTGACTTGTTACATTGGGGGAGAAATCTTAAGCAGTATGGCCCTGAATGAACAAAATGATTGGACTCAAAGTAACTTTTGTAAAGGCCCTTTAAAATTATTTCCCCCCGAACCATTTAGGTGGGTTGGCGCTATCATTATTAGAAACGCTGTTAGACGTAAGGAAAAGGCTGAACAATTAGAAATAAAACCTTGGTGGATTGATATTCAGCTAGCAAAATTAGCAACTTCAATTGGGCGAATGGACACAATTAAACGTTATTCAGACTAAATAATTTTTTAAGTTCTCTGTAATTTATAATATTAGTCAAGGATGCCATCCTTAACAGTGGCAACGTGCTCATCAAAATCCTTTTTCTGCATCAAAGCCTTACACCTCTCAAAACGTTCCTTTGCATATACCCAAAAATCATCAGCTGGATTTCCGTCTGCAAGCTGTATCAGGCCCCATAGAGTCCAGAGCAAGTCGCACATCGCCTTATAGATAACAACACGACCTTTTTGAGCTGCTGTAGGTTCCACTCCAAAATAGGCGCTCAGTAATTCAGCTTCTTGTATATCATTCATGCCTGCCTCGACAGACAGATCGCCTAGATCCCAAAGCGGATCATTCATCCCGGAATATTCCCAATCTACAATCCACATATTTTTGCCATCATCAAGAAAGTTCTCGCAAAGCGGATCACAATGGCAAGGTACCAATGACATCGGAGTAGCTTCCAACACCTCTTTGACTGGATTAGCGGCTTTGACAATGTCATGATAGCCATCAGGTAACTCCACATCTTTGGTAGAAAGGACCTTTAAATAATCATCAATCATCGTGAAAAGTTCAAAACGAAAGTCGAAAGTTTCACCAGAATTGTGTAGCTTTGCAAATGCCTTTCCTGCCCGTGCTGCTGAACCAGAACGGGTGCGAAACAAGTCGGGTGTCATAGTTTCAACCCCATCAATAGCTCGAGAAATCATTACACCTGTTTTTACATCAGCCCATATGATTTCTGCAGATATTCCAGCACGCCAGGCAGCAGTGGCATTAGTGAGTTCAGTTGCTCGATTTATATAATTTTCAGTTCCTTCTCCAGGAATGCGTACAATAATTTTTGAATCCTTTGTTTCAACCAAGTGAACAAGATTGGTCATGCCACCAAGGCGAGTAATCTTGCAATCCTCAGCTTTAATTGTTTCAAACCCATATGCGTTGCATAGAGCAGAAATAACGTTGTCAGTATGTTCATGCATATCTAATGAAATACCTTATATTACAGTATCAGAACAACAACTAACAATTACCAAATTAGTAACTTCCCTTGATCAAGTGGACAAAATTCAACATTAGTCATATAAATTATTATTTTATGGATGATAAAACTAAAAAATTGATTCAGTCTATACCAATATGGAAAAATAATATTGAAATTAAAACTATAGATGGCGGACTTACTAATCAAAATTTTTTAGTACAAGAAAATTCAAATAAATTTGTTGTACGCTTAGGGAATGATATTCCTGAACATTTAGTTTCAAGATCAAATGAACTAATAGCAAGTAAAGCGGCATCTGAAGCAAACGTTGGTCCGAAAGTTATATATAATGATAAAGGGATTCTTGTTTTAGAATATATGGAAAGCACAACTCTTACAGCAAAAGATGTAAGAGATAAGATTGATTTAATTATTCCCGTTTTAAAAAAAATACATTTAGAAATACCAAAAAAGATTTTTGGACAGTCATTAATTTTTTGGGTTTTTCATGTTATCCGTCATTATGAAAAATTTTTAAAAGAGAATAAAAGTTCATATTTTAATCTCCTTCCGGATTTATTATCTCAGTCTGCAAAGTTAGAAAAAAATTCGTCTCCTTATGAAATTGTTTTTGGACATAATGATTTATTGCCAGGAAATTTTCTTGATGATGGATCGCGTCTTTGGGTAATTGATTGGGAGTATGCAGGCTTTAATACTCCTCTGTTTGATCTAGGGGGATTGGCTTCTAACTGTGATTTCTCTCCAAAAGAAGAGAATTATCTTTTAGAAAATTATTTTGATAAAAAAATAGATGATAAACTTTTATTGCAATACAATTCTCTTAAATGTGCATCTCTTCTTAGAGAAACAATGTGGAGTATGGTAGCTGAATTAATATCCAAAATTGATTTTAATTATAATAATTACACTCAAAAAAACTTATTAAAATTCAATCGATCATACAAAAATCTAAATTTATCTTAAAAAAGAATTAATTTAGACTTAATAAAATTTTTTTTTATTGACCATTTGTCATTATAATTATTAAACAGTCATATGGATAAGAAGTTATTAACTCCAGGACCTCTTACAACTTCTAAAACAACAAAAGAAGCAATGCTACATGATTGGGGTTCGCGTGATATTAATTTTATCGAATTAAATAAATCTATTCGAAAATCACTTGTCAAACTCATTGATGGAGAAAATTTATTCGAATGTGTCCCTATGCAAGGTAGTGGTACATTTGCTGTTGAGGCAATGATTGGTTCTCTTACTCAAAAAAAATCAAAAATATTAATATTGATCAATGGCTCCTATGGACAACGAATGAAAAAAATATGTGAATACCATAATCGCCCTCACATTGGATATGAAGTTGCCGAACATGAAATACATGACCTGTTGGAAATAGAAAATATTATTGATAGCAATAAAGATTTGACTCATGTTTTTGGAGTGTATTGCGAAACTACATCGGGAATATTAAATCCGATTAAATCCATAGCTGATTTAGTTAATAAGAAAAAATTGTCTTTTTTCATTGATGCTATGAGTGCTTTTGGAGCGTTGCCTTTAAGTGTAAAAAATTTATCATTTGATGCTGTGGCGGCCTCTTCAAACAAATGCTTAGAGGGAGTTCCAGGTGTGGGATTTGTTCTAATGAAAAAAACTATCATTGAAAATACTAAGGGTAATTGTCAATCTTTAAGCTTAGATCTATTTGATCAGTGGTATGCTATGGAGAAAAATGATCAGTGGCGCTTTACCCCGCCAACTCATGTTTTAGCTGCATTTTATCAAGCATTGAAAGAACATAATGCTGAAGGAGGTATAGAAGGCAGGCATCGTCAATACATACAAAATTGTAAAATTATATGTAAAGGAATGAAAGAAATGGGCTTTAAACAATTATTGCCTGATCATCTCCAGGCACCAATCATCATCACTTTCATACAACCTGATGATCCAAATTTTAAATTTGATCATTTCTATGATTCTTTAAGTGAAAAAGGTTTTTTAATTTATCCAGGAAAACTGACAATTGCGAATACATTTAGGATTGGATGCATAGGACATTTAACCTCAAACGACATGTATGAAGCCCTCGAAGCTATTAACGAAACCATAAAAAAATTAAACATAAAATTAAATTAAAGTTTATGTCTTCTATTAATAATATTGAAATTCCTATTATTGAAGCAACAAATGATAATCTTAAAGGTTATGGTTATTTGGTTGATGATTTCGATCAATGTGAAATTGAAATTGTAACATGGCCTAAACAGGGATGGAGAGAAATTGATGAAGGTACGGGCAATGAAGGTGGAACGACTGAAGGACCGTTTGAAGCATGGTGGGACAAGGGTATTTTATATGGCAGAAATAATGCAGTGGAGCATAAAAGTGAATACGATAAGGATGGAAAATACTTACTTGGCTATAGTTATGATCCAAATGAGCCTAATAAAAATTCAACTGAAGAAGATCCTGAAAGGATATATATTTGGCATGTAAATTATCACCCTGATGGAGGTCAGTTATTTTTTCCCAATGATAAAAAATCATTTATTTCTCCGCTTGCACTTCCAGGCGATGACATTCAGCCCAATAATTTTAAGGCATTTTATTTTAATGGCTCCCAAGGATTATATATTCATCCCAATATATGGCACGAAGGAATTTTTCCCACACAAGGAAGTGCGATATTTAAAGGAAAACAAGGAAAGGTTCATGCACGCGTAAGCGTTGATCTACTAGAAGAATTCAAGTCTTATCTTTATTTTAAGGTTTCTATTTAATTATAAAAAATAGTTTTTATATATTTAAGGATTCTAATATTATTTGAATTGGGTGTAACGTTTTAATGCCAGAGTTTTTTTCAATGTTCCACCTGCATGTTTCACTATCACACAAAATTATGTCAGGTTTATCAACTTTAATTTGTTCTATTAAAGATTTGCCTATTAATTCTGAAATTTCATTTCTCCCTTTTGCATAACCAAATGTTCCTCCAATTCCACAACAATCAGATTCCGATAAAAATAGGGAAATTTGAGGTATTAATCTTAATAATTCAACAGCTGGTTGACCAATTCCATGACTTCGCAATTGGCAAGGTCCGTGGTAAAAAATTTTTTTATTAATTGGTTTCATCTTCCCTTCTAAAAAGCCCATATGATTTTCTAATATATATTCACAAATATCTTTTATTGATTGAGATATTTGAACACTTTTTGAATCAGTAAAATTTAAATATGCGGAATATTTTTTTTTGATTGTTAGGCTACAACTTGTAGAGGTTGAAATAATATTTTCTGAAAGAGTTAATGATCTACTAAGTGAATCAATTAATTCTTTAGACCTATTTGTTGCTGCTTTCCATTCTCCTGAAGATAGCATTGGTAATGAACAACACGAATCTGTATTAGCAATTACATTATAACCTAAATAATTCATAAGTTTAATTGCAGCTATTCCTACTTCTGAATCATAATTATCAACAGCACAACCAGAAAAATAGATAATATTTTTTTTATTTGAATCTATTTTTATTTTATTTAAAAACCTCTTAAATTTTTTTCCATGAAAATTAGGTAGTGGCGCGCTAGAATCTAAACAAAAAAATTGATTAGCCAAATAACGAAAAAAATTATTATGAAGTATAAAATTTGATACAGTTGGAAAAATGTTTCCTAACTTTCCAATAGTTTCAGGTCTATTTAGTAATGTTTGAAGAAAAGATATCTTTTTATTTTTATTTATTAAATCCGATTTAGCGTGAGTTATAATATCAGTAATTGCAACTTCATTTGGACAAACACTCGTACAAATACCACAGCCATTACATAGTTCGGGAGATATTTCTATTAAGTCTTCTAGTAAACGGAACCTTTGAGTTTGTGGGCCTGAATATTTTGGACCAGGAAATTGATTAGTAACTTTAGCTACGGGACAATATGAATCACAAATGCCGCATTTTGTGCAATTATCCATTGATTTTAATATGTCTTCCGATGTTGGTTGGGTGGATAAATTCATAATCATTTAATTATGAAGATATGATGAAATATTATTTGCTGAATGCCAGCCTGAAGCTATTGAAACTCCTTCACCTGATAATTCAAGAGATGGGTTCCAATTTGATAAATTTCTCCCAGTAAAAAAAACATTTTCTAATTTTGTATTAGAATTACTAATTGGTTTTAACTTATTATCAGTCAGTACACCTGATGTTTGTAGCGCATTTAAAGTTTCATAACTTTTTTCACAATTAATGTGATTATTGTTTTGAATTTTTGAGTCAAAGATTTCTTCTTTGATTTCGCCATTACTCTTTACTTTAATGCCTCCCATTAAAATACCACCATTAGCAATAATAAATGCTCGGGCTTTTATGGTTCTTTCAAAATTATCAACTACAGAAAGACACTTATTATTTTCTATTTTCGCTTTAAGGATATGGGATTCTCTATGTATATAATTTTTTTTCAACACTTCCCTCTCAAGCTCCTTGTTTAATCTTATGCACGGTATCGAAGGTGGTAAGGTAGGGGCTTCAAAACATTTTTTTGATAAAGTTTTTTCGGCGCATTCAACTAGTTCCACATACTTATTTAAACCTAATACTGCTGGAAATATTACAACTGACGTTTTTTTATTAATATTTTTATTAATATTGAAAAAATAATTTTCAGGATGAGATAAATTATCAAATGATAATGCTAATGAAGAACTATCAGGATGTTGGTTTATATCTGGTTGAACAATATTTAATATTTCAATTGTATTTACATATTGCTTTATTGAACGAGCAATTAGTTCGGGATGAAAATCTTTCTGATTTTGGAATTTAATTATAGTAACATCTTTATTATAAATATTTTCAAAATTAATTTGATTAAAATACAATCCATAACTTGGAATTTTCAAACCAATTGGAGAAATGGTGAATAAATTTGTTTCAGAATGTTCGTATCTTAATTTATTACTTATTTCGTGATTAAAAAACCAGTCAATTGACTGTGTAACATTTTCTTTTCCAATTAGATTGTAAGGGTGTTCTTTAGGAAGATCTTCTAAAAAAAGAAAAAGGGGTTTTTTATCTGAATTATTATTTTCTTTAAAGTCTAGTACTTTAATATTACCAGATGAATACAAATAGGAACCTTTGCCATTGGTAAGTATTCTTGATGTATAACCAAGTTCTTGTAATCGAATTGAAGCAATAAAAGCATCTAGTTCTGCACCAACTATTAATACATCGCTATTCATATTCTAATATCATCTTTTTCTGAATTTTCCTCGTTCAATCTTAATCCAAAATTTTCCTGATAAATATAATCACTCAATAAAATTTGTTTCGCTTGATCTCCGTAAGAGGTGCGTATTGATCCTTTTAATCTTTCAGACCAAAAATTTAATATAGATTTCCTAATATCAATATCTTTATTTTGACTAGCCACGATTTCTGCTAAGCGACTATTGCAAAAGGTTCCTTGGCAAGGGCCGAAGCCAATCCTAATTCTTCTTCTTATGTCATGAAAATTTGATATATTTTCATTTTTCATTAATTCTTCAATATCAGTTTTTGTAATTGCCTCACATTCACACACAAGATTATAATAATCTTTTTCTTTTTCAATTTTTTGAAAATAGAATGAAGGCATCCAATTTAAATTTTTGGAATTTAATACTGGTGTTGTATCAGTGGAGCACGAAGCATTAATGCCTAATTTGTCTCCGAGTTTATTAACTACATCTTCTGCCATAGATCTATGTGTTGTTAATGAGCCGCCACATATAGTTAAAAAATTCCTTAACCCATTTTCTTGATGATCAATAACCGAATGGCTTCGAGGAAGAGGCATATTTTTGTCAAAATTTTTTGTTTTAACTAGAGGTCTAACACCAGCCCAAGCTCTAAATGATCGGTAATTTTTGACATTGGGAAACAATTCTTCGGCACCCATTAAAAGTTCTTGAATTTCTTCAGGGCGTATTCTTGTTGTGTTTGGGTCATTAACTATTTCTGAAGTTGTGCCCCAAAGACTAACAGTGCCTGAAGGACACATAATGTCATTACTTGAAGGAATTCTACACCTGTTTATTGCGTGACTAACTAGTCGATGTGAAAAAACCATAACAGTGCCTTTTGTAAGTTGTAATTCAAGTTCTTGATCAACCAATCTTGCAATTTTACCAGACCACGGACCTGAGGCATTAATTATGCCATCACATTCAAGTATTTTTTTAACGCTATTATTTTCTATTACTTCAACTGACTTTACCAAATTATTATGTTGTTTTATTGATACAACTTGATGATTTGTAAGTACTTCACCGCCACTTGCTTTAATATCTTTAGCAAGTAAATTTACTAATTTCCAAGAATGTACAATAGCATCTGGAACTTGAAAGACTCTCAAGATATTATTATTTAACTCTTTCTCTTTATTTAAAACTTCATTAATTTTAATTTCTCGACAAGGTATTTTTGCAATTTCACAGCACTCAATAAATTTTTCAGGATAATCTTCGGGGTCATTTGGCAAGCTAACAAATAGCCCGCCAATTAATTCAACTGCTTCTGGTACAATTTTAGCTATGGTTTCTCTTTCCCTAAAACATTCAGCAGCATAAGATGTGTCTGAAACGGCATATCTTGCGCCACTCTGAAGCATTCCATGAAACCTGGAACTTGTTCCTGATCCAAGATCACCAAATTCAATTAATGTTGTTTGATATCCTCTTAAAACCAAATCCCTAGCGACACCGCATCCTGAAACTCCACCACCAATTACAATAATTCTAGGAGTATCTTTTATTAATGCTTTAGTCATCCATCAACTTATAGAAGTAGTAAGACCAAGTTCTTTTTTTCTTTTTTGCGACCAAGCATTGATAAGTCTATCTACAATTATTGCAATAAAGGCTACGCAGATTCCAGCTGTAAGACCTCGACCTGGATCAACTTTGGATAGAGCTATTAATGTTTCTTGACCTAGATCTCGTGTTCCAACCAAAGCTGTAATAATTAACATACTTAATCCCATCATTAATGTTTGATTAACACCAAGCATAATATCAGGAAGAGATAATGGTAATTGGACTCGACGTAATATTTGGAATTTAGTACAGCCAGCAGATTTGGCTGCCTCTAAATAACTGGGCGACACTTGTCTTATACCATTATCAGTATATCTTATGGCAGGAACAATTGCATAGAGAACAACTGCTATCATTGCTGAAAAATCACCTACACTAAAAATCATTATTACTGGTATTAAATATACAAAAGCTGGTAAAGTTTGAAATGTATCAATTATTACTTGAGTTGTTCGATGAACTCGCTCATTACTCGCAGCAATAATGCCGATAGGAATGCCAATTAAATTTGCTAGTAAAACACAGATGCCAATTAAATAAACTGATATCATTGCCTTTTCCCAAAAACCACTCATTGCAATAAACAAGACTAGTATTGAGCATTTTAATCCTAAAGCTAAACCTTGTATTCTTAATCCTATAGTAAAGACTAATAATACAGCTAAAAACCAAGGAACCGATATCATAAAAATTTTGAAAGGTTTTAATAAATATATATAAAAAAAATCACGAACTGATCTAATTGGACCATGATAATTAATGTTAATATAATCAATTATCCCATCCCAAAAACGTCCTGATGAGACTGTTATGTTTTCTGGTATGTTATAAAAAAAAGAAAACCAGTTTCCAGCTGCCCAAGTGATAATGATAAATAAAAAAACTGTTATTAAATAAATATTTTTTTGAAAAAAATTAGTTTTTTGGTCACGATAAACCAGTCGCCTTCCTGCTATTTTTTGACTTAATCTATCTAAAATAATAGCAACTAAAGTTATAGCTATTCCAGCTTCAAAACCTTGGCCTATTCTTAATTGCTTTAAAGCTTGCCATACATCGTAACCTAGTCCCCCAGCTCCTATCATTGAAGCAATAATAACCATATTTAAAGTTAACATTATTACTTGGTTAACTCCCAACATCATTCTTGGGCGGATAGACGGAAGCAAAACACGATAAAGCATTTGTAGCGTTGAACATCCAACCATTCTTCCTAGCTCAATAACTTCACTATCAACTTGATCTAGTGCATTTTTCGTTACTCTTGCCATAGGAGGCATTGCATAAATTAAAGTTACAACCAATGCTGCTGCAGGACCATATCCAAATAGCATAAGTGCAGGAACTAAATACGCAAATACAGGCATAGTTTGCATAAAATCAAAAGTTGGGGTTAAAATGTTATTAAGAGTTTTTGATTTATAAGAAAGTATTCCAAGTAAGGTACCAATTATGATTCCAATAATTACTGCTACAATGATTGACGAAAAAGTAGTCATAGTACTTTCCCATAAATCAAAAAAAACTACATATAATAATGAAATAGCAACAAAAAAAGCTAAAGTATAATCCTTAAGCCAAATTGCAGTTGTAACAAAAACAAAAATTATTGACATCCATGATAATGGAGGAATATAAAACATATTCCCGCTAGTCATTTCAAATTCAAAACCAGTTACAAGAAGCCCTTTAAGGAAAAGAGAAGGCGCATCTAAGAGCGATCCTATTGTTCTTGTTAATTGTTTAAATGTAAATAATCCAAAGTTTGCTTCTTCAATTAACCATTTAACGAAAATAGTTATGTATTTTGCTATAGGCATCTTAAGTATATCTGGAAATTCTGTTGCCCAATTAAAAAAATTATTTGAAACAAAATATAAAAAAATAATGAGAATTAATGACAAGAAAAAAATATTATTTCTTGTATTCATTTCAAATATTTTCATTTTTTGATTTTGGGTTGATAAAAAAACTAGGGCATAAAATGCCCTAGTTCAAAAAAATTAAATTATTTAAGCCATTCACTCCAGACGGCTTCATTGTCAGCAATCCAACCTTTGGCAACATCCATGGTATCAACGCCATCAATATCGCTTTTATAAACTAGATCACCCATTGTTGTTTCATCCAATGTGAATTTTTTCCAAACATCATAAGCTTTTGGCCAGATACTCTCGCCTCCAGCCCATGCTGACTTCCACATATAACCAGTAGGATTGCCACAATCATGAGTTTTATTTGGATTCGGTCCCCATGACGCATCATCATAACAACCATCACCATACTCCGGCCAGGAAACAAATTCTCCTGGATACATTGCAGGCAACCAATAAGGTTGCCAAGTCCAAGCTAGAATAGGTTCTTTTCTTTTTACTGCTGCAACAATATCTGCACCTAGTGCAGCATCACTTCCAGCATTAATTACTTCAATTGGCAATCCAAGTGCTTCAATTCTTAAACCACCTGTTCCTCCCCATTCAATCGGGCCTTCTAAAAATCTTCCATTGGGAGAAGTCTCTGCAGTTGCTAATGATTTTGCACATTCTGCATCAAGCAGTGCTTCCCAATTAGGCAGTCCAGGACATTTATCTTTAACATAAAGTGGATACCACCAATCTTCAAAAACTGAAATACCCATGTTTCCCATATTTAACACAGTGCCGCTTCCCCAAGCATCAGCCATTACATCTTTTGCTGTTGTATCCCAACCTGGAGAACCAATATGTAAATCACCAGATTTTAAACCTGCAAATTGCCCGATATAGTCTGCTGGAGTATACTCAACATTGTATCCAAGTTTTGAAATTAATTCTCCATAAATTTGCATAATTATATTGTCACCTGAGTATCCCATAATAACAACTTTTACTGGATCTTTTGATTCAGGAACTGCCGCTTTAGCAACTGAACCTACAAAAAAAGAAACAAATAAAAGAGATATAATTAAGGATGAGGTCAATAAAATATTAATTTTCTTTATCATAATTCCTCCTTATTTGATTAACAAATTAATAAAAATAAATATAAACAACAGTAAATACAACAATTAATATAAATCAATATTTACTTGAATTATCTTACTTTAAATGCAAAAAAGTTAAAGTACTAGTAATTTTTTTCTTATAAATAATGAAATTATGAAATGATAAATATTGAAAAAAATCAGATAAAGTTTTCATGTAAAAATTTATGGAAGTTATTTGGAAATAAGCCTGAAGAGTTTTTAAAAAACAAAAATTACAATCCAAGTGAATCCGATTTGAAGGAATTTAATATTATAGGAGCAGTACAAAATGCAAATATAAAAATATTAGAGGGTGAGATTTTTGTTATAATGGGTTTATCAGGTTCAGGTAAATCAACACTGGTTAGATGTTTATCAAGATTAATAGAATCTACTCATGGTGAAATATATTTTGAAAATTCTGATTTAAGAAAAATGTCAAATAAAGAATTAATTGATTTACGCAGACATAAGATGGGAATGGTTTTTCAAAATTTTGCCCTTTTACCTCATATGACTGTTATTGAAAATGTCATGTTTCCCCTTGAAATTCAAGGATCTAAAAAAGATGAAATTAATAAAAAAGCCCTAAAAGTAATTGAATTAGTAGGCTTAAAAGGCAGAGAAAATTATTTTCCAAAAGAATTATCAGGAGGACAACAGCAAAGAGTTGGAATAGCAAGATCTTTAGCAGTTGATCCAGAAGTGTGGTTTTTGGATGAACCATTTTCTGCACTCGATCCTTTAATACGAAGAGAAATGCAAGATGAATTTTTAAGGCTTCAAAATTTACTTCATAAAACCATTATTTTTATAACGCATGATTTTGATGAAGCTATTAAACTTGCTGATCGCATTGCAATCATGAAAGATGGTTTAATAATTCAAATCGGAACTCCTGAGCAATTAGTTATCAATCCAGCAACAAACTATGTTAAAGAATTTACAAATGATATTCTTCGATCAAAAGTTTTAACTGCAAGCTCAATAATGGAAAAGATCGACAACGAAACAAATAATTATATAAAAATTAATGAAAAAGCTGTAGTTGAAAGTTTCGTAACTGATTTAATTGATAATAACACAAATGCATTAGTTATGGATGATGCAAATAAAGCAGTAGGCATGATTACAAAAGAAAAAGTTATTGATATTTTATTGAATAGAGATAACAAGAATTAAATTTTTCTAAGAGGATAAATTATCCAATAAATTTATATTTAACATAAACAAGGAGAAAAATTAATGAACAAATATGTTGAAGAAAAAAGATATCGGGGAAAAGTTCAAGCGCTAATTCTTGACTGGAGTGGTACGACAGCTGATGCCTATGTTGTTGCTCCAGCGGTTGTTTTTGTTGAAGTCTTTAAACGTCAAAATGTTGAAATTTCTATGGCCGAAGCTCGTGGTCCCATGGGTTTGCGAAAAGATCTTCATATTAAAGCGCTAACAGAAGTTGATGAAATTAAAGAACGATGGAAAAATGTTCATGGTAAGTATCCTGACCAAGGTGACGTTGATCGAATGTTTGCAGATTTTGTTCCTTTGCAACTTGATTGTTTGAGAAAATACACAACTCTCCTGCCGGGAGTTGCAGAGGTTACTCAACGTTTACAAAAACAAGGCATCAAAATCGGAAGCACAACGGGTTTTCTTCGTGCAATGGTTGATATACTGGAGGAAGATGCGGCTAAACAAGGTTACAAGCCTGATGCATCCGTTGCCGGAGATGAAGTGATTAATGGAGCGCGTCCTTCCCCTCACATGGTTTTTAAGAACTTAGATATGTTGAATATCACTCCTATTCATTCAGTCATCAAAGTTGATGATACAATTTCAGGTGTAGGTGAAGCTGTCAATGCTGGTTGTTGGGGAGTCGGGGTTACAAGGTATTCAAATTATATGGATGTCGATACACCCGAAGATGGAGAAAAACTATCAGGTGAAGAAATTGCGAAACGAAAAGCAAAAACACATGACTTGCTTGAAAAAGCAGGAGCTCATTACGTGATAGACAGTCTTGCAGATATTGAACCAGTTGTAGAAGATGTAAACCAACGTCTGGCTCGAGGAGAAAGACCATAAATTTTATATCTTAATTATTAGAAAGTTTAAAATTCAATATTTTGAACACTTCAATTGTTTTTTTATTAATTCTATTTGCAGCCTTGTGCCATGCCGGATGGAGCACGATAGTCAAGCACCACAATTCTTTCAGCATTATGGGAATGACCTGCATTGTTGAAATTATTGTTTTCACACCTCTGGTTTTTTTTGTCCCCTTTCCGCCCTTAGAAATTTGGTATTTTATTATTGCAAGCGTCATACTGCATGGATTTTACCGACTGGGTGTGATTTACTCTTACAAGTTTGGTGATTTGTCCTTTGTTTATCCTATTGCGAGAGGGGGGTCCTCATTGCTAATTGCGATTTTAACGTTGATTATTTTACAAGAATACATTTCATTATTAGGTTTTGTTGGAATATTGACCGTATGCATAGGAATTTTTTTAATTTCTTATAGTAAAAATCATAAATTCAATCTCAACGCTTTCATATTAGCTTTGTGCACCGCTCTTCTCATAACAATTTATACAATAGTAGATGGAATGGGTGTTCGTTTAAGTGAAAACAAATTTAGTTACCTTTGTTGGTTGCTGTTATTGAATGGCGTTCCATTGCTTCTAATATCCATATTTTCTAAGGAGAAGTTACTTTCCAATCTAAATACAAAAATCATTTCCAGAGGAATTCCCGCAGGAATTCTGGCCATATTAAGTTATGGGATAGTCGTGTGGTCCATGCAATATTTAGAAATTGCCTATGTGTCCTCCATTCGCGAAACCAGCATTGTGCTAGCCACGCTAATGGGATTTTTTATCTTAAATGAAAAAAAGGCTAGAGGAAGGATGCTTCCGG
>Ga0187827_10002847_pt1 | contig 23107 bp, 27 predicted proteins | sample ETNtaG_39_FD_167969 | JGI IMG/M metagenome (GOLD analysis project Ga0187827, IMG submission 167969) | Marine microbial and viral communities from oxygen minimum zone, Eastern Pacific Ocean - ETNP2014_SV_150_PacBio MetaG (Illumina Assembly) | ecosystem: Environmental > Aquatic > Marine > Hypoxic... | reverse complement strand
GCATGGCCTCAAAACGTAAAACTAATATTTTGAGGTAAATTAATTTGAAATCTAAGAAAGTTGTAACATCGTTTCTCCAGTTCAATGAAAAAATACTAGTGATGAAAAGAAGTACAAAAGTAAAAGTCCATCAGCAAATGTGGGGAGGTATTAGTGGATATCTGGAAAAGGGAGAGGAACCACTCACAAGAGCACTAATAGAAATACAGGAAGAGACTGGACTTTCAAATGATGATGTAGATATTATAACAACTTCTGAACCCATAGGGATACCAGATAAAGAAATCGATGTGTTGTGGATTATTTACCCTCATCTCTTCAAAACACAAAAAAAGGAGATAAAAATTGATTGGGAACATACAGAACATAAATGGATACAACCTGAGGCATTTTCAGATCTTGTTACAGTACCTGCACTTAATGAAACCCTTCAGATGGTTTTACCAACACCAATTGAAAAACTAACATCATCCCAAGAAGTTATTGAGAAAGTTAAGCTAATTGAGATGGATAAAAATCATGGTGCCTCTTGGCTAGCTAATAAAGCAATAGAAGTAATAGAACAAGTATCAAGCACTGATAATCATAGTAATTTAGATGATTACTTGAATCGAATAAAGGCAATAGCAGAACTTCTCATGAATCTGAGACCAAGTATGGGCGCTATAAACAACCAAGTTGGAGACCTTCTCTTCAAAATAGTTGAGAAATCTAAGAAAACATCTAATATTGATGAAATAAATTTTTTCATAAATAAAGAGAAAAAGAACCATGATAGAATAACAGAAGAAAATCCCAAATTAATTGCCAAAAATGTCCTTAAACTAATTCCTAATAATGCAAGAATTCTTACTCATAGCTACAGTTCCGCGGTAATAGAATCCTTAATACTTGCTCATAAAAGTGGAAAAAATATCCAAATATTTGTTTCAGAATCAAGACCACTCTTCGAAGGCAGAATTACTGCCAAAGAGCTTTCTAAACACGGAATTCCCACAACCCTTGTCACTGATGCGGCAGCAGGATTTTTTGCAGGAAATGTGGATATGTTGTTAGTTGGTGCGGACAGTCTGCTTTCAGATGGAGAAGTTATTAATAAAGCTGGAACATACCCAATAGTGCTTGCAGCCTCATATCAAGGAATTCCAATATATATTGCAGCGGATATTGGAAAATTGAACTTGAGAAGCTTTTTCACAAATATATTGTTGGAAGAAAAAGATATTAGTGAAGTCTGGTCTGAAAGACCTTTCAACATTGCAATACGAAACTTATATTTTGATGTTACTCCAAAATTTTTCATAACAAATATAATTACTGAAAGACAAAAAATAAGGCCAGATGAATTAATCAGAATATCTAGAGAAATGATGAATTATAGATACATAATTTGATAATGATATTCTGCTATTCTCCCATCATTTGTATATTTATTCGTCTAGACCTAGAATGTGTATCCATCTCCAGGAGAACAACTTGCTGCCAGGTTCCAAGAGTAAGCCGTCCATTTTTAAAAGGTATTATTAGACTTGGACCTATCATGGAAGCTTTAACATGACTATGACCATTTCCATCATGCCACGTTAAATCGTGCTCATAAGGAATATTTTTTGGGATTAAGCGATCCATAGCGGATGGAAAATCTGATTTGAGGCCTGATTCATATTCTATTGTAGTTAACGCCGCGGTGGACCCAGGAATGAATGATGTTAAAAGTCCTTGTTTCATACCGGATTTATTGAGTATCTTTGCCAGATCATCAGTAATATCTATCATATCACCTTCTCCATTAGTTTTTATAGAAATTTCTTCAAATATTATATCCAAAAAATAATTTTCACCAGTTAAATGGTAGAGTTTTCATTTATTAAAACTACCTAGTGGAATCCCCTTGATAGCGCTTACCCCGTCTTAAGGAGATAATTCTAGCGGACCTAAGGTCTTTTGGCCCTTTGAAACGAATATGATTAGTCATTTTCGAGGTTCCTTTCTCATTCACTATCTCAATATCTATCAATTCCTTAAATTTCTCAAAAAGACGACCTGCAATATAGTTAGTTTTCTTAAGATCACCATCTCCTATCCTCACTACCTTTTGTTTAGTTTGAGAATTCTTAATAATATTGGTGAGTGTGGATAATGTTTTATCAAGCGATAATGTAACTTCATTAAGTATTTCAATTCCTCTGTAAAATAATATTATTCCAGTTCGATCCCCAGGATCAATTCCTATAAGGAGCATATCTTCGCCACTACTGAAAAGTCTAGAGAATACAGTCTCCTTTGCAATAGTTTGAATTCCAGATATATCTTCAAAACAAAGTACTTTTCTAGATTTTATTAATCTCCTTTCTTTATGAGTAGTGAATATTAGTTGAACGATTGAATTGATGTCTTCGTAGGGTGAAACACTTTCGAAAGACAAATTCATTTCGTTTAACAATGAAGATAAAGCATAATATGCCTTTGCGTCTACGGTTGCTACAACAATTCGAGGGATATTCGATAGGTTGTGATCACGTTTCACAGTATTTTTTCATAATAGAGACCATAAATCTTTTTCCCATTAAAAAAAGACCACTGAACTGGTAAACTCTTGAACCGTGATTGGGCAATTCTGAAAAAACTACTCATTGAATCAAAGGTAGTCACTCTTATTTGTGATAATCAATTATCAAAGATACAATTTCTCTCTAATATTTTGATGTTTAGACAGTCTCAAAACAGAATTTCTATTTATTTAGATATTGATACCAATTTCACAATATTCTTAGAAGACAATCATGATTCATATAATATGAATAATTTATTTATCTTCAGAATTAAAGAAAAAAACCTAAATGATGTTGTTGCAGATATAAACTCTATAGGTTCATCCTCGGTAGATACAATTGTATTTGATTCTGTCAGTACATTCTATAGTTTTGAAAAGGATAACATAACCTCTTCAAGTCAGAATAGAAGACTGGGGGTTTACCTTTCTCTTTTGCAGGTTGTTATAGATAGAAGTAATGGAATCATTATTTTCACTAGCATGACAAGAGCTCGAAAGAGACAAGATGATGATTCTTGGTATTTTTCATATGCTGGAGGAAGACTTCTAAGAAAAAGAAGCGATCTTATTCTTGAATTAAAAAGTAATGAACAACAATTTGAGGTTTCTGTTTTAAAAAGTCCAAATGAAGCACTTTTAGGAATTAAACTAAATCTTGACAGAAAAAATGTAGAGACTTAGAAAAATTGCTACTAAAACAGATGAAAATCCAAGTATTATATAAAAATCGGAGATACGTCTTTTGGAACTTTCTCGAGCTCCCAGATATATGGAGTAAAAACCAACAGTTCCCATCACCATAACGAATAGATAAATAATACTTTCTGAAGCAGTCTGAATACCCTTTTGAGGGAATATCACGTAACCTTCTGGAAGACGAGGCCCTTCAAGTACACCATTTATGATACCAGCTGAAAAAATGAATAGAACAGTGATGTATGAGATCTCAAGCCCCTTTGATTTGGCAATGTTGGTAATTGTTGTGGTACTCTTTGAGATTCTTGAAAAAAGAATTTTACTCATTATTTTACTGTAAATATCTCCTGATTTTCTCTTCAAGCCCATACTAAACACAAGTTGTCTAACGGAGTGCTTCAAAGAGTACTATAATAAGTAGATTGTGGAAATATTAATTCTTAGATTAATTATTAGTTGTTTAAAATATGAATTTATGCTTCTTTTCTTTTTTAAGAATATAACAACACTCTTTGGTCCAGTCACCAGTTTCATGTCTTTCATGTAATCTTTGAAGATAAGTTTGCCAATTAAGTTCACCATAAGCTTGCCGCCATTTTTCAAAACCAGCATCTATTTTTTTAATACATTCATTGTGATAAGGACAGAATCCTGAATTATTTTCTATTGTCTCTCTATTGCATAGTCTACATTTCATCTTCCTTCACCATTCTCTTGGATGTACAAGTTATATTCGCACAAAGTCGCCATGATTTCCGTTTGAATCGTATATTAATAATAGGCCATCCACAATTGGAGCAAGTTTTACCGGTACTGGTTACTGTTCCATTCTGAGGAAGAGGAGATGAGGCTTGACATCCTGCGTCATATCCACTGCAACCAATGAATTGTTTATTTGTCTTCTTTGACCGGATTATTATTAAAAACCCTTTTTTGCAAATAGGACAAGAATTTAAGCGATGCTGTTTATGTATAGTTTTAATAACCGCTTGACCAATTTTACCTCCAATTTCTTGTTCAGCTTTCTTTATTGCAGAAAGAGAATCCATTATCTGGTCTACTGCTTGATGAATAACTATCTCTTCATCCATTTTGCTTCTCTCGATCTTGTCTAGATTCTCTTCAATTTTTCGAGTCATTTCTATCGAGATGATTTCTGGACTGTACAGCTTCATAACGTCGAACACAGCGAATGCAATATCTGTTGCAAATATATTGGTTCCAGAAAAATATCCTCGATCATAAAGAGTTTGTATTATATTTGCCCTTGTAGCCTTTGTACCTATATTCTCTTGCTCCATCTTTTCTAGAAGACTACTCTGATTATATCGGTGTGGAGGTTGGGTAAATTTCTCTTCCATCACTAAAGACTTGGGAGATAATTCATCATTTTCAACTAGATGTGGAATTAATTTATCATCTACATTAACATATTTTCTGTAAAACTTTAGCCATCCCTCACATAACGTTTGTTTTCCATATGTGTTGAAGAGGTAGCCACCAATATCTACTGTAACAGAAATTCGTTCCCTCTTAGCAACCTCACCAAATACTGCAAAAAAACGTCTGACAATTAGATCATAAAGTTTATTCTCAGAAGAAGATAAAACACGTTTAGGAATATCACCAGTTGGATAAATAGCTGGATGAGCGGAATCATTTTTTGGACCCTGATTAGGAACCAGCTTACCATGCAAAACTTCAGTTGCATCTTTGTTGAGGACTTTGCTCCTTTGCAGACCTTTCAGAATTCTTAGATAATCTATAGAAGGTGGAAGCTTCTGACTTGAAGTTCGTGGATAGGAAATAAGTGCATTAAGATAAAGCCTTTCAGATATCATCAATGTCTGACTTGGAATAAAACCAAATGCTTGATAAGCACCCTTTTGGAGATCGCCTAAGTTAAACGGAAATGGTGGAAATTGATTATATTTTGATTTTGTTACGTTAGTTACAACACCTTTCTTTCCTTCACATCTTTTCTTTATATTTTGAGCTTCAGATATCTTAAGAATCCGCTTCTTTTCATAATCAGCAATTATCGTTGAACCAGATTTATCTAGCTCTATATTGAGTCTCCAGAATGGGGTAGGAACAAAGGTTCGAATCTCAACTTCACGATTTATCACATAAGAAAGAATAGGGCCCTGGACTCTGCCAATAGTTATCACCCTATAACCTTGATTAAATTTATGAAATGACTCAGATAAAGCTCTAGAGAGGTTTATACCAAAGATAAAGTCTACAATATGTCGAGTTCTACCAGCTTTAGCTAGCCCAATATCAAGCCCTTGTACTGTAGTTCTGAACGCCTCTTGAATATCTGTTTTTGTCAGTGTAGAAAATTTTGCTCGAAGAGCAGTGGTTTGTTTCCCATTGCATGCATATTTCAAAATGTTGAAACCAATAGTTTCACCTTCCTGATCAAAATCACATGCATTAATAAATGCATCAGCATTTTCCGCAAGCTTCTTGATAATTGCTACTCTCTGAGAGATGTAATTTCTCTTCCGATCAATCATATGGATAGGGAACCAATCTACATCAAATACGGGGTAAACATAGCGTTTCTGAAGAGGATCGCTAATCGTGTATAAATGGCCAATGGCAGAACATACCACATAAGTCCTTTCACTTCGTTTTAGAGTGAATATTTTTATGTTTCCGTATTTTTTTATGTTTAATTCTTTCTCGGAGAGGGCTTCTGCAATTCTTTCAGCTGCGTCTGGTTTTTCACAGATAACTAGTGTGTAAGGAGAAGAATCTTGAAGAAGAGGCACAACTATCCTGAATGATGAATAGTTAATAATGTTGGTTTTTTTACACTCTTGTATAAATCTTTACAGTTATATAATTTATATCAGTCTAAAAAACATCTCAATAATAGCGGTTTAGATGACTTTTCGAATTATATGCTCAGGCTGTAAATCTCCTCTATATTCTGGTTTTGACTTAAAATCTTCTCGAGATATATTAAAATCAACTGGAGGAATATGCAAAAGTTGTGGAACCAATCTTTCACCCTATGACTTTAATATTGATATAGAAGGTAATATAAACTAATATTATTCATAAGATAATACCTAAGAAAAGATTTAATATTTTTTAAACATATTAACCTTTATCGAATTATATTTCATATATTAAATTATTAAGTTAAATCAGTATTATTTGGCCTGCGAACACCTTTCATGTAGATGCATGTATCATAATCTACAGCTAAGGTTTTAGTATTAAGTAGTCTATTTGTCATTCTCCAAGGAGCACAATCAAGTGCTCTTATCAGTACTATTGGAAAACCTTCATCTGCTTCACCCATAATAAGCTGAACGGCTGATGCAATTTGGTCAGCCAATGCTCTCCTAGTGACATTCAGAATATTCCCAAAGAGATCCTGCTTTCCACGCTCATCTTCCAGTGGTTCAAACCCTGCAACACTTACTGCAAGACCAGTAGTCCCCATCCTCAGAGGCATAAGCCGACTATCGGTGACAACTATGCCAACATTCTTACCTAATGATTGAGAGATTGCCTTCTTAAGATCCTCTGCATCTTTAAACGGGTATTCTGAATAGAGCATAACATGACCTTCAGGTACATTTGACTTATCTATCCCTGCGTTGGGAGCTATTACGCCATTCTTTAGTGCTAGAGCAAACCCGGGGACACCCCCAATTATCATATCTGCTTCTTGAAGTACGAGTTGAGCTAACCTTGGGTCCAAACTTAGTTTATCTGCAAGAAGATCAGCTTCTTCGCTTACATCTACGTCATTAAGGTTAACTAATCGTCCTTTAGACATTGAAATGAATTTACTTGAGACAGCAATAATATCATTGTCTAAAAATTCTTCGCCCATTTTTTTAACTGCTCGGATCACTTCAGATGATAAATCAAATGAATTATCTTTCCGTTTTACACTAATAGGGATAAAGACTAGACTAGCCTTCATTTTTTTACTATTTTTAATTATAATCACCATTAGATATGTGGGTCAATCTCTTTTTTCATATGGTTCATAAGGATTTAAGGAAGATTATTAACAGATACAATAAGTTATTATTATATCAGGATATTCTTGAACTAAAGTGTTTGAATATAGTTTGTTTAGAGAAGCTTTTAAACATCATTAATATTCCACCCCATACTAGATAGTGAAAATATGAAACGGCCTGGATTCACTAACCTACTGCCTTCTTTAGCTTTAAGCAGACCACAGGTACGACGAAGCACAATCATTATTGCTTTAGCATTAGCCGCTATCTTTTCTGCTGCATTAATAATGAGAATATACCCAGCTAAATATGGATTCTTTATCAACGAATTTGATCCCTATTTTGATTATTATGCAACAGACTTCTTGGTGCAACATTTTGATGAGAAAGGTCTTTTAGGAATGCTGGAATACTTCACATGGACTGATACTCAGACCTGGTATCCAAATGGTCGTAACGTGGCCAGTACATCACAAGTGGGACTCCACTTCGCTGGAGCCTTACTATACATAATCACAAGAAGCATAGTTGGGATAAGTATCACCCTTTACGATTTCATTGTCTTATTTCCAGTATTTATTGGATCATTTACAACATTAGCAATGTACCTACTTGTGAAACGAATAAGCAATGCATCAGCTGGATTACTGGCAGCTCTGGTAATAGCTTTTTCACCTCCAATAATTCAGAGAGGAGCACTTGGATGGTTTAAGTCTGAGCCACTTGCATTATTGCTAATTGTTTTGGGGAGTTACTTCTTTCTTACAATCTACAATGATAATGTCTCTCGACAGGGTCTAGTATTGCGGGCTATAATAGCTGGTTTCCTCCTAGGATTCGCCAATACTACTTGGGGGGGAGCTTTATATTTATCCGCTGTTTTTGGTGTTCTCCTGTTCATATCACCCTTTCTAAAGGTTGACCTTAGAAAGACAGTTTATTTAGGAAGCATCTTTGTTGCGTTCAACCTAATATTTAGTTCAATTTTTCCACGGCCAGGACCGTCAATGATTTTGGGGCCAGGTGGCATGGCACTACTTGGAGGACTTCTCTTTGCAATTGTAGCTTATGGAATTAAGAGAACTGTAGACTCGAGTGTTTACGTTAGATCTTTGATGAAGGTAACTTTTGTATTTGCACTCATAGGCTTTATTGTATTAAGTTTTGGAACAGTAACGAGTCTGAGCTTAAGATATGAAACTGTTATAAATCCATTTCTGAGAACTGCAGAACCTTTGGTTGAATCAGTTGCAGAACATCAAAGTCCAACAGGAGCTGATTTCTTGGCGTCATACTTCTCTCTTCTATTTATAGCCGGTTTTGGAGCAATTATGACTTTACGTCGAAGAAGTATGGGAGCGGGATATACTCTTATTCTAGCGTTGAGTGCTATCTATATTTCAGCCTCTTTTTCCAGACTTATGGTCTTCTCCTCTTTAGCATTTGCTATACTTGCTGGTATAGGTTTGCATGAGCTTTCTTCATCGATATTAAGAGATGGTGGAGTTTCTTCATTAAAGAAGAAATTCCGTATTCGTGAAGTGAGGAACGAATTTAAGATAGGATTTGTATTCTTTATGATCTTCATCATCTCACTTCCTGTAATATATCCTGCCCAAATTAGTGCGTTTGCATCAAATTCTTGGCTTGAAACTGCCGATATTCCAGTCAGTATAGCAAGCGCTTCCACCAATTTTAGAGCTGACGTACCTGATTGGCGTGAAGCTCTCTCCTGGATTAAATATAGTACCCCACAATTCCAGTCTAGTGGAACACCAACAGTCTTTGCAGCATGGTGGGATTATGGATATTGGATATCGGTTATGGGGAACCGTACTAGCTTAGCAGATAATGCTACACTTAGTACAGTACGTATAGCAAAGCTTGGACAGATGTTTATGTCTGAAGAAACTGAAAGTATTCAGATTCTAGATGATTTGAAAGCTGATTATGTCGTTATCTATATAGTTGGACAGTCATTCACCTTAGCTGAAAGTGGTCAAAGGTTATTCTTATTAGGTAACTCAGGAGATGAGAGTAAAAAACAATGGTTCATAAGAATAGCTGGACTTGATGAAAATCTTTACTTAGAGGATGATGCATTCACTCCTACACCTTACTTCTGGGAAAATTCACTTCTTGGAAAGATGATACCATTCAGTTTTGCTGCATTCGCAGAATTCAATGAACAAGGATTGCAGTTTTCAAATAGTACCGAATATGAGTCAGGTCTTAGATCAATTTACACCTTCGATATGAAATATCCTGTAGATGGTTCGGGCCCACTTAAATTGGCATTTATGTCTTCAAGTCTTTCAGAACCACAAGATGGGATATTCTCAGCAGTCATTGTATATGAAATAGTTGATTCCCGACCAGAAGAACCTTAAGATTATTACAATATAATATATTTGCTCTTTATTCCATCATAGTTATTAGATTGCATCCATAGAATAAATGAGAAAATAAGGAAAGGATCTTATAATGAATAAGAATTGAATTTCTTATTATAGTATCTCAACTAGCTATTAGATTCATATCTATCAGATATACGATATCGAGCATAACGATCGTCGGGAGAGAATTTTGCTGGATGCGGAGTTGTTGTGTCATCACTACATTTTGGGCATTGTTTCCCAATAGTGTATGTGCTACAAGATTTACATTTTCGTATAAGATGTTTCATTCTTCATCATTTGATGAATTAGTCAAGCCTTCTAAGAAATTTGCCATGAATCTTAGCTTTTCCGCCTGTCTTTTCAGCTATAATAGCATCACAAATCTTGCATAATATATTGTTGTTAGTCATGGAATAAATTATCTGCTCATTTCCACATTTTTGACACTGTACTAAAAAGAAAGCGCTTCGAGGTTGTGGAATTGATATTCTCTCTTTCTTCAAAATTTTCTTCTCATCTTCTCCTAAGGGATAATTTCGAGCTTTCTTAATCTTATACCGGGTTTCATCGTTTGAAAACCACATTCTTTGCATTTTAACTTCAGGACTTGTTTTTTAGTGGTTTTAGCTTTTCTCTTAAGTTCAGGAAATTTTTGGCCACCATAACCTTTCTTATCTTGAGCGTGATGACGAGCCCCAATAGCAGATTTTCGCATCTTTCCTGCTTTATAAATGGAGATAGTTTGAATAGTGTGTTTATCACATTTAGGACAATATTTCCGACTTTGTTTCACTATTCGCATCATCTCACCAAGTATCTCATAACAATCGACTTTGAAACATCAGTATATCAACCTTATGTGGTGTTTAGCCGCATAAGATAATAGCCACCTATTAGATTAAAGAGATGATAAATCGATGTTGAAACAAATAGCAATTATTGGTAGTGCAGATAGAGTCTCTTCAGAGGTCGAGCAAATGGCTGAAGAGCTAGGTCAGGGAATTGCAAGAAGTGGAGCAGTTTTGATAAGTGGAGGTAGAAAAGGTGTTATGGAAGCATCATGTAGAGGTGCAAAGAAGGAGAAGGGACTTGTAGTTGGTATTCTGCCAAAGACCAGTGATCAGGCAAATCAGTTTGTGGATATATGCATAGTCACAGGTATGGGTGATGCACGAAATGTTTTGAATGTAAATTCTGCGGACACCATTATTTCGGTTTGTGGAGGAGCTGGAACTTTATCAGAAATAGCATTAGCTTTAAAGGCCAATAAGAAAGTTGTTTCTATGAGAAGATCTGGAGGAGTTTCAAGAATGTTAGCAGGAAAAACTATTAATGGAAGGGTAGTGATATCAGCAGATAATGTTAAAGAAGCTCTGAGAATTGCTTTAGAATGAAGTCATATTTCCAAGTCAAGTTCTTGAACAATACCCTGCTTTAACAGAGGCTTGACATTATCTAAAGGAAGAACAGCTACATCCTGATTCTTAAATGGTCCATACTTTGCTAAATCAACACCAATAAGTGACGAAACTGGTTCAACAAATCGAACAACAACGTACTTGGATGATATTAAATCTGAAACATTTCCAAGAACTGATGTCTGTCCATGAATGATAGCTTTGCGTATCTTATCAAATCTTTTTTGTGAAGTCAAAGATGGGTCAATAAGGTACTTTTCCTCTGGCGTTAAGTTCACACCATTAGCCTCTTTATCAATATGTAATGATATCTTCTCAAGACGTATTTCTAACAGACGAATAGAAAGTTGAACCAAGATATCTTTTTCTCGTCTGACAAGATTACTTGATAAATTGTTTTCATTCGTGTCAGCCAGACTTCCAATTGTTTTGATATAACTTGATATATCTTGATAAGTTGTCTTCGGTATCTCTTGAAGATTTTCAGACTTCAGTTCATCTTCAATGCAATTGTAAATTCTATTAACAATAGATTTCATCTTTTATTCAGCTACTTTTGCCATATCTTGACCAAGTAAATATATGGCAGCCATCATCGGAAGTTCAATACTCTCCGATTTAAACGGACCGAATTGCTCCTCCATAAGTGAAAATTGGGGTGAGTTATCTATCAATATCTTAATCGGATCACGTCCGAAAGCAACTGCATCTTCCAGAGGGGAGAAATTTTCCAAGTTTCTGCATCTTTTTTTCAATAAACCTGTCTTTCCATGCAAAGTTCCTGGAAGTCGTAAAATTCTATGGATATCCGTTGTTACAGCAGGATCCACTATTGCGCCACTCTTCTTAGCAGCTTCTTCTATAGCTAACCTGAATTTTCTGTACCCCGCTTTCCGGAAAAGCTCAGTTAGAATCATTGGAGTATCCATAGGTTTTTCTCTATTCTGTTGATCCTTGAAATATCTAGCAATACGACCTCTCCAACCCTTTTCGTTTTCAGAAGGAAATCTATCAATCATATTTTCATAACTTGATTTACGTGAGACACCCAGACTTTCAGGTAAAAATGCTTGCCCAGAGATATAGTCCACAATATCGCTTCTAACAGCTTGATTTGCTTCTGCAAAATCAGAATTTGCAATTGAGAGATGATAGCCCATACTTCCTGAAAAAAAAGTATCTATATTTGCCCTCTGAATTCCAAAATCGTTAATGAGAATATCTTGCAACTTAATTGCCTCATTTTTTGCATCATCAAGGCAAGTACCGCAAGCAATATTTATTTCATGAATCCGTGTCCCTTTACAGCTAGGGCATTTATTGGGCTTAACACCAACCTGCTGCACACCACAGATACGACATATCCATTTGTCATGGTCCTTCCTGCAAGGAGATGAAAGTGTATCAGCATCGATATCGAAGGTGAGGTCACCACCCTTCCATCCTTTCTCGTGTATCGGCCGTGAGGGTTCTTCGTAGAATGATGTTGAATAATAAACCGAATTAGGAGACTCTTTTAAGATCCGCGCTTGCATCTCACCCGAATTCTGGAATGATATATGCCGAATCATAATGCGATCAAACGTCATATAACCAAATTCTCGTTCGTTAATTCTGGATGGAACTTCTATCTCTTCGATATGTTTAAAGTAATATTCTTTGAATTTTTTCTTTATGAATACTGAGGTTTTTTTGTCCATTTTTTATTTCCTTTTCTATTTGACTTCAGATTCGTTTTCCTACCGAATTGGAGAGGATTCCGTATTTCGTTACACTCCTTGGTCTTGAAGCAGAAACCATGGGTAATCAGAGTTCTGCATGAAGGACATGTATACTTCACTCTCCCACCCCTTAGACCCGCAATATGTTCTACCTGATATTTAGTTATCCGCTCATTAAAGTCAGGAGACCTAGAATATAGAGACATAATTTCATCAACAGATTCTCCAATATTTACCAAATAAGTGGTAAGAAGGAATCTACCATAATGTGGAAGATTTTCTCCCTTCTTGAGCAGGTCCAAAGCAGCTTTGACGCAAGGAGGATATTTGTCAGGAGAATTTTTTACCTTATTGCTTAACTTTGGAGGGGGTGGAGAAAGAATAGATAATTCATGAATAGGTTTAATTAAACTTTGAGGCAGTTTGGGAACGACCATTTCCTTTAACTTATCCCGTATCTTATTTTCTATCTCTTGTCTGATTAACCTAATTAACTCGTTTGATTTTAAGTAAACATAACCGTCATCTACCGTCCTATTGATAAGCTTCCATTGCAGCTCATGAAAACGAGTAGATCTCCTAAGATAATCTATAATTGATATTTTATAATTAAGCTTTGAGAAACCAGTTCCGGATGTAACAAGTATTACATTTATTTTTAAGATATTCTTGAATATCTCAACTATTAGGTCCTCTCTTTCATCTTCAAGAAACTTTTCTACTCGGATTGCTTCAGCATGTGAATATCGTGAGATTAGATGATCTAAATTCGCAGCTTTAATCAGTATAAGTGCTATTGGAAATGAAAGTATTTCTATTTCAGGTGTATCCATCTCTCCTGAAACTTCTCTAGATCGTATTGCCTGAAGAACTCTCTTTCTAGCTCTTCTGATTACTCGGTTGAAATCAGGTTGAGATATGTCTACAAGGCTTAGATCTCTTGCTTTGATATACGCTCCTGCTTCGTCCAAAAAAGGATATTTGGCAAGATCTTCCTCTCCAAGGTCAATTGAAATCAATAGATTGTCTTTAAAGGTGAAGAGCTCGTTGTTAAAAGTTTCCTGTGATCTCTATTTACTTTTCTTCGATTCGGGGAGCTAAGTAGAAACGCATGCATCCACCCTTCTCGCTTAGTTTGAATGTAAGGCGGAGCGGCATCTTACTTGAATATTCAAATGTTAAAACATCAGTAGATTTGCTTGCAGCCTTTGTAATATTTAACAAGTAATCTATGCTATATGTTGCCTTACTTTCCTCTTTAACCTTTAATTGAAGCAGTTCTTGATTTCCTTTCTCTAAGGTTGCAGAACCGGTTCCCGAGTCACTCTTTCCCGAAAATACCAATTTCTTCTCATCTGCTGAAATAATTATGTGATCTGATACAGCAGATATATCGCTAAGCATCTTTTCAAAAGTCGGTTCAGTGATCTCCACCTTAGTGTTGAAAGCGAGTTTTGGTACTGGAGTTGCATCATAAGTGCTTTCTATGAGGTGAATCTGGAACTGTCTTTTATACCCATTAGCTAATTTGAGAAGAAGAGTTTCATCTTCCTCCATAGATATTTCGACACTATCCTTACCATCTGCTCGTCGAATTAATTTAACTAAATCCTCTACTCTGACAGTTAGCTTAAGTTGCTTATCGCAGTCATATTTATCAAAGGCTGAGTTTGGCCAATCAAGATCTACAAGAGCAACATGTGAAGGATCCATTGCACGGAAGGTAAGGCCTTCGGAAGTGACTGCGAAACTTGCTTCCTCAACTAATGCTGATATAGTGTTAACAACAACTTTCCATTCGTTAGGGGAAGAAGTTTTAGCTAAAAAAACCAAAATAATCCACTTGAGTAGAATACCAATTAATTGTCATAGATAAGGCTTATCTTAGAATTGGATTTATCCAGGCTGCTCTTTTAACCATTCTGTTATAGCTTTTGCTTCTTTATTATTTGAATCATCTAATATCGGGATCTGTATCTTTTCTTCTGCTGCATGAATAGAGGGTTTAAAGGTATCCATTTCTGCAAAAAGAATTGAGACATGTAATTTTCCTTCGACAAACTCTTTTGCTAAGAGTTCAGATATGATAAATGGTGGAGTTATTATCTTAAACACTACACCATTAACCCAAGAAAGAGAAACCGATTGTGAAGCACCTGCTTGGACGACGACATTTCGAGCAAGAGATTCTGGAGTATTGTATTTTACCAATTGTCGCACTACAATTTGGCTTAATGGTTTATTCAATATATCTACCAAGTTTAGTCAAACATCCTACAATCTAGTGTGATTGATTAATCTTTCCTATCCATGATAGTTAATCCTCACAAAATTTCTTATGAAACGATAACTCAAAATTGTTTAGTTTATAATCTACTAATTATTGGAATAACACTTTTCGTTTATAGTGACGCAGAATTTCAATTAAGTTTATTCTCGTTTTCAAATGATGGTTGAATTCATAGGATCTTAATTATGTAAACCTACTCCTGTATTATTAAAAAAAATTCAAGTATTGTAAACTTTAGAAAAAAATTAAGATTCTTTTTAGGCGTATTCTCGCCAAGTATAATTGCACTTCGTACATCTATAGAATTGTGTTGTAGCTTCGTCTCCACTTCTAGTCTGAAGCAGCCACCAATATGCTTCTCTATTCTTGCATTTTGGACATCCAATATCAAGGGTTGGCATAGTTTTTACATCTACTTCGTCACTCACAACCTTAATCTGATCTTCGTCTGGCCCTATTTCAGGCTTAGTGATTGGTTCCTTAACAGGAATAGATGTACCACAACGGTTACATTGCAAAGTCATAATAACAGTCTCTCCATTCTTCTCTCGCTTTAGTCTCAATCGTGAATCGCATTTCTCGCAGAACTTCATTTCTTCTGCTCCTTTTGCATTTGTTGTGCCTCTTTCAAAATAGATTCTGATTGTTTCCAAGCTTTTTCACCACTAGCAGTCAAAGTTTGTATAGGTTTGATTTTCGGTTTAACTTCCATCTTTATAATGAATTGTTTCAATATAGGGTGAGGCGGCAATACACCTGCGAAAACCACATTACTATCCTTGAGGATTTCGTGATGAAGAATATCTGGGATCGAGAAATCCACTTTCTCAATTTGTATTTTGATACTGGTCTTGGTTTCCTCAATAAGTTTTAGTTCCATCGCTGCTTCCACTCCGTAAAGAGACCAGTTATTAAGATTTTATGTTTTCTTCCCGGATTTATCTAAAGAGATTTATTTGAGTTCAATCATCTTAGGATATGAACCTAAAACCTTAGTCAGCATACGTTTCTTTTTTAGAAATAGAAGTATTTCTTTGCACTGTTCATCTTCTCGATGGCCTTCAAAGTCAAGATAAAAATTATATTCCCAAGGTTTCTTTCGAGTTGGACGAGATTCAATCTTAGTTAGATTAACCTTTTTATCTGTAAACTCCTTAAGTGCAGCAAATAATGCTCCAGGTACATGTTTAGCTGAGAAAACTATTGATGTTTTGTCGTTTCCAGTTGGAGGTACATCCCCAAAAGAAAGAATAAAGAATCTGGTGTGATTGGTAGGATTATCTTCTATTCCTTCTTTCAATACTCTCATACCATATATCGAGGCTGCCCTAGCACTTGCTATCGCAGCAATACCATTGGATTTCTTTTCCCTGATAAGCTTAACACTACCTGCTGTATCATATGTAGAAACTGGAGTTATGCCAAGATTCCGAATGTACTTACGGCACTGAGCAAGGGCTTGTGGATGTGAGTAAACAGTACGAATTTTCTCAATTTTTATTTCTGGTCTGGCAATCAGAGAATGGTGTATTCTGAGATTAATTTCACCCTGAACATTAAGATCAGAGGCTAGAAGAAGATCATAGGTTTCATTTATACTTCCTTCCAATGAATTTTCAACAGGAACCACTGCGAAGTCAACTTCTTTTTTCTGAACAGCTTCAAAAGTATCAAATAATGTTGGGTAAGGTGAAACGATTACATCTGGTTTGAAAAAAGAAAGAATAGCTTCTTCGCTATATGCACCTCTTTCACCTTGAAAAGCTACTCTTTCTTTTTGATTCTTCATCAAGTATCACAATCTTGTTTTCCCGTTAATAGACAGGAGTAAGCCATTTGTTATACTCGGGATTTTGACCAGTTACAACCTCTTGAAATGCTGCACTTATCTTCTTAGTCCATTTTCCTGGTTTCCCGAAACCGATCAGTCTTTGATCAACTTCAACTATAGGGGCTATTTCCGCAGCTGACCCTGAGAAGAAGGCTTCATCAGCAGTATATAGTTCAAATCGTGTAATCTGTCGTTCAATAACTTTTAAGCCTAAATCATTAGCCAAGTATTTTACTGTATCACGTGTAATTCCAGAAAGAATTGATGAAGAATACGATGGCGTTATTAATTCGTCACCTTTAGTAAGAAAGATGTTTTCACCAGTACCTTCACTTATGAATCCTTGGGTATCTAGCATAATTGCATCATCGTATCCATCTCGAACTGCTTCAAGCTTTGCTAATACGGAATTAAGATAATTTCCGCATGCCTTTGCCATAGGAGGAATTGATTGTTCGGATAACCTTTTCCATGAAGATGTTCTAAGTTTTAGCATTGAGGTATCAAAGTAGTCTCCAAAAGGAATAGCAATTATTGCGGCATTAATCGGAAAACCAGTGAAGTTAAGACCAATATCTTTGTATCCAACATATATTATTGGACGGATATAGGTACGGGTTCGTAAATTATTCTTCCTTACTAATTCTACAATTCTATTGATTATATCTTCAACAGAATATTTGGGGGTCATATAATAGATTTTAGCTGAGTTCATCATGCGGATAATGTGATCTTTAAGTCTGAATATATTCAGATTATCCTTAGATGGATATGCCCGTATACCTTCAAAGACTCCTGTTCCATAATGAAGAGCATGAGTAAGTATTGGGACTTTCGCATCATCCCATTTAATAAAATCTCCATCCATCCATACATAATCTGCTTTGTTGGAACTCATCATATATCACCCAAATGGATGTTCTAAGGTAGATATTATAAAATCTTCCCCTAGGGGTATCAAGAAAATTATTTATTCCCATACTCAGAGGAGAGTCTTCGCTCCTCAATAAATCCACAATCTACACACTTTAGCCTATCTTCAAGTCTGATAAAGACACCACCACAAATACTACATGTAGCTTTTAACACACCGAGATCATGACGATCTATAGAAAGATGAATGATAGAGTTTGTAATACTGAAGACTAACGCTCTGACAATATCGCCAGATTTACAGGATGCTCCTCGCTTGACTCTACCTCTTCCTGATGATTGATTTGATATAAGTTGAAGCATTCCTGTAAAACCGGCTTTTGATAACCTACCATTGATAGATTCGATACGAATATTAGCAATTTTAGTTTGGGCGGTCTCAACTACGCCCATAATTATATCTCCAAGTTGAGGCAATATGTCCTCACTATTCGGATGTTTAATGTTGATTGATCTTTCAGATAAGTTCTTTCTTACTTTGCCTACATGTAATGATCTCACATTAGATTCTTGTAAGTATGTACCTTCACCTGAATTGAACTCTTCGATTACTGCCACCTTTTCTCCTGGTGTTGCAATTACTTTCTTTGTTATTTCAGGCAATTTCGTTTCTCCGAATAATACTAAGTCAAATTGCGCCACTATTTAACTTGTTTTTTTCTGTGATACGAAACGATAGAAGTTTCAATAATACATATATTAAACCCAGAGAGGTTTCTCTAGAAAGTCTCCCAGATTATTGCCATCCCAAATTCTGAATAATGTTTCGATTTGTGGAATGGATAGTATAGGTTTGCTAAAATTTTCTCCATCTATCGAAATTCGTGGACATGCTGTTTGAATGAATCCATCGATGTTGGTGAAAATTGAAAGTCTGTCTTCGGTTATTTCTCGAAGTGTAATCATCTGCACTTCTTTGCCGTAATCTAAGAGTTTCATTCTTATTTGTATCGCCCTTTTGAAAAGATTTTGACCTTCCCTTAAGCCAATTATCACTCCAAATCTTTCTGCATCTCTTGCTTTATAGAGCTGAAGAATAGATCTTTTAAGCCATTTTTCAGCTAGTGGAGTTATATCTTCAACAATAGTTAGATATGGATCAAGCATAATAGTTGGTCGGCCAGTAGAAAGAGCTGCACTAATGGCATGAAACCTACTTTGTCCTAGAAACACTAGGGCATCTATTTTATTTCGGATATTAAATATTGGACTGAATCTACAGCCCATTATTTGGCCATCCATTAGTCTTTCATAACCTTTACCTATGAAGCTTTTGAAACCAGCGTCTTCTAACATTTTTTTTGATTTGTCAAGTTGGTGGAGATATTGACTTATTGTACATAATCCCAACCGATCATATTTTTTAAGATAAGGTAATGACTTTTGGATTACTTTTGTAAAATCAATGTCATCGTATACATCTATCAGTAATGTACGTTTACCTATTCTTTTTACTGCTGAGTTATGACCTATATGAAATGCTAGATCTGCACCAATTCTAGATGTATCGTCATCCATTATGTCGCAGCATCCATAAGTTGGGTCTGCGGATATTATTGTCTGAATACTATAGTCTTTCTCAATCTTGGAAGCTAATTGCTGAATTTTGGCTAAATATCCATCTGGGCAGCTTAACAAGATGGTGTTTGGTTTAATTTGTTCTATTTCAGAAAATATTATTTTTTTGTCAATCCTCACTTAGTTTTTTTCTCCTGTTTACATGGTCTTTGCGTTTCTTTTAGCCTTTTTCATAAAATAGTAAAGTTATACAAACCTAGGTTTTTTATACTATTAATGTCAAGTTTCGCACGGTTGTATTTTTGTGGCTGAAGGGGAAATTGTAGCACAAAGTCTCATTATCGTTGCTGCTGTACTTGGATCGGGTTATCTTGCAAGTCAACTTATGAAGAGTAAAGGTGTACCTGAATCCATTTTCATGATTTCAGCAGGAGTTATCCTAGGTCCGGTTCTAAAGATACTTGATACAGCTGACTTTGCTCCTTTAGCGCCTTACTTAGGTGGAATGGCTCTAATTGCCATAATGTTCGACAGCGGTCTTGGAACGGATATTTATGAGCTGCTTGGACAGAGCAAACATGCATTCATTCTTGCGATTTTGAGCTTTTTTTCGGGTGTAGCATTATTGGTTTTGATTCTATATATTCTCCCTATCTTCATTGTTATTCCAGATTTTCCAGAATTCACCTTGAAGGAAGCGGTTCTTTATGGAACTATTGTTGGAGGAAGTAGTGGAGCTGTAGTCGCGTCAGTTGCGAAGAGTATTGGGATGAAGAAGAATCTCTCCATGTTTCTAACAGTTGAATCCATACTTACAGATGCATTGTGTATCATTGGTACATTAACGGTTCTTATGTGGATAACAATTCCGGATCTTGCACCTCAGCAAGTTGCTACATTTATTGCTGCAAAATTCAGTGTGAGTCTTGTAACTGGAGCTATTTTTGGTTTGATTTTAGCTCAGATTATCCATAGGAGGTATCAATATACGTTGATACTTACGTTACTTCTCTTCCTTTACGGTAGTACTGAGATGGTGGGGGGAAATGGTGCAATAGCAGTCTTTGTTTGTGCAGTGATTCTGGCAAATCTTGATCGGTTACCATTTCTTTCCCGGGAAGATATTATTGCATCAGTAAATATCAGGAAAGAATCTTTAGGAGGTTTTCATTCTGAGCTGAGTTTTCTGATAAAAGTCTTTTTCTACCTTGAAGTGGGATTGATATTTAATGTAAATATATATGATCCTAAAATAGCGCAAGCGATGCTATTCGGATTGATCATCGCAATACTTTTGCTGGTTGTAAGATTTCCGGCAGCAGCATTTGTATCCAGAATGTCAAGTGTAGGTGAATCAAAGGTTATCTCGGTATTTTACGCCAGAGGACTTGCTGCGGCAGTTCTAGCTTTTCTCCCTGCACAGCTTGGCCTTGCAAGCTCTGATTTCTACTTACAGAGCATAGCTGCAATTATAGTATTCTCAAATGTAATTCTCACTATAGGTTATCCTCTTACAACTTCAGGTATACGAAGACATAAACCTAAATACAAAGATAATGAAGAACTAAAAATAATTAAGGATGAAGAAGAACGGCCTTATGGCTTTTGAGTGAGTATTACTTGTTCTACTTTCATAGGAGCAGGAAGCTTGCTTCCAGCAGTTTTTAGAGCAGCTAATGCTGTTGGTAGTCGCTCTTTCATGATGCTTAAATCTAATATTGAAGCACCTATTTTTACTCTAGCGGCTAAAGCTACGGGTTTACCATAAGCTCTTCGCATTCCTTCCTGCAGTCTGTCTGCACCTGCAGTCGCTATCATTTTATTTTCTCTGAGTATTACATGCGGAAATATTCTGACCTCGAGAAAATAAGACTCATCTTCATCAGCAATAATCTTATGAGCTGATACTCGTGCTGCTTCAATAGCGAAGTGCCTAATTTGAACCTTCTCAGTGCTTACAAGCCGAAGTTTTAATTCATAATCATCTCGAGGAGTTCCGCTTGTGAATCTTGCTATCCTTACATTAGGTGAGCCTTTTTCATACTCTTTTCTTGTTGTAGGCATTCCATTTCCAATTCTGTAGTTATGTCCTCGCAATTATTTCATATCCTAGCGTGCGACCATTATTATAAAGCGAGTAAATAAGCCTGACGCCAACTATTTATTTATACAGGTTCTTCAAATAATATCATTTGGATAACAAGAAATTCATCATCATAATGGCTCATGGAGAGCTTTCGTTAGCTGAGATTGTGAACTATCTAGAATCCCCTGGATCAGAATATCAGATAATATCAAGATCAAGGAAAGTTGTGATAGTGGATGCATATCTTGATGTTAATGATGCCATGAGTAAGTTAGGCGGGTTATTCAAGATTGGAACTGTCAATTGTATGCTTGATTTTAAAGATGTGTTGGATGAAGGACATCTAGAGAGTAAACTAAACTCAAAAGAGTACTATAATTGGATTGATGATAAGGTTAGATGGTGTTTATCATTTTATAGTGATGTGACAGATTTTAAAGTAGACATCCCTGACCGATTCCAGAATTACTTTAGGCAAAGACTAAGAAAAGATGGTGTGAAAAAAGCTAAATATATATTTTCAAAAAAAGTTGGAGAATTAGATCTAGAAATTATTTCAGATGATATTGTAAAGAAACATATCATCAGTGAAGGATTAGAGTTTTTGGTTTCATTTATTTCTGGAAAATATTATATTGGAGTAACACAAGAGGTGGTTAGAAACCAAGAGTTCATTAATCGAGATCTTGGTCGACCATTTCAAAATCCGAAGGAAAGTATACCACCAAAAATAGCCAGAATTATGGTTAATTTAACAGGTTTATCTGCAGGTGATAGATTATTAGACCCCTTTTGTGGGATTGGAACGATTCTTCAGGAAGCATCGATTCTTGGATTACAGGTATTTGGGAGTGATATTGACAGAAAACGTGTCTCTGAAACAATAAGTAACTTGAAATGGTTAAGCGATACATATAATCTTGAAATAGAAAACATTTCTGATCGGATATTTACTGCAGATGCTACTCAGTTATCCAAATATATGAATGAAGAGATGGATGGGATAGCGACTGAACCGGTACTACTTCCACCATTAAAGAGATTTCCGTCAGAAGATGAAGCTGAAGATATGCTTCATACAGTCAGAAAGACATATGAAACTTTTCTCCCCGAAGTAGCAAATGCTTTAAAGAAAGGTGGGAAATTGGTTCTTGTAACACCTTACATTAGAACAAATAGACATACTGAGCGTTCATTCAATCTTAAAGAAGTTTTCAAGAATTCAAGATTAATACCATACCTGCATCACAATGGTCCTCAATTTGAATATCCCCTAAGGAGTTCATCAGATAAGAATCAGAAGGTGTTGAGAGGAATTCATATTTTGGAGAAGTTGTGATCCTTATTCTTGATTAGATTAGTAACTTTTCGGAATAAACCGATAATTAGTGTAGCTTCTCTTGAAGTTGGTCGTCCTCTACCTATAAGTTGACTAAAAGCTCTTTCAAAGATAGGTAATTTATACTCTTTATAACCTGATGCCCTTGCAAGATTTGAAGCATAGTTCACTATGCGGCTCCGCTGTTCTTCATTTGCAATCTTTTCTTCATTTTCAAACTGTTGTTTAGTGAGCTCGTAAAGGATTATTGCTACGGAGTGCCCAATATTGAGTGTTGGATAAGAAGAATCTGCGTATATACTTACAATCATATCGAGAGATTCTAAT
>Ga0187827_10002844_pt1 | contig 23123 bp, 21 predicted proteins | sample ETNtaG_39_FD_167969 | JGI IMG/M metagenome (GOLD analysis project Ga0187827, IMG submission 167969) | Marine microbial and viral communities from oxygen minimum zone, Eastern Pacific Ocean - ETNP2014_SV_150_PacBio MetaG (Illumina Assembly) | ecosystem: Environmental > Aquatic > Marine > Hypoxic... | reverse complement strand
AAAAGATGTTTCACTGTTGGCACAATTTTCAATTCTTCCACATCTGTTATGTCTCCGTCAGGATTTTTCAAAACTTTTAAATTTGAATATTCAGGTAAATATTTAGTAATTGGATCATCCAACTGGATTTTATTTCTCTCAACCAGTTGCATTGTAGCAATTGCAATAACTGGTTTAGTCATAGACCAAATTCTATAAATGGTATCATCCGAAATTTTATCTTTGGTTTCTAAATTTTTATACCCAAGTTTACCTGCATATATTTCATCATTAACATTTATTTGCCATTGAATACCTGGGTATTGTTCCTGCTCTATGTAAGGTAGTAATATTTTATTTAATTTATCCATATTTAATTATTAAAAGTATTTTATTGTTAGATTAAGCTTTTGATCTTTTCTACAAGAGCTGTGTTTATGTGACGAGGGCCTGAATCTTTTCTATTATTATGTCTTCGCTGACCTGGGAGACGCACGCCTTCTAATGATTCCATTTGATTAAAAAATAATTCGGCATGTTCATTCCATCCTTCTCCAGCAATTAATTGTGGCGAAAGCGCCATAATAAATTCCCCACCACGGGCCGGACCGCCATCCGAGTTATCAGCTGCCTTTGCTTCAAAACTAAACATGTCACCTACTAAACCCGCGGCTAACAACTCAACCATCATCGCAATAGCGGATCCCTTGTGTCCTCCAAAAGGAAGGAGTACTCCTCCATTGGCTATAGCTGATGGATCATCTGTTTTTTCCCCATCCTTATTAAGACCGGTACCTAATGGTACTTTATGTCCATCTCGGGCGGCAACCTGTACTTCGCCCATGGCCATACTTGCTGTTGCCATATCATACACAACAGGCGTTTTATTTTTTCTAGGCCAAGCAAAGGAGATGGGATTTGTTCCAAACAAAGGTTTGATCGCTCCAGAGGGTGCCACACTTGGCATATAGGCTGTGCAAGCAATACCTATCAAATCATTTTCTGCCAACGCTTCTGTTTCATGCCATAGTGCTGCAAAATGATGGGTATTGATGATAGACAAAACCCCTACTCCATATTTATTTGCTGTTTCAACCAAGGCTGGGATCCCGACTTGGATAGCAGTAGGGGCGAAACCATAGTCACCATCAGTACGAATCACATCTTGTGTAAGAAAATGATTTGTTGGTTGTGCATTACCTTTTATCTTCTTGCTTTTAAGAGAAGCGACATAACCTGGAATGCGAAATAAGCCGTGTGATACACTGCCATCGCGCTCTGCGTTTGCCACAGTTCTTGATACAGCTTCAGCATTGATTTCATCACATCCGTTTAATAAAAGAGTTTTTTTTGCAAGCTGATAAATTTCATCCAGAGTAAGAGGTGTTGTTGACATCAAATTCAAATACTTGTTTTGGTTTCTGCTGCATCATTGCCTAAAAAGTGTTTATTCATTTGTTTCCTAATGCATCTTTACCTATATAAATTAATTTTTTTTTGCATTTATATACAATACTTACAGGCCATTGTTTATTAAATAATTTTTTGCTTAAAATCACATCAGCAGCTTCCCGTTTCTCTTTCCCTGAAAGCACAAGTATTGCTTTCTTCGACAGCTTATGAATAGTTCCTAAACCTACAGTAATGCCGAATTTTGGAACTTCTTTTAATGATTGGAATTTAGAAAAAGTTTTAAGATTATCTTTTCTATTCTGTGTTGTTAATGTAATAATGTGAGTTGGGGAGTTAACGTTGGATGTGTAATTATTAAAAGCTACGTGTCCGTCTGAGGAACCTGATGCTAAGAAAAAAATATCAACTCCTCCCAATTTTTGTATCAACTCATCATATTGTTTTGGGGCATGAATTTTTGGAAAAAAAATATTTGATTGAGGTAATTTTTTCTTTTTGCTTTTTTTGTAGTTAAATAATCTTTTAATTACCCTGTAAGAATACCCAACACAGCTATAATGAAGTTTTGGATTGCAAAGTTGAAATTTTTTATTCTTTAAAATCACGAATTCATCCATCATAACTATTTTTACATTGCTTAAATCAAATTTCATTTTGTAACTTAAAATTCCAATGTGTTTATAAGTTTTTCTTAAGGTCCTGCCGCTAGGGAAACCCAGTATAATACTGTTTTTTTTGAATTTCTTTTACAGTATATTTTGCTAAATTTATTGATAAGTCATTGCTGCTTGCGAATTTTCTTAACATTACTTATCTTATTTTTTCTAAAACTTTTTCAATTTCATTTATCGTCAGCAGCTCTGATAAAACTACACCTTCAGGATGGGATTTGCTATACATAACATTGAGAGGGATACCGAATTTTTTATGTTGTTGAAGAAAATATTCAATTTTCTCATTTGGCTTAGTCCAGTCTCCTTGTATTTTTATAACATTATTTTTTGTAAATATTTCTTTTGTGATTAATGAATTAATTACATTAATTTTATTAAATTGACATATGGCACACCAATCAGCGGTGATATCAACAAATAAAATATCATGATTTTGTATGTAATCATCAATTTGAATAGTCGTTAAATCAATCCAGTCAGAATCTTGAATTTGTTGGTTAAATTTAAAAAAAGAAAAATATGGAAGGGAAAGAAAAATGATGCTGGCTGCTATCAATATCAATAATTTTTTTTTATAAAGCTTCAATATTAAGGATGTCAAAAAAAGTAATATGGATGATGTTATAATAAAAAAAACATTAAAATGATTTAGAAGAATAGAGCCAATCCAGACAAGGGTAGCTAATAACAATAATCCAAGAAAATATTTTATTCCTTGCATCCATTTACCGGGTTTTGGCAAAATTATAACTATGCTTGGAAATAGCGACACTAATAGATATGGTGCTGCCATTCCTACGCCCATACAAAAAAATATTTCCATCATTACAAAGTAAGATTGCGTGAATGCCGCAGTAATAGCCGTACCTACAAAAGGAGCTGAGCAAGGCGTTGCGAGTATTGTAGCAAAGAAACCGTTAAAAAAATCACTAAAATAATTAGTTTGATGAAGTTTTTGATGAATTCTAGAACTAATTAAGGAGGGCACATTAAATTCAAATAAGCCAAATAAATTAAGTGCAAATAAGGACAATATTAAAGCAATAATTATTAAAAATAGAGGTTGTTGAAATTGCATTCCCCATCCAATATTGATGCCTATCAATCTTAGAATAATAAACATTAATGCGAGTAATATAAAAGAGGAGACAATGCCTGCTGAAGTTATAATAAAGCTCTTTCTTATCAAGTGTCTTTCTTCTGATTTTTTCAAAATTGATAAAAGTTTTATCGATAACACTGGTAAAACACACGGCATAATGTTTAATATTAAACCGCCGATAAAAGCAATTAGAAGGAAATGAATAAATGAATTATTTTGACTTAATTTACTTTGTTTTTCGTCTATGTTTAAATCAGTATTGATTTCAAATGCCTGATTATTATCTTTTATAATGACATCAAGATTAAATGAGTTTTTTATAAATAATTTTTTTTCAAAGAAAAAATTAGCTTTAAGACTTTTATAATTTGCTGAATAGTTAATTATTGGTGTAATTACGGGCAAACCAAACTCGGTATTCAAATAAAATTTTGGATCAACAAAAGTTTTTTGTGAAGATGCTGTAATTATAATTGAAACATTATTGCTATCCGCAGATGCTTTTGTTGAAACATTTTCTAATTCGCTAATTTCTAAATTGTCTATAGGAATTAATGAAAGTGATTTTTCAATGATAAAAGAATGTTCTGTTATTTGGCCAATTCCGGAAGGAATTATTAATTCTAGATGTGCGTTTCCTGGTATGCAAATATCTTTGCAAATTAAATAATTAACATCCAAAACTACTGAAGTTTCTTTTTCTATATTTTGAATAATAGTTTTTAAAGGAAAAACAACTTCATCAGAATATCCAAGGGATTTAAAGCCTAATATTTCAAATTCATAAGGTGTGGGCCATAATACTTCAATATTTTGTATATTCTTTGATTTACTCCAATCAATGTTTTGAGGAAACCCTCCTTCACCAGGTGATAACCAATAAGTTTTCCATCCTTTTTTTAATTGATATTGTAGACCTAAATATATTTCATTCTGATTATTGATATGTGTTGATGGGGATATGATACGGACTTGTGATTCTATACCATTACTCCAATTTGTTTGTAGAGCAAAAGCATTTGTAAAGAAAAATATGATGATAATGTAAAATAAATGATTAAATAACCGCAACATTCTCTTAACTTTGTGTATTTATTTGATATTGTATTCGTGTAAGTATTACATATTGAAAAAAAAAATTAAAGTAAATATAGATAAAATATGAATTTAACTGGTCAGATTATTGTCTCCATGCCTTCCCTGCAGGATGAACGATTTTATAAAACAGTCATATACATTTGTGCTCACTCCTCGGAAGGGTCAATGGGCATTATTATAAACAAAAAAATTGATTATGTTCTTTTTCCTAATTTATTAGAACAATTAGGTATTGATAAGCCTATTAATGATAAAAAATTGTTCCTACGCTATGGAGGACCGGTTGAAACCGGAAGAGGTTTTGTTCTTCACTCTGATGATATTGTGCGGGAAGAAACGTTGAATATTCATAAGGGTGTGGCCCTTACAAGCACTTCTGAATTTTTTGAAGACTTGGTCAAAGGCAAAGGTCCAAAAAATAGTATTTTAGCTTTGGGCTATGCTGGTTGGCAATCAGGCCAGTTAGAAAATGAAATAATGCAAAATAGTTGGATGTCCCTTCCAGTTGAAACAAGTTTTCTTTTTGATGACTCGCTATCAAAAAAGTGGGATGAAGCGTACAAGTTATTAGGTATTAATCCTATAAACTTATCTTCTGACTTTGGAAGAGCGTAACTGTCAGTATTAAATCACAATAAATTTTATTTAAAAAAATAAAGAGGGGAAAAATTCCCCTCTTAAAAACAACAGCAACCCCTGTTAAAGGAGTTGCTGTTCATTATTGGTTAGTCTCTGATCATATAGGCGACCACACCAATTTCAACTTTATCAGTGCCAAGTTTTTCAGCCTCTTCACTAATTCTTATTCCTGCTGTCTTTTTCATAATGTACCAAACTACAAAAGACGCGGCAAAAACAAAAATGTTTACAGATGCAATTCCTATTATTTGTGATACTAGGGAAGCATCAGGGTTGGAAATCACCACCGCCAGCGTTCCCCATATGCCAGCAAATAAATGTACGGGTATGGCTCCTACAACATCATCTATTTTTAATTTAGCCAGGAATTGTGATCCAAAAACTACAATTGCTCCTCCAATTCCGCCAATTATTATTGCCAAGAAGGGAGATGGCATTAAAGGTTCTGCCGTAATGGCCACGAGTCCGCCTAAAGCGCCGTTTAACATTTGAATGACATCTGTCTTGCCATAAAGAAACCTTGTTAGAAGTGCGTTTACAACCACCCCGCCACATGCTGCAAGATTAGTGTTGATGAATATTGTCCCAATCGCATTGGCGTTTTCAAATGACCCCAGTGCTAATTGAGATCCGCCATTAAATCCAAACCAACCCAGCCACAAAATAAACACGCCAAGAGTGGCTAGAGGTATGGAAGATGCCGCAAATGGTTCCAGTGGTTTTGTTTCTCCATTTGTAAAGCGATTCAAGCGGGGACCAAGCAGAATGGCGCCAGCTAAGGCAGCTGAGCCGCCGGCACTGTGCACTAAAGTTGATCCTGCAAAATCAGAAAAGCCAGCAGCGGAAAGAAATCCTCCGCCCCACTGCCATCCCATTTCAATCGGGTAAATTATGCCAGCAAGTATCGCTGCAAAAACAAAGAAAGGCCAGATTTTAATCCTCTCAGCCAGGGTTCCTGATACAATTGAACAAGTTGTTGCACAAAAAACCATCTGAAAAAACCAATCAGATCCATCCGAGTACCCTGTTTCAAGGCTGCTGGCATCACTCCATGGAATGAAAGAGCCTATGAACCCCCCCTCGGGAATGCCATAAGCAAGATTATAGCCACACACCCAGAATGCTATTCCAGCAATAGCGTACAAGCCAATATTTTTGGCAGCAATGGTTGATACACTTTTTGATGTTACAAGACCTGATTCCAGCATGCAAAACCCCGCTGCCATCCACATGACAAGAAAGCCCATCACCAAGAATAAAAAGGTGTTGAGAATGTATGCTGTCTCTTCTGGAACCTCAGCCCTTGCAACTGAAGTCAAAAATAAAAAACTTATAAGAGTTCCAATAAAATATAACTTTTTTTTGGACATAAGAAACCTCCATATAAAATTCTACGTCTCATCACTACTCACTAGTGATGAGTTGTTGTTCATGCGTAGTTATGGAAATTTGATATAAGATCCGCGTTCCTTGGGCTCTCGCCTACTTCCGACCCTAAAAGGGTTGAACGATTAATAACTTTTGCATGCGTTCCTTCAACTTTCGTCTACTTCCGTCTCCAGTGATATTATTATCCCTAAAGATGAACGTGAGGGCAAATTACACTAATTTACTAAAAAAGGGGAATATTAAAAAAGATATTACGTATGCAAAAAACACATATCTTACATTTATTGCTTAAAAGTCAAAAATATTGAAAATCACATTAATTTACAAAAATTTTCATAGAGAATAGTTGCATAGGTATTCATATCTTTCATATTGGCCTTTGCAATTTTTTCAAATTTTTCAAGCGCTCCTGGACCCAAGCTTTCTTCCAGTGCGTTTTTATACGCAGGTATACATCCCCAATCGCTAACAGTATTGCTTTTTATTTCAATATGAAATTGTATTCCATAGGCGTGGTTTTTGTATTTAAAAATTTGATACTTGGTTGTCGGGGATGAAGCCAACAAAGTGACATGCTCTTGATCTTCAAGTGATGCTACTTCATAGGAATGCCATTGCAATGCCTTGATCACCTTGGGAAACGAAGAAAATAATTGATCCTCCCCTCTTTTGTCTTTCATATCAACATCAAGAATGCCAATTTCAGGTGGTGAGGATTTTACAACCTCTCCTCCAACAACTTCACCCAAAAATTGGCACCCCAAACAAAATCCCAAAAAGGGTTTTTCCAAATCAATGACTAATTCTTTTATTCTTTCTTTCTCTTCAACAATCCAAGGATATTCTTTTGTCATACAAGTATCCATGGGGCCGCCCATACAAAACATCCCATCAAATTGATTGATGTTCTCAGGAATTTTTTCACCAACATCGAGTTCCACTGTCGTTAAATCAAAACCATCAGCGACCATTAAATCCTTGATATACCCTGGAGTTTCGCATTCAATGTGTTGAAGAATAAGTATTTTCATTTTATAGCGTTTTCCATATCAAGTAATCGTTTTTTTAGCGAAAGTCCACCCCGGCTAGAAAATCCTCCCAAGCTTCCATCTGTTCTTATTACACGATGACAGGGAACAATTAATATGTGTTTGTTTTGACCACAGACGTTTCCTACATAACGAGGAGATGTTTTAACTATCTTTGCTATTTCACCATAACTTTTCGTTTTACCATAAGGTATTTTTTTTAATTCTTTCCATATTTTAATTTGAAGATCGCTGCCTTCCAGTAAAATATTAGAATTTATCTTTTTTTTCTTCTTAGAAAAAAAATTATTCAGATTTTTCTTTAACTTGCTAAGTGAAATTGATTTCCCTCTATTATTAGACTTGGCAAATGACACTGATAGAATTTTATTATTTTTTTCGCTGGCGGAAATCCAGCCGAACTTGGATTTAAAGGAAATGGTGTTTTTCACATTTTCATCCTATCAGGAACCATGGATAAAGTTGATAATAAAAAGTACTGTATGGATTGTTGTATAAAATCAATATAAGCTAGGAATTATATAAATGACTGAGTTAGATAAAAAACCTACGTTTTTGGAAAATGTTGAGATGATGGTTAATGATACCATTGATCGTATTAAAATTGATCCTAATATTTCAAAAATTCTAAAAACATGCCGTTCTGTAATACAGCTCAAATTTCCAGTAAAAATAAAAGGGGAAATTAAAATTTTCCATGGATGGAGGGCTGTTCATTCAAATCACAGACTGCCCGTTAAAGGCGGCTTGCGGTATTCAACGGATGTCAATCAGGAAGAGATTGAAGCTCTGGCATCCTTGATGACTTTTAAATGCGCTCTTGTTGACGTTCCATTTGGCGGCGCCAAAGGAGGTTTGTTAATCGATCCCAAAAAATATGATGAAGAATCCCTTGAAAGAATTACGAAAAAATTCGCAAGAGAACTAATACGCAGAGGATATTTAAGTCCTGCAAGAGACGTGCCCGCCCCGGACGTGGGAACATCCCAAAGAGAAATGGGATGGATTCTTGATGCTTATAAAAGTTCACGTCCGGATGATATTAACCACGTGGCATGCGTGACAGGAAAATCAGTTAATCACGGAGGAATAAAAGGAAGGTTGGAAGCCACAGGAAGAGGCGTGTGTGAAGCATTAAAAGAGTTTTTCCGCCATCCTGATGAAGTAAGTAAGGCTAACATGAGCAACCCTGACTTAAATGATCAAAAGATCATAATACAGGGGTTTGGTAATGTGGGGCTTCATTCTGCTAAATCATTATTCGCTACTGGCGCCAAGATCATCGGCATTGCTGAAAAAGATGGCGCCATATTTAGCAAAGAAGGAATTAACATAATTGAATTAGAAAAATACAAGCAAGACAAGAACACAATATTAGGTTTTCCCAACACTGAAACAATTGACACTTCAAGTGATCTGCTGACTTATGATTGTGATATTCTTATCCCCGCTGCTTTAGAAAATGTCATAACCCTAAAGAATGTTGATAACATAAAAGCAAAAATAATTTGTGAAGCCGCGAACGGGCCTGTGAGTTACAGGGCTGATCAAAAATTAAAGGGTAGGGGCACAGTAATCATACCTGATATCTATGCTAATGCCGGGGGTGTCACTGTTTCTTATTTTGAATGGATTAGAAACATCAGCCACATTCGAATGGGACGTTTGCACAAGCGATATGAAGAGGACCGGGGGGAAGTAATTCTTAAAGCCTTGGAACAAATTTCTCCAAACAAACTCTCTCAAGATTTAACAAATCAATTAGTCCACGGTGCCAATGAAGAAGACATTATCTCCTCTGGTCTCGAAGATACGATGAGAGTTTCTTTTCAAGAAATGTTGGAAATGAAATCTGCTTATAATCTTGATGATTACAGAATGGCAGCTTACGCTATCGCGTTGAAAAAAATAGAAAAATCATATTTAGAACTTGGAATATAAAAGAATAGTTGATTTATATCAAATTAGTCAAAAAATATTAGAATTTATTAATTTATACGATAAACTTTTAGCTATAAAATATATTAAATTTTATTAAATGAAAAAACTGATCTTAATATTTATTGCAATTGTTTTTTGTATCCCCCTTATAGTCATCCCAACAACTGTATTATCTGAAAGCGGGCCGCCCCCGGCTAAGGAATGGAAGGGGGGAGGTGAGAAAATTGAGTTTCAATCTATTCCGGTAATCACTATAAAAAATTTTTTAAACGGAAAAGTACCTAAAGAAACTGTAACAATTTCAGGAACTTTGAATTTTCCTTCTAATGCCCCAGACAAAAATGCTCCGGTAGTTGTTATAATGTCTGGCGGAGGTGGGATCAGCGTTTGGGAAGAGCACTGGATGAAGACATTTAACAGTATTGGTCTTGCAACATTTGTGGTGGACAGTAACTGGGGACGTCGTAATTGCAAAAAGAAATTTAAAAAAGCAATTCCAAATTGTAATGATGTGCATAGAGGTATGACTAGAATTGTTGACGGTTATCGCGCACTAGAACTATTATCAAAACATTCCCGCATCGATCCAGCTCGTATTGGTTGCCTGGGAATTTCTCTTGGAGCTAGAGGATGTCTCTACTTAAATGTTAAACGATTTCAAAAAATATGGGGGACACCTGGGTTAGAATTTGCCGCAAGTGTGCCATTGTATCCTCCGTGCAATGTCAGGTTTAAGGAAGATGATGAGATAACAAATACACTAATTCGTATTCATATAGGTGAGTTGGACACATATTTCCCCGTTGATTCATGCGTGAATTATGTTGATCTCCTTCGTTCAAAAGGAAAAGACGTAGAAGTCAAGATCTATCCAGACGCGCATCATGGTTTTGATGCAGATCCTTCTTCTATCTTTCGAGGCAAAACCAAATCGGTTGTTAAGGGTCATAATGATGGAAGATGTTACTATGAAGAAAATACTGATCTAACAGAAGAACAGCTAGGAGAAGGTTTTCATCAACAAATAACGCAAGTTGGTTTTTCTGAATTCTTAGCCACCGCAAAAGAGAAGAAAATAAAGAAATTATTTAATTGGCATAAGAAGGGCAATAAACGAGGTTTTACAAGTCCACAGATAACATTTGATCAAAGCTGTGTAAGCAAATCAAACACGATTGAATATAATAAAGAGGCGGCAATAGAAGCTACTGGGCTTATTAAGGATTTTTTTATTAACACCTTCAATCTTTCATTGTAAGCACGCTGATGATTCCTGAAAACTATTGGTTGTATTTACAAATTCTTTTCTTTCTGTTCATCACCCCTGGTTCGCCAAGAGTGGTTATGTGTTCATACACCATGTCCTATGGATTAAAAAAATCTGTATGGACAGCTTTAGGTGATATTTCTGCCAACTCTTTACAGTTGGTCTTTGTCGTCATTGGATTTGGATTATTTGTAAAAGATAATCCTATTATCCTTACAACACTCAAATGGATTGGCGTTGCCTATCTTTTATATCTAGCCTATGACTTATATATATCCAAAGCCAAAGAGATAAATACTTCGGATGCACAAGAAAAAAATATTTTGTCCTTTTTTAAAGATGGTTTTTTAGTAGCCGGTTTTAGTCCCAAAGCATGGGTGTTTTTTGGTGTGATTTTCATTCAGTTTTTAAATTATAATTTAAGTTCAATTAACTTTGCCGTGCAACTCCTTATTCTATGGCTGTCCTATATCTTATTGGATTTCATCACTCTCATTATGTACGGCATTACTGCGGATAGAATTTCTGTCTGGTTAAAGAGCAACCCTAAAACAATCAATATGATATCGGCAATTGCCCTGGTGATTATTGCCCTGTTTGTAGCCTTATTCCAAAAAACATAATATATTATTGCCTATCAACATTCCCCCGTGGTTGGTGGTAAATCTACTCAAATAATTAAAATAAAAGAATTTTATAATAAATTAACTAATCCTTTAAAATAGTAATTCCATTTTCATCAAATGTTAAAAAAACTTCATCATCTAATTTATAATGATTGGTTGTTTCATTTGAAACTACAAATAATTCACCAATATCAGATGAAACGACATATTGATAACAACTTCCCACATAAGACGCGCTAATAATTTTAGTTGCTATGCTGCTATTTGTTTTTTCTTTTATAATTCCAATTTTTTCTGGACGTATGGCAATGGAAATTGAATCATTTAAATCAAAGTTTGATGAAATTTTCATTCGAATGCCACCAAAATTAATATCATACACATCTTCATTTCTGGTCTCAATTTTAGCTTTGACGATATTTGCATCACCGATGAAATTAGCAACAAAAGTAGTTTTTGGATTATTATATAAATCTTTTGGCTTACCTTGTTGAGCAATGACGGCATTATTCATAACAATTACCTTATCTGAAATTGCCAATGCTTCTTCTTGATCGTGAGTCACATAAATAGTGGTTACATCCAATTTCTGTTGCAACTCTCTTATGTCTTCTCTAACTTGCCGCCTAAGTTTAGCATCAAGATTTGACAAGGGTTCATCAAATAGAAGAACTTTCGGCTCTAAAACAATAGCTCGAGCCACTGCTACGCGTTGCTGCTGCCCTCCAGATAATTCAGACGGCATTCTGTTTTCATAACTTTCAAGACCGACTAATTTTAGTGTTTCAAAGGATTTTTGAATGCATTCTTCCTTCAGAACATTAATCATCCTTAAGCCATAAGAAACATTTTCCACCACGCTCATGTGCGGAAATAGCGCGTAAGATTGAAACACCATTGAAACGTCTCTGTCAGTTGCTGGAAGTAAAGTTACATCTTCATCATCGATAAAGATGCTCCCTTGTGTAGCCCTCTCCAACCCGGCAATTAAGCGAAGGGACGTGGTTTTGCCACAGCCTGAAGGTCCCAATATGGTCGTGAGCGTCCCAGGTTCAAAAGAGCAGGTTATGTTATCAACGGCAGTAGTTGCGTTGAATTTTTTTGTTACATTAATAAATTTAACTTCTGATTTTTTCATTAACCCATATTCCCTTGCAAGAAAGTCACATCTTGATCACGACGCCCTAGTTTTCTTCTACCAACTAATAATTGAATGAATAAAATAGTAATCAACATTGTGATTATTAGTACAGAAGAATAGACTATGGCAAGTCCATAATCATTGTTCTCTAATCTTCCCAAGATGTAGGAAGTGGCCAAATCATAATTTGCGCTAACAAGAAAAATAACAGCGCTAATAGCGGTCATTGCGCGGACAAAACTAAAGATAAGTGATGCAACAATGGCAGGTTTCAAAAGAGGCAGAATTATATTTATAAACGTCTGAAAACTAGAAGCATTCAAAGTCGTTGAAGCTTCATCCAAATGCGGATCTAATTGATTCATTGCTGCTATTCCAGCTCTTACTCCAACTGGCATGTTGCGAAAAACAAAAGAGATGACAAGAATGAGCCCCGTGCTAGTCATTTCAATAGGGGGGACATTGAAGGCAAAAACATAGCTTACCCCGATTATTGTGCCGGGAATTGCAAAACTTAACATTGTGCCGAATTCAAAAGCATTCTTCCCTTTAAATTTATGTCTGGTTAACAAATATGCTGTTAAAATTCCTATTGTTGCTGTTGGAGGAGCTGAAAAAACAGCGACCAAGAATGTAACGCTGAAAGAATTCCACGCGGTGCCCGTCCACAATAATCCCCTCTCCGCCATGTATTCAACACTAAAGGCTTCGATATAATGCTTAAGAGTAAAGTTATGATCCACACCCCACATTTCAACAAAGCCGCCGAATAAAATCATTATGTAAATTAAAAAAGTTAAAACTGCCCAAGGTATTATTGTTGAGTAAATTAAAATTCTTACAGAATTTGGTATTTGGGGATGAACCCCGCTGTCACCTTTTCCAGTTATGGAAATGTATGACTTTTTGCCCAGCCACTGGTTTTGTAAAAGAAAAGAAATTAATACAAGTGATAATAATATGACAGCTAAAATCGCAGCTCGTGTTTCATCGTATTGTGCGCCTACCACAGCAAAAAAAATTTCAGTTGAGAGAACATCAAAATCTCCACCAAGAACTAAAGGGTTGCCAAAATCTGCTAAACTTTCAATAAAGCCTAGTAGAAAAGCATTGGCAATTCCTGGCCGCATTAATGGTAAGGAAACAGTTCTAAATACTTGCCATTTTGAAGCACGAAGGGTTTGTGACGCTTCTTCCATGGACGGACTAACACTTTCAACAACACCTATTAAAACCAAAAATGAAATCGGGGTAAAAGCCAAAGTTTGTGCAAACCATATTCCCGGCAAACCATAAATCCAACGCGACCGTTCAATGTGAAAAGCCCACTCAAGGAAAGTGCTCACCGCCCCGCTTCTTCCAAATAAAATAATAATAGCAAGTCCGATTACAAACGGCGGGGTGATTATTGGAAGAACGGATAGAATGCGTATAGCGCGTTTAAATTTAAAATTAGTTCTTGCAATTAATAAGGCAAATCCCAAACCAAGTATTGTTGAAGAAAAGGCGGAAAGCATACCCATGGTCAGTGTATTCCAGACAACTCCGCAACCATAATTGCTGACTACACAATCTAAGCCCCATATCCCTTTATTAATGAACTTATCTGCGAAATTTATTAATTCATATCCTCCGTCACCGCTTTTAAAAGCAAATGCAAACATGCGAAAAATGGGAAAGAAAACAAATAACGAAACTAAAATAATAATTGAGCCAATACTTCCGACAATAAAATTATCGCCATTTAACCATCCTCGTGCAGCCAGTCCATGAGTGATATAAAAAACAAATGCAGAGCATGTGAAGACAGCCCCGATTCCCATTCCATACTGTCTCTCAACTTCTCCAAATAAATTAAGAAAAACTTCAAAGTTCCATCCTCGAATTCCAATGGAAAATCCTTGAAGAAATAAATATATGAAGCCAATGACGCCTGAATAAATGAAAAGGTTGGAATAAAATCTTGTATTTTGTTTAGAGTTGAATGCAAATAAGGGAAGAAGTAACGGAAAGACTATGGGTAGTAACCAGTATTGCTTACTCGCGAAAGCCGCCGCAACTGCAGAGCCATAATCTTCAAAACTATAATATAGCAACCAGTCAATTGAAAAGAACCCGTCACCAGTCACATACCATGGAAGAATAAAATATCCTATACTTCCAATTAGGATCCAACTGATGACGAGTCCCCTCATTAAATAAAAGAACTATCGAGGAATAACAGATACGTCGTTATCCCATTTAGCTAATAATTCAGCCCTCTTATCTTTGTTTCCATAAGTCGCGAAATCATAATCGATTAACTTAATGGTTGAAAGATCAGGAGCGTTAGGATCAGCTTGGGCTTTAGTGTTCGCAGGCACCTGCAGAGATTTACCAGAAGTGAAAATCAAAGTTTGAGTATCTGGACTCAAAGCCCAGTCAAAAAATAATTTCGCTTCATCTAAATTTCTTGCTCCTTCAATTAAGCTCATTGATCCAACTTCATATCCCGTACCTTCAGTAGGTGATACGACTGTTATCGGCAGGCCATTCTTTGCTTGCTTGACGCCGTCATGTTGGAAACAAATACCAATGGTATTTTCTCCTCTTGCGGTAGCCTTGATCGGTGCAGAGCCAGATTTTGTATATTGGTTGATATTAAGATGAAGTTTTTTCATATATTCCCATCCTTTTTCTTCACCAAAAATCTGAATGATAGTTGCAAGCGTGGTATAAGCTGTACCAGACGAATTTGGATTAGCTACTTGGATTTCACCTTTGTAAGCTGGGTTCGTTAAATCTTCCCAAGATTTAGGTTCAGGCAATCCTTTAGATGCAATCAATTCATGATTATAGCCATAACCTAGCGCGCCCACGTAAATCCCAACAGTTCGGTAGTTACCATTAACAGCTTGATTTTGAGCAGCTGGAAGTAAATCATCAAAATGTTTTGATTTATATTCTTGTGTTAACCCTTCTTGTGAGGCAGTTAAATGAGGATCGCCCGTACCTCCAAACCATACATCGCCTTTAGGATTAGACGCTTCTGCTTTTATTTGTGCAAAAGTTTCACCGCTACTTTTTCTAGTCATCGCAACATTTATGCCAGTTTCTTTTTCAAAAGCTTGAACAAGCATTTCACATACATCAATTTCAACACTGCAATACAAAGTTAATTTACCCTTGGCAAAAGCAGAGAAAGAAAAAATTGATAAGATTAATGACAGAATAATAGTAATGAAATTATTTCTTATAGTTTTATTCATTATTCCTCCTTAATATATTGGAAAGAATATCTCTTTTTTAGCAAAATGTTGCAAGTTTTTTTTAAGTATTTATTTTCTATTAACAAAAAATTCTCAACATTTCTCTTGGTTGATGGTAGGTAAGAGATTGATGGTACCTTCTCTGGGATATTTTACACTTTGGCTTTCATTGTGCTTTGCAACTTTGCAATTTATCACTTCTTTTAAAAAAGATACTGGCTCCATTCCACAATTTCATAAAATTGCTGTCATCGGTTTGCTTCTCAGTACCTTATTTTCTTTTTTCTCTCTTATGTACAGTCATGTTGTTTCAGACTTTAGCGTATTAAATGTTTTTCAAAATTCACACACAACAAAACCTCTGCTTTATAGAATTTCCGGTGTTTGGGGAAATCACGAGGGATCCATGTTGTTATGGATGCTTGTTCTCACCGCCATCAATTACTGGATTTATAAATTATATAATGACACAAACTCCATCTTTGTTTCCAAAGCTCTACAAGTGCAAGCCTTCATCACGATTGGTTTTTTAGTTTTCATCTTAACCGCATCAAATCCTTTTGAAAGAATGATTCCATCCCACCCTAACGGGTTGGGCTTTAATCCCATTTTACAAGATCCCGCCTTGGCCATCCATCCCCCGCTATTGTATTTTGGGTATGTAGGTTTTTCAGCGGCTTTTTCTTTAAGCATCGCAGCAATGCGTATGGAAAATGATGGTAAAATTCCTTGGCACAAATATATGAAACCTTTTGTTATTGCCGCTTGGACATTCTTGACTGCAGGGATAGCGTTTGGGTCTGTCTGGGCGTACTATGAATTAGGATGGGGGGGTTGGTGGTTTTGGGATCCGGTTGAAAACGCTGCTTTGATGCCTTGGTTGCTCGGAACTGCCCTGTTGCATTCGTTAATAACCGTTGAAAGAAAAAAATCACTTCAAACATGGGTGTTGCTCCTAGCCATACTCGCATTCCTGCTAAGTGTCATTGGAACTTTTTTAGTGCGATCAGGCATCCTGACAAGCGTTCATGCCTTTGCTTTGGATCCAGCGAGAGGCGTGTACATACTTTCATTTGTAGCCCTGTTAGGCGGATATTCCCTGGCATTATACGCCATCAAATCAAAAAATTTTTTCAATAAGGATTATTTTTCATTTTTCAGCAAGGAAGGCTCCATACTGGTAAACAACCTTCTCATGGTCATCGTATGTGCCTCAGTTTTCTTTGGCACAACATACCCTCTGTTTGTTGAAATTTTCTCCAACAATAGAATCTCGATTGGTGAGCCCTATTTCAACTCAACGGTCATTCCTATTATGATTCCCGCCATACTTGTAATGGGCATAGGTCCGGTCTTGTCTTGGGGAAAAGTAGATTCTAAAAAAACAAGGCGACAAATTTTTACAAGCATAATTCTGACGATATTAGCTACGATAATATTTTTTTCATTCTACCGTACTTTTAATCTCTTTGGATTAGTGGGAATTGTTTTATCTTCCTGGATAATCAGCAATGTTCTTGTCACATTATTTGTTGGCATAAAAAAAGAGAGTGATAAAAAAACGCTCTCTCCAGTTAATTTTTTTAAGCACTTTAATGGAATGATTGTATCACACCTGGGCGTTGGATTACTCATACTGGGAATTACTGGCTCTAGCATATGGCAGGAAGAAAACATAACCCGGATGAAAATTAACGATGAAACTGTTATTAAAAACTATAATGTTGTCTTTAAAGAAATAAACAAACTTGCGGGTCCCAATTACTACGCCCTTGAAGGAAGTTTTTGGGTGTATAATGAAAAAAATAAAATCATCACGGTCTTAAGGCCTGAAAATCGCATCTATCCTGTAACAAACAACACATCTTCAGAAGTGTCCATACACACCAATTTACTCAGGGATTTATACATTGTTCTGGGCGAGGGAGACATTAATGAGGGCTGGGTTGTCCGGATTTATTACAATCCTCTTGTCGTTTGGATGTGGATTGGGGTGTTGATTATCGTCATCGGCGGTTTATTGGCTCTTAAGAACAATTTAACAATTTTGAGACGAGGAAATTGATGCGAAAATATTTTTTATCCGCACCCTTAATAATATTTTTTTGCATGATGATTGTTTTTTTTTATTTTCTTATTATTAAGCGCGATCCATCAGAACTCCCCTCTGTCCTGATAAATCAAAAGGCGCCAATGTTTGAAACAACAACCCTGTTTGATAACGAACCATTTATATTTGAAGAAGAATCAGGACAACAAGTCCTGATAGTGAATTTCTTTGCCACGTGGTGCATACCTTGTCGAGAGGAGCATCCGTACATTAGTAAGTTATCAAAAGAAAAAAACATTACAGTTATTGGTGTCAACTATAAGGATGATTCCCAAAAAGCAATCCAATGGCTCAGTGAATTAGGCAATCCTTATTCCAAAGTGGCCGTTGATTCCAACGGACGCATTGGTTTAGACTGGGGCGTGTACGGACTTCCTGAAACATTCATTGTTAATGAAAACAACATCATCCTCTACAAACAAGTGGGACCCATTACAAATACGAAATACGATGATTTTATTATGCACATTGAGGATGGCATTAAATGATTCAAAAAAAATTTTTATTCCATAAAATATTTTTTTTATTTCTAATGATAACCCTAGCAGGAGCAACTGTTTCGAATAACAGTTATGCTGTTGAACCCGAGGAATTTTTAAAAAATCCAAAGCAGGAATTACGAGCGCGTGATATTTCAAAAAATGTCAGATGTTTGGTTTGCCAGAATCAGTCCATAGATGAATCCTCAGCGCCACTTGCCAAAGATCTGCGAATAATTATCAGAAATAAAATAACAGAAGGATTGACGGATAAAGAAATTTACAAATTCCTGACCGACAGGTACGGGGATTTCATTCTTCTTAACCCTCCCCTTAAGGCAAGTACAATGATTCTGTGGGCTCTACCTTTTGTATTGTTTTTTATTGCCCTCTTTGTGCTCTATCGACACAATAAAAATTCCAAATTAAGATAATGCGATAAATATACCGATGTACAATACAACAAAAATTAATGCTGATATTCCGAATTCAAAAAAACCATTATCAAACGGTCCCTCATGCTGCTGTCCATCATAGGATTGATCGGTTACATCATCTGTGACCAAATTTTTTTCAAAGTAACTTTCGCGCATAACTTTACTCCTTCTTGTCCAATTGATAAACATAGTAAAAATAATAATTTTGAGTTAGATCAAATAAATGTATGATTTGATTTGGATCAATTATTTCACAATAAGTAAAGTATTTTGCTCAACATCCCTCGTGGTTGGTGTTAGGATAATTTAGATGAAAATTCGTTTGTTTTATACAGAGATTCCCTTTTGGAGGGCTGAGGTAAGCAGATTGGCGTTATACATTGGTAATATTGATTTTGAAGACGTGCGAATGTCTTGGAGAGAGGACTTTGATACAATGATTGAAACTGGAAAACTGCCCTATGGTGTGACATCTCCTTTCAGACAAATACCAGTCATGGAAGTAGACGGACAAGTAGTAGGTCAAACAGGAGGTATTGCTAGATTTTGCGGCAAGCTGAGTGGATTGTATCCAAAGAATGACGATATTCTTGCTGCTCAGATTGATCAAATTCTTGATGCGGCAACCGACATTACCAATTTAGTAGGCATAACGATGAGAGAAAAAGAACCTGGTAAAAAAAAGCTGGCACGGCAAAAACTTTCAGAAGAAACTTTGCCAAAATGGTTTGGTTATTTAGAAAATTTATTAAAAGAAAATAAGTCGTCAGAATGGTTTGCTGGAGATAAAATGAGTGTTGCTGATTTAGCTATTTGGCGTCTGCTGGGATGGATAATTTCAGGAAAGCTTGAGTATGTTCCAACAACACTTCTAGATACATTTCCATACTTAACTAAACTCCATACCAATGTTGATTCCCACCCCAAGGTTCATGAATGGATGTCACTTAAATATCGTAACAAACATCTTTAATATTCAGTAAATAAGATAATGAAATATAATTTTGAAAATAATAATGCTCTTGGCTTAATACTAGGTTTTTCCGGGTTCACAATATTCGTTTTGTTGGATTCAATTATCAAGCTAAATTTGGTGAACAAATATCCAGTTCTGGAAATCAATTTTTTTATTTGTCTGTTTGCCTTTATTCCAATCATTGCAGCTCTTACCATTGTAGGTAATTGGAATACGTTAATAAATAATATAATTCATATTCAGTTACTCAGAGGCGTGTTGGGATTAATTTGCGGCGCGTTAATAGTTAATTCCTTTAAACAACATGCTTTAATTGAAATCTACCCCATTTTATTCAGCACCCCATTGATATTAACTATTTTATCCCATTTTATCCTAAAAGAAAAAGTTGGCATTCGCAGATGGTCAGCTGTGTTAATAGGTTTTGCAGGTGTCCTTATCGTCTCTCGGCCGGGAACGATACACTTTACCTTACCTTTATTCGGTTTGTTTTTCGCAGCCATTATTCTTGCCCTAAATGTTTTAATCATTCGTCGCTTGGCTGATAATCAATCTAGCATTGCTTTCGCTTTTTATGGCACAATGGGCGGATTGGTTATCAGTGGAATGTTTTCTTTCCAAAACTTTGTAAGTGTCCCCTTAACAGATGTGATCATATTTATCGTATGTGGAATTATTGGAGGCATAGGTGGATTATGTATTACTGGAGCATCAAAAATTTTAGAGTCCAGTGAGTTTGCTCCTATTCAATATGTTCAGTTAGTAGCGGGTTTCATTATGGGTTACTTATTCTTTAGAGACCTGCCAGATACTTTTGAAATTATCGGTTCACTTATTATCGTTTTTAGCGGGTTGTTTATTATATATCGTGAAAACAAGCTTAACATCAGACCTTTTGAAAGTAGCACGAGCAGAATAAGAGACATGTTTTTGCGTGGTCATTAGGCTTACAATCCCCTCAACATCCTCGTGGTTGGTGGCAGTAAGTCATTTTTGACATTTTCTTAGAATAAAAAAATTAAAAATAATGTTTCAGTTCAACATAATACGTGCTGGACAACCTGCCGAATTCACTTTGTATGTTGGGATTTTGCCAACTGGTGCCATTGGGCCTCTTGCCAAAATTCATCTGTCCGCCGATCACAAAGTCCGTGTTATCAGTAACTGATCTGTGAAAAGAAAAATTATGTTGATTGGAAGAATCAGCCCATGCAACCTTCGTGTCGTATCGACCAATCAATAAAGGGGTAAACTCGTAACTTAGTGATGCGGCGCTTAAGTGACTGTTCAAAGAAGTGCTAACGCCATTTTTTAATCGGACATCAGAGGCATCAAGATTATCAGAATCCCCCACTCCATTGAAGAGGTGCTCCGCTGTTAACTGCAATTCATTATCAAAACGATAACTGGCTCCTAAAACATTCATAAAGTAATTTTTCACTAAATTGCCCTGATATGAGTCCGGCATAGAAATTGTCTCTGTCCCCCATAGATACGTGATTTCATCATACATATTAATAGGGCCCCATTCTCCATCCATCTCCAAGCCCAAGCGATGTCCTTCAGGCTCTCGTTTATATAAAAGCGCATAATCTATGTCATGGTAATTAGTGTATCCTCTCAATAAATATCCTGTTTCCTCTTTTGATCCCAGCCATTGATATGATTGAACCGCGCTATTTTCCAAATAACTGCCAGATGAGGTGAGAACATTTTGTTCATTTAGGACTGCAGTCAGTCCGCTAAAATTGCCTACAGCTTTATCAATTTTAACTGCATCAATCCCAGCCTTATATTCCTGGCCAAGGTAAGGACTTCCATAATAATCAAATAAATTCCAAAAAGTGGGCTTGCCGAAACTGGTTGCAAGTCTTCCAACTTGAATATCAAGATCTTGTACAGAAAACTTTATATTAGCCCGATCAATATAAGAGTGCGCGCTGCGATCGGCGTCATTGATCCAGTTATCACTAAGATCCACGGATAACATAGAAACATCTCTTCCCCCCACGCCTGTCTTTACATTAGAATAATCATACGCTTGTACGGCGTGTAATTCATAGGAATGCTGATCGTAAATATCGCCTTCCACTATGATTCTAGCTACTGAAAAAAATTCCTGTGTGCTGTCTTGATCAAAGTAAGGTGAAAAACTGTAATGGTCATAAAGCTTATAGCCAGATTGCACGCTGCCACTTATTTCAATATCAAAATCCTCGGCAAATAATTGTGAGGAGTAGAATACCAGTACGGAAAACAGTATCTTTTTAAAAGTGCCGGCAAGCATTAAGAAAAAATCATCTATGGGCAAATTGCTCTGTTTCTTCCATGGATGCCTTTTCACTATGAATCATTCCGTCTTTTAAAATAATAATTTTTTTTGCAAACTTGATGACTGCTGGATCATGGGTGGAAAACAGAAAAGTTGTACTGTTGTTTTTATTTAATGCCGCCATGAGTTCCAAAAGCGATTGAGCTGTCTCAGAATCCACATTCGCTGTTATTTCATCCGCTAAGACCAGCTGTGGCTCCGTGGCAACAGCCCTTGCAATAGCTACGCGTTGCTGTTGCCCGCCACTCAACTCGCGCGGGTACCTATTTTCCAGTCCATCCAATCCCATTTCCTGAAAAAGATGCATGACCTTCTCTCGCCGCTTAGCGGGCGTGATTCCCTGCAGCATAAGCACGTATTCGGCATTTTCATAGGCGTTCAAAACGGGGAGTAAATTATAATTTTGGAATACAAACCCAATATGTTGACGACGTATCATGCTTAAGGCTTTATTGGACAAGGTGTTAAAGTCCTGATCATTAAATTTTACATCCCCGCTAGTTGCTCTATCCAGCCCGCCAATAATATTGAGTAAGGTGCTCTTTCCACAACCAGAAGGACCCATCATTACTGAAAAATCACCTTCGAGAATTTTCATACTAATTCCTCGCAAAGCTTTTGTTAAAACTTTTCCTTCTCCGTAATTTTTTACAACTTCATATAACGATGCGATTTCTTTCTTTGTGTTCATATAGATCTCAACTCATCCGTGATTGAAATACGTGATATTAAATATATTGGTAAAACGCTCAATAACAGGACCGCGCAAAAGAACGAGATGCTGATTTGCAAAGTCAGGAATGTTGAGAAAAATGGTGTAATGACAGTATCCATTCCAAATCCTCCTATCTCCATATCTTCTGGATTAACATCTTCAAATATATTCATCATATCATAACCTTCCACCCATTTTGCGAGACCAACACCCGATAAGGATCCTAACGGGCAGGCAATGATTCCAAATATAAAAGTTTCAAAAAATATTTGAAGTTTCAGTTCTATTTGTTGTGTGCCTAATGCCAACAGAGAGGCGAACTCTCTTTTCCGTTCCAGTGTAGACATCAGTATCGTACTAAACATCGTAAACAGTACGATCACAACCAGCATAAACATAAAGGATATAACAGCGGTGCGATCCATACGAATCGTTGTTGCTATATCTGGCATTATTTGCTGCCAAGACAGAAAAACACCATTGTTTTTGGCTAATTTGTTTTGCCACT
>Ga0187827_10002843_pt1 | contig 23126 bp, 18 predicted proteins | sample ETNtaG_39_FD_167969 | JGI IMG/M metagenome (GOLD analysis project Ga0187827, IMG submission 167969) | Marine microbial and viral communities from oxygen minimum zone, Eastern Pacific Ocean - ETNP2014_SV_150_PacBio MetaG (Illumina Assembly) | ecosystem: Environmental > Aquatic > Marine > Hypoxic... | reverse complement strand
ACCAGTTTAGCGGTGGGCAAAGGCAAAGAGCCATGATAGCTATGGCGCTCTGCACAAACCCGTCCATGCTTATTGCAGATGAGCCGACAACCGCCCTTGACGTAACAACTCAGGCACAAATTCTAGAGTTACTTAAAGAACTTGCGGTTCAAAACAACATGGCCACTCTCTTTATCACCCATGACTTAGGGGTAATTGCCGAGATAGCCGATGACGTCGCGGTTATGTACCTAGGGCAGGTTGTTGAAACCGCCCCGGTAGAAGAGATATTCAGTGATCCGAAGCATCCTTATACAAAAGCACTGATGACCTCGATTCCAACAATATACGCGCTGCCCCGCCAAAGACTACCTTCGATATCAGGCGCGATACCCCATCCCCAAAACCGGCCTGGTGGCTGTCCATTTCATCCCCGATGTCCTTCATTCATTGAAGGAATTTGCAATACCGGAGTGCCGCTTCTAACAGAATTCAATGATTCAAACAACGTGAGATGCTTCCTTTATGAGGCTAGCCAATGAATGACGGACAAACCTATGATCGGCAACAAATAACGCAAGAGGAAGTTCTTTTAGACGTACGTAACCTGAAGAAATATTTTCCGATCCATAAAGGTTTCCTAAGACGTGAGGTAGGGTCAGTACGAGCTGTAGACGACGTATCTTTCAAGATATACAAAGGGGAAACCGTCAGCTTAGTAGGAGAAAGCGGGTGTGGTAAAACTACCATTTCCCGTTGCATCGTGAGGGCACTGGATCCTACTAGCGGAGAGATATCTTACTCCGGCGAGGATAGAGACCCAGTGGATCTGGCGACGATATCCCAATCTTCCTTCAGATCTTTCCGAAAAGAAATTCAGATGATTTTTCAAGATCCGTTCTCTTCTTTAAACCCAAGAATGACCATATTTGAAATCATCGGTGAGCCTCTTTTGGTTAACAACCTAGGAAATCGTGAGGAAAGACAAACCAGGGTCAGTGAACTTCTGTCAGAAGTCGGGCTTCCCCAGGAATATATGCAAAGGTTTCCGCACGCGTTCAGCGGTGGCCAGAGACAAAGGATAGGAATCGCGCGTGCATTAGCACCTCAACCAAGGCTGATCATAGCCGACGAGCCGGTATCGGGACTAGACGTCTCTGTTCAGGCTCAAGTAATTAATCTTATGATGGACTTACAGGACAGGTTTGAATTAACTTACCTGTTTGTCTCGCACGATCTGAGTGTCGTGAACCAGATTAGCGATCGAGTTATCGTTATGTATGTGGGTAAGATCGTTGAGACCGGTCCTCCTCAAGAACTTTTTAAAAACCCCAAGCATCCCTATACTGCGGCCCTAATCTCTTCGCTTCCAAAGCCTGATCCCGCACAGAGAACTGCCCGCGAAGCCCTAGAGGGAGAAATTGCAAATCCTGCTAGTCCCCCTCAAGGTTGTTACTTTCATCCAAGATGTCCATTCGCAGTAGAGATTTGCAAGACAGAAGCGCCAGAACTAAAAGAGATCAAACCAGGAAGGCATGTAAGCTGCCATAGAGCTGAAGAGTTATCCCTAGAAGGTATTCCATCCATAAATGAGAACTGATGATTGGGCCTCGTATTTCTATCTGGCTTAAATTCATCGATAGGACCTTCTGACTTTTGGGCATAGCAAGGACTCGGCTAACTATATCGATCAGCTTATATAGCGCCTTTCTGGGAAGTGGTGCGAATCTAATCGCCGTATTGGCCCAAACGAGCCATTACGAGGTAGCTCTACAATTGAGCTTGGTTTCTACATTTTGGTTCTGCATATTTGGCGCCGTGGGATCACTTTTAATAGTTCCGATTTCTATCTACCATTTTAGAGAAAATCCAATGATGGTCGGTGACTTAGCTACCTGGTTTCTATTGGCCTTAGGATTTGCTGTCTCATGGCCTTTCGTAACTGCTGCGTTTTTCCCAGTCACTTTGTATTTCATACACGCTATTGAAAACGGCTATGGTTTGAGTATATTCCTTTCTGGCCTTCCAGATGAAATTCTTAAAGGATTCAATTCATTCTTCATCTTTGGTGCCGCGACAATTTACACAGGAATATTGGCCGGTTTGGTGTTCGGTATCGGTGGGATCGTAATCGACACGATGGACGTAATTTCGAATAGATATAGGTGGAGATACGCTTCAATGGGAGTTTCCATAATACTTGGCGTAAGTATCTTGGGCTTCTGTATTTTCGGACCAATCGAACTGTTAACCAGATTTGGATAACTACTATCCGGTAAGAGGTTTTATACTCCTTGAAAAATCAAGTTATAATCCTACATAAAGATATTCTAGAAGATTTGGAGTTATTCTTTTAACTCAGAGAGTTTCTAATAGTCTAGCCAAACAAACTTTTAGAGGGTGTGTTCAAGACAATTCTCTCACAGTAATGAAGGAGCGTTAATACATGAGTTCTCAAAATATTCGTTCATGGCTATGTGGCCCCATGGTTGCCGTAGCAACACCTTTTAAGGAAGATTTGTCACTGGACCTTGATGTCCTTACGAAAAACATCCGCTTTATGATTGATAGGGGGGTTAAAACTGGTGACGGAACTCTTCTTGTCGGAGGGGCTGGAGGCGAGCACCCCGCTATGAATGTTGAGGAGAGAATGGCCGTCATGAAAACGGCACAAGAAGCAGCTAACGGTGAAACTCCTGTTTTAACAAGTATCCAGCACACAGACACAAGGGTAATAGTAAAACTTGCACAGTATGCATCTGAAATAGGTCTTCACGGAGTCCAGCTTGGTCCCACCTATTACTATCAACCCTCTGAAGATGACGTCGTTAGACTTTTCGAGCAAATTGATGCAGAGTCAGACGTAAATCTGATGATATACCACACGTGGTGGGAAGGGCTGACTATGAGCCTGCCACTGATCGATCAATTATCAGAAATCGGCAGTGTAAATGCCCTGAAGTGGTCAGCACCAAATTCACAGCTCTACAGGGATGGTCTTACTACTTTTTCAGATCGCCTTGCGATCATAGACAATGGCGGAGAACACATCTGGAGCAACATTTTGGGAGCTTCCGGGTTTATTACTCACCTAAGTGGATTCTGGCCAGAATATCCTCTAGAAATATGGAATCTTCTACAACAATCCGAGTATGGAGCAGCCAAGGATCGTCTTAGTGAATTCAAGTGGAAATGGAGAAAATGGATTGGGGAGGTGACTAAGATTACCGGCGGGGAAGGTCCGTTCATAAAAGCTGCGATGGAGAGAGTCGGACTTGAGGCAGGCCCGCCCCGACCCCCATCAATAAGACCTCCTGAGCATCTCCTAAAGAAATTGGATGTTTTATTCAATGAGGCAGGAGTCCCAAACGCTCTAGCTGCGAAAACTTAGACAGGAGCCTTTAACCTCCCGTAAATCTGGACGAGAGACAGGTTGGGTCCAAGGTTGAGGCAGGTCGATCAGTAACTAGACGCGTTTTGCGAATAGTTTCGTAGACACCAGGCAAGAAAGATGCCATCACATTATTCAGAATATGATCAGGGGAACTTCCATCTCCAGTTTAGTTAATCCTGAATGCACTGACTTTAGATCAAGCATACCGCCTGATTGACATTCCTCACTCCAACACGCGATTGAACTGCCCTTAGAAATCGCGATCAGATCACCTAATCGGTCCTTGGAAATCTCGTTCATTATCGGGCCGAATAGCTGCCACCTGATGGCTTCTTGACTTGTGATCAATCCGAATTCGTCTCCAAAGAAGCCTGCAAGAGCCGCATGAGTAACATCTGCAGATTCTTGGTCAAATCTCATGTAAGAAACCCGGGCATCGCCCGATACTGGTTGTTGAATTAAACCGGCTTCTAGAACTTTCTCGTTGATAGCGATTTTTTCATATTCATTTGCTTCCAGATGCCCATGGTCGGCAGTGATAATTACACGGATATTAGAACCTCCCACTTCATCGCGAAGGATTCTACACAGCCGATCCACTTCCGTAACTGCAGCCTTAGTAAAATTATGATCAATACCATACCTGTGGGCATTGGAATCCACGTCAGGAATATAGAAATAAATGAATGTAGGACTTTCTTTAGACTTCAACAAATTAGTAGCTGATTGAAATCCTTCCTCCATGCTCGAATATTTGAAAACTGGATTGCCTCCAAGGGCATAACTACTAAAAACAGACGCATAGATATCGTGTGGTAGTAGCCCTGATACTTCCCTGTCTGAAGTCCTAAGATAAGGCTCTGCGTTGAAAAGACACTCTCCGGCAACTCCGAGATCTTCGAGTGAGATCCCATCCAACATACGCGTAAATGGTAATGTTGTAACCGGTCCGTTTATCTGTTTCAGATAGGTCCACCAGCCAAGGGCTCCATGCTGCGAGGGCCACAAGCCGGTTGATAGGCTTGTCAAGGCGCTTGCGGTTGTAGATGGGAATACCGTGTTAATACTCATACTCATCGATTCACAAAGGAAGGACGGAGAGTCGGGGCTTGATAAGAAGTGAGACCCCAAGCCGTCTACTAAAATAAGAAGAATCTTCTCAGGGTTCCCAACCAATCCCTTAATTCGATCTTGTTCCTTGCTTTCAGGAAATACCACAGAACTCCCAACTGCTCGGGACATTACCCTGGCAAGATCAACCAAACTAGGACCATCGAAAACAGGATGGACCTCGAATGGGTAGTCGACTGGTCTATTCAACATTCACCCACTCGTATTGCCCAAACAATCCTACAAACATGTGAACAAAAGAATATCTATACTCCAGTTTTGCAAACCAAGAGCACCTTCTTCAAGGCCATTCAAGAACCACCTATCCCTTTCTTGCTAGCCAATTGAGGCCCCCGCCGCTTATTGCAAATTATGGCATACAACTCCTAGGGAGCCTCATTTTTATGCGCGAATCTCCAGAGATAACCGATAAACACTACATATTGATGATCAAAAGAATATTCAGAGTTTTTGTACTCGACCAGTGTCAGACGACTTTTGAATTGCCTCAAGCAATCTGTGTCTTTGAACAGCGGTGTCAAAATTTGGTTCCACATCCTCAGTGTTCTCAATGCCGGTAGCAAAGCGATTCCAAAGCTGGGCAATATTAAAGGGGCCCCCATCCGGTACAGTATCCGGAACAAATGTATATCGATCTGATATCACGATCTCTTCCATTTCGGAGGAAGCTCCTCTAGCTCCATAAAGTTGGGCAAATTCCGTCGAAGGCGATCCCCCGCTCGAGACAAGCAAAGTTCCTTCCCTACCATAAATTTCGAACCTGTATCCGGAACCATGGTACGGCACATTTACCACTTGAGCTGAGGCAACTGCCCCGCTAGTCAAAACACCATTAACCGATATAGTGTCCGGAGCTGTCACTTCAACCATTCTATCTGTATCGGATTCGTGCCACTGAGATACCTGGGTTCTCACTGTAGCTGACACCGATTCAAACTCCCCAAGGCACATGCACATCGCATCTATTGAGTGACCAAACGGTATTGTAAGAGTAGTAGCTCCTAATTCCACATCCTTTTGCCATGTCCGACCTGAAGTTCTTTCTAAGACCCCTGATGAGAACTGACGTAGATCAGCGCTCAGTACCTCCCCAACATACCCATCATCGATTAAATCCTTTAGCGCAAGGAAGACAGGAGCGGCACGAGATTGCAGCCCCACCATTGTCGATAGATTCCTCTCGCGAGCCAAAACAGCCATTTCCTGGGCTTCAACAAGGTTTGCCCCCAGCGGCCATTCTGTATAAACATGTTTGTCAGCCCTAATTACATCCATTGTCAATTCGTAGTGTTTGGGCACTCTGACTACCACTGCCACCACGTCAAGATCGGCTTCCTTAAGCATCTCTTGGTGATCACTGAAGGCAAGTGGTACATCAAATTTTTCAGCTGCTTCTCGGGCGGTTTCTTCATGAGCTGTGCACACCGCTGCAAGTTCAATTCCCGGAAGTTCCGCTAAGGCAGGGGCATGGGCCCGCGGCGTCCAACCGTAGCCAACATTTGCACCAATTATCCCTAATCGAATTCGCTTTTCACCCATGACTTGTTCCTCCATAATTCCTAGTAAATGTCCGACGCAATTAGACCTAAAGTGCGTTCTTACTAAGATAGTGTTTTAACTTCCCTACCGTACTTCCAATATATTTACTTGTTTATGCTAAAACCGCAAATAAAATCAGCTGCAAGGGGATTACGGCGACAAAGCCTATAAGAACCACTCCGATAGCCCGGAATGTGGAGGTGTAGTCTAGCGCTTGCCTTATACCTACCACCATGGCTGCCAGTTGCCATAGCGACACAACAGGTAAAATCCAAGTCCCTACCACTGGAACAACTGCAATCAGAAACAATATCCCTGGTGACTGAGCGAAGCCTGTAACCCTTGCCAATTCGCCCCACGAAGATTCTGTCTCCTCCGTCTTAAGCAGCTTTGTGCCAACAAAATAGGTTATAAACGCCCAGACCGCCCAGGACAGCAATCCTGCAATTATTCCAAAAACGATACCTAAAATATTGTCCGTCACAGAAAGAGTAGCTACACCTCTGGCAACAGCTACAACAACGACAATTAAAACAGCCTGGACTATCGCACTGCTGTCAGATTCAACTTCTTCGTAAACGTGCGCATCCAACATCGAAGCACGGAGCATTCTTGAAATCATGTCAAATCCCTCTATAACCTGCTTTAAATTTAGTCTTAAATACCGAATTTAGACGTTACCCGCTTAATATGATACACACTGTTGTGAAAAGAACCGTTAGGTAAAAACCCATCAGGCCATTGAGATTTATGCCGAGGACATCTGTCCGAGTTCAGGCCAAGGATTTCACTAACTTTGTCTCCTACATTGCGAACCTTTGTTTCTTGGTAAACTAGGAGCTGACACGTACAAATTTTTGTACGCTTCTATCACCACGATCAAACCCTAAAAACGTCTCACTAACTTCCGCCACATAGAAACTGCCTTCTGAATCGACAGCAATTCCATGTGGAGCTCCAAAAAGACCTGCGCCAGGCTCATGCTTTACTTTCCCCTTTATCATCGGGTTTCTGCTTGGAGAGTCCGGCAGTCCGGAACCTGTCTCACTGTCATCCAACTCCCCGCCTGTTTCTCCCCATCGAGTCAGCAAATTTCCATTTCCATCCAGTACGCTCACCCGATGATCAAGTTCCGCCACGTAGAAGTTCCCGTCTGGGCCTTTCCTAATAGCATTTGGCAGATTAAGCCCGGACCATTCCCCAATAAATTCCCCATCTGGCTTAAAAAATTGAACTCGATTGTTATATCGATCGGTGGCATAAATTTTGTCTCCATCCTCTTCGTCCACAAAAACACTATGAATCGTGTCGAATTGCCCTTGGCCACTGCCATGACCACCCCAGGAAAAACGCAAGTTACCATAAGGATCGAAACAATGTATATGGGAGTTCCCATACCCGTCAGACGCGTAAAAATCTCCGTTTGATGCAACCGTTAGATGTGTCGGTCTGTTAAACGGTTTACCGCTTTGTTCAGCTGAACTGTTCATGGGTGAGCCTATCGTCAAGAGAAGGTCGCCTTCCTTACTCCAGCGCCTGACGGTATGATCTCCTGTGTCACTGGTGTAAACCGAACCATCAGGCCCGACACTTATACCGTGAGGTACCATAAAATCCAATCCTGTTTCAGGCCTTCCGCCGATTTTCCCCCATCCATCAAGATATTGGCCTTTTTTATCAAAAATCATGACAGCGACATACGGACCCCTCGTAAGAAGATATACATTGTCTTCTTTGTCGACCGCGACATCAGCCACCTCTACAAAGGGCCAACCCCTGGGCCGTTTAAAAAATCCTTCGACTACCCTAAATTTGTAGTCACCACTTCCAAATGTATCCATTAATTTTGCCTCCTATGTACATCCCAATTAAATCTCCTACTGTCCGACGGATTGTATCCTGATCGCTCCTATCGTCCATCTTTGACTAATTATTACTTATTAGTATGGGATAATTTCTCTATAGTCTCCTCGTATCTGTGCTCTCAACTTCGTCGATTTAACTAATCCCGCAATTTCCCAATATAATAAGTATTATCAATAATTTATTTAAACCGAGATGAAGGGGTGATTCTGTGAGTAATTCTCAAGGAGCACTGAGTGGTGTCAAAGTAGTCGCATGCTCCACAGCGCAAGCTGGTACAGTCCCCTACATGCTAATGGCTGACTTAGGAGCTGAAGTCATAAAGATTGAAGTTCCCGGTACCGGCGACGGCTCCCGAAGAGCTGGTGAACGTAAGGGTGAAATCAGTTCGTTTTTTGAAACTAATAACAGAGGAGTAAAAAGCCTAACACTCAACTTAAAATTGCCCGACGCTAGAGAAATTCTCCACAAATTAGTCAAAACCGCAGATATATTCGGTCAGAATTTTCGACCGGGAGCAGCTGAAAGGTATGGATTTGGCTATGAAGATTTAAAAAAGATTAACCCGGCATTGGTATACGCCTCTATATCAGCTTATGGACCAGATGGTCCAGACGCTAACTTACCGGGTACCGACGCAGTCGGTCAGGCGCTGGCAGGCGTGACTGAAGCTTTTTCCATACCAGGCCAAACCATGCGTACGGGGGTAGCATCGGTAGCGGACGAAACTTGCGCAATATTAACATTCGGGGGTGTGTTGGCCGCGTTAATTCATGCTCGAACTACGGGAGTAGGGCAGAAAGTCGAAACCTCTTTAGTAGGCAGCGCATTCCGCCTAATGGGCTGGACCATGACAACTGCGATGTGGAGAAATCAGCCTCCGATTACTGGTGCACGAATTAACGGTTCCCGCGAAAGAGCAGGTATAGCCGCATGTTTTAACGATTCCGAAGGCAAGCCACTTGCCATTCAACTTGATCCTAGAGATTGGAAGAAGGCTCTTGAAATACTTGGATTTCTTGATCCAATGGAAGATAAAGGTGTCTCTGACCTAGGTCTGGCTTTTGAATCAGATGACAAGAAGAATGCAATATTAGACACTTTATCTGAGCTTTTCTCAACAAACACTAGAGATCACTGGATAGAGATACTCAGGAAATCAGATATGGTCGCAACGAGAGTTAATACCATGCTTGAAGCATCCTCAGATCCGAATATTGTCGAAAACAATTACGTTCAGGAGCTTTACCACTCAGGACTCGATGAAAACGTAAAAATCCATGGAACTCCCTGGAAATTCTCCGAAACTCCGAGTAACCCAGGTTTCGCACCGAAATTGGGTTCACACAATGATGAGATTCTCTCCAGCCTCGGATACAGTGAAAAAGATATTAAGAACCTGAAGAAAATTAACGCAATTTGATCGCTTAAAAAAGCACCGCTGCCCTATTCGTTAGAGTTAGCCTTCCTAAAGAATAACTACTACGCAAAAACATACGTTGTGAATAATGAAGGTCAGAGGAAAAAAGATTATCAATTTTCTTCAATTGTTGTTAGATTCGTGGATTGGCGAGGAAATTTACTTCATTTTTTCTGCTCGTCATGAACCTTAATGGCACCAATGTCTTTCAAATATTTTATTCGATCCATCCGTAACCTTGACTCGACAAGAATCTCCACAGTATGTTCGCCGAGATCTGGAGTGGGATAAAGCACGGGGTCGCGACTACCGACAAAATTTATATATCTTTGAATAAGCAATAATTCTTTTTCTTTATCTAACTCTTTTTTACACACCATACCGTTTGCAATAAGCTGACTATCTTCGAATATATTGGAGCTAACGTATTCGACAGAGGGAGCAGCACTAATTCCGTTACTAGCGAGAAGTTTCAACCAGTATTCGCTGTCTCGCTCTACAAATTCATTTTCCAGATCTGTTCCGATGCAAGAATGCCTTTTCAAATCTATACATGAGTCGTTCCGTACATTCATCGCTTCAAGTAGCTGTAGATACTTATTGTTTCCCTCAGCGCTTACAAATATCCAACCGTCTGAAGTTTTATATAAGCGTCGAAAATCACTCATGCCATATTGTCCGGGGTCACTCAATCTCCTAGGTTCCTTCCCTTCAAATGACGCAAAATCACCGTTTACCATCAAAGTGCCCATGTTCAATAGGTTAGTATCAATTTTTTGACCGATTCCAGTTTTCTTCTTTACGTAGAGACCAAGGATAGTGCCATAAGCTGCTAGCGCCCCCCCGCTGTAGTCGCAAGGCGCCAGGTGAGACAGATAGGAAGGTTGATTACCCTCTCCGCCTTGTGCGTGCTGTAGGCCCATATAGGCCTGCGCAAGTGGATCAACACCAGGCCTACTTGATAGCGGACCATCCCATCCAAAGGCTGTAACATGGGTCTCCACGATTGTCGGATTTATCTCCCGCAGTTGCTGACCACCTATTCCCATTCTCTCTGTTGCTCCAGGTCGAAGATTGGCAACAAGTGCGTCACATTCAGAAACAATGTGTTGAAGAGTTTTTCTACCGTCAGGATTTTTAGAGTCTATTGAAATTGATCGCTTGTTTGCATTGAGCGAGCGAAATATCGGGCTAGGGCCTCTGGAGAAATCCCCTGTTAAGGTTTCGATTTTCAGCACATCGGCACCAAGATCCGCCAACAATCTCCCTGCCACCGGGCCGGCAATAACATTTGTAATATCGCCTATTTTGACCCCTTCTAAAGGCAATTCGGTCGCCAAAGGGGTCGGGCTAAGCACATAATCTTGCTGTTGAGATGACAGTTCTAAATCATTCCATCCGATCTCTTTTCTTGGGCCCCTAATATGGCCCGGCGTATCCGATAGTTGGAGAGTCAATCCATATTGGGTCATTTCTCCAAGGACTGGATCATTTAATTCATGAATCAAGCCGTTATGAATAACCTGGCTATTTATCATAGCCTCAGATACGCTGGCCACGATAGCGAAAGGGACATCCGCTTCCTCAAATCGACTAGCCCAATTACCAGAGCTATCGGATTTCATAACGTTCTTTACGATTTCGAACAGTTCTTTTCGAGCTGAATCATTTTCTGGGATTCTGCCGCCCCCATATTTTGGATCCAACAACACATCTGCTATCCCCATTACTGATGATGCTTGATCTATGAATCCCAGATGAATACAACCAAGTTGGAGCCATTTGCCATCGCCACATTCATACACGCTGTAAAACGGAGCCCCACCGACCGCGGTACTGTTACGGGTTTGTTGAGGAACTGACGTTCCACCAGCTACGGGAGTAAATAATAACGCCCCAGCCATTAACGAGGTTTCTAACCTCCGACCCGAAAGAGTGGATAATCTGGAAAAAAGAGCTGCGACCACCCCTTGGGCAGCCAGGATGCCGGCGCCCACTTCAACTATAGGATGAACAACATAGATATGACCTTCCCTAAATCCAGGAGCCGAATAGAAGATTCCCATTCTCGCTTTCACAAGATCTGGAATATGAGGCTCCTTGCGAGCAGGGCCGGCAGTACCAAACGGAGTTATGCTGCAATGTACGAGACCAGGGTTAAGACTGGCCAAATCTACAAAGTCCAAATTTTTTTTTCTGTCATCACCCACGTCAAGGTCGTCAACCAGAACATCGGCGACGGAAATCAATTTTTCGATCTTATCCTTTTCTTCCAAAGATACCGCACAGAATTCTTTGCCTCGGTCAAGAATCGCGAATTCTGGGTCGGAATCCATGTGATCCCTGCTTTGGCCAATTTTTATAATTCGGGCACCGTTATCAGCTAAAAGCATGGAACAGAGTGCTGCAGCCTTACCTTGACTCGCATCTATTACAATAATGTCATTTAATGCAGGCATTAAATTTCCCCGACTTCAATTTTTCCGAGACAACAGTGTGAAAAGCAATTTTTTCACCTTCCTACATCAGGCAGAGCCTTGGCAAAAGACTTTCCCTGTCCCTCCATCACCGCCTGCTACAGAAGCTTTCTTCCCCATAAACCAAAACTAACTCCATATCTCCCTCCGTATACCGCATTAAATAGGTACGCTTCTATTTCTCCCTGACAGGCAACTTACCATATGTTAAGGATAAATACCGAGAGCTTAAATGAGCATTTACCATTTCGTGGTAGTCTGACCAATATGGCCCGACAATACTTCTTCACTTGCCAGGTAAATCCTAATTGGACAGACCAATCACTAATATGAAGAGACCAATCTGAAAGGAGGACGAAAATCATGTCAATAGAGATCGGCATCCATGGTGGACAACAAGATATATCTATCGACGAATTAAGAAGGATGTGGAAATTTGCGGACAGAAGCGGCTTCGATTTCATCTCGCTGTGGGATCATTTTTATGAGGCACCTCCTATAGACGGAAATACCCCGGTTTTTGAGGCAATAGCCGGTATGGCGACACTTGCGGCTGATACCGTGAATGCGAGAATTGGGTACCATGTTCTTTGCATCACTTACCGCAATCCCGGTCTCTTGGCTAATTCCATTATGACCATTGACCACGTCAGTCATGGGCGAGTAGAAGTGGGACTCGGAGCTGGATGGCAAATTCCTGAGCATCTTGCATACGGGTTCCCTTTTGACTCCCCAAAGAAACGGTCCGATCGGCTGGAAGAGGGAATAGAAGTGCTTCGAATGATGTTTTCACAAGATGTATCTAACTTCGACGGGAATTACTATCAATTAAGAGACGCCAAGCTTAACCCCAGACCAGTGCAAGAGAGAATTCCTATTGTTGTTGGCGGTCGCGGTGAACGACGTACATTACCTACCGCCGCTCGCTTAGCTGATGGATGGAACGTGCCCTATGTCACAGTGGAAGAATTTACGAGGTTAAACGCTTTGTTGGATGAGATTTGCCAAATTGAAAATCGGGACCCAATTAATCTTCATCGAAGCGTCAATCTTCATATGAGAATGGGAACCTCCCCGAAACACGCAATCCAGATACAATCAGACCGGGGTCTTGCCGACGGAACAGTTGGCGGTACCTGCCAAGATGCCATAGAAACCATAAAGGCCTATGAACAAGCCGGGGCTGATCGTATAAGCATTGCGATTCGGCCTCCAATCGAATGGGAGTCGCTCCAGGCTTTCGCTGAAGAAGTCATACCGGCTATTAAATAACAGTATGCTTGATCGAACCTTACAGGAGGCTCGTCCTCATTTCGACAGGCAATTGACATGAGTAATCGAGAACGGGGAGCTATAGTTAACAGGAGAAGTAAATGAAATTCGTCGATATCCTATACACGAAGAGTGACGGTATTGCCCGGATCACCATTAACCGCCCCGAGGTTTACAACGCCATACGCGGGTTAACAACGGACGAAATGTCTGAAGCTTTGGTAGACGCATCAAATGATCCAGATGTAAGAGTGGCGGTAATAGCGGGAACAGGTTCTAACGCTTTCTGCTCTGGAAGAGATCAAAGCGAGGACCCGACAACTACGGAATACAGCGGATCATCCGAACTTAGCGTAAATGAGTTAATAAGAACCATGCCGCAACTTGTAATCGCTATGGTCGACGGGTTTGCTATCGGCTCAGGGAATATCTTGGCCTATATGTGTGACTTTACCATCGCTTCTGAAAGGTCCACATTCGGTCAGACAGGCCCACGGGTTGGCAGCCCCGCTACAGGATGGGAGATAGGTTATCTCGCTAACGTAGTAGGACAGAAACGAGCACGAGAGATTTGGATGCTAAGTCAACAATATAGCGCTCAAAAAGCATTGGAAATGGGTTTAGTAAATTCTGTTGTCCACCATGATAAGTTAGAAAAAGAAGTTGAAAGGTACTGTTCGCTCATCAAGAACAACAGCCCAGTCATATTGCAACTTGAGAAACTTACATTTAATGAAATAGGAGATTACTCCAAAGGTAAGGAATCACCTGCGGCTCAATTCATTCCAGATTACAATCAGTCTGATGAAGCCACAGAGAGGCGATTGGCATTTCTTGAGAGACGCCCAATAAATCCTTCCAAGAACCTTTCATACGTGAAGATCTCACCAAACGATCGGACATAGTATTTTCAGTCACGGAGCAAAGATGAAACCAACCATAGAGATAGACATAACCACCAAATTAACGTTCTCGTCAGCAGGAGTCACGTTCATACTAAAATGTAACACCGCCAAAACAGCAGTGGGCCCGAAAACTGCCAATTTCACCGTTTCGGCGGTTGATGCCATCTCATTAGAAGCTTTGAAACTTACTGAAGACACGTCTCCACAGCTATTGGATTGGGCCAAAGGGTATAGCCGCTGGCTTACCAGAGCGAATATAACCGCTGATTTTAATGACGACGGAATATTAGGCACTGTCAAAGAAGAGATTACCATAGCGGAGACTTTGACCGGCATTCAAGCTGCGTGCGACATGATTTCACAAAGATTCGACCATTACGAAAGCAGCATTCTTACTTAGAATCCAGTTTTAATACGCCGTGATGTAACTCTCAACAATATGCTGATCACTTATTCAAAATCTTTCTCCAAGAACAAAGAGACGGCGCTTCCTAGCTTCATACACGATGGATATGATCGAAGTTATAACCAACCCGTCAATTACGGTTACGGCCCAAATCTTTAATATACGTGAGAATGTGCTAGGAAAAAGAGGCCCCTAAAAACTTGAGAACTCTTCTTCCACGGAAGCTATAGACTTACTGATTGCTTCCGAAATGAAATCTACTTCATTTTTTTGAATGCACAGTGGTGGGCCTATAGAAACTCCTTTGTCTGATGCAAAGAGGATAAGCCCATGTGACCTAAATGCTTTATTTAGCATCTCTGCAATACCTGAATCCGTCGAGAAATTTTCTTTTGTTTTTCGGTCTTTGACAATCTCAATTCCCAGAAGTAATCCAAGACCTCTCACGTCGCCTATTATTGGATGTACTTCTTTCATCTCCTTGAGCTTGTTAAGAAAGTATTCTCCCATTACTGCAGAATTTTTCACCAATTGTTCCGATTCAATAATTTCTATATTACTTAAAGCTGCACTTGCGCAAACCGGATGTCCACCAAAAGTAAGGGCCTGTCGAAAAATGTTTTGCTCACCTGCAAATGCATCTGCAACATGGTTAGTGCATATAGTGGCCGCTAGTGGCAAATAGCTGCTCGTAATTCCCTTAGCGACAGTCATAAGATCAGGCACTACTTCCCAGTGTTCCACGGCGAACATTTTACCGGTCCTTCCAAAACCCGTAATTACCTCGTCTGCAATCAGGAGAACTCCATATCTGGTACAAATCTCTCTTATCATTGGCCAGTAGGGGTCTCCAGGAACAGCGGCTAATGAAGAGGCTGAAACTGGCTCGGCAATCAAGGCAGCCACAGTGTCAGGCCCGTGAAAAAGAATTAAATCCTCAATTGATTGAGCACACAAGACAGCACATTCATCCGGAGTTTGACCTTCAAATTCACATCTGTAACTGTTCGGCTGCGGGGCATAAACCATACCTGGCATTACTGGCTCGTAGTCCGATCTGGTCGACCCGCCACCACCTAGCCACATCACCCCTCCCGTTGCTCCATGGTACGAACCTTTTCGACTAATAACTTTATATCTTCCTTTTTCACCTACACGTTTTTGATAAGACCTAGCTATTTTCAACGCCGTTTCATTCGCTTCAGATCCACCACTCACAGGCCAGGTACGTCTCAAATTACCAGGTGCGATACTGGCAAGCTTTTCGGACAACCTAACCAAAGGCTCAGTTGTTGTACCTTGTGGAAAATATTGAAGACGGAGCATTTGATCTCTAACGGATTCTGCTATCTCAACTCTTCCATATCCCGCATTAACAGAGTTATACCCACCGTTAACATCGATCCACGTTTTGCCTTCAAGGTCGGTTACCTCTATACCTTTTGCCTCAACGACTATATCCGGCCCCCCTTCCTCCCCAGTTTTTACCCAATCTCGATTGTGCATCCAGAGGTGGTTGAGCGCTGAAGCTCTCAGATCAGTTATATCGCCAGCGATTTTTTTTGTATCTACCACGTTATTCCTCTATTCTCAGGGATCGACTCTTGTGTAGTTCCTTCAGTCATGCCCACTCTAGGTTCAATTCTTTCAATGCTCTCTCAAGTGCTTCGACAATTTCATCGACTTCGGGCTCTGTTATACACAATGGGGGGCCAAAATTTAGGATTTCGTTTCCTGCCCGGAAAATTAACCCGTCTTGGCGAAATTTTTCATTTAACCGATCCCCGATCCTGAATTCCTTAGGAAATCCCTTTCTTGTCACTGGATCACTTACAAGTTCGACTGCCAGTAACAGTCCAAGTCCTCTGACATCTCCAATAAGTGGTTGCCTATCTTTTAACTCTGTCAGTTTGTTCTTGAAATATGCGCCGACTTTCGCCGCGTTTGCAACCAGATTCTCATCTTCAATGATCTCGATGTTCTTTAATGCGGCTGCAGCTGAGACAGGATGCCCGCTTGAAGTAAACACATGCTTTAAATAATTATCTTTACCTGCGAATGGAGTGGCGACCTCTTCTGATACAACCGTAGCCGCTAGCGGTAGATAGCTACTAATGATGCCTTTGGCCACTGTCATAATGTCAGGCACCACTCCCCAATGATCGATTGCAAACATCTTTCCCGTGCGCCCAAAACCACAAATCACCTCATCTGATATCAATAAGATTCCATATTTGTCGCATATTTCCCGGATCATCGGCCAATATTCCTGCCCCGGAACTGGACAGCCTAGCGGAGTCGCGATTGGTTCACCAATGAAGGCAGCGATCGTATCTGGATCGTTTTGGAGAATCAGTCGCTCTACGTCTTCAGCGCAACGAATGGCACACTCTGATGGGTTGGTGCCCCCTAATTCACATCTGTAAGCGTTCGGTTGTGGAGCATAAATCATGCCAGGGTATTCTGGCTCAAAATCACTTCTAGGAGCTATGGGACTACCCCCAAGCCATAGAACCCCTCCGGTTGTCCCATGATATGAACCTTTTCTGCTAATGACTTTATATCGTCCGCTCTCGCCTCTGCGGCGATGGTATGCTCTTGCGATTTTCAAGGCGGTCTCGTTAGCTTCAGAGCCGCCGCTCACTGGGAACGAACGTGAAAGGTTCCCTGGTGTGATATCCGCCAGTTTCTGTGCCAACTGAATTGTAGGCACGGTGGTAGTGCCCTGCGGAAAATACGGCAGTCTGAGCATTTGTGCATAAGCTGCCTCAGCTATTTCTTCCCTACCATATCCAACATTTACCGAGGTATAACCACCATTTACATCTATCCATGATTTTTGATCGGAATCAGTAACCTTTATCCCTGTTCCACCTACAATGATGAGTGGATCTCCTTCTTCGGCCATTCCGGTCCAATCACGGTTTTGCATCCATAAGAAATCTAGAGATTTTTGTCTCAGCAATTCCCCTTCATTCAATACCACCATCTGTAGTCTCCCATAATCTTCTCTTAGAATATCTACCCTATTTACGAATTTATGTTATTAACAATAAGTGCCAGCATAGTAGCACTTTGCAAAATGGGATGTGCTTCCTGCAAAGATGTAAGAACGGAAACGACGAATTAACTTATTACAATAATTAAATGAACGGCAGCGCTCTAGGTTTGTCCCTCAGAAAACGATCGCGGAATTTTCTCAAGAGCAGTTCCTTATCAAAAACCTGTATTCCATTTTCATTGACAGGTCACAAATCATCAGTAAATTCAATAAGGGTGCCTCTTTGAAATAGTAACCCTTCTACCGGTGGCCTTAGTGGATTCGGTTATTGACTATTTTTCATGAAATCCGATATGCGCTCTCCAATCATCATGGTAGTTACATTCGTATTTGCGCGAATGCAGTCCGGCATTACCGAGGCGTCAGCCACCCGGATATTGTCCAAACCGTGCACCTTCCCATACTGATCCACAACAGCCATTGCATCTTCAGACATGCCCATTTTGCACGTGCCAGATATATGATGCCCCGTAGTAGCTTCCTTCATCATCCAGTCGTCTAAACTATCTTCTGAATCTAGATCGGAAGCATTGGGTTCGACTAGTTCTTCAACTAGGTCAGTAAAAATCGGGTGCTCTGCCAGCCCAATACACTTATGTATGCCTTCTCGCATTCTTTCTCTATCAAACGGTTCGTCAAAGTAGTTATAGTTCAAGAATGGTTGAACTGATGGATCTTTGGATTGGAGAGAAAGATTCCCTGAACTTTTTGCTAAGTACAAAGACAAAGTCATACGCACTCCGAAGCCGTCCATTCTTGAACCTCCTCTATCGACACGCTCCGTTGCAAATGATTGCATTATTATGATCATGTCATTTCTAAGATCGGAGCCAGAAGCAGTATATCTAAGTACGTATTGATTCCTAGGAGCCAATCCGTCCAATGGAACATGCTCTTTAGTCTTAAAACTTATAGGAAGTATCGGGTGGTCTCTAAGATTTTGACCTACACCCGGTAAATTGTGTATGACTTCGATACCATTCTACTCTAAATGTTGAGCTGGTCCTATTCCCGATAGCATTAATATCTGAGGAGAAGCTATCGCGCCACCGCTAAGAACAATCTCTTCTCCTTCCACGACGAATATCTCGCCTTCACTTTCTACTTCAAGACCATATGCCCTTCGAGAATCAAACAAAACTTTGCGAACATTACAATTCGCTCTAATGGTCAGGTTGAGACGGTGACGTGACATAGATAGATAACCCAGGTTAGTACTCCACCTTATTCCATTTGGATTATTTAAGGGCGTGGGACTTATTCCTTCAGAATCAGGATGATTCAAGTCAGGACTTTCGAGATGTCCTGATTCAAGGGCTGCCGTGCGAAACGCTACCTGAGCGGGATGCATTTCTTCCGATTTAAACCTGCGAACTATTATTGGACCTGTAGTACCATGGAAGTCATCTGAGAAATCAGTATCTGTCTCAAGAGTCCTGAAATAGGGGAGCAGTTTTTCATAACTCCATTCATCGTTTCCCCAACCTGCCCAAGTATCGTAGTCCTCAGGAATACCTCTCAAAAACATCTGCCCATTAATTGCGCTAGAACCACCGGTTACCTTACCTCTTGGAACCATCATCGGCTCAGCAACAGCTGTTGGTTGTCCTAAAAATTGCCAGTTATGGTCACTGACCATTACATCGGTTCCGGTCGCATATCCGTATCTCACTTCATCGGGGAGTTTTTCAATTTCGTCATAGTCTGGACCCGCTTCAAGGAGTAATACGGACCTAGTGGGATCTTCTGACAATCTAGTTGCCACAATTGAACCTGCTGATCCTGAACCTACAACAATTACGTCATATCGCATGAAAGTCCCTCCACAATCTCAAATTAAGACCGAATTTTACTCTACTCCAAGAATCTTATGTGCATAGTGGAAGCGGTTCCAAAGCTAAAAAATTACAAAGTACGCTGTTCCAAAAGTGTCATTTCCGTTTATGCGGTTCAGGCAGTACACACTCTTAAGGGATACTTCAATGTATGGCCTTTACGGCAAGGATAAACCTTTATAATAGTGACCATAAGTCAGTCTACAGGCTTCCCAAAAAATGTTATCGCCGAGGAAAAAGTTATGCGATTTGGTATGTTTGACACGATCCGCTGGCACGAAGACTGGACGGCCGAGCAAACTTTAGAAGCTACACTTGAACAGGTGGAGCTAGCCGATAGGCTTGGAATCCAGGACATCTGGCTCGGGGAACACCACTTTTCAAGGCATGGCATTCTGTCAGGCATTTTTTCCTTCATGGGCGCTGTCGCGGCAAAAACAAAGAATGCAAGAATTGGAACGGCAATCGTAGTACTACCGTTTCATAACCCCGTTCAAGTAGCAGAAGAAAGTGCGACCATAGACATCATCTCAAACGGTAGATTCAGTCTAGGTGTCGGGGCTGGATATCAGGCCCAAGAGTTTCACGGAATGGGCGTTAACATCAACGATTCAAGAGAGATGTTCACCGAATACCTAGACGTGGTTATGAAATGCTGGGAAGAGGGCTCTATCACCTATAATGGAGATTTCGTAAACATAAATGACATTCTGGTTATTCCTAAGCCGATCCAAAAACCGGGGCCCCCTGTATATGTTGCAGTCAGCACAAGCCCCGAAAGTGTGGACAAGGCAGCTAGCCTGGCTTTACCTATATTAGTGGGAGGCCCGACTACTACACTTGGACAAACACCTGCTGTGGTTAAGCTCTGGCATGACCGGATGGAACATTACGGAAGACCTCATGAAAACATTGATCTACCAGTAAGTGCCAACGTCTATGTTGCACCAACAATGGAAGAAGCTGAAAACGATATCAAGGGCCTCGAAGATAAAATTAACGAAGAATTTTACCGAGTGGGAAACCCGGCAGACAAGAACGGAAAAATTCCTGAGAACTACAAACACTGGGTGCACAGGGACAGGGATAGAAAGTTATCCGCAGAACGAGCGAGAGAAGAAGGTATTCGCCCTTTGGTTGGAACGCCAGAGGTTATATGCGAAAGGCTAGAGGTTCTGAGATCCAAGGGAATCAACAGAATATTTGGCAGGTATGGTTCAGCGGGCCTTGATCAGGACAAAATATTGAGGTGTATCGAAATGTTCACTCAACAGGTCATGCCAGAATTCTCAGAGCAGACGAAGGATATTGAACATGCCAAAGCTTGAATCACTTGGTTCAAAACAGAGAAAAATGCTAGAGGGCTGGCCATGTCCTGAGTTTGCTGAGACTCCGTGGACTGCTATGAATAAACCCCTCTCTGACTGCAGGGTAGCATTGGTTACCACTGCAGGATTACATGTCCGAGGTGACAAACCATTTATTTCAGCCAAGGGAGGTGGGGACACTTCTTATCGTGTGATCCCTCGAAGTACAACGGCTTCGGCAATAGTTCAAAGTCACACTAGTATCGGATTTGACCGAACTATGACCTTTCGTGACCTCAATGTCACATTCCCAATAGACCGCCTGCAGGAACTGGTGGAAGAAGGAAAAATCGGTTCCCTCTCAGACAACTACTATTCTTATATGGGAGCCCTGAGTAACGTAACCGGATTGTTAGAGAAATCCGGTCCAGATGTTGCAAAGAGACTTAAACAGGAAGGAGTAGAAGTAGTCTTACTTACACCTACTTGACCTGCCTGTTCAAACGCTGTAAGCGTTATCGCGAGAGTATTTGAAGAAGAAGGTCTGATAACCACTGGGGTGGTACTAATAAAAGAACACGCCCAGAAAGTGAAGCCCCCAAGAATGTTATCTGTACCGTTTAACTTCGGTCATACATTAGGTTTAGCAAACAATCCGGATTATCAACACAAAGTGCTGAAAGCTACTTTCGACCTTTTGAAAAAAGATAAGGGCCCTGTTCTGGAAGAATTCGAGTCCACATTCGTCTCCGATGTTATTGTTCAAGGTTCCCAAACTGTCAACACGTCTCAGGAGCTAGGTATACAGCCAACGGCTGAATTCAATTCTCTTAAGGCTAATTATGAAGAATGGTTAAACACTAACAAAGGGCGCAGCGGTGTCGGGATAAGCACTATCGCCTGGCAGGATTTCGTGGACATAATTGAATTCCTGCGAGATTATACGAGTGGTGAAGTCACTGATACAAATATGAGACCTACTCAATACAGTGTGCCTCACTTTATTCGTTACTGCGTAGACGATTTAAAAACTTTTTATTTCGAGTCCAAAATGGCAAAACAACCGGACAGCAAGGTTAACGAATTACATGAATGGTTCTGGTCTAAAACTGCGATAGGAATGTTAATAACAGAACTGGCCCAGCGTATGAATGATGACGTAGACAAGGAGACTAAAAGTGTGTCCTTTGGAATTGCCAGATAAACAGGCGACCCGGAAAACTTTGTATAGCATTTCAGCGAGATAACTACCTATTCAAAACCTTGAGTAATCCAAGCCCTTTAACCGGAATATATTTGTGGTTTTATAGATTCTTATCTGGCAGATCTATTTAGTATTTATTCGTATCTTAGTGCTTCAGCAGGGTAAGTTTTGCTAGCTTCATTAGCAGGTATCACACTGGCTAAAATGGAAGCTATGATGGTTATAGCGATTAAAACTCCCACTTCTCCTATGGGAACAACGAATTTTGCTCCTTGAAACTCTTTCGATATTTCTAGGAAGATCAACCACGATTGCAAAATCCCGAGACATATTCCTACAACTATCCCAAGAAGTGTTATGAAGGATGATTCAATCAAGAATTGAGTCCTTATCATGCCCGATCTAAACCCAATTGCTCTAAGTACTCCTATGGATTGCCTTCTTTCTACCACGGCTCTCACAGATAACACTCCTATAGCCGCGACACCAACGACTAATCCAAGACCACTAAACCCCTGAAAAAGTTTATTAAATGCGTTGCTAGTTGCTCTCTCTTCTTCCAAGTTATCTAAAAGGCTCTCTGCATTCATACCATTCGCTAAGAAAAGCGCCTCTAATTTTTGCGAATAATCCGATGCGGTATTTTTGTCTTTCAATGAAAAATAGAAAGTGTCAAGTGGGATCACCTCGTCAGCTACTCTAGGCACTAAAGATCTTGCTGAGTAAAAGGTTGCAGAAATTCCTTCATAACCTGTTCCTGTTGCCAGAAGTTCGACAACACCTATAACTTTCAATTCTTCAGGTTCTGATGAGCTTTTTCTCTTTTTCATTGCGACAGAAAAAGAGTCCATTTCTTTCAAATCCCCAGAGCTCAAATATGAAGTTTTAAAGCTCCTATCCGGAGGACCAAATGGGTCTTCAGAAGGAATGATTGAGGCACTCGCCACGACCAGCTCTGGGTTCCCGATCAATGACCTCCATATATCTTTATCAGTGGCACCGTATTTCGGGTCTAAATAGGACATTCTCCATTGGGTAGATTGAAAGAAATCATCTTCTAGTGAAACAAGATTAGCCGCTCTATAAATATTGTTTTCCCCATCGGATTCCTTCACTTCTACAGGTACGTTGGATGCCCCTGCCAAGACATCAAAGTCAGACATATTGAGGGAATCTCTTATGTCACCAGGAATCGGAAGATCAGAGCTTATAGTGCCCTTGATATCATATCCACCTGTCACCCTTTCGGGTTGCTCCAAAGTTATATCTCCAATCCCATTCAGAACCGAGAAAATCATCAGGGTAAATATTATTAACGCGAACATTGCGACAG
>Ga0187827_10002837_pt1 | contig 23151 bp, 22 predicted proteins | sample ETNtaG_39_FD_167969 | JGI IMG/M metagenome (GOLD analysis project Ga0187827, IMG submission 167969) | Marine microbial and viral communities from oxygen minimum zone, Eastern Pacific Ocean - ETNP2014_SV_150_PacBio MetaG (Illumina Assembly) | ecosystem: Environmental > Aquatic > Marine > Hypoxic... | reverse complement strand
TTGTTGAGATCTAAAGTGTTCATCATTTCTTCGAATTTGGGGACAAATACTCCCGCCCTGCTCCAACCAAGGTCACCCCCACTTAGGGCTGAGCCCGGATCATCAGAATGAAGTTTTGCAATTTCGTCAAATGCACGTCCCTCTACGACTTCTTCCTGCAGACTTTCTGCAAGTTCCCGTGCTTCTTCATTTGTCCTGATTTCGGAGGGTCGAACCAGTACGTGACGCACCCTCGTTTGCTCTACATTGCCTTCTGCTTTTGCTCCACGTTTTTGTATCAGCTTTATCAGGTGATAGCCGCTGCCGCTCTTAATAGGGCCGCGTACTTCACCTATTTCCATTTCCTGGGCTACATCTGAGAACATGGTTGGTAGCTGACCTGGTTTTCGCCATCCAAGATCCCCACCTTCAAGGGCATTCTTACCGGCAGATCTTTCAACTGCCAGGCTCTGGAAATCTGCCCCTTCGTCTAGTCGTTTACGAACTGCATCTGCTTGCTGTTTAACTGCTGCTATCTGTTTTGCGTTGGCATCGGCCGGGTTAGGCAGAAGTATATGTGCCACGCGATACTCATCCGCAGTAATTACACCGCCGACTTCAGTATCGAGAAAATTCTTGATCTGTTGTTCTGAGATTCGAATTCGGTTCCGCATGATACCTTGCTGAAGTCTATTCATCTTCAGTTCGCGTCGGATCTGATCCCGCATTTCGGGGTAACTGATGCCATCCTGTTCAATAGCCTGCTGGAACTGGGTCAGGTTGAGCCCATTCTGGGCGGAAATACTCTGTAGCGCCTCGTTTAGCTCAGCGTCGCTGACCCTTATACCGCGACGATCAGCCATTTGGATCTGAAGACTCTCTACGACCAGTCGTTCAATAACCTGTGCGGTCAGCACATCGTCGGCGGGAAGGGTCCCGTTCGGTGAGTTCGATATCTGCGTTTTAATTGCCTTTGTGCGTGCCTTGACTTCTGACTGCATGATAACGTCAGAATCGACAATTACGGCGATTTGATCCAACAGGATCAGCGCGGGATAACAGGCAATTGAACTGCTCAACAGGATAATGCCGGTGACTAATAACACTAGATGTTTCATTACATACCTATTCGATTTTCTCTAGCCCGATAACCGGGGATTGAATCTTCCAGCAGTCGATCTAATCGACCGCCAAGTTCAGCCAGTCCTTTTAACTGAAATTCCAAGAATATGCCAGAATCAGCCCGGTGATCCAGTCTTGTAGACTGGGACTGGCCGGCTGGCGAGGAAGGGTCATCAACAGTGACTGTAATGAGCCTTGGGTCCTCAAGGTAGCGTCGAAACGCCACTCGAAACTTCCAGCAGCAGTCATTGTATTCGACACCGAACAATGACTCTATGGTTTGATCATCATCCCAGCCAAAGTTCCATCGACCAATTGCGCTCCATTTCCCCGCGATACGCCAGATAAAAGAAAGGTCGGATTCCTCCTGCTGCTGAAAGCGGCTAATGGACTGTACTTCCGAGCTGGCATAGCCGTAACTCAGATTGATAATCTTGTGATCATCTGGGTGATATTTGAGAGAAAATTTCCCTCTATTTGAACGTCCATTTCTGGGTTCCCACTCGAAGGAACTGTTCATGGTCAAGTCAGCTCCCAGGGTCAGTCTTAGCTCCGTGAATAGTGCAGAAAAACTGGTGGACAGATCGTCTCCGGGCCTAGGGTTGAAAATAACTTTTCGGTTCTCAAAGTACCGGATCTGGCCAATACTCGCTTTCAGGAACTCTGCACCTGTGTCGGCGAACAGCAGACTGGTTGATAAACCGACGCTCAATTGGTTCGCATCTGCGATCCGGTCATAGCCTGAAAAGCGATTCCTGCGGAACATCCATGCGTAGCTGGGAGTCGATACAGAGGCATCAAAGTCTGGCAGATCGTCCTGTTGGTTGAAATCTGTGTAGAGGTAGAACAGGCGCGGTTCAAGGGTTTGCTGGAATTCTCTTGCACCCCAGCTGAAGAAGCGATCAAAAATGAGTCCCGAATCTAATGACAGAGAAGGTGTGGTCAGGGCCGGGCTGTCGCGAACGGCCAAAGGGGTGTCGCTAAGATTGTACTTCCGGTGGATGAGGTTTGCTGATGGAATGATGAAGCCCCAGGGTCTTCGAAACGGTGTTGCCAGAGTGGCGTCAACAACGGCCCTTTGCCCAGTGATTGCCCGTGAGCCTTTGAGGTTATCAGTGTCACGATCAAAATGGGTGTAACGAAACTTGGCATTGAGCGTTAGAAATTTGTAGCGGTCGCGATAGGAGGCGGATAGTTCTGGCAGCTTCTCATATTGTTCCTGGGAAAAATCATCAAGGTTCTGAAAGCCCTGGACCTGAAGTTTTGATTGCCACTTCCTACTGTGATATGAGATCGATCCGACCCGGTCAAGGGCCGGCGTGGTTCGATTTTTTATATGCCTGTTGCTAACATGAGTGGTTTGATGGGATGATGCGGAGCCGACACTGCCTCCAATGTCACTCAGGTAGTCATTGTCAGAGACGGCACTGTACCGGATCGATGATTTCCAGCGACTTTCGCGGCCACCGTCATGTTTAACGTTGATCAGCCAGCGATCCTCCTTTTCGATCCCTGGGGTAACCGCCCCAGATCGCAAGTCAAGTTCAGTCCTTTCGTCATAAATGTCATCCCTGAGGATGATGGCACCGTCGATAAGGTTGTTCGTATTTTTTGTGAGGTGGCGATATTCTGCTTCATGAATCAGCCCACGTTTCCACATGCTGCGAAACCGGTAGGTTGCGTCGTATTGTGGAGCAAGGTTGAAGTAATAGGGGATATCAAGTTCAGTGCCGCCATCACTATCCTGGCCAATGCTGGGCATGAGGAAGCCAGACTGTCTTTCATCATTAATGGGGAAGCGAAAATAGGGGAAGTAGGCAACAGGAACCTTCTTTATTCTGATGGTCACATCCCGGGCAACACCATATCCCTCTTCTGTCAGCAGGCGGATATTTTTGCCCCGCATGCTCCAGGTATTTTTCCCCGGGTTGCAGCGGGTGAAATCACCATCCTCGATCAGTAGCTCGTTATTCGCTTTCTTGTAAATCCTGGTTGCCCTTCCCTGCATGCGGCTCTGGTGCAATAGAAAGGTCGCCCCGTCGATGACACCGGTACCGGCAAAGAGATTTCCCGATGCTTCACTGCCATGCAGCAGCAGATCTGTTTCCCGGATTGCGACCGGGCCATGCAGGGTCGCTATTTCCGTTGCCGCATCCATGGAAGCGAATTCTGAATGGATGCGTCGCGACCCCTGCTGGATTTCAACATCACCAGTGAATGTGGTTGAATGATCAGCAACGTGAAGGGCATCCCGAGCCGAAACATGGATTGGCTGATTTTCGTTTAGCTGGCTGTTGTTTGGGCGAGTCTCCTCGCTAAACGCTTCTGGCTGGATGTAGAGCCCGTCGCAGTACCAGGGGAGAGATTGGCGCTGATCCTCGTTGAGGTCCGCCGCTGGAACCCAGTCCACTTCGGCTGCACTCTGTGCGCGAGTTAGTGGTACGTAGGCCAGGATAGAGACAAGGAAAAGGGCCAAAACCGTTCCAGTTACTGTCTTAACGGTTGCGGTCATAGCGTTCGGAAAAGCAGATGTGCTCGCGTCGAATCAGATACAGGATAATAGAACATTCAGTGGTGGAGGTCAGTTAAATTTCCGGAATGACGCAAGATCTGCGAAAGAAACAACTCAATAAGTGGGCTCATGCGCAGTTAGCGGCCAGATCGATGGTGATATCTGGGGCTGGGCCGCTGGTTCCGGCCTCCGATGATGCCAGTTTTAGGCGTTATTATCGTCTCCCGGATGGTCTTCATCCGTTGATCTTTGTCGATGCACCACCGGATAAAGAAGACAGTCGGTCTTTTGTCTCAATTGCTGAAAATCTTAACGATGCTGGTCTAAACGCCCCTGTGGTCTTTGCTGCGGACTATGATCTGGGTTTCATGATGCTCTCAGATCTCGGCACTGACCTCTATCTACCCGCTATTGAAGCGGCTGATGAGGCTGGTGCGGATGGGTCTCGACCCTTGTATCGGGATGCAATTGACGCCCTGTGCATCATGCAGTCCATCAAAGCCGAAGTGCCCGATTACAACATCATTCTGTTGCGGCAGGAAATGGATCTGTTTCCCCACTGGTTCCTCGGTAGGGAACTGGGGCACGATTGCACTGGCGCTGAGGTGAAGATGCTTGATGCAGTATTTGCCTTGATGATCAAAAATGCCCTGGAGCAGCCCCAGGTCTTTGTGCACCGTGATTATCACAGCAGAAACCTGATGGTAACCTCTGACAACAACCCCGGTATTATTGATTTCCAGGATGCGGTTCAGGGGGCGGTAACCTATGACCTGGTTTCCCTGCTGCGTGACTGCTATTTCAAATTGCCTCCTGATGAGGTCAGGCACTGGGTAGTGTATTTCCGCGCCAGGTTGATCGAGCAACATCGAATTGATCCCGTGGATGAAGAGACTTTCATGCGCTGGTTTGACCTGATGGGTCTGCAGCGGCACTTGAAGTGTGCAGGGATATTCTCCCGCCTGCATCTGCGCGATGGCAAGGAAGGATATCTGGGCGATATTCCCCTGGTGATTGGCTATATGAAAGAAGTTTGTACCCGTTACGAAGACCTTGCCAGCTTTGGGGGCTGGTTGTCAGAGGTTGTCGGGCCGAGACTAAAGTCCCGGTTGTTCGAGTGATGAAGGCTATCATCCTTGCTGCTGGTGAAGGCCGCCGTCTGCAACCACTCACCCATACAATACCAAAACCTATTCTGCAGGTGGGTGGCAAGAGCCTGATTGAAAGGCATGTAGAACGCCTGGTCACAGCGGGCATCAGAAATGTGGTTGTCAATCTGTTTCATTTAGGCAAGGAGATTGAGCGGGTGCTGGGCACTGGGGACAAATTTGGTGCTGAGATCACCTATTCGAGAGAGGATAGGTTAATGGAAACCGGCGGTGGTATTGCCAGCGCTTTAGGCCTGCTTGGTCAAGACGACTTTGTTGTCGTCAATGGCGACATTTACACGGATTTTGACTTCAGCGGTTTGAATTCACTCCCTGCCGGTGTAATGGGTCATTTGATCCTGGTAGATAATCCTGCGCATCACCCGGCTGGTGACTTCGCGATCAGGGAGGGCGGTGTGCTGGCGAGGACCGGCGCCTGCCTGACTTATACGGGTATCAGTGTGCTGTCACACGACCTGTTTTCCGGTTGTGAATCAGGCCCTTTTCCACTGCGGGATCTGCTGCTGCCCGGTGCTGCCGCAGGCAGGCTTAGTGGAGAACATTACAAAGGGTTCTGGTCAGACGTGGGGACGATACAAAGGTATGAAGAACTGGCGGCCAAGCGAGGCTAACAATTTTGTAAAGGGATATGTATCCCCAGGCACTAGTATTTAGTAAACTTGCATTAGCAGGTCACATTATTCATTCAACCTTTCAGGTGGAACCTTTTTTAGGTAGAACAATGGAAAACATAATTGCACCATCAATACTTTCGGCTGATTTTGCGCGATTAGGTGAAGATGTAGAGTCTGTACTTGATGCTGGCGCTGATATGGTGCACTTCGATGTGATGGACAATCATTATGTGCCGAACCTGACAATCGGTCCGATGGTGTGTAAAGCATTGCGCGGTTATGGTATTACGGCGCCCATTGATGTGCACCTTATGGTCAAACCAGTTGACCGAATTATCAGTGATTTCATTGAGGCCGGTGCAACCCATATCACCTTCCACCCGGAGGCGTCTGAGCATGTTGATCGCTCCCTTGAACTCATCAAATCAGCTGGTGTGAAATGTGGGCTGGTGTTCAACCCCACGACTTCACTCAGTTACCTTGACTATGTGCTCGACAAGATTGACATGGTGCTGATTATGTCAATTAACCCCGGCTTTGCAGGTCAATCATTTATCCCGGCGACCCATAGGAAGATAAGGCAGGTAAGAGAGCTAATCGATGGTGCCGGCAGGGATATTCGCCTCGAAATTGATGGCGGAGTAAAGACCGACAATATTGCGGATATTGCCCGCTCAGGTGTTGATACGTTCGTTGCGGGTTCGGCCATATTTGGAACTGATGATTATGCGGCAACTATTGCTGTCATGAGGCGTGAACTGTTGGATGCTGCTGTATAGAGTTGTCAAAGCGAATTCAGTTGATTAAGCTTGGTGGGCTTTTTTTGCAAGAACCGCTGAAGGCTCTTTTTACAAGAACCGCTGAAGGCTCTTTTTACAAGAACCGCTGAAGGCTCTTTTTACACAGTACAAAAGAAATGAAACGATTAACGCGAGCAAATAGGTACGATATCTCAGCCCTTTCCTGGGCTTTCCTATCCTGGCGAGGGTGAATTAGTACCACCTCACCCCGGGCTTCTAGCCCAATTTCTTTTTGTATCGGAGTGCCAAAATGACGCCTGACCAGTTTTCAGAACTCGCCAACCAGGGTTTTAATCATATTCCTATCACCAGGGAGCTCTTCGCTGACCTTGACACGCCCCTGTCCTGCTACATCAAGGTTGCCAGGGGTCCATACAGTTACCTGCTGGAGAGCGCCAATCAGGGGGGTGAAAAGTGGTCCCGTTATTCAATTGTCGGCCTGCCATCCGAACGGGTGCTCAAGGTGTTTGGCAATGAAGTGATCATTGAACTGGCCGGTGAAACAGAACAGAAGGTGCAGTGTGATGATCCACTTGAATATATCGAGGAATTCCAGTCCCAGTTCAAATACCCGGACCTGGAAGGCCTGCCCTTTATACGGGTGGGCTGATTGGCTATTTCGGTTACGACACGGTTCGCTATGTTGAAAAACGCCTTGCTTCAAGCGCGCCCCGGGACACGATTGGATCACCTGATATCCTTTTGATGGTATCGAATGATGTCATAGTATTTGACAGCGTAAAAGGAAAGATCCACCTCATCAGTCATGCTGACCCGCGGGTTGATGGTGCCTATGATGATGCCCAGGCCAGGCTGGATGAAATGGTTCTAGCGATGAATGAGAACGTACCGGTGGATATTCGCAAACCTGCAAGAGGTCCCGCCGTTCATGAAGCGGATTTTGTCTCCAGTTATGGAGAGGCGCAGTTCATGGAAGACGTCGAAAAAATCCAGCAATATATTGTTGAAGGCGATGTGATGCAGGTGGTTCTATCACAGCGGATGTCCATCGGTTTTGAAGCTGACCCCTTAAGCCTGTACCGGTCACTGAGGGCGCTCAATCCGTCACCCTATATGTACTACATGAATTTGAAGGATGAGCATATTGTTTCATCTTCTCCTGAGATTCTGGCGCGGCTTGACCATGGTGAGGTTACGGTCAGGCCACTTGCCGGTACCCGCCGACGTGGTCGTGATATGGAGGAAGACGTTGCGCTCGAGAAGGAGTTACTGGCGGACCCGAAGGAAATTGCTGAACATCTGATGTTGATTGACCTGGGCAGGAATGATGTGGGGAAAGTCTGTGAGACCGGTAGCGTAAATGTAACAGAGATGATGATAATTGAGCGGTATGCCCATGTGATGCATATCGCGTCGAATGTATCAGGCAAATTGCCCGCTCATCAATCTGCCCTCGATTTATTGCGGTCAACACTGCCTGTAGGTACCTTGAGTGGGGCGCCGAAGGTGAGGGCGCTAGAGATTATTGACGAAATGGAACCGGAGAAGCGGGGGATTTTTGGTGGTGCCGTGGGCTATCTATCCTGGAACGGCAATATGGATACCGCCATTGCCATTCGCACAGCGGTCATCAAGGATTTTAGGCTCTACATCCAGGCGGGAGCGGGGGTAGTTGCAGATTCGGTTCCAGCGCTTGAGTGGCAGGAAACGATGAACAAGGCCAGGTCAATATTCCGTGCGGCAGCAATGGCGGAATCCGGCCTGGATCTCAGCCTGGATGCAGATGAAAATCCGAGGGAATTCAATAAAGATGAATCCCGTCAGGTCGTCGGGCTAGAGCAGGAGGTACGCTGAAATGCTGCTGATGATCGATAATTATGACTCATTTACCTATAACATCGTGCAGTACCTGGCAGAACTTGGCGAGGAGGTTGAGGTTTATCGCAATGATGAGATAGGCCTGGAGGAGATCAGGGACATGAATCCAGAGCGAATTGTGATTTCGCCCGGCCCCTGTACTCCAAACGAGGCTGGTATTTCCATGGATGTTATCAGGCGGTTTGGCGGTCAGATTCCTATTCTAGGTATCTGCCTGGGGCATCAGAGCCTTGGCCAGGTATTCGGTGCAGATGTGGTCAAGGCAAAGCAGGTTATGCACGGTAAAACATCCGATATTTTTCATGATGGCAAGGGTGTCTTCGGTGGATTGGAGAACCCCTTTACAGCGACGCGATACCACTCGCTTGTGATTGATCTTGGGAGTGTTCCTGATGACCTGCTTGTCTCCGCCTGGACTTTAGGCGAGGACGGTGAAGTGGATGAGATCATGGGTGTTCGTCACAAGACAATGGAACTCGAGGGTGTGCAGTTTCATCCTGAGTCCATCCTCACCCAGTACGGCTATGAACTGCTGGCAAATTTTCTGCAAGCAACTGTTCGAAACAATTAGGGCAAGGAGTCAGATGATGGATATGCCAGGCGCCATAGCAAAAGTGATAGCAGGTGAGGACTTGTCCCGTCAGGACATGACGGCGGTGATGGAACTTATCATGACGGGCGGCGCCACACCTGCGCAGATTGGCGGCTTTCTTGTGGGTCTTCGCATCAAGGGTGAGACTATTGAGGAAATAGTGGCTGCCGCAAGCGTCATGCGAGCCCTGGCAACACCGGTCACGGTAGGTAAAACAAACCTCGTTGATACCTGTGGTACGGGTGGCAGCGGTTCAAGTAAATTCAATGTTTCGACCGCCAGTGCATTTGTTGCAGCGGCAGCTGGTGCCAGGGTGGCCAAGCATGGCAACCGAGCTGCTTCAGGAAAAAGCGGCAGTGCAGATGTGTTGGAAGCTGCCGGTGCCAATATCAATCTGGATCCGGACGGTGTTGCGCGTTGTATAGAAACAGTTGGTGTGGGCTTTCTGTTTGCGCTGAATCACCATGGGGCGATGAAACATGCAATTGGCCCGCGCAGGGAAATGATAGTACGCACCATATTCAATATGTTAGGCCCGCTAACCAACCCCGCCAGTGCAGAGAGACAACTGCTCGGTGTTTACGATGCCGCTCTTGTTGCACCTGTTGCCAGCGTGCTCAAAGAGTTAGGCAGCCAGCATGTGATGGTCGTACATTCTGACGATGGGCTGGACGAAATTAGTGTTTCTGCGGCTACCCGAGTAGCCGAACTGAAGGACGGAGTAATTTCAGAATATGAGGTCTCGCCGGAAGACTATGACGTCTCCAGGGTTCCGCTGGATAGCCTCAGGATTAACGATAGCAATGAAAGCCTTGGCATGCTTAAGGATGCCCTCAGCGGGTCCAACACAGGCGCGAGCGACATAGTCGCCCTTAATGCTGGTGCGGCCATTTATGTATCTGGCATCGCTCAAAGTATGGAGGCGGGTGTAATCAGGGCAAGGGAAGTGGTTGATTCGGGTCTGGCTGAAGAGACGCTGAAAAAATTCGTCGACTTTACTTCACAGTTCTCGGGTCCAGCATAAAAGTGGCAGAGGACATTTTAAAAAAAATTGTCGAACAGAAGTGGCGAGAAGTCGAGACTGCCAGGCAAAAGCTACCCCTTAGCAGGCTGAAGGATGATTGCGATGGCGACACCAGGCAGTTTGCAGATGCCATCGAGGCCAGGGCAAGGGCGGCTCAGCCTGCGATAATCGCCGAAATCAAGAAGGCATCACCCTCCAAGGGTGTGATCCGCCATGACTTCGAGCCTGTCTCAATTGCCCGCAGTTATGAATCGGCGGGTGCAACCTGCCTGTCTGTGCTGACAGATGTCAGTTTTTTTCAAGGTGCAGACCAATACCTTGAGAAGGCACGGGCGGCGGTGTCATTACCGGTATTGCGCAAGGACTTTATAGTCGATCCATACCAGGTTTACGAGTCACGTGCGATAGGCGCCGACTGTATCCTGCTGATTGCCGGCATCCTGGAGGCAGGCAGTCTGGAACGGCTTTACGGCCTGGCAGTTTCACTCGGCATGGATGTGCTGGTTGAAGTGCATGACGAAGTGGAACTGGAAATGGCGCTCGAGGTATCTCCGCGACTGTTGGGAATTAATAACAGAAACCTCAGGACTTTTGAAGTGGATCTGCACACGACCATAGATCTATTGGCAGGTATACCTGACGGTACGCTGGTTGTGACGGAAAGCGGTATCCATACACGGGAAAACGTCGAGCTGATGATAGATAACAACGTTTACGGATTTTTGGTGGGGGAAGCTTTTATGAGGGAAGATAACCCGGGAGAAAAGCTACAATCTATTTTCGCCTAGCGCTTGTATAGGTTTGGATATCGAGCGGGCTAGTTCCTTAGCAAGTGGCTGTTTTTATAGGCTATCTGTTTACGAGTACCGCAAATCTGATTCAGAATATGCTACTTCTGGGCAGGAACTAGCGAGTTCCAAACACAACCATTGTTTTCCCTTTAACAGACACCAATTCCTGGTCTTCCAGCGTCTTTAATACCCGGCCCACCATCTCGCGGGAACAGCCAACGATTCTGCCGATTTCCTGCCGGGTTATTTTGATCTGCATACCATCCGGATGCGTTATAGCATCGGGTTCGGTGCAAAGGTCAAGCAAAGTGCGGGCAACCCTGCCGGTGACATCGAGGAATGCCAGATCACCTACCTTCTGGGTTGTCTTATCGAGGCGATCTGCCAGTTGGGTTGCCAGTTCATAGAGCATGCCACTGTCTTTCTGCCTCAGTTCAGCAAATTTCTGGTAACTCACTTCAGCGACTTCACACTCCGCTTTTGCTTTAACCCAGGCCGTTCGTGTTCCTTCCCCGAACATAGCCATTTCACCAAAAAAGTCACCCTCATTGAGGTAGGCGACGATAATCTCATGTCCGCTATCGTCTTCAATCAGTACAGTCACTGATCCTTTGGTAATGTAATAGATGGAATCGCTATCCTCACCGGCGTAGATAATCGTTGCCCCACGCGGGTACTTGCGCTTATGCGCAGAAGCAAGGAAATCATCCATGTTGGCAAGACCGGGTGAAGAAAATGTCAGGCTAACCATTGTTGGTTCTTCAATTGTCCGTGTTTGTTAGGTTACGTCCAGCAACTGGTGAAAACAACTGTTATCGACTTGCTGCTCACTTTCAGTTGCGCAGCCAGACCTGGATCTACTGGGAAAGGTGGCTGCCGAATGATGAACCCGATACCATAAAGCCTCGAAATTACCGGGTAGCGACATGAAGGGAAGTGTGAGGTGGGTCGAAGATGTGATGTTTGAAGCCGAGTCGGATAGTGGTCATTCGCTCCTGCTTGAGGGACCGGCTGAGCAGGGAGGTCTTAATCGAGGTATGCGCCCGATGGAACTCATGCTTCTTGGTGTCGGCGGCTGCAGTAGTTTTGATGTGGTAACCATCCTGAAGAAGGCGCGGCAGAAGGTCATTGGCTGCGTTGCTCACCTTGAGGCAGAGAGAGGCGATGAGGTGCCGAGTGTATTCACCAGGATAAACATTCACTTTGTTGTTAGTGGGTCGGGGCTCAAGGAAAAGCAGGTCAGTAGAGCTGTTGAGTTGTCGGCGGAAAAGTATTGCTCTGCTTCTATTATGCTTAGTCGAGGAGGCGTTGATTTAACCCATAGCTACGAGATTCAAGAGCAGTGAGCCAGTGCCAGGTTAACCAAGATGCGTGAGTTGCCTGCCGGATAGAATATGCAAATGGATGTGGAACACGGTTTGCCCGCCATGTTCGTTGCAATTCATCACCAGCCGATAGCCGGATTCCTCTACGCCGTTATCTTTGGCTATATGTGCTGCCACCAGGATCATGTGTCCCAGGAGGTTCTGGTCATCCGTGCCTGCATCATTGATGGTACTGATGTGCTTGTGCGGGATAAGTAGTGTATGGATTGGAGCCTGGGGATTGATGTCACGAAAAGCGAGCACCCTGTCATCTTCGTAGACAATATCTGCAGGAATTTCCTTGTTAATAATTTTGCAGAAAAGACAATCGGCAGTCATGCGGGGTTCCAGTAGCGCTTATTAGGCGCTATTCCCTCTTAAAGACGTAAGCAGTATATCCCTTCTCGTTCAATATGTAGGCACCAAGCTCCGCTCGTTTGCCGCCATCGTCGGCCATCACGTAGACACTGTCGATCTTCAGTTTCGGGAGGTTTTTCCTGAGCAGGAGCAGTGGCACGTTAAGGCTGCCCGGGATCTTATCTGCTTCGACTTCCTTCGGGCTCCTGACATCTAGTATGTAGGTTTTTGGATCACCCTCTTCAACGGCTTCGTTGGCCTCTTCCAGCGAGATGGTCTCTATCACAGGACTCATGAGGAGGCTTTGAAAGTCCGGTGCGGAAAGACGCATCAAGGTCCCGTTTGTGAGCATGGTGACCGTGGCATTTCTTGGAATGTCGCTCACCAGTGCATCCTGACCAAAATTGTCCCCGGGTTCGAACTCTGCAAGGACGACGGTTTTTTCACCGCTGCTCCTTTCAACCTTTGCCCGGCCCGCCTGGATGACGTAGAAATAGTCACCCTGGTCACCCTGCTTAATAATGACATCGCCCTTCTTCTGTTGAATCTCTTCGAATTTCCCGAACAGTGTCTGGATATTGGATGGAGGAATGAACTCGAACAAGGGTGAACTGAGCAGTGTCGACATCCAATCGATGCCTTCGCCCGGGTCATCGTCCGTTGATGCCTCAGCACCACCATGCCCAAAGAAACCCAGGGCAGCACTTTCGATACTGAGGATGCTCGACTCTTCAGTTGAAACTGCAGTCATCCTGTGAGGTGAATTATCATCAATTGGGCTTTGGACGGCCTTTTCCCCGGCCTTGCGATTCTTGGCATCAAACTTTTCGTCCAGGAGATCTATGCTGCCAGTTATCAGCCAGTAGACTTTATTGTCCTGATCAGCCCGCTTGAATATCATCGTGCCTTTGGGAACACTGGAAAGTGTGGCTTTCGCAATGATTTCCTTAAACTCATCCGCGTTCATTTCTTTGAATGGGATGAGTTCCTTGATTTTTTCGAGTTCTTCACTTTCCATCGTTTTGGAAACCTTTCTTTCTGCGACTTTCTATCAGTACGATTATGGACCACGCATTATAGGTGACGTTGCCAGTATTGGATAGGCGGCAGTGCGCACACTATTTTGCCAGGACTTGCGTTTGTCTTTACTCAGGAACCTCTCGTTGGTCGATGAAAGTAGCTGAGATTGTTGGCAGTGAGCGTTGCAACGGTCGACTGGTGAATCTCTGCAGACAGAGGCCCCATGAGAACCGCATACTGCAATCCGTTTTCTGTTGATCTTTTTTGCACATAGGACTCGAGCCCCAGTTGACTCAGGGCAATCTGTTTCTTCTCTGCGCCTTCCAGCCTGGTAAAAACACCCACCTGAATGACCGGACCATTTTCAGGCAGGTCAATAGCGGGAAAACTGCGCCCCGCATACTGTGAAACTTCTTCCTGCTGGGAAAAGGCCTCTGGTTTGCCGGGTCTTTCCCCTGAATCTGTTTTTGAGAGGCTGATGAATATCATCAGGACCAGGCAGGCAGCAATTGCGGCTATACCTCGGGCTCTATTGCTAAAGGTGCTCTTGGCCTCTGTTGTTTGCTTCCTAATCGGTTCTGGTAGCCCTGCTAATGGCGGGCCAGGTTCCGATGCTTCAGGAAGCACGAGTTCAAGTTGAGCAGCACTGGAGTGCTGGTCTCTTTCGTGCTTTCGGCGAGGATCCTCCCAATCATCCGAATTCGGTATCTCGGTGACATCATCCACAGGTCTGTCCGTGTCGTCTTTTATGCCTTCAGGCACGTGCGTGTCACTATCGCCGACCGTTGCACTGGAGGGAGATGAGACCACGATCACTGTGACGTTATCTTTGCCTCCGCCCTCGAGAGCCGCCTGGATCAGGCGGTCGGTCAGTTCCTGGTCTGTCCCTTCTTCACTCAAAATTGCCTGGATGCCGGAATTACTGACACAGTCAGTCAGACCGTCGCTGCAAAGCAGGATCTTCTGTCTCGGTTGCCACTTTTCGCTAAGGCTGTCTGCCCGCACTGTCTCAAGTTCCTGTACACCGAGTGCGCGGGTGACAGCATTCTTGCGAGGGTCCGTTATTGCTTCTTCCTGCGTGAGTTCTCCCTGGTCTATGAGAGACTGTACTAGCGAGTGGTCAGTAGTAATTTGTCTAAAATCATCCCCATCCAGGAGGTAGGCCCTGGAATCACCTACCCAGAATATATTGTAGAGACTGCCGTGAGAAAGCATCAGCACGATGGTGGTACCCATATTGGTTCCCAATCCATCACTTTCCGCATATGCCTTTATCTCTGAATGAGCAAGCTCTATGGCCTGGTTGATGCCATGGCCTTCAGCGATCATTTTGGTTACCGTATAGGTAGATATTGCGCTGGCAACTTCTCCGAATCCCAGGCCCCCCATACCGTCTGCTACTACCCACAGACCTCTTTCACCATCGCAAACGTAGCTGTCTTCGTTGTTATCACGAATCTTTCCCACATGGGTACCAGCACCGTATTGATGCAATGACTGCTCCTCGATACTTACTATTGACATCTCACTAAGAAAATAATTGTCCATTATTCTTGAGCATAATGCCATACCCACCGCTATTGATAGGATCGCCATGTCAGGATGAGGTCTCAAACCTCTGATTCCCGAAAACGACTAGCAAAATACCTGGACTCGCTATATTCTTTACTTTCTGATGGAGTAAAAAGAAGCGCGTTGGGATGACCAAAGAGAACGTAGAAGTCGGAGTCATGTTTGCGGATGTAACCGGGAGCACGAAGTTATATGAAACCCTTGGTGACGAGAACGCCAACAGAATAATTGGCAAGACCATAGACATCATGAGGCTCGTGACCGAAGGCAATGAAGGTTTTGTTATCAAGACCATCGGTGATGAGATCATGTGCCGCTTCCCGAGCGCAAACGACACTGTCAGGGCCGAAATAGAGTGTCAGGAAGAAGTCTCCGCTGGTATTCAGGGAGAAGAAACTGAAATTTCGATCAAAGTAGGCCTGCACAATAGCCTCAATTATTGATGCTGGTGCTACGGAACTCAAAGATATCGACATATCTGATTCACTGACACTAGTGTCCTCGGGTGCGATTACGCTGGGGACACTAAATGTCGGTACCTTATCAGCGACGGGTACGAGCATATCCGAAGACCTGTCCGCGAATGTCACGGTGACCAATCGAGCAACCCTTACGACTGCTGGAGATATTGGTCTTACTACCGGGACCAATCGATTTGGCAGCCTGTCTCTCACTGGGTCTGATGTGACAGTTAACGAAATTGGCGGTACACAACTTGATTTTGTCCAGGCAAAATCATTGGATGTAGTATCAGATGGAATTGTCGAGGATGGTTTAAATGCAGAGATAACTGTTGATAATGATTTAACTATCCTGGCGCTCGGTGACGTAACGTTTGGCGATCAGCTCGGTGAATCAATCGAATTCGGCGTCATCAATATTACTGGGGATAATATCACGATCGTCGAATCTGACGATTCATCCCTTGGCTTTATTACGGGTGAGTCATTTGACCTTCAGACCGCGGGGAACATCTCCCAGGTAAGTACTTCCATTTTGGACATCAAAAGTGATGTGATTCTGAACGCCAATAGTGGCAATTCCAACATCACGCTGTCGCAAAACAATAATGCTTTTGGTTCGATTTCACTGCGGGCGCTGGATGCGAATATTGTTGAGAATCTTGGGGATAACGGCACGGCACTAGGTACAGTGGAGGTTGAATCGCTGGATCTTGCGTCGTCCGGCGCGGTAACCGGAAGTGCAATAATTAAGGTATCGGATGAGATTTCAATAGTCGCAGGTGAGGGACTAGAGTCGGTGACCCTGGATAATGTTGATAATCGATTAAATCGAGTTTCAGTAGCAGGCACAGACGCGAAAATCACCAATAGCCAGGATACTGTGCTACTCAAGCTTGATGTTGGCACATTTAATCTGACAACTATAGGAGATGTAACCGACAGTCCCGATGATGAGTTGAATGTGGCGGGACTGGCTGTTATAGATGCAGGCTCAGAAGGAAGTATCATTCTTGGTACCAACATAAATGACACCGCCCAGTTCGGCAGCGTTCAGTTTTCCGGCGATCAGATCGATATCTCTCAGCCAGATGATGTGACCATCGCGGGTATTAACGCCCAATCAAAACTGAACATCACATCCACAGGTGGGAATATTGAGTCTATTGCCGAGTCTTCGATTTCAGCGGGTCTGGCCACGACACTAACTGTAGATAGGAGCGACGGAAATATAGATCTGCAGGCATCCAATAACGTATTCGGAGAGCTGTCGATTGTAGGCCGCGATGTGTTTGTCTCTGAAGCAGATGACATCATAATTGGGAACATCGATGTGGACTCGTTGTTGCTGTCATCGTCAACGGGCAGCATTGGCAACACTAACAGGTCTACGATAGGTGTCCTGCTGCTAGCAGATTTGTCTGCTGACGGTGATATTGTTATCGGCGATGGTGCTGCCGATCTGGTTAATTTCGGACGCCTTTCGCTCAACGCACTGAATGCAAGTGTCATCGAATCCAGTGGAACTATACTATCTAGCCTGGAAATAGCCCAGAATCTTGAATTATTCTCAGCTAACAGTATCGCTGACGATGAAAATGCTGTGCTGAATGTTGTTGGTAACGCCAAGTTCGTCGTATCAGGGCAACCGCAAAGTATTTTTCTGGACGGAGCTAATAATAGATTTGGCAGCCTCGATCTTACCTCGACCGATATAGATATCACACTGGCGGGCAGTACTTCTTTGACCAGTGTCCTTGCTGGGGATGTCGAAATAGACGCACCTACTGGCACCCTATCCATAGCATCAGGAGCATCATTTCAGGTAGATCAGCGAGCAGAGCTGCGTGCTCAGAATATCAGGTTTGATGAAGGTAGCATCAATGAAGTTGGCAGTCTTTCGCTCATTACTTCGGTCAATGAGAGCAGTTCGGTAGAGATCCGTTCAAATATCACCCCGCGCCTGATTGATGAGAACCCGACCAACCCGAGCGGCGTCATCGAGATTAACTCACCGAACACACACATTGGTATAGACGGCGGCACGGTATCACTCGTGACTGAAGGAGGAATCGACGGTGGCTCGATTTCCATCAGTGGAGTCAATGAAGTTGGGTTCCCTGAGGCTGGTTCCGGCGTCGTTCATCTTAGTGGTGAAGTTTTGATTGATACGACCAGTAACGGCGATTCAAGCGGTAATAATGTGACCATGGTTTCTGATGGTATTGATTCCGGTTTGATCAGGGCAGAAGATAGTGCAACCACAGCAAGTCTTCAGATAAAGGCAGGGGCCGGCGATATAGCTGTAGGGAAACTTGATAGTAGTTCGCGAATTAACAGCTTTACTGTAATTGATGGTCAGAATGTTGAACTGGATGACATTTTTGTTGCAGGGAATACCGTCCAAATAGATGCCCTAGGGGATGTGCACATTTCGGGCCTTGTAGATGACTCCGAGGGAGATGTAAACATCAGTACCAGCGGGTCCATTGTCGCTGATCAGCCTATGACGGCTGCGGGTGGTATGTCACTACAGAGTACTGGCAAAGAAGTTTCCGTCCAGGATATTTCAGCGGATAGCGAAATAACAATTGCCGCAGCGCAGGGCATGTTACTTGGTGGTAATACAACTGCAAGCAGCGGTGCAGTTACCCTGGTGAGTAGCGCCGCAATAGACTCGGTGGGTGAGATCACCTCAGGAAGCGACACACAGTTAATTGCCGAGGGTAACGTGACGTTGGGCACTGGTGGTGGAAATAGCATCAGTGCTGCAGCTAACGTGTCAGTCACTGCTGAAGCTGGCGATTTAACTATGACTGGCGTCACTGGCAGTGGCGATGTGACTGCCATCAGTGTGTCGGGAACGGTCAGCCAATCGAAAGATACGGTCATCAGTGCGGGTGGAGCGGCAATTCTGTCCGCTCATGACGGCATTGGAATAGCGACTGTTGACGCGGCAAATGATGTGACACTGGTGATTACTCAGTCGGAACTTGAAACCGGGGAGGCTGCGCCAACTTTTTCTCGAGTGAATGATCCGATCTCAGTAGCTGATGGTGGTGAGAAGCAAGACATTAATAGTAGTGGTGGTGCTATCGTCTTCCTGGCGCCGGTGGCTGATGTTGGCAGCGCGGTTGTGGGGCAAAACCTGGTACAGCGAGCTGATGCGGGAATTTTCTACGGGCTGGATGAAGGACAGTTCTACTCGGATGATATCGGCGGTTCCATTATTCTGACCACGATTCCTGAGAACACGATGGATGATCTTGCCGTGGCAACTGTTAGCTCAGCTGAAACTTCTTCGAATTTGACCTTGGATTTCGATTCACCTATTGCCCTATTTGATATCGCAGCGTTTAGTGAAAACCTGAGTGGCGCTTCCAGCGCGGAAGCAAGTGCTGGTGAAACCGCTGCATCCTCAAGTTCAAGATCTACTGCTGCATCCCAGCAGGATGATGAGGAGGAAGTAGCGGAAGTCGATGAGGTGGCGTTCCAGAACCTCAAGAACTGCGACGAAAATCCGCAGGGTATTTTGTTGCCGGAGGATCAGAGCTTTGCCTATGACGATGATGGCAATATCTACTTTATCGTATCTCTCAGTCACGATGGATATTACGGCCAAAAGGAAACTTTTAGCCTGTACCGTGTAGACCTTGACCTGAAATCAACTGTAAATGGTCTGGCAGAAAAGGCCGAAGAGGATGGGAAAGATAAGGAAGAACTAGCAAACAGCGGGCAAGCACCATTTACTTTTGAGCCATCCTTTTTGAAACTGTCAATGACTGGATCAGCAGCTGATATTGGTGGAGACGAATAACTAACCTGGCTGGGGCTACTTATTCTACGGATACCTCGATCAGCGGTTGAGATGACTGGTCAAATGATTGCCACATGGCTTCAAGGGTATCCTCGGTGCCCGGGAGCTTCAGCAGTGGTTTTAGTTCCGCGAATGGACGCAGGACGTAGGCGTTAAGCCTGATTTCTGGTCTCGGCAGCTCAATACCACTATGCTGGCCGGCGAGGTCGTCATAAAGCAATATGTCAATATCGAGCGTCCTGGATGAATTTTTTTGCAGACCTTCAGCACGCCCGTGCTCCCTTTCAATCGCCTTCAAGTGTGACGATAAATCCTGCAGGCTCTTGCCCGTTCGGATTCCCGTAACAAGATTCAGAAAAGGGGGACCGTTGAACCCCATGGCTTCGCTCCGGTAGACCCGGGAACTGGTCATTTCTCTGTCTATGTCTCTGAGCCGTATCAAAACTGACCTGATATTGGCTTCAGCATCTATGTTGCTTCCGATGCTGAGGAAAACCTGATGCCGGCTGCTAGTTGACATGGCCCCGTTCAATAATAACGCCCACATCCCTGGAGCCGTTGACGGCACCTGGCTTTCCCAGTGTCAGCTTCAACCAGGGTACCTGGAATTCTTCGCGTACGATTGATGCGATGTTTTCCGCCAGCGCTTCAATCAGCATGAACTGACTGCTCTCCACAAACTGAATGATTCGCTTCGCCACCAGCTTGTAGTTGAGCGTGTCTTCGATATTGTCGGTAATACCCGCCTTGCGGATGTCAAAAGCCATTTCGAGATCAATACAGACTTTTTGGCGAACCTTGCGTTCCCAATCATTGATACCAATGATCGTCTCTATCTCAAGTTGCTCTATATACACTATATCCATGGTGATCAGTTTACCGCCAGGCTGGTCATTGGCCATCGTGGTCTTACATCGATGGCGAGGTTTTCCTTTTGACCTTGCCGAAGTCGCTCAAATCCAGCATAGGCAATCATGGCACCATTGTCAGTACAGAGGCCTGGTTCCGGGTAGAAGATGTTACAGCCTCTCGCTCTTCCCATTGCATCCAGAGTGTTTCTGAGTTCCAGGTTTGCGCTGACGCCACCGGCGATGACCAGGTTCGAAAGACCCGTATGCTCAAGGGCTCTTTCACACTTTATGCGGAAGGTGTCGACAACGGCATCCTGAAATGCCTGTGCAACATCTGCCTTATCCTGGTCTGTGACCTTGTCCAGGTCAGCCAGGGTATTCAGTGTAAAGGTCTTCAGTCCGCTGAAACTAAAATCAAGACCGGGACGATTAGTCATGGGTCTTGGGAATCGAAATCTGCCCCTGTTCCCCTTCAGCGCCTGGCTGGCAATTTCAGGGCCGCCGGGATAACCAAGGCCGAGCATCTTAGCGACCTTATCGAAGGCTTCTCCTGCCGCGTCATCCTGGGATTCACCCAACATTTCGTATTGCCCCTGTTTTTCACAGGCTAGCAGTTGAGTGTGACCCCCTGATACGAGCAGGGCTACAAAAGGATAGTCCGGAGGGTTCCCGGTGAGCCTTGCGGCAAGGAGGTGGCCCTCCATGTGGTGAATACCAAGGGAGGGGATATTCCAGGCGAGGGCGAGTGATTTGGCAATGCTTGCCCCGACCAGCAGGGCACCGACAAGCCCTGGACCGGCGGTATAGGCAATACCTTCGATGTCATCTGGTTTGCTGTCGGCATCGAGAAGCGCCTGCTCGATCATTGGCAATGTCTTGCGAATATGATCCCTTGACGCCAGTTCTGGTACAACACCGCCATATTCCCTATGCAGGTCAACCTGGCTGTACAGGAGGTCTGCAATCAATCCCTGGTGCTCGTCATAAATGGCGACGCCGGTTTCGTCACAGGATGTCTCGATGCCTAGAATTCGCATATCTATCAGATCAGTCGGGAGTCGCGTATCTTACTGATTTTTAGAGGATTAATCCTCCTATTTAACCCTTCCACAGGATGCTTGGCGATGGGCTTTTGCTTTGCAATTTTTCAAATTTGTCGTTAGAATGCACGCCCTTTCGAGACGGACCCATTAATGCCTTACGTAAAAGTGAAAGAGAACGAACCCTTTGATGTTGCTCTGCGACGATTCAAGCGATCCTGTGAGAAAGCTGGAATTCTTGCCGAAGTGCGCCGTCGTGAATATTACGAGAAGCCAACATCAGTTCGGAAACGTAAAGCTGCCGCTGCCGTTAAAAGACATGCCAAAAAGGTACAACGAGAGTCTCGCAGAATGGAGCGCCTCTACTAGCGCCCCATCAAACCATCCTGAGTTCTCATTAGCGGGATTACCATGAGTTCGGATATTAAGCTACAGATTGAAGCTGAAGTTAAGACCGCGATGCGGGCTCGAGACAAGCAGCGCCTTGGTGTATTACGTCTGATCATGTCAGAGTTCAAGAAAATCGAGGTCGATGAGCGAATTGAATTAGATGATTCACGCGTTCTGGCTATTCTCGATAAGATGACAAAGCAAAGGAAAGATTCACTGACTCAATTTGAGGCAGCCGGAAGGGACGACCTGGTAGCCTAGGAAAGCTTTGAGCTGGACCTGCTCAGGGAATTCATGCCACAACCACTCTCGTCGCAGGAAGTAACTGCGGTAATCGAAGATACAATTTCCGAAGCAGGCGCCACCTCCATCAAGGATATGGGGAAAGTCATGGGTCTGTTGAAAGCCAGGGTCCAGGGTCGTGCTGATATGGGCGAAATAGGAGCCCTCGTAAAGGCCCAGCTTAGCTAGCTATACCCCGTCCTGTCAGATCCTTGATCAATCACTTGCACTCAACATGCTTGAGTGACATTCTTTTTTATTAGCCACATTTTCGGTGCCATTGTGATCCCGCCAGAATTCATTGAGGAAGTGTTGTCGCGAGTCGACATCGTGGAAATCATAGAACCTCGCGTGGCCCTGAAGAAGACGGGCCAGAATTATTCTGGCCTGTGCCCGTTTCACACCGAAAAAACACCTTCTTTTTCTGTTAGTCAGGAAAAGCAGTTCTATTATTGTTTTGGCTGCCAGGTATCAGGGAGTGCGCTCAAATTTCTCATGGAGTTTGAGCGGATGGAGTTCATAGCGGCGGTAGAAATGCTGGCTGAGCGGGTTGGGCTCGAAGTGCCGAAGAGTGACCATCAGGCTTCGACAGAGACCTCCAGGCGGCGCAAGACCATTTTTGAGATTCTTGGTCAGGCCTCGGCTTATTATTGTGAACAACTGCGAGCGCACCCATCAAAGGAAAGAGCCGTTGGTTATCTGAAGAATCGCGGCCTTTCCGGGGAAATTGCCCGGGATTTCGCCCTGGGGTATTCGCCGCCTGGCTGGAACAATCTGTATGACACACTGGCCAACAGTAATTTCGAACGGGACCTGCTCATTGAATCGGGAATGGTGATCGAGAACAAAGACGAAGACAAAACCTACGATCGTTTTCGCGAGCGGATTATGTTCCCTATTCGTGATCTGCGCGGCAGAACAATCGCTTTTGGTGGACGGATTATAGGTGATGGTAAACCGAAATACCTGAATTCCCCGGAGACGCCTGTGTTTCACAAGGGGCGAGAGCTTTACGGTCTATTTGAGGCGAGGAAGAGAAATGCTAAACTGACCAGGGTGATGGTCGTTGAAGGCTACATGGACGTCGTTGCCCTGGCTCAATTTGGCATTGGCTACTCGGTGGCGACTCTCGGAACCGCGACCAGCAAAGAACATATAGATCGTCTTTATAGATTGGTGCCCCAGATTGTGTTTTCTTTCGATGGGGACAGTGCAGGTAGAAGTGCTGCCTGGAAGGCATTGCTGGTGACCTTGGTGGCAATGTCCGATGGGCGGAGCGCAAAATTCCTCTTTCTGCCGGATGGAGATGACCCTGACACCCTTATCCGTAAAGAAGGAAAGGATAAGTTTGAGTTGCGTCTGGAAAGAGCAACGCCACTTGATGAGTTCTTCTTCTCAAACCTCGAATCAGACCTGGACATGGATTCTATGGAGGGCAAGGCAACGCTGAGCAAGCTCGCCATGCCATTGTTGAGCAGTATCCCTGAAGGTGTATTCAAGCAACTCATGATAGATGCCCTGGCAGGCAAGACGGGCCTTGAAGCCAGCAGGCTGA